>Ga0209092_10000733_pt1 | contig 32804 bp, 31 predicted proteins | sample FraStrMetagenome_FD_187446 | JGI IMG/M metagenome (GOLD analysis project Ga0209092, IMG submission 187446) | Marine eukaryotic phytoplankton communities from Arctic Ocean - Fram Strait ARC3M Metagenome (SPAdes) (version 2) | ecosystem: Environmental > Aquatic > Marine > Oceanic | place: Fram...
CCTTATTGTCCTTATTGTCCTTATTGTCCTTATTGTCCTTCTTATCCTTATTGTCTTTATCTTTTTGCTGATTCTCTTTATCTAATAATTTTTGAGCAACGGCTAAATTATATCGAGTTTCATCATCATTCGGATTGTTTCTTAACGAGTTTTTGAATGCATCAACAGCACCTTGGTAACTTTTAGACTCCATTAAAGCATTTCCGATATTATGGTACGCTTCTGCTTTTGTGAATTTGTCTTTTGCAGTTTCTGCTGTTAATTCATATTGAGGAATGGCTTCTTTAAAGTTTTTATTTTGATACAAAGCATTTCCTAAATTATAAGATGCCTTATCGTATTTAGTGTTATTCCCGAGGGCTTTTTGATACGCAACAGATGCATCTGTATATTGTTTTTTTTGATACAATTTATTTCCTTTCCTTAGTAGTTTTCTTGCTTTTCTTTGCAGCGCTAGAGAATCTTTTTGCGCAAAAACTTCTTTTGGTGAGAAGAAAATCATGAAAATGACAAAAAGATATAGTACGTTCTTCATATTAATTTTTATTTTTTTCCTCATTAAATAAGTCAACTTTTCGCAACCATTTGGTTTTTTTATCAAACAACAAAACATCAATAATTAAAAATAGCAATGCAATTCCTAAAAACCACTGGAATTGATCTTTATAATCAGCAAATTGTTTTGTTTCGAATTCGTTTTTTTCGGCATTTGCAATAATATCAGCCATTACTTTTACGGGTTTTTCGGTAACATTTCCATCGATAAATTTACCATTACCCGCATCTGCAATACCCTGCAAAACTTTTGGTATACGCTTTGTAATTACAGTTTCTCCTTTTCTATTCTTTTTGTACCCAATCATAGAGCCATTTAAGCGGATAGGAATTGGGCCTCCATTCTCTGTTCCAATTCCAATTGTATATATTTTTACCCCCTCATTTGCTAAATTTTGTGCCACTTGCTTTGTTTCTTCTTGATGGTCTTCACCATCAGAAATAATAATTAAAAAACGATTTGTTTGCTCATTATTATTATAATAGGTTTTTGCCAACTCTAAAGCTTCATTAATTGCTGTTCCTTGACTAGAAACCATATCCGGATTTGCATTTTGCAAAAACATATTTGCAGCCGCATGATCTGTTGTTATAGGCAGAAGAGGATATGAGTTCCCTGCATAAATGATAATCCCTACTCTGTCTGACCCTAATTTATCAATAGTTTTAGATATAATTTGCTTTGCTTTTTCTAGTCTATTAGGTGCAATATCTTCTGCCAACATACTTTTAGAAACATCTAAAGCAAACACCACATCTACACCTTCTCTTTTTACTGTTTTTAGTTTGGTTCCCATTTTAGGGTTTACCAATGAAATAATTAAAAAAGTGATTCCTAAAAGGAAAATCACTAATTTTAAAGTCGATTTAAAAGTAGATGCGTTTGGGGCTATTTTTTTTAGCAAATTTAAATCTGAAAATTTACGTTGGGTTCTTTTTTTCCACCATAAAACAAATAGAAAGATTACAATCATTACAGGAATGATTGCTAAAAAGTAAAAGTAACCGGGTTCTTCTATTCTGTACATTATTATATAAAACTCTTAAAGATTGTATTTTTTAAAATAAATTCTAAGACTAAAAAACCTAGTCCTAAGAAGACAAATAGTCTAAATTTTTCTTGATAATTATAGTATTTGAACTCTTCTATTTTTGTTTTTTCAAGAGCATCAATCTCATCGTAAATTTCTTTTAATGAGCTATTATCTGTTGCTCTAAAGTATTTTCCTTGTGTTTCAGAAGCTATTTCTTTTAACAAAGCCTCGTCAATTTCTACTTGTTGTTTTCTAAATTGTAATTTTCCAGTTCGAGGATCTCTACTCCAAGGAAAGTCAGCCATTCCATTTGTTCCTATTCCAATTGTATAGGTCTTAATTTCGAGCTCTTTTGCGAGTTCTGTTGCCGTCCTTGGATCTATATTTCCGGAGTTGTTTACGCCATCCGTTAATAAAATAATAACCTTACTTTTCGCGGTGCTTTCTTTGAGTCTATTTACTGCAGAGCCTAATCCCATACCAATTGCCGTTCCTCCTTCTAATTGCCCCCATTTTAATTCAGAAATGGTTCTTTTTATGATTCCTTTATCACTAGTAATAGGAGTTTGGGTAAAGCTTTCTCCTGCATAAACTACAATTCCTATTCGATCATTTGGCCTTCTATCAACAAAATTAACCGCTACTTTTTTCAAAGCTTCTAGTCTATTTGGTTTTAAATCTCTTGCCAACATACTTGCAGAAACATCTATTGCCATTACAATATCAATTCCTTTATTACTCTTTGTTTTTCTACTCACAGAAACATTTCTTGGCCTGGCTAAAGCAATAATAATAGCTGCTAATGCCAACAGCCTTAATAGATATAAGAAGGGCTTACATTTTGATAAAAAAGAAACTGATTTAAAGCCTCTTACACTTGGCATTGTTAGGACTGCAGCGTCTTTTTTGCGCGTAAAAAGATGCCAAAGCGCTATTACCGGAATGAGTGTTAGCAGCCATAAAAATCCAGCATTATGAAATTCAAAATTATTCCAATTCATCATCATCTTTACCAATTTTTGGTTTAGGGGTTAAATTACTTATAATTTCTTCTGCATCTTTCCTGTCTTCTTCAATCTCATTGGCCAAAGGTTTTGATTTTGCAAACTTAACTAAATCAGCTTCACGCAACAATTCCTTTAATTTTTTTAGGGTTTCTTTTGAGGTTTGAATTGTTTCTGAATCTTTAAAATCTTTTAGCATGTCTAAAACTTCATCTGTTGTATTTTCTAGCGCAGGAACTTTTAGTTCTCGCTCTATATACCCCCTTATAATTTCAGTTAATTCGCTGTAATATTCTTTTATTTTATTGTTTTGCCACAATAGCTTTTCGTCCAACTCATTCAGTCTGTAAATAGCTTCTTCATAGGGAGGCAGGGCTTTATAAGTTGCTTCTTCTTCATTTTCTTTTTCTTTTCTGACAACAAACCAGTAAATCCAAAAACTTATAATTGCCAAAGCGGCCATAAGAAGGTATATGTATATTTTAAAATCATCAAAAGTATAGGGCTCACTTTTTATAGATTTAATAGGGAATTTTTTCACCTTAGTTGTGTCTATAGCAATTGTAGCAACGTTTACCAAAAGAGAATCTGTCAAAAAAGCTTGGTTTTTAACAAATATTTGTTGTTGTGGTATGTAAAAGGATCCACTATCAAAACCTGTTAGAACATATCTTCTTATTAAGGAATTTTTAATGGTATCTATTTTGGTTGAATCAATAATTTCCAACCCTTTTAGTTCAAGTTTGGGGATAATAACGTTTTGTATTTCATCAACAGATATTTGTAAATTGAATTGTTCTCCAATCCTAATATTTGTGGTGTCAATTTCTACTTTTATCATTGGTTTTTGAGTAAAACCAATAGTAGAAATGAATAATAATAGATAGAATAGTTGTTTTTTCATGTACAAAAGCAGGGTCGTTTCTATTTTCCTTTATGTTTAAAATAACCTAATAATTTTTTCACGTAATCTTCATCAACTCTTGTATTAACAGTTCCAGAACCACTTCTTTTAAATACGTTTAGATAGTAATTGTACAAGTGTGATGCATTTCCTTTGTAACTTGTTCTTACAGATTTTGCAGAGGTGTTTATTAATTGAATTTTCCCTGTTTCTGAGTCTAATATTGGCACCATTCCTAAATTAGGGATTTCTTCGTCATGTTTGTCATAAACTCGAATGCCAGTTAAATCGTGTTTGCTCCCGGCTATTTTTAGTGTTTTTTCGTAATTATCATCCATAAAATCTGATAACATAAAAACGATAGCTCTTTTTTTCAAAACACTTGATAAAAATTTTAAAGCAACAGAAATATTTGTTTTTTTACTTTTTGGCTTAAATTCTATGAGCTCTCTAATAATTCTTAGAACATGGCTTTTTCCTTTTTTTGGAGGAATAAAAAGCTCGATGTCATCAGAAAATAAAATCAAACCCACTTTATCGTTATTTTGAGTTGCAGAAAAAGCCAGTGTAGCAGCAATTTCTGTTACCGTTTCTTTTTTAAATTGTGTTGATGTTCCAAATAATTCAGAGCCAGAAACATCTACCATTAATAGCATTGTTAATTCGCGTTCTTCTTCAAAAACTTTTATATAGGGCTCATTATAACGGGCAGTAACATTCCAATCAATAGCCCTCACATCATCTCCAAACTGGTATTGTCTTACCTCAGAAAAAGTCATACCACGCCCTTTAAAAGAGGAGTGATATTCACCTCCAAAAATGTCATTAGACAATCGTTTTGTCTTAATTTCTATTTTACGGACTTTTTTTAGTATTTCTTTGGTTTCCATTGTTTCGGTTAAAAGTATCAGTTAGTGGTTTCAGATAATTTTCTATGGAACTTCAACTTCGTTAATAATAGAATTGATAATGTCTACAGAAGTTACATTTTCAGCTTCAGCTTCGTAGCTAATTCCTATTCTGTGACGTAAAACATCAAAAACAACAGCTCTAACATCTTCTGGAATTACATAACCTCTTCGTTTGATAAAAGCATAACATTTTGCGGCTTTTGCCAAATTGATACTTCCACGAGGAGAAGCTCCAAAACTAATTAGATCTTTTAATTGTGGTAAGTTGTATTTTTCTGGATAACGAGTTGCAAAAATGATGTCAAGAATATATTTTTCAATTTTTTCATCCATATAAACTTCATTTGCAACCTCTCTTGCTTTTAAAATTTGTGCTACAGAAATCACAGGGTTTACAGTTGCAAATCCTCCAGATAAATTTTGGCGCATAATGATTTGTTCGTCTTGTAATTTTGGATAATCAATAACTACTTTTAACATAAATCGATCTACTTGTGCTTCTGGTAATGGATACGTTCCTTCTTGCTCTACAGGGTTTTGAGTTGCCATAACTAAAAAAGGTTCATCCAACTTAAAAGTAGTGTCACCAATTGTGATTTGACGCTCTTGCATTGCTTCTAGCAAAGCAGATTGAACTTTTGCAGGTGCCCTGTTAATTTCATCTGCCAATACAAAGTTTGCGAAAATTGGACCTTTTTTAATAGCAAAATCGTTTTCTTTCATGTTATAGATCATGGTTCCAACAACATCAGCAGGCAGTAAGTCTGGGGTAAATTGAACCCGGCTAAAACTTGCTTGAACCGCTTTAGATAAAGTGTTTATTGCGAGTGTTTTTGCCAATCCAGGAACTCCTTCTAATAATATATGACCATTTCCAAGAAGCCCAATTAACAGGCTTTCTATCATTTGTTTCTGTCCAATAATTACTTTATTCATTTCTAAAGTAAGAATATCTAAAAAGGCACTTTCTCTTTCAATTTTTTCATTGATAGCTCTTACATCTACATCCATTGTGTTAATTTATTAAGTATTATTTTTTGAAAAACAAAGCTACAATTTTAACAAAAAGACTTTGTTAAAAGAAGGTTAAAGATGATCACTTTTGGCGGGAAATATGGGATCAATAAAAATTGCGATATCCGTAAAAATGAACTAGTATATTTAAATTTTAATAATTTTATTTGTTATTTTCAATAAAAATCGTAACATTTGTCACAAATACTAAATAATTTATATATGAAATTAAAAAAACTACTTAAATTTTCAACTTTAACTTTTGCGCTGTTTTTGTCATCATCATTGGCGGCTCAGACAATAAAAGGTAAAGTAACAGATTCATCTGGTGAGGGATTACCCTATATGAATGTTGTTGAAAAAGGAAACACTTCTAACGGAATAGTTTCTAATGATAATGGAGAGTTTTCCATTACCGTAGAAAGTTTACCAACAAGTCTAGTAGTGTCTTCTATGGGTTTTGAAACAAAAACCGTGAATGTAGCAGACGCTTCTTATCTAACGATTGTCATGAATGAAGACAATGCTTTAGATGAGGTTGTTGTTACTGGTTCTAGAAATAAACCAAGAACAATTCTAGATTCTGCTGTACCAATAGATAATATTGATGTGTCAGAATTAAAAAATAGTGGACAGCCAACATTAGATTTAATGTTAACTTATAAAGTTCCTTCTTTTAATTCTCAAAATCAAGCAATTTCAGATGCAACGGCGCATTATGATCCGGCAGATTTACGTGGTTTAGGCCCAAGTAGAACGTTGGTTTTAATAAACGGAAAACGTAAAAACCAAAGTGCACAAGTATATTTGAATAGAACTCCAGGAAAAGGAGAGGTTGGGGTAGATTTAAAGAGTATTCCTACTGCTGCTATAGAAAGAGTTGAGGTCTTAAGAGATGGAGCATCTGCAATTTATGGTTCTGATGCCATTGCTGGTGTAATGAATATCATCTTAAAAAAAGATGTAGAGTATTCTACTTTTACAACAAAGGCAGGGATTACTTCAGAGCAAGACGGGTTTAACTTATCATCTGATTTTAACACTGCATTTGGTTTTGGAGATGGTGGTTTTGTGAATGTTACCTTAGGATATTACAAGCAAGAAATAACCAATAGAGCAGGTATAGCATCTGATGTAGGTAGTACGCCAAGAGATATTGCTTGGTTGGCTGCAAACCCAAGAGCAGGAATGACTGTTGGGCAGCCAGCAATGGAAAAGAAAGATCTTTTTGTAAACATGGAACATCCTATTGGAGATAATTCAACATTATATTCTTTCCATGGTTATACAACTAGAAATGGTCAAAGTTTTGCATACTATAGAGCTCCATATTGGAGAAATGATGTAGCAGATGCAGACTTCATCACTAAAAATCCAGCAGACTTTATTGGATATCAACCAACTTTTGAAACTAAAATAAACGATTATATCAATGCAATCGGAGTTAAATTTCCAATTGCAGAAGGATGGAATGCAGATGCTAGTGTAACGTATGGATCAAATGATGTAGATGTTACGGTTAATAATTCTGTAAACAGAGATTATTTAGCAGATAACGGAACATCGCCTAGGTCATTCAATCCAGGAGGATATGCTTTTACCAATATTGTGGGTAATTTTGATGTAAATAGTCAATTATCAGATGCAGTAGGTTTGGCTTTTGGAATGGAATTTAAACAAGAAAGTTTCAAAGCAATTGCAGGAAACCCTTTATCTTACTATGGTGCTGGTTCAGATTCTTTTGCAGGTATCAAGCCAGCAGAGGCAGGAAAATGGTCTAGAAATAATTTAGCATTATACACGCAATTAGATTATGATCTAAGCGAAGATTTATTATTAGGAGTTGCTGGACGATATGAAAACTTTACAGATGCGGGTTCTAATTTTTCTTGGAAAGCAAATGGGCGTTATAAATTAGGTTCTAAAGGAGCTTTAAGAGCTTCATACAGTACTGGGTTTAGAGCACCAACCTTACACCAATCTCATATTACTTTAAGCCAGTATATTATTGTAGCAGGTTCTTCGGAGCCTTTATTACAAGGTACACTAGCAAATGATAATCCTGCAGTACAAGCTTTAGGGGTTCCGAGTTTAACGCATGAGATTTCTAAAAATTTATCAGCTGGTTTAACGTATAAATTTGATAGAAACTTTTCTGCTTCTGTAGATTTTTACCAAATACAAGTAGATGATAGAGTATTATTCTCTTCTCAGATTGGTTCTGACGCAGATGATACGACTACAAATCCTGTAGAGCAAATTTTAGAAAATAATAATGTTGTTGCTGTGCAAGTTTTTATCAACGCTGGAGATACTAAAACAACTGGAGCAGATATTGTATTGAACTATAGAAATATAGAAATGGGTGAAGGGAAGTTACATGCAAGTTTTGCTGCAAACTTTAACAAAACAACCATTGATGCAATTAACACACCAAAAACAATTGCTGATGCTGGTTATGATATCTTTGACAGACAAGAACAAGGGTTAATCACCAATTCTAGACCAAGGTCTAAAATGATTTTAGGATTAAATTATGTTGGTGATAAGTGGGACATGTCTCTTAACAACAGTCGTTTTGGAGAAGTTACAGTTACGGCACCAGCTAGTGGAATAGACCAAGTATTAGCTGCTAAAATTTCTACGGATTTAGGTTTTGGATATAAGTTAACGGACAGAATTACATTCAATGCAAACATCAACAATATTTTTGATGTGTATCCAGATGTAACTTTAGCGTCTACAGGTACATCTCAAGCAGGTTCTAGATTCATGTATTCTTCAGAAGTACAACAAATAGGACAATTGGGAACAAATTATAGTGTTGGTTTAAATTACCAATTTTAAGCACGATAATAAATTCTATATTTATTCATACAAAAGAGCAGCTTTATAGCTGCTCTTTTATATTTTTGAAAAAAGCGGCAATTGCCGCTTTTTTTATGATTTATATTTTAGAAGTTTAAAAGTATTTTCATCAAATTCTCCATAAGTAAAATACTGAATCCAATCACCTAAATTTATATAGGTACTGTTCTCTTGTAGTTTAATTTCTAGAGGCAAATGTCGATGGCCAAAAACAAAATAATCATAATGCTTCTGCGTAAGTTTTTGTTTGCAGTATAAAACCAGCCACTCATTTTCTTCACCTAAAAACCGAGCATCTTCATCACCAGAAATCAATTTATTTTTTACGGACATGTATTGCCCTAATTTTACACCTAAATCTGGATGAAGCCATCTAAATAGCCACTTAAATAAGGGAAATGTAAATACTTTTTTCATCCGTTTGTAGCCTTTGTCGCCAGGACCTAATCCATCTCCATGACCAATTAAGAATTTTTTATCATTAATGAGAAATTCTTGAGGAGAATGAAAAACAGGGATATTTAGCTCTTTTTCAAAGTAATCATGCATCCATAAATCATGATTTCCTACAAAGAAATAAATAGGGATTCCAAGATCTTTAATTTCTGCTAACTTTCCTAAAACACGAACAAACCCTTTAGGAACAACGGTCTTGTATTCAAACCAAAAATCAAATAAATCACCTAATAAAAAAAGTACTTCTGCATCTTCTTTTATTTCATCTAGCCAAGCAACAAACTTTTTTTCACGAGGAAAACTAGCTTCTGATGTTGGTGCTCCTAAATGCTGGTCTGAAGCAAAGTATATTTTTTTATTTTCTGAGGAAGTTATTGAAATCAAGAAAAGGTGAATTTATATTGGTAAAAATAGAAAAACTTATTTATACAGCATCATTTTTTTTCTTACGGACTCATTTCTCCTAAACTAAAGACTGTTTTCCCATTGGCACTCATCAGTTTTTGCGCTTCAAAATTTGGCATTAAAACGGTATTTAGAGCATTTAAATTCCAAGTATTTGGGTTTTTAAACCATTCAGCAATATTCATTTTAATTTCGATCGTTGCGTTTTCTTTAATTTCTATATTTCCTAAATTAACCGTAAAAGAAGTGTCTTCGAATTTTAAATTCGTTGGGTCTGTTTTATCCACGGCTCTAATAGTATGATAATTAAAATTTGCGTCTTGACCGGTTGCGTCTTTGTATTTTCCGTCCAATTGCATAAAATGATATCCACCACCTAACATTTCTGGTACATTAAAGTTTACAGAATTTAAATCTTGATAGATACCATCTGTATTTTCTGCATCTGATAAACCGAAGGTAAATTTTAATTTGTAGTTGCCAGGATAAACATCAGATATGGTAATTAGATTGCCTAAGCTTTCATCAACATCAAAAAGGAAGTGATTTTCACCGCTGATTAAACTAATATTAGAAATAAGATACCGCAACCGTTCTATGCTAATTTTATCATTATTTTCATTGGTAAATTTCATCGTATTGAAATCTTGATTTGTTACAGAAATTCCATTCCAATTCTGTGTAAAATTTAGAGCAACGGTTAAATTTTCTTCATTTTTACTACAAGAAAAAAAAAGAAAAAGGATTATTAATAAAAAGGGTACTAATTTTTTCATTTTTATTTAATTTTGATAATTAAAGCATCAGAAAAACCTTTGTTTAATGAGATATCACTATTAGAACTGCTGCTTTCTCCTACGCCAATTATTGTTTTATTATCCAATTCAACGGCATCATATAAAAAATCGATTTCTGAACCACCAATTGTTTTTTGCCATTCTAAAACTCCCTCAGAGCTAATTTTAAGGATCAAAGCATCATTTTGACCTTGATTGGTAAAGCCATTGTCAGAACTTCGAGAACTTCCTGCAATGACAAAGCCATAGTCTTGTGTCATTGAAATTGAGCGGGCAACATCAAAACCGGTTCCTCCGAATGTTTTTTCCCAAACGAGATTTCCTTCTGTAGATATTTTAAGCACCCAGATATCTGCTGCTCCATTATTTAAATTGATATCTCCATCTGAACTTCTTGTATCTCCAACCACAATAAAATTACCATCATGTGAAGCACTTATTGCCCTAGCTTCATCTATTTCTGAGCCCCCAAAGCTTTTTTCCCAAATAAGAACTCCTTTAGAAGATATTTTAAATACCCAAAAATCATAGGACCCTTTGTTGTTTTTAATGTCTACATCGTTACTGTCTGAAGAACCTACCACAATAAAACCGTTATCAGTTGTTTTAACAACTCCTAAAGGAGTATCTGTAAATGATCCGCCATAATATTTGCTCCACTCTAATTCTCCTGCAGCATTAAGTTTTAACACCCAAAAATCTCCTCCTGCATGGTTTACAATAGTAGTTTTTGCATTTCCTTGTCCGCCAGAAGCAGAAACATCTAAAACACCAGTAATAAGAAGCCCACCTTCTTCAGTTTCTATAAGTGTTGTGCCATAGTCTGCACCAGAAAAACCGAATGTTTTTTCCCAAAGAAGGTTTCCCGAAGAAGAAATTTTTAACACCCAAAAATCTTGAGCACCAGCATTTGCTGAAACATCTATATCTGAGCTTTTACTGAATCCTAAAATAGCAAAACCACCATCTAAAGTTTGCACAATGTCTGCAGCTCTATCATCTTTTGAGCCACCAAAAGTTTTTTGCCACTCTAAGGTGTTATCGAAAGAAAACTTTGCCACTAAAATATCAAATGATTCATTTGTTTTAAAATTAATGTCGAAGTCGTTACTTTGAGAACAGCCCGCAGTAATATAACCACCATCTGCAGTTCTTTTTACGGAATAAAGAGCATCATTTTTAGACCCACCAAGAGTTTGAGCAAAGTCTAATTTAATGGTTGTTTCGATTAACTCAGGGATACTAAACACGTCCTTTTTAGAGCAGTTGAAAAGAACAAAGAGACAAAGAAAGTACCAATATTTAGTCATTTATTTTTACGGGTTACTTTTTTTAATCACAAAAAGCCCATTATTTATATCACTGATAATAATCTTTCCGCTGGCAAAATAAGGATAGACATTCCAAACACCATTAAAAGCGGTACTATTATTATTTGGGTATGTATCAAAAAACCCAACTTCAGTAAACTCTCTGTTTTCTATATTCGAGACATCTATCATTCTTACACCGGCAGTATAATTTGCTTGATAATAAATATTGTTTTTTACATAACCATTATGGTCTATGGCAGCTGTGGCGCCAAAATAATCGAAATGATATGCCGGATTGTCTAAGTCTGTAAAATCAAAAATGATGGATCTTGTATTATTTCCATAATCTCTTTCATCTAACTCATCTCCTAAAATAAAATATTTTAAATCTTCAGTAAACCAACCTTGATGAGCGTAACCCACATTAGAATAACTAATTGTAGAAATTATGGTTGGTGTTGTTTTATCGGTAACATCTGCTATTACCACTTCATTTTCATTACTTCCAATTAAAATTTCTTTACCGGTATAATCAGAATCTGGCCCGTTATATGTAATTACTTGTGCATCATGTGAATACCCTCCTTCGCTGAAACCACCTTCACTCACTGGATTTTTTGGGTCTTGAATATTTATAAATATGGGTCCGCCATTATAGGTAGAACTTCTGCTTGCTCCTACGATGTATGCATACCCACTCGTTTCGTTAATTATAATATTATGAGCACTTCCAAATTCCGTAAAATTTGTGTCTGCGGAAAACATAAGTCCCATATTCGACACATTTCTTAATCTAGTTAAATCAAATACTTGCATTCCGTGGTTAGAAGCTTCACTAACAATGAAAGCATGGTCTTTATATACTTTAATATCTCTCCAACTACTATTTACAGATGCTGTAGGTAATTTACCTAGGTATACAGGGTTGTCGGTATCTGTGATATCAATAAAAGCGGTAGCATTATCTAAACCCATAATAGCGAATTCTCTACCATTTGTGGGATCCGTCCAGCCCCAAGAATCATTTCCTTCAGCTGCGAAAAAAGCAGCTAAAGGGATGTTTAATAGTAAATCATAATCATTACACGGGTAGCCATTTGCCATTCCATTTTCACAAACAAATTTGTTTGTTGGAGCACAGGCGTCACCAATACCGTCATTATTTTTATCTTCTTGATTTGGATTTGCTATATATGGACAGTTGTCATCGGTATCTATAATACCATCATTGTCATCATCATCATCACAAAGGTCTCCTATTCCGTCATTATCATTGTCATTTTGATCGGGGTTTACTGTTTTAGAGCAATTGTCGGTTTCATTAGTAATACCATCGTTATCATTGTCATTATCGCAAGTATCACCTTTACCGTCATTATCTGTGTCAGTTTGAGCAGGATTCGCAATTAAAGGGCAGTTATCGTCAGTATCTAAAACCCCATCATTGTCATCATCATCATCACAAAGGTCTCCTATTTTATCATTATCTGTATCTAGTTGGTCTTCATTAGGCGTCTCTGGGCAGTTGTCAGAAGCGTTAGTTATTTGGTCGTTATCTCTGTCATTATTAAATTTTTCATCTGGAGAACAAGAAAAGATTGCTAAAAAGAAAGAAAAAAGCAGTATTTTAGTATTGGTAATCATAGAGGGTCTTAATTTTTTTAAAATTAATAATTAATAATTGTTTACAATAAAAAATAATGTTAATCTTTTAGAGATTCAATAAGAATTATCAAAGTTAAAGTTCTTTAAAAATAGTTTAGGGAACCAATTTTTGTCAAAGCAATTAAATTTTTAACGTACAATAAAAATTGACAAAGATCTATGTTAAATATACTCTATAAACATTAAGAATGTCCCTATATTTGCAACATGTTAGAAGATAAAAACACACAAAAGACATCATTAGCCGAACTTGGCGAATTTGGTTTGATCAATCATATCACAAAATATTTTAAGGTTTCAAATGCATCAACTGTGAAAGCAATTGGTGACGATGCAGCTGTTCTAGATGCATCAGAAAAACAAACTCTGGTTAGCACAGATTTGTTGATTGAAGGGGTTCATTTTGATTTAAGTTATATGCCTCTTAAACATTTAGGGTACAAAGCGGTAATGGTTAATCTTTCAGACGTGTATGCAATGAACGGAACAGCAGAACAAATTACAGTTTCTATTGCTGTATCTAATAGGTTTCCTTTAGAAGCAGTAGAAGAATTGTATGCTGGCATTCAGTTGGCATGTGAAACATATAACATCGACTTAATAGGTGGAGACACCACTTCCTCTAACAAAGGAATCTTGATTTCTGTAACAGCAATAGGGAAAGCTGAAAAAGAAGAGGTTGTTTATAGAGATGGGGCAAAGGAAACCGATTTAATTGTAGTTTCTGGAGATTTAGGAGCAGCATATTTAGGGTTACAAGTTTTAGAAAGAGAGAAACAAGTTTTTAAGGTTGACCCAAAGAATCAACCAGATTTAGACAATTATACCTACCTAATTGAGCGACAATTAAAACCTGAAGCTCGTAAAGATATTGCGGGCTTATTAAAAGAATTGGAAGTAAAACCAACTTCTATGATTGATGTTTCTGATGGTTTGTCTTCTGAACTTTTTCATATTTGTACACAAAGTAAGGTTGGATGTAAGGTTTATGAAGAGAAGTTACCATTAGACCCTCAAGTAATTTCTGCCTGTGAAGAATTCGAGTTAGATTCTACAATGGTTGCTTTAAGTGGAGGTGAAGATTATGAACTTTTATTTACAATAGCTATTGCAGATTTTGATAAAATAAAAGGGAATCCTAACTTTTCTATTATCGGCCACGTTACTTCAGAGAACCAGGGCTTAAACTTGGTAACAAGAGCAAATCAAGAAATTGAGTTAAAGGCGCAAGGGTGGAATGCTTTAAAGGATCACTAAAGGGAGTTCATTTCAGTTTTTATAATACCATTAAATTACAACCTCTTATATCTGAGTTGTCAAAACGACCAATAATTTCAAAAGTTCCGTTTTGGTGGACTTTTCCTAAGTCTTGAGTTGCTAAAAAAGAGCAAGAATTATAATTGGCTAAATCAATTACATTGATTCCTCCTGCTTTTCCTGTTGGTAAAATAGATAATGCATCTTCTGTGTCTCGCGTTAAAATTCTCATCCAAGAAGGCGTCTTAAAAACGCCATTTCCTTTAGAGTATCCTTGACTTAATAATTCTGTCATTCCGTATTCTGAATGAATTGCATCCACACCAAATCCGTTTTGTAAAAGTTTATGCAATTCATCTCTAACCAACTCTTTTCTTCTTCCTTTCATGCCACCAGTTTCCATCACTATTGTGTTTTTCAAGTGAAATTTGTGTTTTTCAATCAAATCCAACAACGCAAAAGAAACTCCAATCAACAAGATTTTTTGGCCCTTTTTGTCAAGATTAATGAGTTTTTTGGCCAATTCATCAATATTATTTAAATAGAATCCGCTTTCAGGATTTTTAGACTTTATAATTAAGTCATCAACCATAAAAACCAAAGAAGAACCATTTCTCTCCAAATAATTTGGCAATAAAGCTAACACAACATAGTCTTCTATGTTTTCATAAAAATGAGCAAACCCTTTTAAATAACTTTCTTTATAGAGTTCGATATCTGTTACATAATGCTTGCTTATTATGCTTCCTGTAGTTCCCGAACTTGTGAAAATCTCATCAATTTCTTCTGAAGAGGAAAGGATTTTTTTTGTTTTAAAAAATTGAATAGGTAAAAAAGGAATTTGTTCAAGGGTTCGAATATCTGAAGGATGAATATATAACAAGTCACAAAAAGAACGGTATACTTTATTGTTTTCAAACTGATGTTTAAAAACAGAGAAAGCAACGTGCTTAAAATCTTCTTGAGTTTGTATATTAAAAATTTTGTTTTGCATCTTCTTTTGCAAAAATAAGATTATTAGGCGCAATCCATTTAATTTTTTGCATCTTATAAGAAAATAAAATCTTTACTCAATCAAATCATTTTACAGTCAATAATTTATTGCTCCATCAGTTTAATTAGAGATTATGATATGTTTAAAAACAAACAATAATAATTGTTTTTGTTAAATTTATATATCATCGAAATTATTTGTATTTTCGTTTTTTGAATTTTAATAAAAACAAAACTACAAAATGACAGATTTTGGAATTAATGAAGCTCTGCTGGTATTAGGTGTAAAAGATATAAATGAGGGAACTTCTACAGGGTCTAATAATTTTTCTAATGGCGAAATTATTGAATCGTATTCTCCTGTTGATGGAAAACTGATTGGTAAAGTAAAAGCGACTACAAAAGAAGACTTCGAAAGAGTGATGGAAACAGCTACTGAAGCTTTTCTTTCTTTTAGAAATATGCCTGCTCCACAAAGAGGAGAAATTGTTCGTCAGTTTGGAAATAAATTAAGAGAAAAAAAAGAAGCTCTTGGAAAATTGGTTTCTTACGAAATGGGAAAATCATACCAAGAAGGTTTGGGTGAGGTTCAAGAAATGATTGACATCTGTGATTTTGCTGTTGGACTTTCAAGACAATTAAACGGACAAACAATCCCTTCTGAAAGACCCGGACATGTAATGAGAGAGCAGTGGCATCCAATTGGTGTTGTTGGGATCATTTCTGCATTTAATTTTCCGGTTGCTGTTTGGGCTTGGAATACAGCTTTAGCATGGATTTGTGGTGATGTATGTGTATGGAAAGGTTCTGAAAAAGCCCCTTTGTGTTCAGTTGCTTGCCAAAATATCATTGCGGATGTTTTAAAAGAAAATAATTTATCAGAAGGAATCTCTTGTATTATTAATGGAGATTACAAAGTTGGCGAAATGATAACGACCGATACTAGAGTGCCATTAGTTTCTGCTACAGGCTCTAGCAGAATGGGAAGAATTGTTGGTGCAACTGTTGCCCAACGTTTTGGAAAATCTTTATTAGAATTGGGCGGTAACAATGCAATTATAATTACCCCAACTGCAGATCTAAAAGTAGTGGTTCCTGGGGCTGTTTTTGGTGCTGTTGGAACTTGCGGACAACGTTGTACATCTACAAGAAGACTTATTATTCACGAATCGGTATATGACACTGTAAGAGATGCCATTGTTGGTGCTTATGGGCAATTAATGATTGGAAACCCTTTAGATGAAAGAAATCATATTGGGCCATTAATCGATCACGATTCTGTAAACACTTATTTAGCCGCCATTGAAAAAGCAAAAGCAGAGGGTGGAAATGTATTGGTAGACGGAGGAGTTTTAAAAGGAGAAGGTTACGAGAGTGGTTGTTACGTTAAACCTGCTATTATAGAAGCTGAAAATCATTTCGAAATTGTACAACACGAAACTTTTGCCCCTATTTTATATTTAATGAAATATACTGGCGAAGTAGAAAATGCTATTGACAAACAAAATGGTGTTGCACAAGGATTATCATCTGCAATTATGACCAACGAATTAAAAGAGGCAGAAAAATTCTTGTCTTATGCTGGTTCAGATTGCGGTATTGCAAATGTAAATATTGGAACTTCAGGAGCAGAAATTGGAGGCGCTTTTGGTGGTGAAAAAGAAACTGGTGGCGGACGTGAATCTGGATCTGATGCATGGAAAGTATATATGAGAAGACAAACAAATACAATTAACTATTCTGATGAGTTGCCTTTAGCACAAGGAATAAAGTTTGATCTTTAATAGATACTAATCTTTAATATGTCAAAAAACCCAACTTTTTAGAGTTGGGTTTTTTGATAAAAAAATAAAATTTAATATTATTGAAAAGGAATTATAACGTAAATAAATAAATAAAGAATGTGATAGGCCCTCAAAAAAATAGAGGATAAAAATTATAATTAAACTATCTTGGTTTTTTTTAGTCTAAAATTCATGAAATCAGAACACATACAACATTTATATAACAGAGTTGGTTTTGGTATTGAACCAAATAAACTTTTACGGTTATCCAAGAAAAGTAAAAAAAAGGTAGTAAACGAGTTGTTTTTTTTCTCTAAAAAATCAACCAACCTATCCGTAGACACCTCTTTTTTAAAAGAAAGTACGTTTAAAGATTTTAAAAACAGAGAGAAGAGGAAGGCCTTTCAAAAAATAAGCAGAAAAAAAGTAGTTGAATTTTCCGTAGCTTGGTTTCAAAGATTAAATAATCCTTCAGAAATTTTAAGGGAAAAAATGACTCTATTTTGGACAAATCATTTTGTTTGTGAGAATAAAAATATTTTATATGTAGAGAGCTACAACAATATGTTGCGTAAAAATGCTTTGGGAAATTTTAGAGATTTCACGAAAATTGTTTCTAAAGAAGCGGCAATGCTTAATTATTTGAATAATAAACAAAACAGAAAAAAAAGTCCTAATGAGAATTTTGCACGCGAATTAATGGAGCTTTTTACATTGGGTCAAGAAAATTATACTGAGAAAGATATTAAAGAGTCTGCGAGATCATTTACAGGATATAGTCATAATTTTAAAGGGAAATTTATCTATAAGAAAAATCAGCATGATGAAAATGAAAAAATATTTTTCGGGAAATCTGGAAATTTTAATGGTGATGATATTATAGATCTTATTCTTGAAAAAAAACAATGCGCAAGATTTATTTCAGAAAAAATTTATTCTTATTTTGTGAATGAAACCATCAATAGAAATCATGTAAATGAAATGGTTGAAGTTTTCTATAAAGATTATAATATTGAAAATTTAATGCGTTTTGTATTGCTTTCTAAATGGTTTTATTCTGAAGAAAATATAGGAGTCAAAATAAAATCACCAATTGAATTTTTAGTTGGAATCAATACAATAGTCCCTTATAAAATAGAAAAACCAAAACAAATAATTTTAATTCAAAGACTATTAGGGCAAATATTAACAAGTCCGCCAAATGTTGCAGGTTGGAAAATAGGACGAAATTGGATTGATAGCAACACGATTGTAACACGTTTGCGTCTGCCTTCTGTCTTGTTAAATAATGCAGAAATTGCCTATTCAGAAATTGGCAATGAAGAAACAATGATAACAGGTTTTAATAAAAGAAAATTACGAAGAAAGGCTTTTATAAAAGTTTCTGCAGATTGGAATATTTTTGAAGAAAATTTTAAAAATAAAGACAATAAAGAATTAATTCATCAAATAATTACCACAAAATTAAATAAAGGAACAGCAGAAATGTTAGAAGGAAACTTAAACCTTTCTAAACAAACTTTTGTAGTTCAATTAATGAGTTTGCCAGAATATCAACTTTGTTAAATTTAATAAATTATGAAACGTAGAGATTTTTTAAAACAGACAAGTCTAGCTTCTGGGATGTTTTTTGTGCCTCAGTTTTTAAAAGCTTTTGAACAACTTCCAAATAGAACATATAGCAATAAAAAAGTTGTAATTATTCAGCTAAAAGGAGGAAATGATGGATTGAATACGGTTGTTCCTTTCAACAATGATATTTACTATCAAAAGAGAGAAAACATTGCTTTAAAACAAAGCGATTTATTTAAAATTTCTGACGAGGTCGGACTTCACAAAAGCTTACAGCCTCTTCAGAATTTATATGATAAGGGATTTGTGAGCATTATAAATAATGTGGGGTACCCAAATCCTAATTTATCACATTTTAGAGCTACTGATATTTGGCAAACAGCAAGCGACAGCAATGAATATTTGCAAAATGGTTGGGTGGGTCGTTATTTAGATTTTATTAAAGGAAGCCCTTATAAGGCGATTGAAGTTGATGAAATTTTATCTTTAATGTTAAAAGGGAAAACACAAAATGGTTTGGCGGTTACAGATTCAAAAATGTTTTACAATTCTATGCGTTCACCATTTTTTAATACTGTTGAAACCAATTATAATGATGCTCATTTAAGTGAACATAATTTAGGCTATTTATACAGTACAATGATTGATGCTAAATCTTCTGCAAAACATATTCATGAGAAAACCAGAACAAAAAGTACTTCTGCAGAATATCCTAAAAACATCTTTGGGAAACAACTAAAAACAATTTCTCAATTTATAAATTCTGGCTTAGAAACTCAGGTGTATTATGCAGGGTTAAGTGGTTTTGACACTCATGCAAATCAAAAAAACACACAAGCAAGATTGCTCAAATTATATGCAGAAAGTATGGATGTTTTTGTTGAAGATTTGCAAAAAAACAATACGTTTGATGACGTTCTTATCTTAACTTTTTCTGAATTTGGAAGACGTGTAAAACAAAACGAATCTAAAGGAACTGATCACGGAGCTGCAAACAATGTTTTTGTGATGGGGAAAAACTTAAACCAACAAGGCATCTACAATAGTTTACCTAATTTAGAGGATTTAGATAAAAATGGAAACCTTAAATATAAGGTAGACTTTCGAGAGATTTATGCAACTATTCTAGATAAATGGCTTGAAGTAGATGATTTGGCAATCTTAAATAAATCCTTTTCTAAGTTAAATTTTGTATCATAATTTTTTGAAAAAGAATCAAAATAAGAGTTAATTATATTTTACTTTTCTAATAATACGCAACGCCTCTTTGTATTTAATATATGTAGTTTTATTTTCTAAATTTTTTATATAATTTTTTGCTTTTTTTAACTGCTCTGAAATCTCAGTAAAACCATGTAAAAAGCAAATAAGACAGTTTGTAGGTAGGCGTAAAATATCTTCATGTTCAATTACAGAAAGTGAAATATTTTCTTCAATTTTTTTAACGATAGAATTACAATTATTAGAGATGTGTTGAATGATTTCATCATCAAATTTTGGAGGAATGAACAAGAATTCTTTAACAATATCGTGTTTGCCATTTCTTTTAAAATTGATAATAGTTTTTTCTAAAGGATAGTATTTTTCTTTTTTCCCTAGACCTAAAACAATGTATTCAGTTACAATAAATGAATTATTATTATACCTAATTTGCACATCATCTAAAGCAGAAAAAAATAATTTTACTTGTTCATTAATTAATTCAATATCTACTCTAGAATAGAATTCTTTACCATTTAAAACCCTCTTTTCTCCTGCCCAACAGATTACAAATTGCTCATTAAAAACTTTGTATTTTGGGTTGTATTGTGCCTTATGATTATTTATGAAGTCAAAAACGCCGTCTAAAGTGAGTTTGATATTATTACGAGCATTGTTTTCAATACTAGTAACAATTTCTTTATTTGTGTTTTGTAGCTCAAAATTTAAAGGGGTTGGCATAGAATTGCTTCCGCGTCTGTAAAAAGCAGTTCCTTTTTTATATTTCCAGGCATTTTTTAAAAGTGAAGTAACTTTATTATTAGCGTGAATAGTAACCAAGCCAATCACTTTATGGCGAGGTAATCTTGGAAAAGGAACATTTTCATATTCAATCTTAGGAGGGTTTTTTAAATATGCATTTACTAAGTTCTGAATTTTACTATCATCAAAAAAATCGACTCCAATAATTTTATTTTCTTCATCTTCAATACCAGTTACGATATAAGAATTATTCATTGGGTTAGAGTTTGAAAGAGCACAAATATGTTTTAAAAACTTTGCTTTCCCATCTTTTGAACTCAATGATAATTTCTGCTTTTTATCAAAAAAACTATTCTCGTCGTTATGAGAAAGGAGGTTTTTAATCAATAAGCGTTTGTTAATCATTTACTTTTTATTAAGAATTGTTGCGCTTGCTTGCGCGGTTGGGTACACTACTAAATCTTCGATATTTACGTGATAAGGTCTTGTAACCACAAAATAAATAATATCTGCAATATCTTCTGCTTGCAATGCTTTATAGCCAGAATAAACTGTTCTTGCTTTTTTAGAATCTCCTTTAAATCGAACATCAGAAAATTCTGTTTCTACCAAACCAGGATGAATTGCTCCAACTCTTATATTGTATTGATTTAAATCTAACCTCATAGACTTATTTAAAGCATTTACAGCAAACTTTGATGCGCAATATACATTTCCATTAGCGTACACTTCTTTACCTGCAATAGAGCCTATATTTACAATAAAACCACTATTTTTTTCTATCATTTGAGGAATAATGGCTCTTGAAACATACAACAAGCCCTTTACATTTCCATCAATCATTGCATCCCAATCATCAATATTTCCCTCTTGTATAGATGATAAACCGTGTGCATTTCCTGCGTTATTGATTAGAATATCTATCTTTTTAAATTCTTTTGGAATAGATTTTATTGCAATTTCTACTTCTTTACTTTTAGAAACATCGAATTGTAAAGTAGTTACTTCTGTTAGTTTTGATAACCTTGTCTGAAGTTTTTCTAACCTTTCTGCTCTTCTTCCACATAGCACTAATTTTATATTATTTTTTGCAAAAATTTCTGCAGTCGCTTTTCCAATGCCTGATGTTGCACCTGTTATAAATGCGGTAGTTTTCATTTAGGTTTGAAGTTTATAGTCTTTTAAAATTATGAAAACTACTTGTTCTAATGCTTTTTTATAATGTGAAGTTTTCATCAATTATTAACAAACAAAAAACCGCTCTATTTTTAGAGCGGTTTTCCTTTCAACTGACTATTAGGAAATAGTCAACCAAAAAATCAACTAACCAAACTTTATTTTAAATTTCTTCGGATCTTTTTTTTTCTTACTATTTTAATGCGTTTTCTACCTTTGTTCCCTTTAATTTTTTGCGCTTCCTTTTTAGACTTTTTACCTTTTAGATATTGAACAAAACCTCTTCCAGAAAAATTATATATTGTTTTAGAGTTTAGGTTATACAATTGAATCATTCTATCATTAACAACGGTTAATTCAAATTCTTCAACAGCACCCCCTTCATAACTAAGTGTTAAAATTTTTAAATTTTCATACCCTAATATATCATAGATTTCATACCCTCCAATATAATTCCAATTTATAGAATTAAGTTCTGATCCAAAAGCATCTTGGGAACTATAGAATGTTGTGATATTTTCTGGTGTAAAAGCCATAAAATTTTCATCATCAAAAGTATTTTCAATACCCCCTATTGTCGTAATTTTTTCCCAAGCAGTATATTCTTGTAAAAAGTATTCTATGTTTTCATAAAATAATTGATCATAATTGAAAGTAGTTTTTTGGTACCCAATTAGATAATAATTTACATTTTGCCTGTAGTTATAAATCTTAATTTCATTATTTGCGAGTACACTAACTTCAAAATCAGCAATACCATCTATATCATGATTTGTTTCTAGGAGTCCATTATAAGTGTTGTAGGTTCCAATATCTATACCAATACCATTTCCTGTTCTACCAATATCTACAATATTGTTATTTGCAAACAGTGTTCCGTTTATAAATGATAATGTAAATGCTCTAGAAATGAATGGAATATCTCCGATACCAGTTGTTCTGTTGTAATCTATATACCATAAATCATATTCAGATACAATCTCTTCTAATGAAATTTGATGTTGATAATCGTCTTCTAAAAATACATTACAAGAACTAAATAATACTCCCGAAATAAGGATTGCAAAAAGTAATTTTATAGATTTCATAAGCTTGTATTTTAAGATTATGCTTATCTAATTTCAAAATGCGTGCCAAAAATAAAAACTCATTCTAATTAGGATGAGTTTTATAGTGGTTTTTATTTACTCTCGGAAAAAAAACAGGTTTAGATTTTTCTATATTCTTAATTTTGAAATAGTTGGTTTTACCACCCAACTTATAACTAATAATAGCTTCGTCTTCTTTTAATTCAAAGGGAAATTTTTTAACTTCCGGTACCGAATTTTTTATTTCCTTAGTAGCGTCTATATCTAAAACAAGATCATTATTTCGCCGATTTGATGTATTAAAATGACCTATTAAAAGCATTTTTTTACCAATCATATTGATTTCTACTTTCGTTGCTCTTTTTTGAAAGAATAATGAATCAAAAGCAATTGTTGAATTTTCTTTCAATGCAATTACTAATTGAATACCTTTAACTCCTGGTTGTCCACCAACCCAATTATTATAAGCGGATTTTTCTAATTGAAAAGGAGGTTTTTTTTCGAGGTTTATGCTCCTGCACAGAGAAAGGTTGACTATAATTACAATTATTGAAACTAGTTTTATGGTCTTCATTTTTAATATTTGATGCGTGTAATCCAAAAAGTATACTAAGATATAAAAAAACTTAAAATTGGTTTATTCTCATATAGTAAAGTTTCTAAAAATAAAAAAGCGAACCAATTGGTTCGCTTTTTAAACATATAAAAGTTATATTTTTTAATTATTTAGAGCTTCTGCTCCTCCAACAATTTCTAAGATTTCGTTTGTAATTGCTGCCTGACGTGCTTTGTTATAGGTCAACAATAATTCATCTCTTAATTCTGTTGCATTGTCAGTTGCTTTGTGCATTGCGGTCATACGTGCGCCGTGCTCTGAAGCAAAACTATCTCTGATAGATTTGTATAATTGAGTTTTTAAAGACTTTGGTATTAAAGCCTCAACAATTTCTAATTTAGAAGGTTCAAAAATATAATCCGAATTTATTGCATTTGGGTCTCCTCCTTCAATAGGTTTTATTGGTAAAAATTGTTCAACTTGCGGAATCTGAGTTGCCGCATTTTTAAATTGATTGTAAACAATGTCAATTCTATCATAGGATCCTTCAGCATACAAATTCATTAACTCTTCTGCTATAGCAGCAACATTATCAAAAGTTAAGTCATCAAAAATATCATTATTTTTATCTGCAATATTGAATTGCTTTGATAATAGATCTCCACCTTTTTTACCGATTGTAAACAAATCTACTTCAATAGCACTGTATTTTTCCTTTACAGTTTTAAGTACTTGTTTTGTTATTGAAGAGTTAAAACCGCCACACAAACCTCTATTAGAAGTTATTGCAACTACCAAAACTTTAGAAACCTCTCTTTGTGTTGAATATACACCACCAGCATCACTGTCTAAAGTTGCACTTAAATTTTGAAGTAATTCTGTTAGCTTAGAGGAATAAGGACGCATTGCAGTGATTGCATCTTGTGCTTTTTTCAACTTAGCAGCAGAAACCATTTTCATGGCAGATGTAATCTGCATTGTTGATTTAATAGAGGTAATTCTATTACGTATTTCTTTTAAGTTTGCCATTCTATTGTAATTTTGAAATTCCCGCTTTCGCAGGAATTTCAACTATTTTTTTATGCAAAGTGAGTAGAAATTTCTTTAGCTGCTGCTTCTAATACAGCAATTGTTTCGGCTGTTAATTTACCAGACTTTAATACATCTAAAGTGTCTCTGTGTTTTGCGTTTAAGTAATCGATGTAATCTCTTTCGAATTTCTTTACTTGATTTACAGGAACGTCTTTTAATAAGTTCTTAGAACCAGCATAGATAATCGCAACTTGGTCTTCTACCGAGTAAGGATCATTTTGAGCTTGCTTTAAAATTTCAACATTACGTTGTCCTTTAGAAATCACACTCATTGTAGCTGCGTCTAAGTCAGAACCAAACTTTGCAAATGCTTCTAATTCACGATATTGAGCTTGGTCTAATTTTAAAGTACCAGATACCTTCTTCATTGATTTAATCTGTGCGTTACCACCAACCCGTGATACAGAAATACCTACGTTAATTGCTGGACGAACACCAGAGTTAAATAAATCTCCATCCAAGAAAATTTGACCATCTGTAATTGAAATTACATTTGTTGGAATGTATGCAGATACGTCACCTGCTTGTGTTTCAATAATTGGCAATGCTGTTAAAGAACCTCCCCCTTTTACAATTCCTTTTAAGGAATCTGGTAAATCGTTCATTTCACTTGCTATTTTATCGTCATTAATCACTTTTGCAGCGCGCTCTAACAATCTAGAGTGTAAGTAAAATACATCACCTGGATATGCCTCACGCCCTGGAGGTCTTCTTAATAATAAAGAAATTTCACGGTAGGCAACAGCTTGTTTAGATAAATCATCGTAAATAATTAAAGCAGGCCTTCCAGAATCTCTAAAATATTCTCCAATTGCAGCTCCGGCAAAAGGGGCATACACTTGCATTGCTGCAGGATCAGATGCATTTGCTGCAACAATTGTTGTATACGCTAATGCTCCTTTTTCTTCTAACATGTTTGCAATTGCAGCAACTGTTGAAGCTTTCTGGCCGATTGCAACATATATACAATATACTGGCTCGCCAGCATCGAAAAATTCTTTTTGATTTAAGATAGTATCAATAGCAACTGTAGATTTACCAGTCTGACGGTCTCCAATAATCAACTCACGTTGACCTCTACCAACAGGAATCATAGCATCAATAGACTTGATTCCAGTTTGAAGTGGCTCTGTTACTGGTTCTCTAAAAATAACCCCAGGAGCTCTTCGCTCTAAAGGCATTTCATAAGTTTTACCAGAAATTGGTCCTTTACCATCAATAGGATTTCCTAAAGTATCTAATACTCTACCAACAACTCCTTCTCCTGCTTTTAAAGAAGCAATACGCTCTGTACGTTTAACAGTAGAACCCTCTTTAATTGAGGTAGAAGCTCCTAATAATACAACACCTGCATTGTCTTCTTCTAAGTTTAATACGATCCCTTCTAATCCGTTCTCGAATTCTACTAATTCACCATATTGAACATTAGAAAGACCGTAAACACGAGCAATTCCATCTCCTACTTGTAATACAGTTCCTACTTCGTTTAAAGTTGCCTTCGCTTCAAAGTTTGTTAACTGTTGCTTTAAAATTGCTGATACTTCAGCGGGTTTAATACTTGCCATCTTTTATAATTTGATGTATTATTAAATTTTTGGAATGTAATGACTATTGTCAAATTCCTTTTTCAATTCATTTAAATAATTAGAGATGCTTGCATCATATTGCACATCTCCCACACGCAAAATAAATCCTCCTAATATAGCTGGATTTACTTCGTTTTGTAGATTCGCTTCTTCACCTGTTAAGGTTACAATTTTTGCTAAAATTTCTTTTTCTATTTCGGCAGTTAAAGGAACAGCTGTTGTAACTTTAGCTACTTGCATATGCTTGTCAAAATCATAAATGATTGCATATTGCTTTGCAATAGATGCTAGCATTGCTATTCTTTTATTGTCTTTTAATAAATGAAATAAGCCAAGTGTAATCGTATTCACTTTTTCTTTAAATAAAGCGTTTAACACGTTTATTTTATCAGAAGACTTAACGATAGGACTATTTAACATTACTTCAAATTCTTCATTTTCAGAAATTGTAGTTGTTATAAATAACATATCTTCATTTACCGCAGTTTCTTCTTTAGAATCTTTAGCAAGATTTAAAATTGCTTTTGCATACCGTATTGCTGCTCTTGCGTTTTTCATCTTTTACTTAATTTAAAGTAACATCTTTTAAAATCCCTTCAACTAATTCTAGTTGATCTTTCTTATTTGACAATTCCTTTTTAATTACTGATTCTGCAATTCCGATAGACAATTCTGCAACATTTTTTTTGATTTCCGCCAAAGCAGCTTGTTTTTCTTGAATGATTGCATCCTGTGCATTTTCAATCAATTTTGTTGTTACTTCTTTTGCATCTTCTTTTGCTTCAGCAACTATGTTGTCTGCAATATCTCTTGCTTCTTTCATCATTGCCTCTCTTTCTGCTCTTGCTTCTTTTACTAATTTTGCATTATCTGCTTGTAAGTTCTGCATTTCTTTACGCGCATTTTCTGCTGATGCCAAAGCGTTTTTAATACCAGATTCTCTTTCTTCCAAAGAGTTCAAAATTGGTTTCCAAGCAAATTTTACCATTAAAGCGATCAACGCCAATAATAAGATTAACGAAACTACAAATAACCCAGGTGAAAAATCGTTTAATAAAGTTTCCATTTTATAAGCTAGTTAATGGTTAATTTTTTTAATGTTTAATTTTTAAAATAGGTTCTGTAACCAACCGTTACAGAAACCTATTTTTTGTTTTTGTTTGGATTATTTTCCTAAGAATAATGCTCCAAATGCTAAACCTTCTAATAATGCAGCGATAATAATCATTGCTGTTTGAATTTTTCCAGTTGCTTCTGGTTGTCTAGCAATACCTTCCATTGCTTTACCACCAATTTGACCTAAACCAATTCCTGCTCCGATTACGATTAATCCTGCTCCAATTAAATTGTACATAATAATTGTATTTATATTAAATTAAACAAATTTGTATTAATGATGCTCAGGCTCTGCTACTGCCATACCAATAAATAATGCTGAAAGCATTGTAAAGATATAAGCTTGTAAAAAAGCTACTAAAACCTCAATTAATGTTATAAAAAATGATAATACGAAAGACAACCCTGTTGCTCCAACAACCCCTAGAGATTCTTTAAGAGTAAACATAATTGCAATTAAGCTCATTACCACAATATGACCTGCTGAAATGTTTGCGAACAAACGCACTAATAGTGAAAATGGTTTGATGATTAAAGCACCAGCTAATTCTATAATAGCCAATACCGGACGGATTAAAACAGGAACACCTGGCATCCAAATCATATGCATCCAATACTCTTTGTTTCCACTAACTGTATAAATGACTAAGGTAAAAATTGCCAAACAACCAGTTACTGCTAATTGTCCTGTTACATTAAACCCTAATGGAGTTAAACCTGCTAAGTTTAAAACCCAAATAAAGAAAAATACCGTTAATAAATACCCGGTAAATCTTCTGTAATGTTTTTCACCAATGTTTGGTCTTGCTATTTCGTCACGAACATATAAAACTAAAGGCTCTAAAACCCGAGCAAATCCTGTAGGAATTTTCTTTGTTTTATACTGATTCGCGAGTCTAGAGAACCAGAATAATAGTAGGATTCCAATTAAAAGGATGCCTACAACACTTTTTGTAATTGAGAAATCTAATGTTTTATGTGCGTTTGTTGCATGATGTGTATCATCAAAATAAACAGTTGCTGCTCCTTTGTCTAACTCGTAGATTTTAGAGTGAATCTTTGCGAATTTTAATCCTTTTTTTTCTACAATTACATGTCCATCGTCGTTGTGGTGAAATTCGGAAGACATAAATGAAACGAGACCTTCACTTGACCACAAAATAACTGGTAAAGGAAAACCAATATGTTTTCTTTCACCTTCATCTGAGGTATATGAAAATAACGAAAAGTCATGAGAATCTTTGATGTGATGTAGAATATAAGCCTCTACTTCTTCTTTTGTATTTATACGCCCACCATCATTTTGATTATCGTGTTTTTTATCAGATTCTGAAGCAAAACTTGTTGTGGAAAACAAAGCTATAACTGCTATTAAAAGAAATTTGATTGTTTTTTGTGCAACCTTCATTGTAAAAATACGCTTTCTAAATTCGGCGCAAAGATATGGAATAATTCAAAATTACAAACCTTTTTTAGCGCTATTTTTTATTATTGTTTTTTCTTCAAAATTTTTGCGACAATAATTGCTTCTGTAGCTAAAAAAAGAATCACAGGGATAAATAATGACACCCTTGCAGAAAGAGATAATTCTTCTTCGGTAAAGATTGATTTGTAAAAAAGCACGCAAAAAAGTGTTATTTTTAATAGAATTGAACCAAGGTAAATAAAACCCAATTGTTCATAAACCTTATCAATAGTTGAAAGTACTAAAAAATTGATACAGAGCACTACTGAAAAGCTCAGGTGAAATAAGTATACTTTTTTTAATGAGAAAGGGATCTTTGTTTGTTGGCTTTCAATAAAAAAATTATGCAATGAAAAACCAATTAGGAATATAATAAAGAGAACAATAGAATTGGTAAGAATGCGTTTAATCATTAATTTTATTGGCTTGTTTGATTAATGAATACATCGCTAAAAAAATAGCAATAAGGGTTGTTATTTCTGTTAAAAAAGAAGTTTCAAATTTTGTGTCTAACCATTTTCCTAGTAAAAAACCTAAATAAATAGTCAATCCCATTTGCAAACCAGCACCTGAGAGTTGTAGGGCTTTGTTAAGCGGTTTTTTCTGAAAGTCTTTTTTTGTCATTGTTAGAATTCAATTCTTTTATAGCTCCTTTCATAGCGCAGGTAGCATTAAACGACGCTCCAGGCTCTATAGAAAGTTTACCAATGATTACCTCTCCAGAAATATCTGCTGTTGTTTTTATAGTTAAGGTATTTGAGACCAAAAGTTCTCCATAAAATTTCCCTTCAATATCTGCATTTGTTGCTTCAACCTTTCCTTTTATGAAACCATCAGATCCAATTATAACTCTACCATTAGTTTCTAATGATCCTTCTAAGGTGCCATCAATTCTAAAATCCCCATCCGATTTAATATCCCCATTAATTGTTGTGTTTTTAGCTATAACATTTCTTTCCATAACTTTATTTTTTTCTGGGTTTGTGTTTTTACGAAACATTTTACTTATTTAATTGCATTACTATTTCTTTTGCTTTTTTTCCTTCTTCTGTATTTCCATAGCTAACCGCTACAAAATCTAGGGCAATTTTATAAGCTTTTTTTTCTTTGTATTTACCTATAGCATATGCTTTTAAGAGTTCAAATTTAGGGATTAATTTTGAATTTTGTATTGTTGGGATAAGAGTATCTATTTTAGCAACGGTTTCTTCAAACTTATCTTCTTTATAGACATAATAAATTTCTTTGTATAATTCTTGCAGTTCATCAATCGATATTTCTTCTTCAAAGGGTTTGTTTGGGTTTCTTAGAATTTGTGCAAATTTTGTTTTTGGATACTCTGAAAGTATTATCTTTTTGTGTTTGTTTGCTTTTGTATCATCTCTTAAACCAGAATAAAGTTTGTGTAAGTGCCAATTAATGGGTAAAATTAATTCTTTTTTAGGATTTAATTCAGCGACTCTTTCTAACCGTTCAATAGCTAGTTTTGTATCTTTGAATTGTTCTTTATAAATAATTCCCAATTCATATAAAGCATCATTTCTATCTAGTTTTAAGGTGTCAATTACTTTTTTGTCAGTAGGAATCGTATTAATATAACTCATTAAATCGTATCGAGAATTTTTTAGGGGTACTTGTAACGAATTTTTTTCTGTTGAATTTGAGCCCATTTTAGAAGACCACCTCCAATCATCTTCTAATGTTCTAGTTCCCCAAGTTTTTTTAAATTCTGATTTTCCGAAATTTAAAGATTGAGAATTGTAGAAATACCATTTTCCTTTGTTTGATGATTGGATAGAATTTCCCCCAAAAGAAGCTTCGAAAGCTTGTTGATTTAACTTTAACTGCGCTGCTTTTTCATCGTTCTCTTTAAGCTTGTCTATATATTTTTGAAAATAAGCTTCTTGTTCTGCTTTAGAAAAGGAGACTATTTTAAGAATACTATCATTTTTACTTATGGTATTTTCAAAATTAATTAAAGAAGCCAAGTTTCTGTGTTTTCTTTTAATACGTCTTATTCTTAAATTTAAGGTATCTATTGAAATTGATAATACACTATCATAATAAGAATTTGCTAATTGGTATTTAGAATTTTTGAAATTAATATTTCCTAATTTTTCATAGGTAAACGTTTTTTGTTTATTATTATCAGAATTAGTTCTAAGCGATTTGTTGTAGTAATCAATTGCTAAATTAGAACTGTCGCTATTTTCGTACAAGAATCCAACCTGATAATAGAGTGCGTCTAAATAGGCTTTATTGTCTCTGTTTTTAATTAACTTTTGCATCTTTTCTAAAATTGCAGTAGCAGAAGAATCATTGGTAGAATTTTTTGCTAATTCAATATTTGCGTGCATTTTATATTTGTACGGTGCCTTTTTAAAGTTGATGATTTTGTTGAACACAAATGAGGCAGAGTCTTTTTTTTCTTCAGAACTATAAATTTGACCCAACACAAATAAATTTCTAGTTCCTTGATCTTTATTTTTTAGAGTTTCAGTTGCTTTAATAAGGGATGTTTTAGCTTTTTGAATACTATCAGCTTTAATATATGCCATCGCTAAAGCAGTATACCCTTGTTCTTTAATTATTTCGGGTAATTCAGCTTCTAGGCTATCTTTGACTTTAAGAAGTAGCTTCATGGATTCGATAGCAAATTCTTCATTATCGATTCTTATATTCGCTTTTGCTCTCCAAATTTTAGTTTCATTAATTAGGTTTGCAAAAGGATAACTGGTAATAATATAATTAAAAGCTTCTATTGACGGGATAAAACGTTGCTCATAATAACGAGCTTTGCCTAATAAGAGGTAGGCATCATCAATTTGGCTATTCTTTTCTTCACCATTCATATTCATCCCGTGTTTTTGGATGGCTTTTACAGCTTTTTCTTCCGCCACACCAAAAGGAGTAGTGGCTTTCTTTTCTTCTTTTTTAGGACTATTAAAACCAGCACCCATGCCAGAATTAAATTTAGGGATGGCTATTTTTTTTTCTTCAAATTTAATTGGCTCGAGAGGCAATTGCTTAAACCAATCGTCTTTATAGTCATTATTGATCGCCTCAATTCCTTTAGAAAAGGATTCTTTCCCATTAAATAACACATTAAATTTTGTGTTTAAAGACTGCCAATTTCTACTAACAACAGTATCTTTTCTTGTACTACAAGAATATAGAACGGCAAAGACAGAAAGAATTAAAACTATTTTTTTAGTGTATTTTACACAAATTAGCATTGGTTAAAGGATTGTTTTTAAAAACGATGAAAATAATAAGCTCTTATTTAAAACTACTTTCTTTGTAAAATAGTATACTTAAGACTGTAAAAATAGTAATAAATTAAGAATACAAGGCTTACACCGAAAAATAGCTTTCTAATTCTTTTAAAGTTGCTGGTGATGTTTGGATATCTTTTACTAAAATACCTTTATCTAGAACAACAATTCTTTCGCAAACTTCGGTTATATGTGTTAAATCATGACTGGAAATTAAAACAGTAATTTCTTTATTTTCGGTCAATTTTTTAATAATCGTTTTTAATCTTATTTGAGTAGTAGGATCTAAATTAGCAAAAGGTTCATCTAAAATGATCACTTTTGGGTTTCCCATCATAGCCGCAACAATTCCTGCTTTTTTCTGATTTCCTTTACTTAAATCTCTTAAATATTTTTTCTTCCCAACGATTTCTCCATTGAAAAATTCATCAAACTGAGTTAAAAAATTTGTCACATCGGTCTTATTCATTCCTCTTAAGTCTCCAATAAATTCGAAATATTCTTCTGGTGTTAAATAACCAATCAAAAAAGATTCGTCAATAAAAGAGCCTGTAAATTTTTTCCAATCTTCACTAGTATTCACAACGATATCATTGGTTGTAACTGAACCTGTTGTGGGTCTTATTAAATCTAACAAGATATTAAATAAGGTTGTTTTTCCTGCACCATTATTACCAACTAGACCAAAACTTTGTCCTGTTGGGATGTCTATTGATTCTAAGTTTAAAACTTCTGCTTGTCCGTATTTTTTTGAAATGGTATCTATTGTAATCATGGTGTTTTTTTTAAGGTTGGATTATGCTTCTTTTCCAAAAGCGTTAATCATAGTGTATTTGTCTTTTATGTATTTTTTTTCGATAAAATTCATGGCATAATTTTTTAGTAATAAACTAATGATTCCTAAAGTTGCAACCACTATAAAACCAGTATTATGACCTATAAATTTATTGAAAACC
>Ga0209092_10000735_pt1 | contig 32797 bp, 23 predicted proteins | sample FraStrMetagenome_FD_187446 | JGI IMG/M metagenome (GOLD analysis project Ga0209092, IMG submission 187446) | Marine eukaryotic phytoplankton communities from Arctic Ocean - Fram Strait ARC3M Metagenome (SPAdes) (version 2) | ecosystem: Environmental > Aquatic > Marine > Oceanic | place: Fram...
CCCTCTCCGTCCTTCTTGGGTTGCATTTTGCTATTTTATGTACAAAACATATCTACTTAAAATTGTGTAAAAATATATGAAGGGTTGCATTTTTGGATAATTACTTAGGTTAAAGGGTTGCATTTTTGCAAAATTTATGCAACTCCCCATGCAACAATTGTTGCATTTTTCTCCCCTAATTTTTTGTACGGAACCAATATTTTGCTTAAATGAATTTTGTAAAATGTTGGAGAGTCGTAAATCTATTCGTAGGCCTTCGTAGAAGCTCAGTATTTTACAACTTCGGTTGCATTTTGATGACTATAGAAAGGATGCTCATGGCCGGTCCAAATTACGTCATTGACATCATTTTTATCAAAAAAATAAGCCATTGGTTTATTATTATACTTTCTGCTGTTTGATTTTTGTAATTTCTAGTCTACACATACACAAAGAAAGATGAACAACAATATTCACTCTCTCAAAACCTCAAGAAAATTGATTAAATCACAAGTCATACCCTTTGAATCCAAAAAGATGCAGTGTAGGATTTTAATTTTAATTTTCGTCATGGCAATACCAAGAATATCAGCTTTTGTTCCAGGTAGCATGTCTCAAAGATGCAAACACAGTCTGAGCCTCCTGACGAGCGTTGAAAAGGATGCAAGGGATAATTCTTTGCTCATTCAAAAATCGTCACTTGAAAATAATAGCGATTACTCCGTTAACCAGTCTGATCCACTTGAACGTCTTGCAAATGCTGCATCTGACTTCTATTTGAGCAGGGTACAGCATCAGAAAAGTGATACAGATTTTGATATGGACCCTACCAATAATACCGCTGTACAAATTAAGACACTAATTCGAGTGGCTATACCATCCTTATCACTTGCCATCATTAGTGGATTACTTTATTCACCGCTGTGTCTATTTATCGCTTCCGACCTTATCCAAAGCGATCAAGGTGTTTTCACTGTTGTATCCCAAGACTCATCGCAATACATTCAAAATATTCTCACGACATCTGGTTTAATATTTAGCATATTCACTGGATATACTTACTACTTTATGTATCAGCAGCAAGAGCAGCTTTATCTTGCCTTATTTAATGAAGTTTCTGAAACTAAATCCCTTCTAGAGCAAGTTTCTTTAGTTTGTACTGGTAGAGAAATGTATCCCACGATATTGGAATGTATCCAGTCCTATGTTGAACAAGATTTGAAATATTCAACAAAAGTTGACCCTGCTGATTTTCTTTCCACTCGTGCAAACACTTTCATTTCGCAGCCAATATTATCTAGTCAAATGGAAGACGAAAAATCATCCGAAGAAATGAAGTACAAAGAAGATCCTTTGGAAGCTATTATGTACATGACATCTGTTGGGGAACCTTCTACTATCTATGATACAATTTTGTCTTTGCGAAGAGCTCGCGCTCTTCGATTAGGTGCTCTTCAGCAGAAGTTACCTGATTTGCATATTTTGCTTTTGCGTGTATTAGGTACTGCAGTTCTTGTTACATTTCCTGTCTGTGGATCTGGAAGCCAAGTGTTGGGTGGAATGGGTATTTTAAAAGTTCAAAGTTTATACTTTGCATTCTTGGTTTTTGGTATTGCAATGGTACTAAGTGTAAGTTCTGTATGCTCATTCTTCTATATCAACACTGTTACATTGTCTGCTAAAACTATATAATTTCCTTCCCATCCTTACATATATTTCTATTCTTTTTTGTGTCATTGTATGACCGTCACTATACAACTTTTGAATTTGATTTTACTTTGAAGGTCATAACGGAACTATGGAAACCAAGAGGGGGGGCGTATAATATTGATGGAGTCCTTTCCGTAATGGTCAGTGGTCTGGATGAAGAACTACGAGATCGGCTGTCTGGGGAGTTAGAATCAGGGAATCCTTACTTTGTTGATTAATTTTGTATCGGTACTGGTTTTAAAAATAATAACAACTTGATTCATGAATGAATTTCGCAAAAGCAAAATTATAGTGATCTACAATTTGATTTTCCACTGGGAAAAGAATTACATGCAATATGAAAAGGAAACAATTTAATGCTACGATCAATGTTACGAAACAGATTAGATTAAATAAGTTTATTCACTTCCAAATTTGGTTACATTCGGATTTTTTCATTCCATATACAATAATCCAATTAATCATCAACCTCATTCATTGCTGCCATCGCTGTCGTCATCAGATGTTATGTCAGCGGCCTTCCTTTTTCCATCGCGTTTGTTTCCCACTTGTTTCAACGACCTATCATCAAGAATCTTCGTGTTTACAAGAAGATCCTCTCCCATTTCTCGAACCTCGCGTAGGATATCGTCAGAATTTGTAATCAGTAAACTGTCTTCATTCACATTCATATCAACAGGGCGTTTATATTCTGCATTTGCTACTGAAAACGGATGTGGATTGTAAGCTGTGGGGCGCCATAACATAGCTACAATGCTGGGTGAATATTCATTATGTAAAAAGACTGCTGTTGATCCAAACTTTTCCTTTAAATTTGCAACAAACTCTTCAACAGGTTGCCAACCATGCTGAGAAGGATAATTCGCGTGAGATGGGATTCAAATTAGTTATAATTATTTAAAAAGATTTGCAAGAGCTTACCAATACGCTATTTTTGGCCACAGAATTAAGATTTTTGTACATCTTAATCTTCAATTGCTTTGGTCCCGATACTCTTTTCTTCAAGCTCCTCATGAAAGGGCTCTCAAAACCCCCTTCTTTACCTTTTGTAATACTGAAGGACCCACTAGAGGAGCAGCATGTTTTATCCACAATGACGTCTGAACTAACTCTCAGAAGCGCACTGTAAGATTTCATCGATGCAGCACTTTCTTGGAAAACAAACGACCATTCGTCTTTGCGATTTCCTTTGATTAAAGAGTGCAAGAGTTTACGATATGATAGTTGGGCAAGTTTACTCATTCTTTGTAGTATGACCATCTCTGGAAAAAATTCGGTTGACGTGGGAATCCATTTCTTATCGTTATCTTGTGTGCTACTTTTTTTCGTTTTTGTTGAGAAGCCTATGAATTCAACATTATCAAAAGGCGAAATGATGTACATGGGAGGTCCATTTTGATAATCGCTGCCACGAATAGATTCAAATTCTGTTCGGATTTGTGTTATTTCGTTCGACGTTAAATGACGTTGCGGATCGACAATGAATGGTTCTCTGAACAAACACAGATTGCAAGTAAATATTACTGTAGAAAATATAACGTTTTAGGCTTTTATCAAAGATTTTACAAATGACTTACCTCTTCCAATCAAAGTGTCCTAGCGTATACAAAAAACGCAAGAAACCGGACACCGCTGTACCTGGAACCTCGAAAGGATATGGGTTGATGTAACTTTCTGCTACTATAAGTTCCAATGCCTCTATAGATATCTGTCCAGAAAGCATATGAGCTGCAATCCATCTTTGAGCTAGTCTAACAGCAGAAGAAGCTGACGGATGACTAGTGTGAACAGCGTGGATTGAAGAGTGATGAAGGGAGCTTATAATATGCCTTTTTGTCAGAGTCTAAATTGCCATCACGTAGTTTGAAAGAAATCATGAGTTAAAGTAAGACAAGTTCTTATCGTACAATGTTTATGCTCATACCTGCTGTAATTTGATTGCTTCTAAAGACGGCTTCCTCAATTCATTCAACATTCGTAGCTCTTGATCCGCACGAACAATAATGCGCCAAGAGTATCCTTCAAATCCAACGTCGAGATGACCAGGGTATACAACTGGAGGTCCACTAAAACCAGCTGTGAACAAGATGTATTAAAGAAGTGAATTGGTGCTGGGCATAAGTTAAAAATTGTTCGCATGACTAAGACAAAAAAGAACTTACCAATTTTTGTTTCCTCAATTCCAGAAGCAAGTTTTATCAACATAGCACATTTAGCCGCACCCATCGCATCAATATCAGTAGGCCATTTACTGCTTCCTTCAAATCGTATTTGGATTAAAATAGGTTCCCCTGGCGTCATAAAAGAGATTTTAGAGTCCTCACCACCACCTTTACTGCCACCTAGTAGAGGGTGAGGAACTGGTGGAAATAAGCTTGAATACCGCAAACAGGAAGATATGGGTTCTACTGAATCAATCGCAAGAGGAAGACCCAAAGCAGTCGTTTCTTGTTTAAGCACGTCACAAAGAGAATCAAAAGCCCGCATCATAGCTTTGTGCAAATCATTTGAATCATTGAAGCGTCGATTCAAAGCTGATGTTTGATGGATAGCAAGTCCTTCAACAAGAGAGAGCATGTTACGCATCTCAAAATTTATGCTTGCTTTTTTCTTCATGAAATGAAGTTGCATTATGTGTTGAATTATTTTTTCGACAATACCACCACTTGTCTCAATGTTGGAATATTCTTTTAAACCACCAGACAAAATAACGTCTTTCCATACAACCGCATGGACAATGGCTCCATCTTTAAACCTGCGTAGTTGGGCCAATTGTTTCCCCCATAGAGACACAAAAAGAGAAGATGCAGATGAATCTTCAACTGGGGGCCCGCGATCGACAATGCGAGATGCAGTATCAGGATTAAGACGTAACCCCAAAACAATGTGATTATGTAAACATGTAGTAGGTGGTTCATCAATAATTTGTTGACCAAACTTAATGTCATTTTCTAGTTCTTCTATTTTTTCCTTTCCGTGAGAAACGGAGAATACGGGGATTTCATCTGAGTCCATAGTATTGGTATCCTTGAATTCTTGTTGGGAGCTATTATTTTGGAACTCTGATCCTTCTCCATTTCCAGATGTTAATGATCTTATGCACAAGATTCGATCACCAAGTGCCATACTCAGTAATGAAATGATTCCTCTTGTTATACATTCTCTTTTTCCTAAATCAAGCGCTTTAAGTTTCCATTTATCGATTCCATCGTATTCGTTCGCATAATTTTCACCCTTTGAATTCCAAATTTTCTTTTCATCAAGTTGGTCGATAGGTATTTTGACATAGACATCAAATTTTCTCCAGAAACGATTTGTTTTACAAAATATACTGCTAAAAATCCCATGACGCTTCTCCTCATTATGATGAATCATATACAAAGTCCTCCTAGCTTCAAGAGATATCTCTTGCATGGCTGAAGCTGAACACTGTGATAAAAAATTACAAGTTAACGAGGAGTCCAGAAAGATAGGTCCATCTGTGGATCTTTGAAACGCCTCTATCAATGTAGTAGGTATGTCACAGTGCTTATTTTGTTGTCTCTCAGATGATAGCATCTCAAAATATAGTTTTGACTGAGCAGCATTGGCAATTGTTTGTGTTTCAGATAATACATTATTACCTGATCCAAGGTTGTTTCCTGGCATCACAAGAACTTTCTGTAGTCTCTTGTGTTTTGCCAAATATTGGTTGATTCGCAGTAAAGAATCGTTTGTACTTCTAGAATGACGAATTGTATTGTGATCTTCCTCATTTCCAAAGTTAGATTCTTGATTATCTAGGCTGTTAGCATCACCTAACCAATCTGTTTCACTAAGAAATTTCAACCATATTACAATCATTTCCCAAGAGCTCATACGCATACTAATGACTTTTTTCTTCAGCAAATATGTCATTAATAATGTAAGACCTGCTGAATTAAGAGTATCATGTCCGTTCCTCATTCCACGTTGTGCTAACCAAACCTTAAGTAAAATGAGAGCTTCAGAAAGTGATGAGGTGGGTGAAAATCTTTCGGAAGACTCAGTGGATGAAAAATTATCTAAAATATAGTCATACATAGTATCAGCACCTAAAACACAAGAATTATAATATGGTGTCCCTCCTGAATGCAAGATGTCATCATAATCAGTATCTTTCCTAGAAAAAGCAGGAAGATTATTTCGATTCGGAAAGAAACGCGTAGATTGGAATGTATCTGGTGGAATACCAATTAAAATACGAACACGAAATTGATGTTTGTCTTTTTTCTTTTTCTTAGCAGGTTGAGATGAGCTGGAGGGTGATGGTGGTGTAAGGATTATAGTGAGTTTGGATGGGCAAGATGGCATTTGAGAGAAATCAACACTCCCAATAGTTTTGCGATTTTTCTTATGGCGGAAGATGGTAGCGATGTAATGTATAAGTAGATTACGTTTCTGAAAGGAATTAAGATGATCCGAGCAAGGAAATGAGATTTGATTCAAAAAAGAAAATTTTCAATATTACCCAACTTACATCCAAATATCGATAGTTCATGTAGTCTTTTGGCATCCAGAAGCCTTCATTACTATCCAATTCCTTAGTTTTTGGATTTCCAATTATCATTGCCATATCAATTATTGGCCAGACATACCCATTCGCTTCTTTTGTGGTCATACTTTGATTAATGTAACTTCCAACTGTTTTCACATGTATATTGCAATTACCATCATCGCCATTATTTTGAATCACAGGCAAAGGTATTTTCCAATCTTTACCTAGTTTTTGATACTTATCTGATTTAAAATACAAAGGAGGAGAAGAGGCATTGTTTTCTTTCATGTCAGGGATTGGCAACAAAAGAAGATCTTTACTCTTGCTCTTTTTGCATGAGAATGACGTATATAAGATTTTTTCTATGTCAGAGATGTATTTTTGTACAATAGAAGACCACTTCGACATTTTTGGTGAAGCTGCCAGCTCATTTACACTTTTCTTAGCGTGCTTTTGATCTGGAAAGATTTGAAGATGAGATTCGGAAAGTAATTCTTGACACTCATGACGAAATAGATTGGAACGGAAAAGCTCTACAGCGTTTTGATTTTGATATGTGGAGGGATCATTTTCAACTGCTTTCATAACCATAATACCTGATTCCAACTATAGGCAGTCTGTTATGAATCAAGCTTTACAATTGGGATTATCAACGAGTTTGAGGAAAGTTGTTCCAAAGAAAGAAAAACAAATTTGTGGTGATTTCAAAGAAAATGAAAGCAACAAATAACCCAATTTTATTCTCTTTTCCCAATGGTGATTAGGAACAGCAGCAAAGAGCAAACGTTTACGTACAGCTATGTATATTATTTTCAGTTACGTTGCGCTCTACTGCTGCTGTGGGATTCATCAGCAGAAGTCAAAATATTTTTGAGATTATTTTAATTTTTCCCGAAATAAACGGGCGTATGTATATATATACTGTTTAAGTATCATCCTCGTACTGATGGAGCTCTTTTTGCCAAACAGGTTTGATGGTGGATTTGCATGCTCAAGGATTCAAGTTTATGACACATTATCTACAACACCAACCGTCACTGATAGATTTAACAAGAGAACTGCAATAGAACAGGCACCACAACTCTATATCTAGCGATATTTCATTATGGGAAATCCTCACGACCGAAAGATTTGTGTAGGATTGCTCTCATTAATGTTCAATTTTTCATCGAAACATCTTACACTTGCTTTTGAATTTTGTGGGACAACACATGACTTTCCAACAAGATCACTCAACTTAGATTCATCAAAATACCCTTCAGTGAAATCAAATATATTAGGTTCGAACAAATTTGAGGATTTGAATCTGCTCCAAGTTCGCGGAGGAGAATCAAGCAAAAGGAGCACAAATATTGAGAAAGATGGCGCAATTCAGAATGAAAATGAGGCTCTAGATGCTCTTGTGGATCAAATAATAAAAGAAGAAGGTGCATCTGATGAAGAGTATGAAGAATCTTTAGAAAAAATCAATCCAGGTGCAAGTGCAGAGAAGGATGAAGATTGTGATGAATCTTCAATACAAAACATTGTTTCATCAACAAGCACATCCAAGAAAAAATTGAGAGCCAAGTCTAAAAAAACCTCAAATCAGCTTTCAAAATCGAAGTCGACGAAATTGAAGAAGATAAACATGACGGAAGAAAAAATAAAAGAGTCTACCCCTATCGAAAGGAAACACATAAATTCATTCAGAGCCGCTGCAACGGAAGAAAAAATCAATAAAGATAGAAGAGTTTCATCAGAATTTATAAAACCCCCTCCTCCACCAAATGCATTGTTTCGATTTCTTCTCACAAAAGGAATATTTGGGCACACTCTCATTATGGTATCTTTGACTTTGTATGAATTTCTTTTCAAATTTATTCCACCCTTGGTGCATGCTTGCAAGTTTATCCTTATGCGATTACGATTATACAACCCAAATGCTTCATCCAAATTTGATGCGCCAAGATCTCGATCCTCCAGTGTCTCCACCAAAACAAATGTCAAAGTGAATGCAAAGTACAGTGCTTTTGTTGATTTGTCTAAATCCACAAGAAAGAATCGACAAGTTCAAAGGAAACAAATGGATTTGTTGGCATTTGAAAAACTAAAACAACTGGGTAAAAAAGTTGGATCTATGGATCAAGTCAAATTACGTCATTGCTCAATTTCTTTCCAGACAAGGTGAGTCTTTTGAAGCTGACTTATTGAAAGTTTTCCTTTTTTGTTACTTGTATGCTAAGTATTTCTAATAGACATAAACTAGGTATATACGAATTAACAAGTAACGAGAGCAAAGGTGAGATATCTTCGGAAGGGGATTATCTATCTGATGCGGATGTTTCTGTCATGAAAACAAAACAAACAAAAGAAAAGAAAAAGAGTAAGGGGTTACTCTCTAGAATAGTGGAAAGACAAGGTGATTTAGATGAAACTGACTCAGAAAGTGACTCTGGATGGGTAATAGAAGCTTTTGAAAGAAATGCAAATCTATCAGTTCTTATATCTAATGCAGAATCTTCATCTAAAAAGAAAGAATCAAAAGCCTCCCATTCCATAAATAATGACGATTCTGATGATATATCTCCTGTTGGAAGTGGAGGAAACACTTTAATGAAATCTTTGCAAAAGACGATCTCAGGGAGTGGAACCAGAATTTTAGGTGCTTACCCCAACGATGCTGTACCTGTAGAGGAAGCTGGAAGTGCAGATGGAGTAATCACTTTGGCTCGAAAATATGGGTATGGAGATTGGGAGTGGGATGACGAAATTAATGACAACGAAGATAGCTTTCAGGATGACAAAGATGGATGGGGAGATTTTCCAAGAAAAAAGAAATCACGCAAACACGCTAAAACAAAAGATTATGCGCTCTCGAAGAAAGAATCCTCCGGACAAGATGATGACCAAAATTTTTTCCAGTTTGACTTTTCACTATCAAGTGAATCTAGATCTAAAATAAGAACTTCTAAACGAGGGAGGAGCCCACCACGAACACCAAATAAGAAAAAACGTAAGCATTCGGATTCTTTAGGGAAAGACTCTTTTAATCCAATTGATTTGATGAATGAAAGAACTAGAAATAAAGACAAAGAAATAAGCAGCAAATTCGATTCAATTGTAAAAAAATCCGTTGCTCCGAAAGTGAAGGACTCGGTCAAGTCGCTTGCCAAAAAAAAGATGGCTAGAGATTTGATCCAGAAAAAAAAAGATGAGCATTAAAAATCTAGAGAGCCTAACCGCAATGCTTCATTTTAATGACATAAAAAAGAAGGGAAGGTTTAGTAAAGCGTATTTGTAAAAATCATAAACTTGCTGTAAGTTAACGACCAACAGTATGAGTAGATCTAAATAAACAACAAGAAAGAAAGTGGAAGTAATTACATGATGATTTTTTTATGAAATAAGAGTATGTCAAATCTCATTATCGACTCATAAAATACAAGATAAAAACTCGATTAGATTCTACAATGTGAGACATGTTGTCTTCATTGTTGATAAAATCGTCAAGAATAGACTTCGCTTAACCTGATTTAGTCAAGCGATTTATACATCGATTGTATTGTAAACAAATGGTCCTGATATAAATTATCTACTTTATGTCACAACCTTTGGGCCAAGTCAAACAATGAGTCTGGTAAAAAATAACAAATTTGTGGTTCAAAGATTAATTCCTAGAAATTGAAGGCTCTTTGAATCTCATCATTTGGTTACAAAGCTAAATCTTCCCATGGAAAGATAATAAGAATTGGATACAAGTTACTTTTATTTCTGCTAAGAATATACAATTGAAAGGCTATTGTCTTTTTTTTTTCAAAGTATGTAAATAAAATGTAACGGGATCACTATGATGACAGCAGCAGTATCTTTGATCCTTTGTGTTCCAGTAAAAAGATTTCTCGTATAGTACGTTCTTTTACGTAGCTCTAAGAATGCTTTTAAGGCTTATTGTTCCTTGTTTGAGGAATAAATTTTTGCATCAATCGTTCTCTCACTATAAGTTGTTAAAGGCGATCAACAACTACTTTCTGATTTTTTAGAGCAATCCAGTTGTTGCATAAATACATCAATCATATTTTCTCTATAACAACTGAAAAGAAAAAAATTACGAGCAGTCGAGGAAACCTATAATGAGCAGCGACACAACCCCTCCGATAATGGAGGTATCCGATCAAGCAGTGAAAGATCATCCACTATCTAATGTAATTAAGCGTCCTGACATTTTAGAGACAGACGACAAGATGATGGAACTAGCTGTAAGCGATGCGGGGACATGGTGCTATGGTGTGAAAGCGATTGATGTTTGGATATATAATAAAAATAGGGGTCGTTTGGTTGCTGCACGAGGTGGCAGATGGGTAGATCCTGTTTACTTTCAAAATTCAGATCCTGCTATGAAAATAGCACTGATGAAAATCTATGATCCAACTTTTCCGGATTATTTAGATCCAATCCATTTGTCTGTGGCACCCGGCGAAGGTCTGGCCGGTGCTTTGTGGACAGAAACTTCTGGAAAGAGTTTTACACCTGCAGTAGAAGCACCACTTACAATTGAAAATATCAACAAGCGACGAGTGCGGCGAAAGATACAATGGCGGGATGTACAAGGTATGGCCGATGATCCAGATCAACCATACAATAAGCGGATGCAGGTTATTGCAGAAGCTGGGTTTCGTCTCGCCGCAGGCGTGCCATTCAATATAAGAGGCAAAACCAGAGGAATTGTTGTATTTATGGGAAGAATCTCGGTTGATATGGATAAAATGTCTTCTCTCTTGAACGAAGAGTATATGTTAACAGCAGCAGAGCACATTGGTTCAGTTTTGGCTTTAAGATACCCACGTCAGCTAGCCCGTCAGGAAAGAACTTTTGAGAAAAGAGGAGCTTTTCAAAAAGCTATACAAAATATCATTATTGCGTCACGTATCGATTCTGTTTCTGCAGAGAGTGAAGTAAGAACTGAGGAGAATGTCAATGCAAATGCAAATATCGAAACGCATAGCACGAAAAATCAAAAGATTAGTGAATTCATAGAAAATGCTATTGTAGGTGTAAAAAGTTACTCATATTCATGGGCTCAAAAAATGCGTGGGGGTAATGTCATACCACCTCCAGGGTTGAAAACAAGTGAGGTGCTTTTTGCTATGATTGCAGTTTTTTTTACTGTGATTATCATGTCTATAATCAATGTTCAAGTGAAAAATGCATTTGGGGCCAACTTAGGATTCGAACTTGGTCAAATTGGAGGTCTTTCCACACTAGTCTTTACGCTTTCGGCGGCTCCCGGGGCCCAACCACGAAGTATCATAATGGCCCAATTAGGTTGTATGATAATTGGGATGATATTTGCAAATATTCCAGCAACAGGTGATCCGTTTGACTCCCCATTAGAGTGGTTGCGAGTGGCTTGTTCTGTTGCTACTTCTTGCGCATTTATGGCTAGCTTAGGTATTGTTCATCCTCCTGGAGGTGGATTAGCTGTTATTTTTTTGCAATTCGGATGGGAGAGGTTAAACCTAGGATTTCAAAAATTAGGTGTTTTGATGCTTCAAGATGTATTATTTATTTCAATAGCATCAATCATCGTCAATCTGAATACGAACCCAGCGAAGAGGTATCCGACATATTGGGGACATACAATAAATATGATCAGTCGCTTTCTAGCAAAGTTCCTTCCTTTTAAAGAAAAAGAACCAAAGAATGCTTGAACATTTTTTAACAAGGAAATATATATTTTTAGAAGATTAATGATGGCATGGATAAAATGAAGTAAATGTATAATATAGAAATTACAATTTCACATTTAGATTTGTGTGTGTACGGAATTATTCAGCTCAGAAACATTTTGTGCAACAACTGCAAGAGACTTCTGCAACACAATCTGACCAAATCCTTTTGTTGAAACAAGACGAGGAGTCTATTGATCCATGTAAGCTATTTCCTTGTAAATAAACAAATTCTAGATTGCCAAGATCGAACATCTGCTCCGGAATCGTTCCACTAAATACATTATCTGAAAAGTCCACCAATGCCAAATTTTCAGCAAGGTTAATTGCATTAGGGATTGTACCCGAGAGCTTATTTGAATGTAGGTCTAGATCAACTGTGCATGAGCATTGATGACAATGCAAAATAAAATACATTTAGATTAGATGACAATTTTTTTCATTCAAAAAGTAGATAAATGAACTCTTACCGAGAGAATTGAAAGAAAACAAACTATCTGGAATCGTCCCAGTAAGACGGTTCTCGAAGATCAAAATTTCTTGTAAGGCATCGCCTGTACCATTTGTAGAAGGTATTTTACCACTGAGTTTATTTTCAGAAAGATAAAGATACTGCAATGAATGAGCGGAAAAGGCTTCTTTAGGTATTGTTCCAACGAGCCTATTGTCACTCATGTCTACTAATATGAGATTTTCTAGACCAAACAGTTGAGAAGGGATCTCCCCCGAAATTTCATTGGATGAAATATCCAAAGTTGTCAATGACAGCAAACCTGAGAGTTCAGATGGAAGTTTTCCAGCCAAATTGTGTTCCTCTTCGAAAAATTTGATTGCAGAAGAGGTTGAGAGAACTCGCTTTATAAAGAAATACCAATTTTTTTCACTCACCTATATTTATGGCTGTCACTTGGGAGTTTTCGTCACAAGTAACTCCATTCCATTCGCATTCATGTAGTCCTGTGAACCATTTAGATTCCTCCACTGGCGGTATGACTGGAAACAAAGTAAAACCAAAAAGAGTCAGAATGTACCTCTGCAATAATTTATTCGGAGACGTAGAATATAATTTGGAAGGGTCATCATTGATTAACCAAGAAAGAGCCTGTGACTGTGAGCTGTCACCTTGATCGAAATGTGTTTTGTTTGAAATTGGGCTTAGTAAAGGAACAATTCTGTCATAAAGTTCTTCCTCATAAGAATAACACCGTGTGCAGCAAGAACATGAAACCCTTGGAGGATCTGGGGGGGCTTTGCAATCTGTCCATATCTCTCTTAATACACCTAAGTTTGCTAAGTTACAAACCAAAAAGGATATAGAACCTTTAAACTCGTTCTTTTCGAGATACAATTCCTCTGTATGAAAGTGCAAAAGTTGCTTTAGTTATCATGTCATAGTCGGGAAAAAAATAGCAGAATTGCTCTTACCAAGACTACTCATCACACCAATCTCTAATGGAATGTCTCCTCTGAACATATTATCACTTAGCCAAAGGTCTTTAAGAGTCGACAGTTCCGAAATGCTATTAGTTATTGATCCAGATAATTTGTTCTTATTCAAGTACAGAAAGTTCAGCTCTTTTATTCCATACCAGGATCGAGGAATTTCACCTGTTAACCGATTGTTTGAAGTATCTATCCATCTCAGAGATTTTTGTGCTATAGAAGAAACTTCTGGTAACTTTCCAGTGATCTCATTTGAATGCATACTCAACACAGCTAGTAACAGGAGGTTCCAAACAAATCGTTAGGCTTTCACGCAAATAAATGAGACAGAAAAACTCAAATTACACTTGGACTTACAGATATTCATTTCTTTTATTTCCTTGGGGATAGTACCATCGATAAAGTTATCATCAGCATGAAACTCAAATAATTTCTCAAGTTTATTCATTTGAGATGAAATCGTCCCAGTTAGTTGATTTGAGCTCAACATCAAGAATTCAAGATTTGTCAACGAATATAGCTTCTCAGATATTTTACCATGAAAAAAATTGTTCGACAAATCCAATGTTTTCAGCTTGCCAAGTAAGTCAATTGATGATGGAATTTCACCGGATAAACCATTTTCATTGATGGAAAAGTATGCTGTGGGGGTGATATTACACGGGAAATAAAAATGAGTCCACCTTGATAATTGATAAAACGAACATAAGAAACACTTTTCAATATACTCACTCATATTTTCCAAATTGCCGAACTCAAAAGGGATAGATCCACTCAAGTTATTATTTCCAAGTCCCAATTCTCTAACTTGCTTCATTTCTCCAATGAAACTTGAAATTGAGCCGGTAAATTGATTTATTGATAAATACATATACTCTAAACTGTCTAGCAAGTACAATTCTACTGGAATAGTTCCAGAGAAAGCGTTATCTGACAAATCAACAAAAGATAAACCAGCTGCTTGTTCAATTGTGTTGGAAATGGTTCCCGAAAGCATATTGGAATGCAAGTCCAAATCAGCTGTGATGAGAATTTAATGGAAGGTAACACAACATGAGTAAATCATTCAGCACGATCATTTAAATAATTGAAACAACCCAAAATAATCCAACCCAGTGTACTTACTAAGTGAGGTCAAAGAAATTAAACTTTGGGGCATAGTTCCAATAAGTTGATTCTCAAACAACCAAAGCTCTTCCAGTTTATTATTTGGATCAACTGTGCTAGGGATGCGACCAGAAAACCTGTTCTTAGAGAGGTATAGATACTGCAATGATTTACTAGAAAAGGCGTTTCTTGGGATAGTCCCGGAAAAGGAATTGTTACTGATATCAATGTATGCAATGTATTCAAGATCCAACAAAGATGCAGGTAGAGTCCCTTCAATGTTATTACTAGGCAGGTTCAAACCAAGAAGAGATTCGATTCTATTCATTTCAGATGGGATACTTCCGGTTAAATTTTTACGTTCTGAATCAAAAATTAGAAAAGATGTCAGTTCACTGGTTAAAGTAAATATAAAACCACGATCTTTACTTACCCATATCAATGGCCATGACTTTCAAAGATTCATCGCAAATAATACCTGACCATTTACAAACAGTCTCCTCGCTGAACCAAGTGCTATTTTGAGAATCGTGATTGCTCGGCAAGAGAGCAAACCCGAAAAGAGCAATCAAATATCTCTGCACTAAATCATTATTTTTGGGATGCATACTTTGAGGATCATCACGAAGGATCCAGTTTACTGCCTGATTTTGTGGCATTTCTGGATTTCCCAAAACTTCTTTTTCAGATATTTCTTGGAGTTGAATCAAAATATCAGGTTCTCTATTTACATCAAAGTCAACGAAGCATTGTGTACAACATTCACATTCAACCTCTTGAGACTTGGTGCCTTGTTCATCTCTTCTGAATCCACAATCCGTCCAGAGCTCACGCATCAATTTTTCATTCACTTGGAAGCAAATTGATTCAGGAACAGTTCCAACAATATTGTTCTGCTGCAAATGAATTTCGCCTAGAAGGAATTTTATTTATCAGATTAGGCAAAAGAGTAGAAATGAATTAATGAGAAAACTAAAAAATATGAACTTACTTAAAGAGACAAGCGAACCCAAACTAGAAGGAATTTGACCACTGAGATTGTTTTGGTCTAGATACAGGGTATTGAGCAAAATCATGGAACCAATTTTTGATGAAATAGTTCCTGTTAAGGCGTTTCTAGATGCATGAACATGAAACAGATTCATATTGTAGAGTTCAGCGGGTATTGAGCCAACAAGATCATTATCACTAATTATCAACTCCTTTAAGTTTGTCAAATCTTCAATCTCAGTTGGAATGGTACCAGAGAACTTGTTTGAACTTAGATCAATTTTTTCTATAGAAGGGTAGATACAGCAAGTGTTAATAATTGCTAAGAAAGCGTTTGTTTACGCTCGGTCAGTTCCTTACCTAGGTTCGTGAATAAATTCAGAGCTGTTGGAAAGTTGCCTGTGAGAAGGTTACTACTCACATCGAGCTCTTTTGTATTAAGATTGATTGATCTAAACGATGGGATTTGACCTGTAAATTTGTTGTTCGATAAATTTAAACTTTCAACAGAAGCCAACCCAAAGACATTTGCTGGAATGGTGCTATCGAAAAAGTTATCTGCCAAACTTAATACTTCAAGGTTATTCAAACTTCCAAGTTCGGGAGGAATTTGGCCTGTGAGCTTATTCTGGGCAAGCTCTAGCACTTTCAGAGAACTTAAATAAGACAACTCCTCCGGTAATTTTCCAGCTAAACCACGATTTTCTAACATTATTAAAAAAGATCAAACACAGTTTATTGTTAAAGAAAAATTGAGCATTGTTCACGAGTATTAAAGAATGTTGGAAGATTTCAATTGATACTTACCAAGAGAAATTTCATGTATCAAACCATCAGATCCACAACTGACTCCTGTCCAGTCGCAAACATCCATGTCACCGTACATTAAGAGGTAGTTTTCAGTTTCCAATGGTGGGAAAGTCGACATGACAAATAAGGTCATCACATATCTAATCTGAACTGATGGATTTGAGAAAGAGAGGTGGAGAGGATCTCTGTTCACGATCCAGTCTAAAGCTTGATTCTGTGGTTTTGATTCATCCCTCAGACTCTCCAAAGATGATATAGATGATAGTCTAGATTCATATAGAGTCGATTCTTCACCAGAGCGACTGAATGACTTTCCATTAGTATACCAAAATGTGAGGATTGCAAAAGCTAAAAACACTCCAAGGCCTACAATGCATCGAAGCTTCCTATTTCTTGAATTTTTATTATTATTGATTCTGTCAAATGTTGATTCTCTGAATCCATCTTTGTATTTACTAAAGAAAATAGAGATTCCTGTTTATGAGTGCTTTGACCATAGTCAATATGTTAGACTATAATTTGAACTTACCCTCTTTCCAGATCTGCATCTTCGAGACTATCAAGCTTTTTCCCACTAGAAATAGAAACGTGTTCTTTATTTTTGTGTTTCTTTGACTTCGATGAAGTTTGTGAAACGTACATTGTTTTGCTACGACTATCTCTTGTATCTTTTTCTGATCTTCTCACAAGATGTGATGATTCTTCCCTTCCCTCTATTTGGGAACATTCGCATTGGTCAAGGTTATTGCAGCAATGAGAACACAAAACAGACGAAGTCTTTTTTCTATTTTTTCTTGGAAACTTCTTAGAACTTGAGTTTTGCGATCCTTTGAGCAAATCTCTTGTCTTAGACTTTGGCTTTAACCCAGGATTATTCGAGAAAAAAGAAGAAAGGTTTTCTGAATTTGCATCATAGAAAATGGTTTCAAATCCTTCGCCCTCATCCTGTTTTTGTATTTCTCGCGAAGTGCTTTGGCGAGGTGTTGAATTCTTCTTCACCATCGTGTGAACTTAATTTTCTGTCAAGCCTCTTGGCAAATCAATTTCTAATCTTCAATCAGAATATGATCAATTTTGTGATCAGCACAAAATTGTGGAAACGGCTACTTAAACGGCTCTTAATATTCTTGTCAGAAGTCCCCTAATGAAGATATCTATTTTATCTATATTATGATGATTTTTTCTTTTTTTTACGACTAAAATATTAATCATATAATATTAAATATAACGCAGAAAATTAAACTTTTTAATATATTTAACCGTTATTGTATTTCCCTCCATTTTCGTCGTACCTATTCATTAGTATGATTAAGTAAACATATGCTCCCATACTTTTACATAGATCATTTTTTGGAATTTTCTATCAAAATTCAAAGATTTATTTATTCATGCCTAAAAACGAAAATAAATAGTTTCTTGGTTTAAAACAAAATATAGAAATAAATCAATGGGAAAAACTGTGCTTATCATTGTTTTCACCTTCGAAGTTCTTCAGATAGTTTTCGAAGAAGATGATATACCTAGATGATCTTATATTTTAATAATCGAAAGGAATGAATGTGAGCATGTTGTTGTGTATATGATGTTTTTCGTGTAGCGGTCTGTTTCGTGCTGTGACGGACCCAGTACTTTCACCCCCTATTGATAATTATTTGGCATCTGGCATGTAGGGTTTACAAAATTGCTGCAATTGAAAGAGCAAAAAAAACAAAAAATATTGAGGCAAATGATTGAACCATGTGATACTCGAAGAGCGAGTAATTATGATTCTTATGCTAGACTAATCACGAAGCAAGTAAAAAGCATGTATCACAAAACTCATATTATTAGAAATTTCACTTCTTATAATTAAAAATCTTCGTGTAGACTTTCATCATCAGCTCATCTTGTTCCAAGCATGTCCCTTTAACGTGCCCCTCAATCAAGGAGTAGTTAAAGACCAAAGTTGGCATGAGAAGAAAAAACAATGAAAATATAAACAAAATAGTTCTTTAACAATTGCTTCGTGGCGCCTGGTATGTCCCTATTAATAGACGTAAGAGTTATTTAAATGATTACATAGTTATTATTACGAATTGTTTTGAGCAAAGCATGAAACAACAGAACAGAAATAGTGGTGGTCAATCTAGAATTCTATTCTCCATATGATACTTTATAAAGATCACAAGAACTAAAGCGTTCCAGCTTCCTTACATTTGAAACATGAACTTTCTCCTATTGAGGCTCATAAGGGTATTCTCATGTTACTTGCTCATTGCGCTGCTATTTGAGCTCGATTCTGATAAGAATGGTTTTAAATGCACCAATGCTTTTTCCCCAAATAGAAACAGCTTGATGACACACGACCATAACAAATGCAACGTTCTTCTTTCTCTTCATGTAGTAGATAGACAGGCATCATTGTGTGGATTTAAAAATTCGATTGAAAAAAAGTATGCTTTAGAAGAAAATGTAGCTAACATGAGACCAAGGGGAAGGACAAGATACACGAGTTTGTATCTTAATGACTCTAATGATCAAGAAGGGGATAGGGTAAGTACGACAATATAATACAATCGCGAGTTGTGCCCATGACCATTGCCTTATTTTCTGGTTTACTCCTTTTGTAGGAAGCAACTTATTATATACGAAATGCAAGGTTTAAAGGTAAGCATCATCAGAGCATACGCATGAATACTGTAGCTTTGGTTTGTTGTCAACTCATCAAACGGCTTTATTTTTCCTTTATATATTCTTCATCAAAGATTTGACAGCAGTTGCAAATATGCTAGTTCAAGCATTCTATAAAACGACACCTCTTTTGAAGAATTATCATGAACTCAGAGAAGTAGATAGATTACAGAATAACTTTCCATACAATGACGTGAATCATTGTATGTATGTAGCGATATCCAAGGCAGACAGTAAAAAAATAGTTGGTTTTGTAGATATTGATTTTCGCACTAACTCTCTTCAGAGCAATGCGCCTCCTCGGCCATATTTGTCGGACTTGGCCGTGGATGAAAACTGGAGAAGAAAAGGAATTGCACGAGATTTAATCATAAGTTGTGAGCGGAAAACCATGGAAATGAAGAAGGATATTTTGTATTTGAGAGTGGAATCCGAAAATGACAACGCTTTAAAAATGTACTCCTCTTTGGGATATCATCAACAGCCTTCCAATATTTTTGGCGTATATGATACAACCATGTTGTTGAAGCGAGATTTGAGTAGAAGACGTCCTGAATTGGGAGACTTACACGATAAAGCAGAAGCTCAAAAGGGTCTTCTTCCTTTGGACTACATTGTTTAATGAATTTAAGGTCGAATAATCTTTCATTGAAGCTTTGTATACTAATGTACATGACAGAATTTAATTAAAAGACGGGTTAGACTTTCTAATTTAGATTAAGACAGCAAATTAGTCTTAGTTTTGCTTACTTCGCACTTATTTGGCAGCGCACATTTCTTGACTCTTAGCTTTAACAGCATTAAAGTCAATTTTCCCAGTATCTCCATTGATAATAGTTACACCAGGAATGAGTGAACCAGGAACTCCGTCAGTCAAATCAGGTTTGATCCCAGATCCCTGAATATCAGTTCCATTTGGAGTTACATATCTTGCTACAGTTAATACCAACCCAGATCCATCTTTCAACCCATACACAGCTTGAATTAACCCCTTACCAAATGAATTTTCCCCCATTACAACTCCACGACAATTGTCATGAAGTGCTCCAGCCAGCACTTCACTAGCAGAAGCTGATCTACGATCGACCCAAATAGAAATTGGAGAAGATTCATTGATGATAACTTTGCCCTTAGCAGTTCGAAAGGGCAATTCTTCCTGATTATTGTCCACAACGTAGGTCGCAACAGTATCATCCATGAAGAATGATGCAACTTCTACTGCTGATTGAAAGGCCCCACCAGGATTCCCACGCAAATCTAGCACATAAGCATTTGCCCCTTGTTTCTCTAATTCTTCTAATGCCACAGCCAATTGACGTTTTACCAAAGAATTAAATTCATTGATTCTTACATACCCTACATTAGTTCCATCAGCTCTCTTTTCTGTCAGTTTATACTTAATTGGATCTTTCACCTCAGAAAACGATCTTTGCAAAACAACATCTCTCGAAACACCTTCGCCTGGTAAATCATTTGCACCCTGTCGTCGCATTGTCATGGTAACTTCCTTTGCGTTTGGATCATCTGCCACTTGATCTGTTATATCCAATGCTGTCCTTCCCTTAGTACTTACACCGTTTACAGCATCCAGATAATCCCCATATTTCATCCCCGCCAAATCCGCAGCCGACCCAGGAATGGGTGGTGCTCCCACCATAACCTTTTTCTCACTGTCCGGCATAAAGGTAGCACCCACTCCAATCAAATCAAACTTTTGAATACTGGCATAAGCTCCTGCATCCAACATACGCGAATACTTGTCACCGAGAGATTGTACCATTTGAGTCGTAAGTTTGAATAAAAATTTAGGATCGGTTTGAGTGGAAGGAGATTCTTTCGATAATTTATCATGATACTCCGATAAAACTTTTTCCCAGTCTTGACTATGAAAGGATCTGTCAATATAGTATTTTCCAACAATGGTCCATACTTCATCTAATATTAAATTTGGGTCTGTTTTTTGACCTTTTGTGGAGGTGCTGGAGGTGGACAATGCGTTCGATACAATAGCTCTTGTCCTAGCTTCGTCTGCCTCAATAGGATCCTCCGACTTCACACTTGTTGTTGGTGTTGGAGTGGTGGGTGCTACAGAAGAAATAAATGACTCTGCAAGTGCATCTGGAGCTGTGGTGAAGGTTGATATAAGGAGATATGTGGAAATGAGGCTAACTTGAACGATGGATTGGAATTGAGACTGCCATGCCTTTTTTTGGATGGGATGTTTTTGAATATCTGAAGGCTTCGCCATTGATAAGGATGATATCCGCTTACTTCGATCGAATCCAAAAGGACTAAAGTGTGAATGGAGGTAATTATCACTCGATACTGATCTCCATACAGTTGGTGATTTAGTTACATAAGTCGGGTTTGTGATGAAAGCTTCTGCTTTCATAATCTCACACGAGATTAAAGTTACAAAAAAAATCATGAGGGCGGTCCCTTTTTGGAAACTCATCATATTAAGATTCTTTGGCAGATATTCGAAGTACTTTGGTTTGTGCGAGGAACACTTGAATAATTTTTCATACAGAGTTGACTTCAGAATGAGGGTATCTGGCCTTGCTCTTCAATACAGAGATGTCACTTTTTATTTACTTGAACTTCACTTTAGATAATTTTATGTATTCTTCTTAGGTACGTTCCTCATAGTTCCATTGTAAAATCCATATAATGAATACATGCTCCTAAAAAATTTAGAAAATAATGGTAACGCACTTACAGGTGTAATTACGAGTAGTTAATCATCATTGAGAGAAGCACAAAAGATGTTCGCGGCAAAGCGCTTCAGAGTATAACTCGACTATGTTGTTTATAGACACTAGGTTTGATGTATACCTTCGGTTAAGCGGCGGCATATTACACAAACAGACGTTCAAAAAATATATCACTGAGTGCGAATGCAAAAAGACGACACCGGTGAGATTCGAACTCACGCGCTCAAAGAGCAATGGATTAGCAATCCATCGCCTTAACCACTCGGCCACGGTGTCTTGTTTCACGGGGTGATTTTTATACTATAATAATACTAATATTATTTTTGAAAAAGACTTGCACAAGCCCCAGTCTCTCGTGTTGCAGATGGAATCCAATAATTAGTCGCCCCGTGAAACTCAAGAGTCAAATCCGCCTGCGGTAGGAGAGCCGTGAAAGTCCAATACCTTGAGATTGTGACACCGGAAGTTGATGCCTTGTGTCGTCAATACTCAACAATCCATGACATTATCGTCAGTGAACTTGATGCCAACTTTGGTGGTGCTCGCACTGCGAAACTGAATGGCGGCGGCAAGATTGGCATTCGAGGACCACTGCGTGAGACAGAGTCACCAGTCGTGCGACCGTATATGCTTGTCAATGACATCAAGGCAGCTGTCGAGTCTGCCTCTGAAGCGGGAGCCGAAATCGTGATGCCACCGATGTAGATTCCCGAACATGGCATGTTCGCGATCGTTATCCACGGTGGCATCGAGTGTGGGTTTTGGCAAGTTTGATGTGCGCAACGCCGGCCACATAACAAATCGCTCAACCGGAGCGGCGGTTGGGCATGTGTTTTGAGATTGAAAGTCGCCAGCCGCCGCCCTAATGAGAAAGAGGATAATAAATCATAACGATTTTCAGACAACAGATTTTTATCTTAGATAAAGACCTGTGCTAGCTTTATGTTATAGTTATGGATTCTATTTCCCAAATTCTCTAAATATGCACTGAAAGGCAATCATAATAATCGAATCTAAATACAATCATGATTGAATCCAGGTGTCAAGAATAGAAATCCAGATTGACTCGTTTCATATGTCCTCACTTAATGTCACCATATTCTCTAGTGATGGAATCTAAATACGATCAAGATTAAATCCAGGTGTCAAGAGTATAAATCCAGATTGACTCGTTTTATATGTCCTCGCTTTGTGCCACCATCTTCTCTGGTGCCAACAGAAACAAGGGTCATCTTTTTATGTTCCTTAACGTACATTCAATTAAACTTTTCCGCATAAGAAGATTATGAATATAAATATGAATCACGGTCAGTTCTCATAATCATCATACAAATTGTGATTTAAAGTGACGCGATGCGTATAAGTGTAAAGAAATTAGAAAGTTGTTAGATCACTTTATAGCAAGATTTTTCACATTATCATCTGCACATGCTGCTTTACAATCATAGTTTGGATTTTTCGATGAGGCCATTCTTCTCTTTCAAAGGTCATTTATTCCGAATTATGACCTTTTCATATGACCAACAGAAAATTTTATTTACGACTTTTATTTCTACAATAATTAAAAAAAAAGTATTTTAGGATGGAAACAACTCGTATAAAGGTCTTAATTCATTCCTGACGCAAAAAAAAAGTTTGACACGGAGATAAAGCAACTGATGCATACCCTCACTTTGCCTTTGATCACAAAAGGTAAGAATCAAACATTCTAAATATTAGTAAGAGGAAAATATTGTCATGATAAATAGTTAAGCGATCATCGTCTCAAGTGTGGATACAAATCCAGAAGTGTGCCTATATATAAGTGAATATGATGTCACTTCGTCGCTCTTCCCGCAAGGAAATGATGACTTCTTGTATGAAACGATTCGTGAAAATCCAATGTCCAGTATACAGAATGGCATCAATGGCCTAAGGATTTTCTGGTCAGAATTTAGAACCGTATATATGCAGTCACGAGCTAGAGGCATTTTTGAATTAGCTCACGTCTTCTTTTCGTTCTAAATGAAAGTCTTTTCTTGCTGATAGAGAGATACAGGTGCGAGCAGATTACATTTAATACCTATGTGACTAAACATTATAATTATTCTGTCAGAACAAGTCATTCAGTCTAAACTAAAATTTTGATGCAACCATGAGTGATGGATTATATGTTGAAGCAAATCAATCATTAAAAAGAAAAAGGATGCTACCACGGTTGCGAAATCGTGCATTGGATCAATATGAATCGACATCAAAATTGGAACCAGTAACCAGAAAACGTGATCATATGGAAGCAGAACATGAAAAAAACTACACAGATTATACTATTGATGGTTTACCAAATATTACATTCAAAAATCCACCAATGCATTCACCTCAATCAGAAACATTATCATGGGATGAAATCAAAGAATTGCCACATCATTTTGAAATTCGGTATCATCCAAGTATGTATGCATATGATATTCTCAGAAATACTGATGCCCTAATACATGATGGTTTGGTATCGATGCTTGAAATGAAGCATTACACGCCTGATGAAATCGGAGTTCTTTCCGTCAATAGCACAATCGCCACTTTACCGAATATAACAGGTAAGTTGAACCCGACATGAATGAAAAAATGTATATTTTATCAGCTATTCACCAGCAATTTTTCTGTTGAATATAGAATCCTTCTGTCAAAGCATACAAATAGGTAATCAATGTATCGTAGTAGAAAGTTTGCTGACCATAGGTCACAATAACCAAACTACTGAAGAGGAATTAGGCACCTTGATTTTAGGTTACACATCTGAAATCACTAATAGCCTAGATTTCACGGGAGTAATCCCAACTGGAACTAAATACAGTTCCTCGCCCTTTGGTTTGAGTATACAGGGAGACAACCTAGAGCAGATGGATTTCGATGGAGTGAACATTTTTCAAAATAGAACAGGTCGTTTCCTTAATGATTTTTTTATACAAGAAGATTTGAACATTCAAGTGACCCAGGTTAAGTTGAAACTCCAAGTATTAAACGATGTTGATCAATCAGTATCTATTCGTCAAATACATAGCAACCAAACCATCAGCAAAGCCGACAACTTGCAACCTGGGCATGATTTCATAAACAATACAAATGCAAAGTTATCCATGTTAAACGTTATAATATATGTCAAGGCGAAATACCAATCACCACCGGAGATCGACTTAAATGCAAGTAATTGGAGAGTTTTCAATGAGGCAAACACTTCATACGTTGAGTTGTTAAACAATGCTCAATGTTTCTCAGGACCAATACTATATGCAACTCCATACCATCATGATCATCAACTCATTCTCGAAGGGTCGATTGATAATCCAAGAGTATTCAATTTTGATTATAGGTACTTGTATGCCGGTATTCTTGTTTTCTTTTTAATATTGGGAAGCATTTATTTCTGCTGCTTTCGTAAAAAGAAACGAAATACAATTCGTAGCAGTCTCAGAAATTTGAGAGAGCTTGTAAAAGATAAAAGTCGCAGAAGTTTGAGAAATGTAATGCATCTGGCTCACATAAGCATCAGAAAAAAGAAAGGCATATCTCGTTTCCGGACATCAATAGTTTCTAAATAAATCATAATTTTTTTGATCCACTAAATTATAAATATATTAGATATTCTTACAAAGAATTTTTCTTTTCAAAAACTAAAACATAGATTAAGATTAAATGAAATTCCAGAAAAATTGTGTTTCTGACAATAGGAATACCTATTTATGATTCATCTATGGATTTTTTGCATTCGTGTAGTTTTCTTTTTGAGAATATTTGTAGAGGACCCCTAAGAGTAAAATTAAAGCCTTTATGTCCCTCACTGAAACTCTTCCTCTCTTTCCTAATTTTATGGCAAATATAAGCGAGAGAAAAAAGCACCAATGCTTCTATAAAGAACATTATAGTAAGTTTACCTGCAGAGCTTCTTTCTCTTAAGAAATCCTTTGACGTCTTTTGAAGTAAATCAAAGAAATCTTCTTGTTGAGTCTTCTCTTTCTTGGATGTATACACGATGACTTTTGATATAACGGATCCGCTATTAGTTTTCAACATGTTTTCAAAGCGATCGCTGTATATGTTGAAAATGCTTTGCAACATTTTGGTGAAATTTACTTGGACTCTAGAGAGTCCAAATACTTTGATTCTCACTTCTGATGTAAAGTACTCGTATTCTTCAGATTCTTTTTTGTGTTTTCTAGTTCTTTTGTTACCTCCTATGACCAAACCTTTAATTTCCTCCATATCTTCTGCATTTGTTTCTGTTATTGTTACATAAGAAGATGCAACCTGTGATACATGTTCTACCAAGAAATTCTTGACCGAGTGTTCTATGATACGAAGAACCTTACTCTGTTTTATTTGAGTAGTACTCTCGACAAATATTTTTAGCTTTATTTCATCACTTATTGGCCATGGTCCAATAAATGTTGTTGGGTAAGGAAGGTCCTGCAGTACTTTGATCGCAGAACTAAGAACTTGAAATCTTACTGCATCATCAGAAATATTATCGTCATGAGAGATTGAAATAAAAAGCCTAACTGCAGAACACGAAGTCTCTTGTGATAATTCGGTGCAGCCTTGGACTTGGGCTGAGAAAATGGATTTTTGTTTAGATTACATATAGTCAACAAAAAATGATTAAGTAGATCTATGGTAAAGCACTCACCAGTATTTTCTATGCTGCTCATAAATTCACCATGTATCTCTTCTACAAAAAAGGTGCCATAGGTACTACCCCTGTGTAAGTTTGTTTTATTCTTCATCAGTAATACTTGCATGTTTTCCCTCATATTGAATTTTATGTTATCGATGATTTCAGAAGGAGATTCAGATCTACCATGTGTCAAAGCAGCTTTGAGAACAGTTTCCGTAGTCACATGTTCTTTTACATCGTATACCTCATTTGACGGAGAAAATGATGTATGTGAAGTGCTACCAGGTAATTCCATTTTCGTATTTCCATTTCCCTCTTCATATTTTACTTTCATTGGAGTTGGTGATGGAGTAAATTTCGCCGAATTTATATACTTGGAGCAAGAGATGCTAACATCAAAATGTACAATGCCTTGCCAACGTACCGGTCTTCCGATTTTTCCACCACTGAATGAAAAAGAAGTCACAATGTTTCCTTCTAGGATATCCATATATTTGTTGTACGTATATGCTGATCCTTCTCGCATACCATTTTCGTAAGCAAGAGCATCAATATTGATGGAAATGTAAAATGCTTGATTTGAATTACTTCGAATCGTTACAGGGGTGACAAGGTTTTTTGGAATTGTAGTAATTTGTGAGACTCCTTGCCCAAAAATATGACCAGATGATACTTTTGTCCAAGCATCACTTTCATATTCAAAGCCATAATATGAGCCAGTTTTGGTGTATATTTCAAAGAAAAAGGGCCCCAAAGTATTGACGAGGATACCAAAACTGGTAATGACTACACTATCATGTTTAGTTCTGATAACAAACATGTTTCCATAATTGAAATTCTCGCTCTCGAGGGAGTAGTCCGTTGAAACGATTTGGTTATCAACATAGCACTGTGAGTCGTCAAAAGGAGATTCCACTGTAATATTCGATGTAGGAAAAGTCTCTTCAACTAAAATATCAGAAGGACTTGGATGATTTAACTCACTAGGTCTTGCAGTTGGATATTCAAGGTGCGAGTACGAAGATGGTGAGAGTCTTGAGGAAGTCAATTTGTATTGAATAACTCCATTCCATATTGCTTGTAGATGATTTGATTTTCGAAAAGGATAGTGATCGATTGCAAGCCCAGTTGTGAATACAATGTCCTCATTTTCTATCCATTTTTTTCCTGGTAAAAAAGCATTACCTCTTGTACATATCAATTCTAAAGTAGTCAATGTAATGTAAAACGCCTGAGTAGAATTTGCTTCTATATATACAGGGCTAAAATCTTCTTCTGGGATGTGTGATAAAGATCCTTTTCCGTTCGCAATTATTCTTGATGAACTTACAATATTCCATTCTGGTTCATAAAACAATTCGTTATCTCCAAAAGAACCTTGTCGTGTCCAAACACTTACATTTACAAACGTTTCAGATTTTGTATGTATATCAAATGATTCTATTAGAACGTGCTTTTTCATAGGAGTAGAAATATCAAATATTGCTCCAAAAGTGATATAGAAGCCTCCCTCTTTCACTGTTGCAAGTCTTTTTGTTTTTTCGCCGGTACTTCTCAAATGCCGATGCAACTTTCGTTGTAATCTATATTTTGATTCAATAGCAGAACCCCATTCATCATAATTGCCATATGTATTCGATATGACCAAAAAAGTCAATACTGACATGACTCTCAAAGCAAAGAGAAGCTTAAATCGATTACCCGCGCTTGACATTTCCAATTTCGAGTGCGGATGATAGCTTATATTTTTGAAGAATTTGTTTTCTGTGTGATTCTTCTCGCATTTTCAAGTTAGACTATGACAGATAGTATCTGCAGAAACAAGTCTCGAGAACTTTCGTCGAGACGAAAAAGACTGATGGCTTTCTCGATTTAATTTAGTGTTCTGTTTAATATAATATAATAATAAATAATACAAATGCGAATCCTTTTTATGAAATTAGTCCGCTTTGTTAAGTAATATATTCAATTTGATAGATTAGATGGAAAATGTTATATAGGTTGGTGAAATCGTACAGTCATCTAAATTATGTTTACCGTAAGTTATACAGTATATATTTTGGCGTATCATTTCTCTACCATTCAAAGCCAGCCAAAACTGCATGGGTTAGTCATAATTTAAAGACCAATTCGCATGAATCAACTAAAGCTACCCTCTATCTCTTGAAATAGAAAGTGAAATTATAACGTCACAATACGATTAAAATCAATATTCATATGGCCGTCGACATTATGACTTAAGCTGTTGCCCTATTCAAAGCTCACAAAATGGGGAAAAAGGGCATTACCTCCGGAAGAATCTGAGACAATTGCAGTTGTACGTGAAGAAATAATAATCTAGCGCAAATTTGAAATGACAAAATTGCTAGATGGAAAGTTTAGATACCTCCCCCTAAGCTATGCTAGGTGATGTTAAGCAAGGTCGTAGTGTTGTTGTTGTTATCAATTTGACATGTCGTTATAATGATCTATGTATATCACAGTTTGTTACGCACGATAGAGATGGTAGATCATTAATTAATTTAGCATATTGGCTTTATTACTAATTTAGCCGCATTCGGAGAAAACGAACGAGTTCGAATTCGAAGACTTTCGTTTTATTGCAGAGTAAATGGAAAACAACGCAATCTAATGAATTGGTTAAATTAGTATTTTTAAACGTGAATCACAAATCCATCTTCGGATCACTACATTTGGAATCACGAATCACGGATTATTATTCATACAATCTCAAGCAAAAAATGTCTTGGCAAAAATCGAAAATCATTTCTTTCACGCAATCCATCAAGTTTGATAACCTCTGAAAGTCGCCGCAAAACATATTTTAGATACATTGATCAAGCTTTCCGCAGTGTAAAACTTTCTTTATTCTTGACTAGACCAAAAAAATAAAATGTTTTCTTTGTCTCTCACAAGATTGAACTATGATTGCATTCATGAATTATTGCCATAGGAATGTCTTTATTCATTTATTTTGTTGCTTAGACATGGTTCGTATTTAGGTGACCTATAACAGATAGTCTCCTTCAAACGAATTAGTGCATAACATTATTTATTCATTTCGAAATTTCTCTCAATTTCCCGCCAACTCTTATCAACATAATCAAATCTCTAGAAATATTTGCACGTTTGATTAAGACAAACTAAATCATAAAAAAATTTATGAATTATTCAGGGTTCGAGATGGAAGCAACTGAGATGCGTTTTAAGTTACTCTCATTTAGTTTAGCATTGGAAATATTATTGCATTTCAATCTTTATTTTGATTTCATCTTTTTTCTTCTTCAGTGTTGCATGATAATCGAAAAACGATCAAAATACCACTACCTAGATCGTTTACAGAGTATCTTACTAATTCCATCCTTCAGTGAGTTAAAGAGAATCTTGAGCCAACGCTTTCAGTCTTTGTTTTTCCATTTCTCTTCACTTCTTCAGAAAACAAAATTCATTTTATTTTTAATTTCTTTTTTCACAGTCATATGGACAACTGCAGAAGGTACAAGGCTTTACTTTGGAAGGAAAGGCAATGTATATCCGATTCTCAATTTGGACCAAACCCATAATCTCGAATCAAAAACGTCTCGAATTCCTAATCTCGCGTCGTTCCTTCTATTAACTTTGTTTCCTCAACTACCCTTTGCTATATATTTCGGATTTTACCAAGAGCATATTCTCCCATGTGATGTTGCTTTGCGAACACTGATGCTTTTGTTTCTAATAGGCGAAATAAGTATCGGAATAATCGCTTTATTACTCCTTATACGTTGGAGACTACATCAATTTCAATTACATTGTCGTGGTGCGTAACGCTGTGTAGCAATTATCAAAGTCACTCAAAACTATTTGGATCAATTGTGTAATCAAATAACAATTATGGAATCTATGTTTATTCATGAATGCCCTAATAGACTTGCACAAAGAATTGAATACATTTATATGAAACATTATCTCATGCGCAGATCTGGCGTATCTACGAATCCTTATACATATAGTCATGATGTTTATTTCTGAAACCCCTTATTGTAGAACTTGGTCTCCAGCCTTCTATTCTCTGCCTCATAGCCTCTTCTAACGCTTCATATAAACCCAAAGCGGCTCTGGGTCTTTCCCCTAAGGTTCCAAACAATATCTCATCCACACTCACTTTCCTTCCATAAAATTTAGCATTCACATCTCCTCTCACTTTCACAACACTCCCCTCTAGCGATATCCCCATGAACAATCCTTTCGAGTGTGCATACGAATACGCTGAAACCAACGTTTTCTCGCCTAGACCTGCATTAATATTCCCCGTTCCACCCCTCCCCATAGGACCGACAGCTATTCCAACTTCCGCTCCTAACGTAACACTATTCGACGCAAATGCTTTGACCGCAGTTTTAGTATTCAAAATAATCAAGTAACTGGTGATATCACCCCCCAATAGCATACCATATCCCAAACCCACAGTTCCAATGGCACACGGTGGACTCCACCCACCATCCGAAGTTCGTGCTAAGAGTAAACCCGTTCCAACACGTCCACTGACTATGAATCCGGCTTTCACGACTGTTAGAAAGCAAAGTCCCCATGCCTGATGGAGTAGGTCCAGAGGTATCGATTGATCATTGGTATGTAACAGAAATTGAGAGGGAGGGGTGGATATGGAGTTGAGAGGTGATGGAATATTGGGCGATATGGAGGATGGTGGTGGTGGTTGCTGAGTCATTTCTTCCAGTATGGAGATTGACTTCCGAACTTCGGACCCTAACGTGAAGGAAAGAGGATTTGGTAGATTTAAATGAAAATGATGAAACGAAGAAGATACTTTGTGAATCATTCGATCGTCCAAAGCATTTTTATGATTGTGCTCTGGACCTCGATTCTCGAATTCGATACTATCATCATCCACATCCCTCTTACTATCGTGTTTGGTTTGTCGTAAAACGTTATAATACTGACATGGAGGGATATTCTTTTCTCGTGTTAAAAATTCAATCACATGACAAAGACACTCTTCCGGAATCTCCATAGATCCCAGTAATTCCGCTAATTCCACTAACCATATATCCAATCGTATTTTTCGAAAGGTAATTAAATCATGGCGTGATTTGGGAGCTAATTTCAACGCCGGTGTCCAATTCCCTAACCGCCCAGCTAACGATTTTGATGGAAATTGGGATCGAAATGGAATGTTATAGTGATGTGCCAAAAGTTTATAAAGACGATCAAAATCAGAATATCGACGTGCGACATGTTGCTTTTTGGATATGTAGGGAGGAGAGTTGCTACTTACTGCAGCATTGATGATAGGAGTAGTACTCGTCAAAGATTCCACTTCTAGGATGTAGACTGTATACCCAGCACCTGCAGGATCCACTCGGTCTTCTGTGGATACGATCCGTACTGAAAATCGAGGTGCTTCTGCGATCGATGGGAAGGAGGAATAAGAACTTTCTTGCGTCGAAGTAGGTTGTGAATGGATAGATCTTTTGTCATCGTTATAGGAGCTGGAAAATGAATTCGTTGGTGGAAGAAGAGCCTGTCGTCGGTCTTCTAGCATTTGCGAAGTATGTTCACCATGCTGTTTCCATTGCTCACGTGCTTCGGCAGCTGTCACGCTGGGATTCATATGTGTTGGAGGATCGGAAGAGATGAATCCAATGTGTTGTTGTGAGATCTGCTCCTTTCTATTTTCGCTTTTATAGTCTATTTGATTCGATGATAAAGATGTCTGACTAGTAGGAGATCCAGCGGGTTGGTTTTGAGAAATTGGAATCGTTATTTCTTTGTGCTGTTGATGTTGAGGTTGAGGTTGATGTTGAGGTTGATGCTGATATTGATTGGATTGTGACGAAGAAGACATGGAAGCAGCTCGCAGGGCAGCTTCTTCTCGTAAAGAATGCCTTTTTGTTTTCGCGACTTCACTCATAATTATAATATTTTGAAGTTTGGTTTGAAAATCGAAGATTGTTGTAATTGATGAATAACTATGTACACTGCTGAATTCATTTAGGACATTGTGTTGGACGTATGACTAAGAAAAATAATCTGGAAGTGACTGGTATATTTGTGATTGCGTTTCACTTGTAAAATCTTGAAATTGTTTTTGGTGAACAGCTATTTCCCGTCGATATGAAGATCCGTTCAAATGACTTGAGGGGGGAATTGTATGTTGAATAGGCCAAGAACAAAAAGAACTATTATTCTATGATTCACAGAAAGATGAAATAATACGGTCGTATATAAGGTAGTAGCTGGTCAATGATTAAACCATGGCTGACTTGCTAATTAATTTCCTCAAGAACTCTATATAATTCTCTCACAGCGCAAGAATTGTTGACATCATCAATTCATGCGTGTCATTCTACGTGAAATTAATACGAGTTCAAGGTATAGATGAGGTAATTATGAGTTTAAGTAATAATTAGATGGAAGGATATGTACGTACAGTACGTACGTACAACACCCCCCTTTCGTCCATTATTATTGGTGAACGAATAATTGGTGAAAAAATTTA
>Ga0209092_10000736_pt1 | contig 32790 bp, 28 predicted proteins | sample FraStrMetagenome_FD_187446 | JGI IMG/M metagenome (GOLD analysis project Ga0209092, IMG submission 187446) | Marine eukaryotic phytoplankton communities from Arctic Ocean - Fram Strait ARC3M Metagenome (SPAdes) (version 2) | ecosystem: Environmental > Aquatic > Marine > Oceanic | place: Fram...
CTATTGGTGCCTTCGTTGGAGATGACACAGAAACGCTAGGTTGAGAAGAAGCTTTGCAAATCAATTGACCACTTGCACTCGAACCACACACTGATGCTGTATTGTAATCCACTAGAATCGTATTTGCGTAATATAAGAAGCAGCCACATGGAAGTCCATCCCAATCAAACTTGTTCAACCAGTTCGGAAGCAATAAATGCGACCCGACTGCATGTGCTGCTTCGAGGCAGTCTGCTTCGGAAACCGGTTCTAAATGACTTGGACATTCGGCCCCTACGCCTTTATCAAGAAGAACGTAATCACTTGGGCTTGGATCAGCTAAAGGAGGAGAAGCTATAGTTGGAGCGGGGGTAGGAGATCCAGTTGCAGCAGCTATTGGTGCCTTCGTTGGAGATGACACAGAAACGCTAGGTTGAGAAGAAGCTTTGCAAATCAATTGACCACTTGCACTCGAACCACACACTGATGCTGTATTGTAATCCACTAGAATCGTATTTGCATAATATAAGAAGCAGCCACATGGAAGTCCATCCCAATCAAACTTGTTCAACCAGTCTGGAAGCAATAAATGCGACCCGACTGCATGTGCTGCTTCGAGGCACTCTCCTTCGGGAACCGGCTCTAAATGGCTTGGACATTCAGCCCCTACGCCTTTATCAAGAAGGACATATTCGGTTGAAGATCCACTTGTCTCAGTAGGTGTTGCAGTAGGGCTTGCAGTTAGTGCTGCGGTAGGGCTTGCAGTTGGTGCTGCACTAGAACTTGCAATGGGTGATGCGGTAGAACTTGCAGTGGGTGTATTGGTGGGTAAATGAGTTGGCTTTTTAGTTGGAGCTTGGGTGGTAGAGGAAGTTGGCAGCTGTGTAGGTGCTACAGAAGATCCTTTGGTGGGAACATTAGTAGGTGCTGAAGTTGATAATCCAGTAGGATCATTTGTTGAAGCTTGAATTGGAGAAAGAGTAGGCGAGGTAGAAGGTGACTTGGTAGGTGGTGATGTTACAAGTGGAGTAGGTAGAGGTGTTGGAGCATTGGTTGGCGCTTTCGTTGGTGTCAGTGCTTCGGATTTGCAAATTACTTGTGCTCTCGGTTCAGCTACGCAACCTGTTGTCGCAGTATTGTAGTCAACCAACATAGAACCATCGTCATTGAACCACAAGAAACATCCACAGGGGACGAAGTTCTGAAAGTCAATCACATTTAGCCAGTCCGGAAGATTCAATTGTCCTCCTACCGCGTACGCTGCAGCAAGACATTCTTCTTCAATGACCGCATCTGCGGCACTTGGGCATTCGGATGCTACTCCTTTCTCAAGTAGGTAATAGTTAGACGGTAACGTTGGTGGGGTGATAGTGGGAACAACAGGTGTTGGAGCGTTGGTTGGCGCTTTCGTTGGCGTTTTTGTTGGGGGTGGGGCTTGTGACTTACAAATCATTTGTGCTCTCGGTTCAGCTACGCAACCTGTTGTAGCAATATTGTAGTCAACCAACATAGAACCATCGTCATTGAACCACAAGAAACATCCACAGGGGACGAAGTTCTGAAAGTCAATCACATTGAGAACATCAGGAAAGTTAAATTGTCCTCCTACCGCGTATGCTGCAGCAAGACATTCTTCTTCGACGACCGCATCTGCGGCACTTGGGCATTCGGATGCTACTCCTTTCTCAAGTAGGTAATAGTTAGACGGTGACGTTGGTGGGGTGATAACAGGAAGAGAGGGAGTAGGAGCAACAACTGGCGACTGTGTCGGTGGTAATACTGGCGCTGGAGCTTCAGACCTGCAAATCAATTGAGTCCTCGAATCAGCAAGACAACCGGTCGTGGCTGTGTTGTAGTCAACTAACGTGACTGTATTTTCGTTATACCATAAGAAACAACCACAAGGAACAAAGTTCTGCCAATCAAAAACGTTCAGCCAATCAGGAAGTTCCATTTGCGAAGCCACGAGATTTGCTGCGAGGAGGCATTCTTCCTGGGTAACAGGAGCTGGACCAATTGGACATTCCGACGCCGCACCTCTATCAAGAAGGTAATAATTGGCTCCCGATGTGGGTGGGCCGGCAGTGGGAGGGCCGGCAGTGGGAGGGGAAGCAGTTGGTTCTGCAGCTCCATACAAATCTCCTTCCACAAATAAGTCATCGGAAAATGTATTTCGATTGGGCAAAACTTCATCCAAATCCTATTGTTTACGAGAATAGATATGGTTAGCGTCAACGCTGTTTCCACATTTCTTATTATCTTATCACATGTACTTACAGCGTCTTCAATCCCGAACCACTGGGCGACGCCATTCCAGACAGATTCCCATGGCGTGCTCGGTATAACAATACCAGGTTTAATAATGTCGGGGCCGTCTTCGGATAGAACAGTTGGATATTCCCCAAGAATTCTCTTTCCTCTAACTTCACCGCCAGTCATGAAATAATTGCCTCCCCAAGCATGCTGCAGAGAAAAGACAACGATAAGCTGATGTAAAAAAAAACAAATTATTATTTTAGATTATTGCTCGCAAGCATCACTTACATCACTTCCACGTGCTGGTATAAGCAAAAATAAGTAGAACAAATTTAATATTAGTAATGAACAAAAACGTAAGAGCAGAAATGATTGACTTGATATTCGCACATACCTGAGTTAACGCTCAAGGTTCTACCAAATTCTGAAACCGCCACTATAGTTATATCATCCCACCTACCCTGAGCTTTCATTTCGTCTGTAAAAGCTTTCAATCCATTATTCATCATTTCGGAATAGATATTGAAAACATTTTTGGTGTCACCATGCTGATGATAAAATTGAACAACAAATTAATTCGTCTATAAGTTACATAGCTTTCCAGCAAAGTGGGAAACGATGGAATTGACTCACCGTATCGAAGGCACCGAAGTTGGCGTAGAAAACGTCCCTATCCACACCTCTCACAGATCTTTCTTTGATTATTTTTGCAATGGTTTGAAGCTGTTTGCCAAGATCATCTTCAGGAAACGTAGTGTCTACTGGTGTCGCAGTAACAACATCATAGAGGATCTCATTTTCTCCAATTGATTGAAGAAGGCGGTTCGACCAAGTTTCTCCGAATAATCCCGAACCAATATTTGTGATTTTATTCAGACTTTTAATCGTATTCCAGAGCGGCTGAGCCCAATACATGGGATTAAACAACTGATAATCAAAAGGATCTGCAACAAACAAGGGCGATAAATTTGATACAAGGACTTCCGCTATACCTGCGACCGAAACAGTTCCAGTACTGTATCCATACTTCGTGAGAATATCAACCATACGACCACACATGCCCCTACCAGTTTGCTCCTTATTAATGTCCATTTTTTCAACTTGTTCATTGAGAAAGTTATGAGCGAAGAGGGCAATCTTAGTCTTTTCCTGCCAGTCGTTCTTATTGACTTTTTCTTGCAGAACACCAACATTAGAAAAAAAGATTAGGTCACCGCTGTTGTACAAAGTTTGAAGGTGGGGTAGTTGCGGATGAATCCCAAAAGTAGAGCACACTTGATTGGAGCCTGATGCATCAATTTGGTGAAGATCACCTTGTGGATATGATAGTGTACCACGCACGCTTTGATAATGATGATACGATGCTAATATACGAAAACATATTAAGTGTGAGAACATGAATTTTCCGTCAGTAAACACTCTCTTTTGCTTCCATGGATCACTTACTTTTACCGCCAGAACATCCAGAATGTGGGACGAGCATGTTAAATGAATCCATTCCTCCATTGACCTTCAGGTATAAAATAGCTTTGTATCGTTTAGTTGATGGTGGCGGAAATTCAACCTCAGGTCGTATATCAGACTTTATATCAAGTATATTTGTGCTTTGATACTCGGGTGTAGAAATCATCAACTTCTGAGCAAGACGAAGCCCGTCAGCATTGTTTCCAGCACTGGAATATGCATTAGCAATGATTGCTCTTGATTCTTGATTGAGTCGTCCTGCAGTCAACAAGAGAGAGAGCTCATCTACAACGCTGTTAGCATCATTTGGGTTACTTGGTGAAAATCCCAGCTTTCCCATGGTGTATTTATCAGTTCCTGTATCATAAGTACCACCGGGCCTCAATTCATTACATTGCCAAAGATTCCTTTGTGCGAAACCGCCGAAACATTCCGTCAAACCAAGATCCACCAACGATATGATACCATTCAGAAGGCTTATAATCTTCGGCCCGGATAGCAACTGTGCTTCGGGGGAGTATAGAGCGGCTGCCTTAATGTGACCAGGAGCAGCATATTCTGGTAAAAAGAAAGAGAACACTCCCGGCGAACTATGAGCCTCTTGACCGACCTTTGCTTGTAACGCATCCATCCGTATTTCATCACCAGCTTCGACGCGCCTTTCAAAATCCATCGCCCTCATGAAGGAAATGATCTTTACCATTGGCTCTTTGAGTGATCCGGATGCTGGATCAGCATCCAAGACAACAGTTGTTGCTTCGCGGTCAAGAACAATGGCAGCTACCATTGCTTCTAGATTACCGTACCTACCGTCTCCAAATGTTTGACCCTCTCCAACGTATGTTCCATGTATGAAGGCTTTGGAAACTGTTTCAGTGTATCTTGGTGATGGATTTGAAATTCCAAACCTCTGAATAAGTCTCAATGCAAGGAAGGGAGCTAGATTGTCGTGGTGAAAGTATGTTTCCAACACATCGTCAGTTTCATATACAACATCCCGAGGTTCTCTAACCGCAATATTTACAAAGTGAGGTGGATTTCGGAATGTCAATGCAGGCGCTCCGTTGATCGCTACTGTTGACAGAATATTCTTTAAAAATATATTTTTGCCCCGATGAGATACTGCAAAAATGGTATCTTTATTGTAACCACTATTTTCCTTTTGCCATACTTCCACGTCACCTGTGTTTGTAATTTGGATGTAATTTCCGAAGATCTCTGGATTCGGAGCGCCCACATGCAACTGCGACATGACATCATCCACTGTTGCGGGCAAAGATGTGAATACTTGGCTTTCGGTAATACTCACGTCGCACAGGCAAGCATCATTTACCACTTGACAAGAACTGGCACAGGAGGTTGAGGGTCTAGGATAATCTTCACTATCCCAACTTATTTTAAAAAAGTTTGGATTGTTGAGATCAACTCTTGGCTCAACAACAAAAGAATGCAAGAGCGATGGATCATGAACAATGGCAACCATCCCGTCTTCTTTCACTGTTTCGTCCGAAGAAATGTGAACGGTAAGAGACTGGTCTATTCGTATTTACTTTGCGAAAAAAATCGATGTTGATATAAAAAAATCTTACCCTTCACCTTCATTGTACAATCTTGATCAGTCCAGTGCCAATTCTCTTCTAATTGAAATGAAGAACATTCAGCAGACCAAAAATTAATCCCAGCCCAGTTACATGTGTTACCACCCGATACTTCAGATGTACAGCGTGTTTGAGCAGTGTGATAAGAAGTCCTTTCAATATCAAACTTGCAGAAAGGAGTTGCATAAGATTCGCCACCCGTACAACAGGCACCAAATGCTACATCCAAAAAGCTGTTTGCACACATAGACTTTTTTGTATTTGTACCGTCAACATATTTTGTTGAGATTTTCTTGCCTGAATCATAGAATGAAAGCTCGACACATTCAGGTCGGATATACTGCAGTTGACAATGACAAAAATGAGATTCAAGTTAGGGTCTCTTCTGAGGATGACAATATGAAGAAATGCATAGGCAACTTAGGATTACTTACCTCGTAGAAAATTGGCGGAGTCTGCTGCACTTGAACGAGCCGAACATTGTCCAACGCACATTCTGCTCCAGTGCACGGTATGTTTAATTCTAATGTTACCTCCGGTTGAAGACCGGATAGTGCACCTTTCAGTATGGAATTGTGATCAAGTACCACCACCTTCAATCCTAATAGGTTGCCTCGAGAGTCAGACTGATGATGTAGATCAGGTTTACGTGAAGATCCCAGGAGGCGATATTTTGCTCCAGTATGAAGGAATTGTTTATCAGGGAGGTCAACGCATAGAGGCTTCTTATCGCCTATGAAACCTGAGTGCAAATCCATTTTCGGAAACGGGTCCCTCCAACTTGCTTCAATCTTCATGGGGTCCATTCGATTCAACCATTCAGTCTCCATAGCTTCGAAGTTGCTTCTCATATCCTGACGAGTAAAACCGGTCCAAGCACGGGCGAAGTTCTGAATGTCATCATTGTCGTAGGTCGAAATCGGAGAGCCCGCATCGTCAAATCGAAGAGTGCCATCAATATTCAATTTTGACACACCGACACTAAAAAGCTGCATGACTTCTCTAGCATAGTTCTCGTCTGGGAAGGCAAAGGTACCATCTTGTTCATAAACGAATGACGAACTTTTGGAATCGACATAACTAAGCATTTCTGCCATCATAGGAGAGTACGACTGTTGGCATTGCAAATTGACGGAATGTTAGAGCAACACTATCATCATTTGAAAAGACGATTTCGAAAAAGTAAAAGATTAACTTACCACCTCCTTGAGAATGTCGAAATAATTGCCAAAAGCATTTCGTACGAAGATGTCATAGTAATTCAAATAGATCTCTGAATATCCAATATCTGCAATCTGGTTCGGGGTGATGACCACAATTTGAGATAATGCCCAGGCCATCCTCTGTCGAAGTTGGTCATCAGCATCCATTGCAATCATAGCCCATGCATTCCTCTTCTGATTTGTTGTTTTTGTGCGGACGTCACCTATGACACAAAGAAATTGTCAGATAAAATTGAATCAACATCACAAAAATAGGTTGCATGGATCTTGAAAAAGAAGAAAAAGAAGTACACAACAAAGTGGGACTTACCTAGAGTTCCAAATCCTCTGGAAAGCGGATCGTTTGCAATCTCTCCTGGGGACCCACAAACAAGAACAGCATCGCCATTGTGGGTTTTGGTGTAAGAACTGCTGCAGGCATTTGGATCCGTTGACAAGTAACAGGAATCGCGAACTTTTGAATCAATCATAGGGACGGGAAAATAATGCTTGTTAGGGTTCGAGTAATTGACGAAACCACTTTAAATTTTACTTACCATTGAGAAAGGAAGTCGCAGGAACAGGACAGATAGGTTTCACTCCGGACATCAGAGCAGCTCCACCTGCTAACATGGGATTGTCAAGGGTGTTCTCGTGAACTTCAATGGTACCAGCATAGTAAACCTGTCCATAACCGGGAATATTCCCAAGGACGCCGTAATACCTTCCATCCATGCCTGCGCTGTAACACTGATGATTCCAAATACCATTCATTAAATATAATGCTTCTCCGAACAAATGTTCGACATGGTATGATGATGATAAGATGGGTGCAACGGTTCCAAAGGAGGCTCTGGAGGGAAGGTCAATAACGCGGATGTTATTATAAGCGCCGTAGATACCTGCTGGCAAATTTACGCGAGGGTTACCGCCGAAGACGGCAGTGCATCGATTGCCGATTATGACCTTGAGAACACCGTTTAAAACTTCTTCAGGGTGCCAACAGACGAGAAATTGTCCTTGGCCAATGTTATGACCGAGATCATTCTTCCATTGACTGACAAGGGTTCGCGGCACGCCCCTTACGGAGAGCAACCATTGAGCACCATACGGAGTGGCAACCACTGGTTGGTAGTAATCGTCCACGGTAAAGGAATACTCCCTCCACCTGGCATATTGACTACAGGGATGGCGAGGATGGTAATGGTCATTCCAGCGAAGCTGTCCATCGGGTGAACCACCTTCAAAGACGGCAGTGCGATCAAGATGCTTCCGATAATAGGAGCGGTGAAGCGTGGAGGGTGTTTGTGTTTCGTCCATTTGAGACTTGACCCAGTTTGCCATCTCGGAACCTACGGTGGGGGCATTGTAATTCCAGGAATCGATCATTTGCTTGGTCGGCCCGAAGGTGGTCTGTTGGTAGAACCTCGAGACCTGCTCCTGACTGCTAAGAGAATGGGTGAAGGACATAAGAATGAACTTGCTCTCGACATTGTTGCTATTATCGAGATCATTAAGGACATTGGGAATCTGTAGGGAACAGGCTCCTGGCCCGGTAGTACAGCTTGTCACTTCAAGGTCATGGGCGTAGGTTCCTGCAACTCTCTCCCAGCTGAATCCGGAATACGAGCGGGCCACTGGGACGATGTTGAAGTCATCAGTTTTAGATGTGCTGGAGATCGTGTTGATGTCGATGGAGGAATCTCGTGGTGTGACATGAAAAAGAACACAGAGAGGAATGCCGGAAGTCGATTTTCAATTTGGACAGTGAAGAAATCGCCAATTCCCCCTTCTACATTTTGAAGAGCGGAAACACGAGGTGAGCGCCATTTTCTAGTTGTACTGATGCTATCATTTTATGTTACAAAATCATGCGGATAATAATACTTACCAGAAAGAAGAGTAGGTTCTGCCCCTACATTTGGACAAGAATAAGTTGTCCCCGTTAAAACTCTATTGATCCCACCGACACTTGAACCAGCACGCAATGATGAATGCGAAGCATTCACTTCGCTATCGGCAAGGCAGCTATGAAATGATGCGGACAAGTGAAGTAGAAACAAAGTTGTGCAAAGAAACATTTTCAGTGCAATGCGTTGGATAGCGAAAGGCGAGACTTTTGTTGTTTGGTGTAAGTGAAATAAAGGATGCACGCAGTAACTATTTGAAGAATTATGAATAACTCAATAGCCGGTTCGAAATTATGAGCTGTATTTATTTCTTTTTCGCGAGTCGCGAGGGATTTAAGAGTACACACATGAAACTTGAAGATGTCCCATATGCACATGATAAAAATGAATCTTTCGTTTTTGGATGACTAACTGTAAGACATATGACTGCTCAATGACTAGAATTAGGAACACGTATCTTCATATTTGTAGATCTATTTTTCCTACATATTTCGTATTCGCATACCGGTATCTCAATTTGTATACATGTACATCTACTGATTTTTGTGCACTGCATTGTATGTATCACCGGTACGATCTCCTGTATGTATTCTGTATTCCTTTCGTAATTCGCGATTCGCTACATCCCTCCGCTATGGGGAGTAGAACGTTCGGAAAGTTTTTTTACCGAACTTTCTGCCACCCCTAGAGGAGGGGTTGATTCGCTAGGGATTTATTCAGAGAAAATACAGAATACACTTGATAAAAATAAATTGTTCGTTCTTTGTGACTAACTAGACATATGACTACTGAATGCCTCGAATAAACCGATGGCAATGCCATGACCAGTCTTTTGCTGTTTTTATATTTTGTATTTTGTATTACGCACCTCGCACATCATCCGCGAGTATGAACGATCAGTACAAACTACGAACTAGTCATTATTTTGTACCTCGAAGTACACATTATTTCCATCTTTCTTTCCCGAAAAAGGGATTGACAGTACATCATTACATGTAGTGTACATCGTAAATCTTTGGTTCTTTGGTGACTACTTTCCGTCATATGACTATTCAATGAAAGAGAACGAAGACCTCAAAAGCCTATCATAATGCCAATCTAGTACTTGGAAATTGTCCCTTCGCCTGAAAAGAAAAGGTTGAGAGAGTCTCGTTTTACATGTTAAACGTGTATCTTAGTTGTTATCATTCACTTCAGTCACATTTTACTACTCTAGTAGGTGTGGTCGATCTATGCCTTCTCTTTCGAGAGAGAGAGATAAAACAAGTCAATGAACGAAAAAAGAGAAATTCATAGTAGAACATTTACATCCACGATTTTCTTTCACATGTCAATTATGTTAACATCTCTACTCATGTGACAGATAGAACATTTGGGAACAAATATGTCACTTTAGTCACGTGCGTTATGGATCACTGAATCGAACATTTGTGTTTAATTGCTCCTACCGATAGATATTTAGTGGAGTGTTTTGTTGAAGAGAGTTCGTAAATTGGTCGAGATGTGACGGCAAGATTTACAATTGTTGCTGAAATAAAATCTCGGTGAACATCCTTAAATTTGTAGCGTTTCTGAACTGAGTTTAACTAAATTTGTGCCTGCTAATTCAGTTTCCTAGCTTAGTTTTTTAGTGAGACAAAAACTAAAATGTTGTTGTCGGAATAATGCAATTCGACAATGTGACCATATTTACGTATCGGTCGTTTTTCGAATTTGTGATGCAAAGTTTCTTTGCTCAGTTACACCTGGATTGTCGATGTTTGCCTCATCGGGGCCACTGACCGTTTTTTAATGCGATGGGCCAAGCATCATCTAGATGTTTGTGACTTGATTGAGTAAGAACTAGACACGGACTTGACGAATCCTTTCTAGGAACGGATTAATATTTTCTCTATCCTCTGTTGCGATCCTAGATGGGAAGTCTTTTGACTTAAATGATTGCTCTAACATAAGCAAAACTTATCCTCTAAAAATATTGTAAGATTATCTGTGATCTATTCTACGTTACAGGTTACAGACAGACGGTATATCGTCGTCCCAATAATGAGAGCAGAGATACAAGTTGCTGTGCGGAATGACCGAAATTAGCATACCCGGTATATCCTCCTTGAAAGAGTTTTTACATGTTGACAACTACCGGACTACCGGGGGTATTTTTTAGTAGAGTAGACTCTACTCTATTTCAAGATAAAATATATATGGTTCTAATATTCACTGTCAAAATGTCCAACTAACTCCAAACCATCCCAACTCCAACGTGACCTAACATGATAAACCAGCAATATCGAAAACAATGGGAATAACCCGCAGCCATTTTTAAATCATTGATTGTCGAAGAGAGAAGGAACATATCGATTTCTTGACATCATAGAAACTATCAGGCAGCATTGATCGGGTAAATACGCGAATAGTTCGGAAACCATTGAATTTCCATTTTTTGGGATTTCTACCTCTAAAAAATATTGCCACTTCCCCTGGCGCAGGCTTGGTCGCTGCTTCACCAATCGCCGCATTGTCTTTATTTAGACAAGGTGTTTAATCTCCGTACCAAAATATCAACACGCGAACGGATTTCTCAGAAGTCATTCTTATGATTTCCAGAAGGTCATCACTGACTAGTATCTTCAAGGGTTTCAAGGACAATGTGGGACCAGATACATCTGTGATTGTTAAACTTGTGCCTATTGGTGGTTTCTATGATTGGGATAAAAACGGTGAAGAATCGTTGACAGCGATACTTTTATCATGCTACGATACAGATGCGTGTACTCTGCAAGGAGTTTGCAAGATATTTTGTACCGAACAAATGAAAGATGCCATTGAAACACTAATGGATTACAGTCGTCCGAATAAATGCTCTATGTACGAAGTCACAAACGAACAAGAAGCTGATATATGGTTTGATCCAGTATCTGTTTGGGAAATTAAGATAAAGTTGAATTCATTGTATCAGTCTTCGGATGTTGCCGCAGCTTCGAAGAAGATGGGTGGAAACAGTGGTATTGGAGTTGATTCAAATTCAAGAGGATTTCAGTTTATTCAAATCTCTGAATCGTTTCCTGAAGAAGCACTTACTAGCGACACTCTGATGAAACATTTTCAAGAACGTCAGACGGGTGGACGACGAAGGACGTAACGAAAATAAGGTAATTGAATTGTTCTCCCTTTGACACATTCTAGACAAAGTAAACTTTTATCTAGATATGTGGCATTTAACAGGCCTAGAACATTTTCTATACGGAAAACTTTCGCCTAACAGGTTGGACTTTTCGCAAGTACCGCACAAATTCTGTTGATATAATCATTTTGGTACCACATTTTGAGTTTGAATTCTAGTACGTCTGACATCTTTTCCAGTGTTAAATACCGTTACTTCGGTCCAAGACAACGTTATTCTTCGAATGTAATATCATCGATTATCGACTCTCTGCCATTGGAATGCCTTTCCTTATAGAATATTTTTTTTGGTTTTTCTCGAAACTATCGTGACTTGTAATGAAATAGAATAATTATTAATACATAATAAGATTGAATCTTAGTAGTTTTATTAATATGTAGTACGCTAATTTTCATCTCGCTATATTCGTATGACTTTTTATGTCCACGAGATTGGGTGCTGTCATTCCGCTAATTCGGTTGTAATAGGAACTCTACTCGATTGGACAGGAAACAGGAAACCACATCTCCTAACGTACCTCAGTACCGGTACTGCATATTTAAATTCTATTTTCATAATACGGGGTACATGTATATATTTTATCGTGGTATTACGCTCTGCCTTTTGGACAGTCAGGCGGCTTGGCGACTGTCAGATAAAACGTCCGACCCAAGACCCAACCTTCATCATATAAGTAACTATCTTCGAAAAATGACTTCTTAGCGCACAAGTGCGTTAAATTCGAGGGTCGCGATATGTCGACCTAAACGCAAGTACATGTACAAGAATCCAACAAACACCCGCCAGAAACACGAGCACAACGACAGTCACTAGATCTACAAAATATATACATACATGAACATCATTACCTTTTGATTGTTGACAGTAATCACATCCTAGTTTTCTTGTTGAACGATAATTACCTTTATCGCGTGACAAGAAAGTTTAGAGCTCAAAAAGATTCTCAAGCGTTGCATAAATCCGGACATTCAGGAGGACATCGGCGTTGGTTCTGCTGGTAGTAATAGTAATAACGCCTCAAAGAATTCTGGTCAAATGAATTCCTTTATGGATCAGATGAAGAAGGTGGGGAAGGGAATGGTGGAGGGTAGTAAAAAGACTATGTTAAAGACGGATATCATGTTTTTGGAAAGAGAGATTAAAGCCCGGAAACAGAAATTTGGTGTGGAAGTTTTTGATTTGATGGAGAGTTTAGAAAATATAACTGTGAACGATGAATCGGAGTTGGCGGAAAAAGAACAGAACATTCGACAAGCATTTGACAATGCGCGGCGCGACGTTATTATTGCTAGAGAAAAAATAGAAGTAAAGCGTCAAGAGCTTTCAATGCATGGTAGCTCTGCTTCTGCTGGTGGCGGAATCTATACTGGGGAGTACGGAGATGGTATGAACGGTAATTTAGGTTCGAGTAGAGAAGATAGCTTCGGAATGGATTCTCCTCCGCGACGGTAGCCTTCTTAATTTCGTGCATATTGTATTTTTGCTTTATAAAAGATCGTGGGGCTTTCATATTGTCTTCAGTTGACTGTTTCGACGCGAGAAGTTGAAGGTTTTGCAGAGTTCTCAAGCAGATTCAAATCCATTCAAACTTATGTTTTAGAGCTCTTAATTCAAAACGATGATTGATTTTTTGTGTTCCTTTCTTTGACAAAAACACTCAATAAAGATTCATTAGGTACACATTGTGACCATAAATTCAAGCAATATATTTGTGAAAAAATTTCTTGCTCAGGGTGGTGGGCAAATCCTTCATGTTATTGCGCAATTTGTTGGAAAGTAATGTTTGAAGTGGCCACGCTTTTCAAACGCAAGGGTATGGGTACTTCTTTATGTCGAAATCTAATTATGTCTCCCACAATTGGGTAGATCTCATCTTAATACGAGTCAAATGAATACCGCGCTGGGGTTATCTATTAACCGGTACATCAAACACGTCCGCGAGTGACGAGTTTGAATCTCAACTGAATTGTGTTGATCCAACTGTGCTACGGAATTGAATCCGCACTACAAGAAGTCTCCTTGTTCTTTCACGTAACGAACTTTTCCATTTGTCGTGGTCATAACACAACACACACCTAGTTGCTGCCCAGTCAATATGAAAATAAGCGCATAATGATATAAACATTTTTCCAACAATGATGTTTTGTAGTAGGCATAGTTAAACATCACTTCTAAAACTGACGAACATATTAATGTGTTAATCAGACCTAAAGTTGCTCGAATTCCACCTATTCCTACCCTCAAAACTTTTTACGAACTTTCGTCATCTCCTCGATCCCCATTCGAATCTTCAGTTAAAGTCTCCTCATCAGCGGGAACCACGTTGGATTCAGTCTCGTCTTCACTAACATCTTCAACATCACTCGAAGTTTCTGTTTTACTTCCGCTCATGTCTTCCTCGATGCTCCCTTCAACAACACTCTCTTCGGAAAATGCGACTGATTCAGTTTGTTCGGCTGAAGCAAGATCATCTGTCTTTCCTTCTACACTTTGGAAAGAAGGACTTTTTACAAACACTCTCAATTGCTCGTCAAGAAATCCACTGACAGCTGGTCCACGGCTAATTCGTATTTCGTTATCCACGTAGGTAGTGTCAAATACACCAGCATTTAAAATATCTTGGATTGGTGGAAGATTTATTCCAATCACATCAGCACCTTCCGGATCTAGATATTGACTATCACCTACGGTAGTCACTAATTAAGGCATCATGAACAATTTCGGTTATCAATCGTAAAAAGAAACTTGGCATTATCAACAACCAACTTACCAATGACGCTCTTGAGAGATATTTTGGTACGAAGCAACGGAGAGACAGACTCAACATTGGCATTATGGCTGCGTTGATACAGTTAGATATTACAAACATTCATACTCACATTCGAAAAAAAACTGTAAAACCTACCAGAGAGTAACCTTTGCACTTGTCAACGCCAAAGGGTTGGGAAGTTGAGATAACTTACCGTCCTTCGGGGTAGTAAATTGTATAACATTATCAACCCTATTTATTTGATCATCATCGGATAACATATCATTTCTTATCTTTTGAACCACTTCTACATTCGAGTAAACGACCTTTCGAAGTTCATCCTGAACTGGATTTCTCGGCAAAAAAGTCAACGGGAAAGGCGGCAAAGGATTCACGTTTGTCGTGCTTAACAAAGTCCATTCTCCCAACATACGATTCTTATCTTCCACTGTAGGAAGGTTGCAAAGCGCCTCTAGTTCAGCAACTGCTTTCTGTAACTTTTTGCGATTCGTGGCATCAGAAACAAACACTCCTCCACTTTCGCGGCATTGAATAGCTATGGATTTCACATTTTCTTTTGCTTGGGAAATTGTAAGAGCTGCTTCGATACGTTGTAAAGAGACTAACAACGCAATGACGAAGTTCCAGTATTTATATTCCATCATGATTACTATTGATTGTTGCAATCGGTTTTATACACTCTTGCTTATTTATGTTGTAAATGATGTGTAATAATGCTGATAGTCATTCTCACGAACACGTCGCCCATCAACTATTGCTTTTTCCTTATTTTTCTTTTTTCAAAAAGAGGGGAGAAAATAGGTCAGGAAACGTGATAAAATGACTCACTCCTGTTTCTTGATCATGATGAGAGATGAGATGGCGATGGTTTCTCCTTTTGTATCCTAACATTTCTGTGACTAATATAGCTCAAGCAGAAAAAGCTTCCACCTGGCAGATCCACAGGCGGTTCAACTTTTTGACGCCATGAACACATACTACGTATTTTTTGTTTGATACCTGTACCCTCACCCTCACTCGCACGGCTCACAAACCTTCCAACCATGACGAGATACGCTTCCGCCGTGCACCTACTCCTTTATGGAATAGCTTTATACAATACAGATGCATTCAGTACCTTATCCTCTTCCTCTTTTGGATGTCAGGTTCGATCATCCTGTATACAATTGAACGCGTCACAGAAGGAGAAGAGATATAAACGTGCCGCGAAAATCCTAGCAGGAACTGTGTTTTCTTCGTCGGCAGTTGGATTGTTGAATAATATAAATAACGATCATGTAAATGTAGCACATGCTGCGGATGTTGTCGTAGAAGAGGCACAGGAGCAGCAGGAAGCGCTGGTGCCTGCTCCGTCATCGGTTTCAAAGGATGCGGTGAAGGTATTGAGGCCAAAGCGTAAACTTTCTTTACGAAGTCTTTTACCAGATTTTACCAATGTGGCAAAACCGACTCAATCACAGAGTGTACAGGGTAAAGTTGGTTCCGTTCCAGTATTTTGTGTTTGTACGTCGTGGGGGTCGCCGTATATGGTATACGATGAGAATGGTGCTGCGAATGCATTGTACTTCATGGATGAACAGGATGCCAAGTCGTTACTTGATGAGTTTTTGAATATGGAGAAAGATAGAGATGCGCGTATTATGGCGACGACGTTGGCAAAAGCCATGAAACAGGCAGCTAATATTAATGGTGTTCCAACGGGTCAACTTACAGTTGATGGGACGATTCAGCTAATGTATTATAAGATTGTTCCAAGTACCAAGGAGTTGTTTTTTGCCAATAAGTTGCCGGGTCGAGAAAATTTGGCGCTTACCGGAGTAGAGGATGAATTTACATTACAAGAACGAGTTGTGGGTTCCATAAACGACTCTACTGATAACGATAATGACGACGATATGTTGATGCCAGGTCGCGAAATGGAGATGGGCAACTCCGGAGCGCAAACGTCCAGGCAGAAGGCAAAAAAGAGAGCATCTCCATATCGCAAGAAGAAGGCGGAACTGCTGGAAGAGAATAACTGGACGGGAAGGGAGGGGATTCCTGCTTTCTTTGTTGAGGGCATGCAATTTCAATCTAAAGCTTCATTCTTACCGGGAAGATCTAAATCTGATACACCCTTATTCCTCTCGTATAATGACTGTATGGATGCCTGGAAGGAGATGCGGGATCGTTTAGAGCCAAATGACAAGTCTAAAGTTCCCGTCGCCCCTAAAGTGGAAGTTTTCAACTTGATTGATGTAGTAGCGTCTATAGAACAGGATATAGTGCGACGAGAATCAGCAGTGACGAAGGACGAAAAGAATGTCAAAACTGGATTGGAAACAATTGTCTTTATTCCCAGTTCCAAATCGGTTGATTTTGTGGAAGGCATTACCTCAAAAGGGAATGGACAAGCTAGATTGAAGGAAATGCGGTAGATAGCTAATTAAATTAGATTATTGCAAAGTAAGACGATATGCCATGCAGCGATGAAGGCTTTGTTGACGTTTGATAATTATATTATTCTAATTAGTTCAAGGGCTTGCGTCTGAGTTATCCAAGATCAATCAATGAAATCAATTAAAAAAACAGATTTGAAATAAGTGACAAAAAGGTGAGATACATTTACTTAAAAACCAACTAGTGTATAATAGAAAATTTATTCTAGCAAGACCGCGACCTACAGGAAACTTTATCTCGACCCAAATGAAATCGAAGGCTGGGACTTGTAGCGTGAATTAACTTGCTTACCGAGTGCTGATCCGTATCTCATTGAATATGCATTTGGGCCTGGTTTCGAAGCTCGTTCACGCTCTTCTATATCATTATATGTTCTCGGACCTGTCGAAAAGATTACACCAGCTGGTTTCTTCTTCGTTGAGAGGGAGTAAATTCCAGCTCTTATATTTTCTGTTTCGTAATGTTGCGGACCTGGAATACTTGCTCTACTACCCATTTCTGGTGCAGTTGCAGGGCGTCGTGGTGGACTCCCGAATTTTACAGAGGTCATGGAACTTTTTGTGCACATAATTCCTCGCTTGATTGCTGCGGGATCATAAGACTAGGTCATTGACGGCCAACATAGATAATTGATACAAGTCAAAAAATGTTTGAACAAGTCAACTTATTAAATTATTTCACACACCTGTGGGCCGGGCAAATCAACGTGTTTCTTACTATTATATTGAGCTGTTCCAAATTTTACACTACTAGTACCCTTTTTCGAAAACATAATGCCTCTACGAATGCTTTCGGGGTCATATTCAGCAGGAGATGGTAACTTTGATGAAGTGTGGTCAGGTGTATTACATGCTCTCATACTCGCCCCGAACGAGAAACCATTTACACTCCTTTTATTCGATTGTGGGGCCTTACGAATTGCGTCCGGATCATAAGTTTGTGGACCAGGTCCAGGTCTCGACCCTACCTTTTTCTTATTGTTACCAACATTGTTTCTGTGAAATCAGAATTTCAATGAATAACTTGATTGATAATATCCTTCTAAATTATTCAAATATGAAGCTGTTACTGACCTAGTTGTCTCTGTGCCGAAAGATATATTTCGTAAGCTCTTTTCCGTCGAAGAAACTCTTGGCTTCGGATTATAAATCGGTCCTGGTCCTGTTTTGGCCCTCAAACTATCAAGGACATTTTGTCTTAAAGATAGACTGATGACATTGTCATTAAAAATATATCAATTGGTGGTGTCAATTCACATATATTTGTATTAGCCATCTTGAAATTCATTGAAATTACGTACCAACCGTCTTTGAATGTGGCCTCACGCTTGTTCGCGAATGGAAACATTCAATGAAGAAAAATTAGAGCAATCTTTCTCTGTAACAAATATTTTTGTCACCTCAACGAGGTGCTTTCATTGCCATCTTCTCGTCAATCGGACTTGTGACTTTTCCAGTTATCAAAATTTCGTAACACGATTAAAATGTAAATTTAAAAACTTTTACTACATTTTAAAGCGATCTACCGGTAGCTCCTATTCTTTCACAGTTCTGCTCACTCAATGAAGCCAATTCTAAGACTTCGAATAGATACGATGCAAATACCGAATTCTAGTCAATGCACGTTAAGACCCTATAACCTATAACGTATCTTTGATAAAATTTGCCGAAATGATAGCGCGCTCGAATACAGTTTTTTCTATGTAACCATCAGCAGACCTTTGGTCACATATTTTTGGAAAAAAAGTATCAATGAATATGCGTGCATAGGTGCTTTTAAAGCAAAGAAGAAGATATCTCACCTTATCATATCGCTAATTTCTTCATATGAAGGGACATCGAAAAAATCTAGAATTTTACCATTAGATTTTTGTCTTGACAGTGGTTTCGTTCCAATTTCCACCCATGATATTCCGCCATCTCTACTTTGATTGTAGACATCAATATCATCAATTTTCATAAGGAAAACTCTCCATTGGCCAGGGTAGGCTCTTAAAATTCTGATCTGTTCTCCATCAACCATCAAACTTGTCATATAGTAAATTGGTTCAAAGTTATTGACAAAAGATATACTTTTTTCAGTTCCAAATGAACCAAAGACTCCACCAAAATCAGATTTACGTTTCCATTCCGAATTTGTGATGATCATGCATCGTTTACTACCAACCTGTTCATCAAGAGACTGCAGTTGCGATATCGTATCCGCGGATGGAAGCAAAACAGCACACGCATCACGCTTAGGATCGTCACTGGCTACTGAAAATAACGCACGAACTCCATCGTCCGAGTCAATGACAGAATCTCGAATGTCAAATATGCTCGATCCTTCGTATTTCTGAGTGAGCTGAGTCAAGATTGACGATACCATCGGTGATGCAGCATCCATCATTTGTCTTGCACCACCTGGCCAATCATCTAGCTCAGTAGCACCAATCAACGGAAGCAACATTCGAACAGAATGCCGTGTAATCCCATCCTGTTGCGCCTTATAAATTGCAGAAGCAGCCTGACGTACCTGATCATCTACACTGGTCGGAAAGCGTTCGTCCAATAACAAAAAGCTGTCCATACCTGCTCCCTCCTCCTCATTATTATTATTCTTCTCCTGTTGGAACAAACGTGACGACCACTTCCTTTGTAATGAGCAAGATGACGACGGCGTTGACGACATTATTTCAAACGCGTCGTGACCCTTGAGTGCTAGCAACGTCACGAGTATACACAATGCCATCTTCAAATGATATCGAGAGTTTCTTCGGAAACAAATGCTTTCTAATATGGAACAACATATCATTGTTCTCTGCTCTGCTCTACGGTTCGGGGCTTTGAATTTATGTAGTCTAATATGTTGTTAATTGTTGTTGTTGTTGATATATTCGATATACAATATATTGCAATGCAATACGATCCTTCTGTTGTCGTGAGAAAGATGATCCGGTGTATTGAAAAGAAAGAAAGGTCTCCATTGTGTTGGATGTAGGATGTTGGATGTCGTCGTCAGGTGTCGCCGTCAGCGTGTACAGACTTTGTTCGCAGGTAAACGTTTTCCGAACCCAATACGAACGAATTCATAGGAGGGGAGAGGGGAAGAAGCTCTCTCTCTCTCTCTCTCTCTCTCTCTCTCTCTCTATGTCCGTTATGACTGGCTTTATGACTGGCTTTATGACTGCCTTTATGCCTGACTTTATGCCTGACTTTATGCCTCTATGACTCTATGTCCCTTTGACTTTATGACTCTATGTCTCTCTATTGAGATGTCAAGAGTCAAAATACCAATGTCAAATCTTCAATCTCCTCACCAGACCAGGGAGTTTCTTCTTGTTCAAATCCCTCACTCACAAACTTCAAGAAATGATCTAATGATAATTTTGTTTCTTTTGTAACGTACAAGGGGAATCGGTGTCGGCGATTAAGTAGGTTCACCGAAAAGGGAGAGTTGACGCGTTAACGTTGGCAAAAATGCTCAACATTCCATAAGAACACAGCTATCTGGTCAAAGGGTTGAGGAGCCATCACTTACAAGAAAGTTCAGTGCCACGCATGCTTCGGTACATGAACCCTGAAGGGAATCCTTGCATTCTTCCCGTTCCAAACTCTGAACCTTAAGACTTTCACCACATCTGATACCATCGTAATTCTTTTGTATTAATACTCTCCTGTATCCATATGTTTCTGAATTGTGAGAACAAAGTCAGTAGAAGTAATGAAATTGCCACCTTAGCGTCCATGGAGTTGTGTTCATGATAAATCTAAGTCTTTTGGCACATATGTGTAATCGACATCCCACAGGCTTTATCAGTAACTTTGGTATTTTACCAGTCGTAGACTGAGAGATTTATCAGTTGCAAATAAACAGATATGATGTTAATCAGTAATCATTAGTTTGTCCTAGCGCCACCCACTGCTGAAAGCAGTAGGGTCGTCGAGCGCTTACATTCGTACCACTGACCAAAGCATGACAATGATGTTGTGTACGAGGGAGATTGTTTACACCAGCCTGTCGGCATTCGGACACAGCATTTTCACCAATCCTACACGTGTTTCCCTTCCCGTCGGAATATCACAGCGCATGGAGATTGACACGTACAATATTACTCAAACGTAGAGCAATTATGACTAATAGACTGTCTTTTATAATATTCACGTAGATGAAAAGATTATACTCTAAGAGCGTACTACATGTGAGGCGATTGATCGCCCTCCTATCGCTAAACTTTTTATTCATTTCTTCGTCCCAAAATGGCCGTTATTATGAGATACTACATATGCGCGATGAACGGGAAGTAGTTTGCTAATTTTTTATTACTAGTAACTTTGCTCTGATTGAACTTTGTTATACTTTCAGATTAGTTGGCCAATAATGAGAACATTTTCGTTTCAGATCCGCGGCTGGCATATTTTTTGTTGCAATCACTAGAACTTGTTTGCAAGTTACATTCTTCGATTTATTTGATGATAAGCACTTGCAGCAGGCCAAAAGTGCACGCATCCCATTTTCATCTATTTTACATCCACGAACTGACAGAAGCTCGAATGAATGGGGTAATAGCTCCTGAAACAATATCTTCGAAATTACAAATACACCTTCTGATCCAATAGGATTAAGGGATAAGTCAAGTGTCTGAAGCGAAGAAAAAAGGTTATTTTTGAAAGCTTGTTCAATGCAGTTGATACCATCTGAGGTAATCGAATTTCCTTTTAAGTCTAAGAATTCTAAATCGTGACAATTCTGTGCCAAAGAAGGTATCAACGAATTTAGACCATACGTATTGATACTATTCCATGGCAACGAGAGTGATCTAAGCTTGTTCGTATCCCCAATAGTAATGTGTTGTGACAACAACTTTGCCCCCTTCGTACCCAACTTCTTACCAACAATACTGGTGAGATTCGGGCATTTTCGCAAATTTAAGCTCAAGTCTTTGAGTTCATATCCACTATTGATTAGCTCTTTATCTGTGCATGAACCAGTCCGAAAGTCGTTACGGCTTCGAACTGGAACCAATTCTATTACGACCTCAGAGGAAGACGAATTATACAATTCAGGACAACACTTATACACCGGTTTTTCTCTTGGTGGTACGGTGATTGTACCCGACTTCAACATCACCTGAAGGGCTTGTTGAGAAAGCTGAAAGTCATTCAGATAATCTTGAGCTTTCCTTTTATTTTCGTCTTCTCTTTCACGAATGTGCGTTTGCCTTTCAGCATCGCGTTGCTCTCGTAGCGCTCGGGCTCGGTCTTCTTTCTCATATTCCGCACGCTTGGAAGCATTCTCACGTTCCCAATTTTCGACAAGGTCACGTCGCTTTTTCAAAGCTTTATAACGACTGCTACATCGGTCATAGATATCTTGAAAACACTTTTCTTCGCGAGAACGAGCAATAGCATATTTTTCTTCGTAATATTCAGAAAGTTCAGAATGCGGCAAATTTATCAGTGTTGTACGTCGTTTGATATCCTCTGATTCCCTACACTTCCCAATATCTGCTACTTCTTCCCAATCCTTTACAATGTATCGTGAATGCAAAGTAGAATCTACTTTAGGGAACATTTCGTTTTGATTTCTACTTTAAAAGTCATGTTTTGTTGAAATGAGACAGCTTGACTAATCGTGAAAACAATGATCAACAGGTCTCGTAAGTTTCAGCGTAATTATTATTGCAGCGTAAACCGTACCTGATTTGAGACATATCAATACTGTCGATTTACAATAGAGTTGAACAACTGACGTGCCACTGCTCGTGAAGAAACTTCACTAGAAGAAAGAGATCTCCTAAAGTTATTAGAACGCATGTGTTGCTTTACAAGATCTTCCACGTGCTTTTCCACCCAAAATTGTCGTTGTTTTATTCGCTTTCTCTCCATTCCACCATTTGCAGACATGTTTTCACAAAATAATTGAACGGTTCTCCATACTTCTGCAATACCTTCGCCTGTAGTTGAGCTTGCTAGTAAGACAGGAGGTGTCCAGTCTCTTGACTTTCGTCGCACGTAGCAAAGAGCACTACCATAGTCTCCCGCCGTATGTCTAGCCGAAGCTTTCAAATCCCCATCTGCTTTATTCACTACAAAGAAATCAGCCACTTCAACGATTCCCTTTTTCACTCCTTGCAAGCTATCCCCACCACCTGGAGAAAGCAATAGAATGACCATATCACATGCCATGTCAATATCCACTTCATTTTGACCAACCCCTACCGACTCGACAAACGTTATATCACCCAACCCAGAAGCTTGACAAGCAAGTATACTCTCAGATGTAGTACACGTAAGTCCACCTAACGCACCACTGGTTGGGGAAGGACGAACGAACGCACGATCGTTCCTTGACAACTCGGTCATACGAGTCTTATCCCCTAAAATGGAACCACCACTTAGCTTAGACGAAGGATCAACGCAAAGCACAGAAACCGTGCTTTCTTGTTTAGCCTCTAAAATGTTAAGCCCTAAATGTTACGTTTTACCGTCCATGGATGGAAATAATTCAAAAGTCATTATAAGAACACAATAAATTCCTACAATTGCATCAGTGGAAATAAAATTCCCTTACCTAAGGCTTCTATAAACGTTGACTTGCCAGCCCCTGGCGATCCTGCAACCCCAATACACCAATTATTCTTCATTCCATCGCCATTAATTATGTTTGCCTTCGAAGTCAATTCATCCAATAAAAGGCTTGCCTGTTCCATATCCGAAGGCTTTATACTTTCTATGAGAGTTATCGCACGAGATAACGCACCACGATTCCTTGATCCTGATATTAACTTAGAAAATAGTTGGCTAGTACTCGGATTCATTGATATTTCGGGAACGAGGTTGGGAAATAATGCAATGTGTGTCGTCTGTGAAATGTGAAACGAACAGACACATCCTGTAAATAAGAAGAGAGAGAGGCCATTTTTTCAGTATTCGAGTATACGTACATGAATACTTTTATATATATATATATTACATGTACCGGTATTTGAATAGTTAGCCAAATGAGAATAGTAATGTTTGAGTTTTGAGTGTTTGGTGACACGAGATCCACCCATCTATCTCGATGATTGATGATGATGATAAAAATCTTTCATGTCTCTTCCTATTTTTATTGTATTTACCTTTTGAATTTGCATCTGTTTGAATATACTTCGAGGTATATATATATATATATCATATATCTTTATCATGACAACAAAGAAACCATCCCTCGCTACAACTATTTGCCAAGGTCGCATATCGCTTACCTCGTGCGTATACAACGCTAGCGGTCCAAGGACGGGAAGCTCAGCGGCTCTCGCAAAGATTGCCAAATCTGAGGCAGGAGGCATTCTCGCAAAAAGTGCTACTGTCGAGTCACAAACGGGAAATCCTCAACCGCGTACGTGGCAAAGTGAAAGCGCCAGTCTGAACAGTGAGGGTTTACCTAATTATGGTATTGGCTATTACTTGTCGGATGATGTTATCAACGAAGTAAAAGCTAGTGGTGGTGATAAACCTTACATGGTGTCGATCTCAGGGAAAAATTTACAGGATAATCTTACCATGCTTTCGGATATTGTCAAGGCATATAAAGATAATAAGAGTAGTATTTCTGCCGTAGAACTCAATCTTGCCTGTCCAAATGTGATCGGACATCCTATAATTGCATATGATTTTAAGCAGATGGAAGAGGTGTTAAACGCCGTATCGTCGCTAATGAAAAAAAGTAAAAGTGAATTACCTTTGGGAGTAAAAATGCCGCCTTACTTTGATGGTCCACACTTTCAAAACGCCGCAAATATTATTAACAAGTACGTTGGAATTGTAAGCTATGTTGCATCGATAAATACCATTGGTAATGCTTTTGCAGTTGATACACATTCGGAAATGCCCGTGATTTCAAGCAAAGGAGGACTCGCCGGACTTTCAGGGCCAGCTGTGAAGCATACTGCTCTAGCAAATGTGAAAGTGTTGCGCTCACTGCTAAATCCAGATATTGATGTTATTGGAGTAGGAGGTGTAAGTACTGGTGAGGATGTATTTCAAATGATCTTGGTTGGCGCTTCTGCAGTGCAGGTGGGAACATGCCATTGGATTGAAGGACCTTCGTGTTTTGGCAGAATTAGTGACGAATTGATTGAAATTATGAATGAGAAGGGGTACAGTTCCATCGAAGAATTTAGGGGGAAGCTTCGGGATTGGTCCAAAGAAGGAGCTTCTGCTTCACGAGCCGCTCGAAAAGCTAGGGAAGCAAGAGAGAAAGAAGAGAAGGAAGCTAACGATCTCCTTAAGCAAGCAAAACCAAATTTATTTGACATTGTAAATCTTGTTCTCATTGCTATCATAGCAATGCTTGCAGCTGATAAATTTGGAATTATGTCTTGATGAGATAGAAGCCTAAGTGCCACTATCACTGATCCCTTATTTGAAATCTTTTTGTTAGTGCCTCGTTCTGAAGTATGAATCTCTCAAGGATAATCTCCAATATAACAGTTGGTACCATATATATATTCAACTTTACGAAGCATTTTGTGTGTAATCTGAGTGGTTCAACAGCTAGCTAAGGATTGCCCTACATCTCGAATTCACAGCGTCGATTCTAGACAAGGACGCGACTCTTATTCATCTACCTATCCTTGCTTTGAATGGAATCCTATCTTTATCGACAGATATGAGATAACTAGCTGCGGATCTCCTTGGTACAAAATATTGTCAATAGGTGTAATCACTTAATAATGTGAATAAATGATTATAAATGAGGAACACGCTCATAGCAACAACACTTATTTGCTGAAAAACTTGTAGTTTTCTCGTTGTATTCAAATTCGACCAAAATAGATCTTAATTCTTAATGCGTTTCTTGACGTTTCATGACGTTGAAGTACTCTAATTACGGCAGTTTTGACGTTAAAGTATATCTTCATGAAACTATTCTAGTGATGTACGAAGAATTTCAATTAAACGATAAAATGTTCTATAGCTAAACTTACAATTGGTCGTGAACTAAACTAATTTCTATTGATTTTATCAATGCAAGGAAAAAGAAGTTCATCCACAATCATCACTCTAGCGATATTTTCTTTGAAACTTTCGTGACCGTCATTTAAGCAATCTACAACTTCATGGGAACGTTCACCACATCTACTTAGGAAAGATTCCACGACTTTCTTCATTGTTTCTGGACTTCCCCCACTTTCATTGGTATTCCAACATTCAACTATAATAAACTTTGAATAATCTGTCATACTTTGGATCACTTCAAGCATCGCCATTTGTTGCCTGGGTGTGGATATATTTTCAAACGACTTTTCAAGAAACATCAGTACACGGTCCCTGTCGCAACATTTTCTTATGTCTAGCGAAAGGAAAAGTGAATCCAAAAGACAAGTGATGTCTTTATTTGCTTCACCCATGTCATATTTCAACTTATCAAAATACCTACTCACCCTGTCGATTGCAACACATGGTTTTATCTTATTTTGGATGTTGTCTTGTATCCTTTTAGCGTAGTTAAAAGTTGCATCCTTATAGTTTGCATTGAAATAGGCACTCACAAATTCTCGTGATTGAAAAGCAAGCATGTGTTTGTTCTGTTCAGTTGACATAGAGTTCAAACTATTTTTACGTAAATCAAACCAAATGTTAACTGAAAATTAATGTCAGAAAATACTCTCGCATACCTCACACACAAAGAGCAGGTTTAAATTTAGATACATACCGGCTAAACAAGGTCCCGAAGAGTGAACGTGATGCCACCACCCTTCTGGAATAAACAGAGCATCCCCAGCTCGTACTTTGATTAACTTGCGGTGCCTACGTAGACATTCATTTGCTTGTCTCATCTCTCGTGACAAATTATGCGTTCTAAGCTTGTTACTCCGCAGCAAAATCGGATGGTTGGCAAGGTTGCTAGAAATTGGAGAGGGTTTGAGTCCAGATATCTGAGGATGAGGTGGACATAATTCAATCGTTTTTTCGCCGTATACAACGGCAAGTATATTCTGATTGCCGTCGTAATGCCAGTTTGATGTCGATATTTGATTTGTAAACCAAAAATTTACGTTTCTAATTTTAACATGATCACGAGGGAGTAAAGTAGACGGTACGACCACTCCATCAGCAAGGATGTGCAACGGATTATAATCAGATAAAGTTGACAACGGGGCAGATGAATTATGTACATATCCAACAGTCCCATCAGTCTCGCATTCAATAGATTTAACATCCTTTGCGTACACGCTTTCTTCCTCTTCAGATAGTGAAAGAATGGGCTCTTGAGCTATACAACACGCAAATAACTTTCTAGAACAGGCAGAAGTATCATAAAGCTGAGACATAACCCTACCAAATGGCATTTCTGTAGTGATTTGATCGTCTTGCCCCATAAAAGTAGGGCAGTTGCTAAAGCGTTCCGTACACAACATATCATCAGACAAATATTTATCAATTTCCTTTGCAGAAATTGGACCAATCGAAGAGTCAAACAAAGCTTCACTGCAATCATCCAAACGTCGCCGCTTATATATCCTCGACGACGCATCAATCTTCTCATTATCGCCATCCTCTTGTTCCTCTTTCAATCTAGCCAACTGAACCGTCACTACTTTATCCATAACAGCGTGTGGCATGCATTTTACAATATCATCCCAAGTAGCATTCGAGTCGCCACTCCCCCAACGATTGCAAGCACTTTCAGAAGCAACGGTGGACGCACAATTGAATTTATTATAAGAAGCGACCTTCACTGGCATTCCACGTAAAATATATTGATCGTGAAATGTACTCCATTGTTCTTCTGGCGATTTCAATTGTTCGGCATCCATTTCATCAATGTCCCACTTCATGATTTGTAACACTGTGGAATAATAATATTTTGATTTTTTTTCTAAAACTTAATAATTGTTGGTCTCTGTGACACCATATATCTTCCAAGATTGTGATTCCGAATATTCTCTATCAATAGAACGAAGCTCCTCTTGACTCGCATGCCCTGTAGCAGCATTGACATTGACACACACAACAAAGACAAACACTCTTCGCTTTCCGCTTTCCTCACACCCAACCATCCAATCCAGTCCAAAGACGCCCTTCCGTGACATTGCTTGAAAATTCCGGAATATAATGTCATCTTATTAATAGTCATAGATATTTATCAAGGACCTTTTAAATAAGATCACGTCTCGTTCGCCGTTGAGGTCTCCGTTCATATTGGCTCGCCACCGTGTACGCAATAACATGCTACATGTAGCTACCTACCAGCTAAAGCTAGAGAGATACCCTCTTTATGTGTCAACAAGCCGTCATTGCCCGGCATTTTTTAGAGAGTGCTTCTGCTCATAAATTTTTTCAGCGACTTCGGCAATTCGAATATTTACAAATACGAGCAAGACAAGTCCAACTCACGCATTCACTCACTCCACCGTACAACCAACCAACCAACCAACCAAGTGGTGAGGATGAGTGATATCGAGGCCACACCAGTGAAAGTTTCTGCCTCTCGTTCTTTGGCCATTGAAGAAGAAGTTACAAAGAGAAAGATGAGTAGCAGTGGTGGCAGCAGTCTCCGAAAATGGGGCCCTGCGATGCTGGCGATACTTGCAGTGATTGGTCTTAATGCCTACCTCCTTGGACCGACTGGGGCTCGTATGCCTACGGAAGCATCGGCTAGAGTACAGCGTCGTAATATGCTCGCGGAAGACCTTACCAACAAAATTCAAGCCATGGACGCAAAGAAGGAGGATCTTAACATGAATCTCCGGAATCCCGGTACTTATCGTTATCTTACGGACGAAGATGGTGGAACTATGGAATACACCCGTCGTCGTCATCGTGCACTTAATACATATGTGCATGTGGACGTAAGCGATCAGTTCTCAACGTTTGGCAAAGTTACTGTTACTTTAATATATTTTGCCTTTTGGGTTTTTCTCATGGTAAGTAGTAAACTCGCACAACTAAATCAAGTTGAAATCTGGATGAAGGGGCTATCACGATGGTGCACTCACAATTTCATTTTGTTTTTGATGCCTACTTCGAAAGTTCCCCAACTGGTTCCTCCCTATCGGTCGTCCTGGTATTGCTCTTGGTGGTGGTCTTAGTATGGTTGTCTATCGATTTATCCTTACCAAGACGGGAGATGGGCCAATCTTTTACGCGGAGAGAGTTATTATCATGGAACCTCTCTTTTTGCTTTTTGGCCTCATGTTGACTACTATTTATCTAGAGAAGATGGAACGTGGCGGGCTCTTTGACAAGCTTCGTGATTCGTTGGATGATCCGATTTCATGGAAGCGTGCATTAAAGATTATGGTCCTCTCCACCATTGGTTCAGCAGCTGTTATGAACGATAGTGTTGTCTTAATCTTTAGTGGAGTTGTTGTAGATTTGTGCGTTCGTCACAAAGTGGCAAACTCTCTGCCCTATCTCTTAAGTCTATCGTCAACTGCCAATATTGGTTCTGCCTTGACTATGACTGGAAATCCTCAGAACATTTTAATCGTATCTCTAGCTTACGATGACATTGGTTGGGTGGAATTTGCCAGCAACATGGTTTTACCAGTTTTTGTCGCTTCAATCATCAACACTATTATGATGTTGACCTATTATGGAAGTGAGCTCTTCCCCGGATCTTCCGGATTCGCTGAAAACATTGGAATTATGTTTGCGGGAAATCGCACACCGGAGATGTTGGCCCAGGAGCATGCATACCACGCACGTCAAGTTTCAAGTCCAGATAAGATCCAGATTGATTCACAAGGATGGTCCATATGGTCAAAAATGCAAATAGTTGTTGTGACTTTGTTCTTGATTTGCTTTGCTGCCGGCTTTGACGTTTGTGTTGTTTCTATTGTTGCTGGATGTGTGTTGATGGTGATGGCTGCTTACAAGCGTCAGCATTACGATCCTAGGCCAGATGACACCCAATATGATGCCGAAGGAAATCCCATTCCACCCAAGAAGACATATGATATGGATGGAAACGAAATTGAACAAGAGGAGGAAGAACTTATTACAGAATCCGAGACGACTTTGACAGAAGTTGATTATGGTCTTCTCATGCTTTTCATCGGGCAATTCATGTTAATCGGCTCTTTTAATGACACTGGTGTCCCTCAGCAATTTTTCTTTGCGACTATGGGCAGTTGTGCAGACGACATGACTTCTGTTCCATGTGTTTACTGGTTTGTAGCGATCATTACAATTCTTTCGAACGTTGCTTCCAATGTCCCCGTTGTACAAATGCTTGCTGCGACGTTTCCCTATGCCAATCCTTACGACTGGATGCAAGTTGCCTTCTCCGCGACTATCGCAGGTAACCTCACTATGCTTGGAAGTGCTGCAAATATGATTGTCGCGTTCCAAGCAGCAAAGGTTGGTGACAGAAGCTTCACTTCCGAGCGCCACGCTCCCTTTGGAGTACCTTCAACAATACTGTGTTTGTACGCAGGTACATTTGTGTTAACTGTGGTTCACTTTTCGGCAGAGTGTTCTGAGAAACTTGGAGACTGTGATTAAAAACATAACGAAAACAAGATCTGACTAGGAACTGTTAATATGTGGTAAATTAGATTAAAACATATTGTAGTTTCGAACCGTGTACATTTGTGGCAGATGGTTTCATTGTAATTTCTAATTTCGGCAATCTACGGTATTATACAATACAATTTAGCACAGGTCATGTTCATATCGATAGGGTACTTGTAGGATACTCCAATCGCGCTTACTATCTAGTTTGTTTACGGAACAATCGAGAGTATTCCGTGGCTTCTTTTGTCAACTGTGAACTTTACTGCATATATTTCTGAGCTTCTCACATTCATAATTTAAAATAGATCAGAAGAGGAGTTTTCGTGCAAGCGAATATCGTGCGCCATAAACAACAATGGTCGACATGCATTTACTTAAATCCATTAAGTCTTACATATTTGCATTTTGACTGAGAATTTAACCAGTTACTGGATAGCATAGTTACATACGTTGTGAACTGCTTGTTTACATACAATCAGAAGTTCAGATGAACGTTACAGATTCAGCTATTCAGCTTGACATCGAAGGTACGCGTAACGCGTAATACATAACTACTAAGATTCTAGAATTTAACGTCGTTGTATAAAATAGATTTGACACGCTATGAATTTTGAGCCAGCACCCAGCACCAATTCGGGTGCATATATATATATACCCATGAATATCCTTATCCTCCCATAATCAGAATCATAAACACCATCTTCCTTGTGAGAGAGATTAAAGGAGTGTACATTTACTTCATTTCATATATGAATACAAGTGGTGCAATACGTAGCATTCTACTTCGGAAGGCTGCTCAATTGGGAAATGAACGTCGTTCTTCCGCGACGATAATGATCATGACGAAGATGATAAGCACATCATCATCCACGAAGAGACGAAGCATGACGACTTCTGCATCCAAGAAACAGAAGAAGGAGGATGAGTGCAATCCTTTATCACCGTTTCTAGAACGTGACTCAAATGCGGATGTCATTGTATCTGACGATGGTCTGATTCGTAGAGATGATTTACGTCGTCTCATGAGTCATAAAGCTTTAGGTATTCACGTGAAGAATTTTTATGACCGAAATACGGCAAAACTCATCGGATCGGAATTGGAAGATGAGGCTAATGCTGGAAAGGCACGAAATTGGCGCATACAAACTCCTCGGGGAATGGAAAGCAGTGATGTGTCTACACTAGGGGAGCATGTTCCTTACAATGTTGCGAACATTTTAGCACAGCATGATGAAAAAGCCATGGAAGATTATTTTGATGGTGTGCAACGGGAACTCTCGATACGTCGTCGACGTTATGATAGTGATGATTATGACTGTAATCCAGTTCCATTTCTTTGGCCATTGGATAAACTTCGACTAGAACTTGACGAGGCATGGCCGAATGGAGCAAGTTTAGCACGAAATGATATGCAGCAATGTTTTGGAGCAGGGCTTCCTCGAATTATCCAGGGCCCCACAAGATGGAAAAATGGATTCATTCATATTGACGATTTTACTCCACTTTCTCAAAACAATGGTTTGTTTTCTGCAAATATTTATTTGCAACTGCCAAAAAATGCGAAAGAAGGTGATAGTACTAGTGATTCTTCAGAACCGTCCCTTTTGTTGTGGCCTCTGGCTATCCACGAAGAACAGGTTTGGAGAAAGGTTTGTTTTCTTAATCATAATTCTTATTGTGAAAGTATCCTCATAGGATCTGAATTTGTCGTAAATCGTTAAATTGTAACAGCTTACTCCATTTCTTGCCGGTATGACTGCACAAGATGCGAAATTACAAGTTGCTCTTCGACGAAAACTTGGTCCTCCAGTCGAGTTGTCCCCCGAACCAGGCGACTTAATTATTCTTTGTGTCCAAAAGCCTCATGCTGTAGTAGGGTTTAGGAGTGGCACTCGCGTGTCGCTACAATGCTTCATCCAACATCACGGCGAAGACAAAAGACTTTTGATCGATTGTTAAGAGCTGTCCTTTCCTGTGTCGAACACTCTCTCGAAAGGATTCACTGCATGCTATAACACTCATTTATTGTTATACATGGTGCTACTTTATTTTTCCCCCAATATTAATTGAGTAGTTATGTATTACGCTAATTTTTATCTCGCTACATTCGCATGATTTTTTAAATCAACGAGGTTCTGTACTTGTCTTCGTTCGTTACTGCAAATAGAATCTACTCGCTATCTAATGATGCTCTAGTAACTGATTTGACGAATTTCTCAAAAGAAACCCCCTAGTTGACTGCAAGTGTGATATATCTAAGTCGACTACTTGCATGTTACATGATGACGTAGTACGAAAACGTAAATAGTCAAAAGTTCTCTTATATTTATATTGTGTTTTTTTCAAACGGTTTTGTAGCAGACATTCCCATACTTAAGCCTCAACCTTGGCGTCAACAGCAGCGACCAACTTCATGAGGTCAACAACACGGCAACTGTATCCCCACTCGTTATCATACCAGGCAATAAGCTTCACGAAAGTAGGGTTGAGCATGATACCGGCAC
>Ga0209092_10000737_pt1 | contig 32780 bp, 30 predicted proteins | sample FraStrMetagenome_FD_187446 | JGI IMG/M metagenome (GOLD analysis project Ga0209092, IMG submission 187446) | Marine eukaryotic phytoplankton communities from Arctic Ocean - Fram Strait ARC3M Metagenome (SPAdes) (version 2) | ecosystem: Environmental > Aquatic > Marine > Oceanic | place: Fram...
CATGAAAGCAGCTGACGAAATTATCGATATTGGTCCTGAAGCTGGAAGTTTTGGAGGTGAAGTAGTTGCAACTGGGAATTATAAAAACTTATTAAAATCAAACTCACTAACAGCTCAATATTTAAACGGAACCCTTTCTATTAAAATCCCAGCACAAAGAAGAACCTCAGAAAATAGTATCCAATTATTTGGTGCCCGACAGCATAATTTAAAAAATATTGATGTTCAATTTCCATTGGGTTGTTTTACAGCTATTACTGGTGTTTCTGGTAGTGGTAAAAGTACCTTGGTAAAAAAAATATTATATCCAGCCATTTTAAAAGAAGTTGGTGGTTATGGCGAAAAGCCTGGTCAATTCAGTAAATTAGAAGGGAATTTTTCAAGTATTAAAAATGTAGAATTTGTAAATCAAAATCCCATTGGACGTTCTAGTAGATCCAATCCTGTTACCTACATCAAAGCCTACGATGATATTAGAAGTTTATTTTCAAAACAAAAATTAGCTGACATTAGAGGGTATAAACCAAAACATTTTTCGTTCAACGTTGATGGTGGTCGTTGTGAAAAATGCAAAGGTGAAGGTGAAGTTACTATAGAAATGCAATTTATGGCAGATGTTCATTTAGAATGTGATGCTTGTAAAGGAAAACGGTTTAAAAAAGAAGTATTGGAAGTTCAGTTTCATAAAAAAAATATCCACGACGTATTACAGATGACGGTAGAGGATGCGATCCACTTTTTCAGTACCAATGGAGAAACTAAAATTACTAACAAGTTGCAACCGCTTCAAGATGTTGGTTTGGGGTATGTACAATTAGGACAAAGCTCTTCTACCCTCTCAGGTGGAGAAGCACAACGTATTAAATTAGCATCCTTTTTAATTAAAGGGACCACCAAAGAAAAGACCCTTTTTATATTTGATGAGCCAACTACAGGTTTACATTTTCATGATATTAATAAATTATTAAAGTCTTTTTATGCATTGTTAAACAAAGGCCACACTGTAATTGTAGTAGAACATAATATGGACTTAATTAAGTGCGCCGACCATGTTATTGATTTAGGAATTGATGGCGGCGAAAAGGGTGGCGACTTGATTGCCCAAGGAACTCCAGAAGAGGTCGCTAAAAACAAAAAGTCTTACACTGCCGCTTATTTATCTGATAAGATTTAGTATAATTATACTAATCCGGAATTTTTCTTTTACCAGGGTTTCAGCGATAAAAAACTTATAAAAACTGAGCAATTTATTGTTAAATAAATCACAAACATATTTTTAAATATGTTATGGCATGATGATTGCCACATTAAATATGTAATATATTTTATTAATAAGTTTGAGTTGGTTTGTTTTTAAAATCCGTCTTTTGGTTAAAAAGACGGATTTTATGTTTTAGGATAGCTCTTTTTTTTTATGATAGCTAACAATAATATCTTTTTTAATGTTGTATATCAGCACTTTACAAATATGGCATGGTCGTTGGTATTGTATAAATAGAAACATTAAAAACATCTATTATGAAAAAAGCAATCACTCTATCCATCGGAATCTTTCTTATTAGTTTTTCTTTTTTGATTGCTTCCACAACGACCACAAATAATAACTTAAATCCAAATTTTATTAATTATGGTAATTCCTACATTTTTACGGTTCAAAATGTTGAGTTTTCAGTTTTTCCAGATGGTCAATTCGATTTCACATATTTAAGAAATAATTCTCCAAACATCAACATTAGTTATAACGCTGGTTTCAATTATGAGATGTATGTTCAGTACGACATGTATGGGGGCGTTATTCAAGTAGAAAATGTACCTATTTATTATGATGAATTTGGCAGAGTTTCACAAGTAGGCACCATAAATATATACTATAATAGAAATCGAATTACAAGAATTGGAGGGCTTTATATCCATTACAACCGTTATGGATATTACGCCTATAGTTCTGGCTTTATAAATGCCTTTAACTATCATTACACCTATAGACCTTGGCATTCGTATTATATTAGACCTGCCTATACTAACTGTTTGGTATATAATTATCCTTACAGAAGGAATTACGTGCCCACTCGCTACAGCTATACAGTTCACCATAATTATTATAGAAATAGAGGTAGAAACAATAATACCTATGCGAATGGTAGAAGAAATTTTGATCGCCCTGGTAGATATAACCACTATAAAGGTGGACGGTATAAAGTAAATAAAAATTATCAACCATCTCGAAGAAGGACCTCAGTAGCTGTTGCATCTAAACCAATTATTAATAGAGCAAGACCTGTCAATCATACTAAGCCAATGACCAACAATCAGAATCCTAGAAGAAATCGTTTAGTTAATAATTTAAATACAAAACCAACTGTAATTGGTAGTCAAAGATTTAGAGGTAATAGAAATACAATATTAAATGGTAGGAAGGTTTCATCTCAAACAAATATAAATACTCAAAATCGAACAACTAGGTATTCTAGATCTAAGACTTCTAATATAGCTTCGAATACTAAAAGGAGTCAACAAGTAAATAGTAATACTACTTTATCAAGAAAAAGAAGTAGAGGACTATACTAAAAGTAGTGATAAAAATCCTCTGATGGGCATCAACTCATTTAAGGGGGTTTTTTTATAAGTTTTTAATCAAATTACTCATTTTAAAAGTCAGTTTTTTTCTGCTAAAATTTGATAATCCTTTAGAATTTAAAATTAAATGACCTTGCCGATATGCCTGATAATATAAGCTAATTTGTTTTTTAAGTTTTTCCTTTTCAGAATAACCGAAATAGCTACCTGAACTGGTTTCCTCGATGATTTTTTCAACATCGCTTTCTACAGGACCAATTGCCAGTATTGGTCGTTTTGCGGCGAGGTATTCAAATAATTTACCTGGTATAATAGCCTTCGTCTCAGGAAGGTTCATTTCAATTAATAATAAAACCTGAGAATTACACTGTAATTGAATTGCTTTTTGATGCGACAAATATCCCAACGATAAACACTGATTTGTTAAACCGTATTTTCGAATACTGATTGGTATAGCGTCACTTACAGATCCAGCCAGTTGTATCAATAAGTCTTCAGAAAACTGAGAGTCCTCTGAACACAGTTCGGATAACGCCTCCCATAATATAATAGGATTTCTATTGCTTAGTAAAGAGCCTACATGCGATAAGGTGAATTTTACATCTAAATTAGGTTTAAATTCGTCAATAGAATCGTATCCATTAGTAATAACTTCAATGGGGGTGTTGGTAATTTTTTGAAATTCTCGTTTAGTAGTTGCACTCGTTACAACTACATGATCTGCTTTTGTTAACACTTCTGATTCTAAGGCTATATGCTTTTTTTGAGCTCTTTTACTTAGTCTCAGCGATTTGTGATAATGAATGGTTGTCCAAGGATCTCTAAAGTCTGCTACCCATTTAATTTCTGTTTCCTTTTTTAAGGATTTACCAATTAAATGTAAACTGTGAGGGGGGCCCGAAGTAATAATGACCTCTACCTTTTGTTCAGATATAAAATTTCTTAAAAAACCTATCGATGGCTTTACCCATCCTACTCTGGCATCTGGAATAAAAAAATTACCACGAATCCATAAAAGGACTTTTTCTAAAACAGATTGTTTTTGCTTTGTTATAATTCCACTACTAACCCGATTTGTTTTCTTTTTTGAAAATAGATTTGCAAATCTATAAGGTTCTTTTATTGGAAATCGAATGATTTGAATTCCTTTTGGAAGCTCAGAACTAATAGATTCGTCTTTTAAAGGATAATGAGGGTTATCTGGAATAAAAACAATGGGGTCAATTCCAAACTCTTTAAAATAAGTAATAAACTTAAGCCATCTTTGAACACCTGGACCACCAGCTGGCGGCCAATAATACGTAATTACTAGTACACGCTTCATAACTTTTTATTCATTATTAAATGGTACTTTCTTTCTGCTATTCCTATAAAAGCCTCCAGCAAATACCAATAAAAATAAAATACTACTAGCCAATGATATTCGACTGCCGATAGTAATAACTTGGGGTTCAAATTTAAATTCAATAGTATGAGATCCCTTTGGAATCGTGAGAGCTCTCAAAATATAATTTGCTCTATAATGTTCCACTAAATTTCCATCTATGTATACATTCCAACCATCCGGGTAATAAGCCTCAGAAAAAAGCGCTAATTGATAAGTTTCGGTAGTTGATTCATAAACTAGGTGGTTTGGAGTATGACTCTTTAATTTAATGGTTGCTGTGGAATCTCGTTTAGTATCTTCTAAAGGTAATTTATTACTAAATTCTTTATGAATTATGGCCGTACTTTTAGTATTTAAACTATCAAGCAATAACAATTCTTCATTGGTATTTTGGGCGATCAATACATTTTCTACGAACCAAGCAGCACCGTTTGCGTATGGATTACGTTGAGGAAAAGCTGTTCCATTTTTTCCTTGGGTGATGATGTATCGTACATTCATCATATTTAGTATCCCTATATCTCCTTTACTTAAATAGAAGTTATCGATATCCTGAATTCGTCCAGGTTTTGCCGCATGGTAACCGCCTAATGCATTGTGGTAATAACTTGCTTTACCACTATTAAATGGACTTGAAGTCACGTCATAAACTCTAAAATACGCTGTATCCTTTAAAATTTCTTTATCTGCGAAGTTTTCTTGAAAAGGATGGTCCATAATTCTAGACTTTACAAAATCATCGTTATTTACATATCTTCTGTCAACTCCAACCAAATCAAATACAATTAATATTGCAAACAAAACAACAGCAGTTCCTTGTTTGAGTTTTGATTTAAAATAAAACCATAAAATCCCAGCTGATAACAAAACAAATATTAGGGATCTTAGGGCATCACTGGTAAACAATGTCATTCTATCCTCTTCCATGGCAGCAACAAATCTTGGACCTAAATCCTTCATAAAATAAGTATCGTATGGACTTGTAAAATCAAATAAGAAAGATTTAAATAAAATGAATATGATAGTTATTCCAGTAGTAATTCCTGTAGCATACATCAGCGCTTTTTTCTTTTTCTCCAATTCTTCAGAAGTAAATAGAAACTGTTGCAATCCAATGATTGCTATAATCGGAAGCAATAACTCTAATAACACTTGTATAGAAGATACCGCTCTAAACTTATTGTAAAGTGGAATGTATTCAATAAAAAAGTCGGTAATAAAACTTAAATTTTTTCCCCAAGATAAGAGCAAGCTTAGTAGAATTCCTGAAACTAACCACCATTTTAATTTACCTTTAATTAGAAATAAGGATAGTAAAGCCAGGAAAATAATAACAGCACCAACATAAGCAGGCGCAGCAACTATCGGTTGATCACCCCAATACATGGGTACTTGATTTAAAATTTGATTGGCCTCTTGAGAAGAAGCTCCTAATTGCATAATAGCCTCTAATGATTTTGGATTGTCAGGTAAAGGTTCTGAAGACCCTCCACCCATAAACCTAGGGATGTATAAATTAAAACTTTCTAACTTCCCATAACTATATTCTGTGATGTAATCGTAGTCGAGTCCTTTATTAGCCACTTTAGTACTTCCGTCAGGATTAATTGTTAATTCGCTATTCCCCCTAGTAGAAGTAGCAGCATACTCTTTTGTTGCTAAAATATTAGTGGCGTTGAGGCCTATTGCAAAAATTACTGCTACCACTAAAACTCCTACACCCTTGAAAAAAGTCGGTAATACTCTATTTTTATAGGAATCGATTAAATACACAAGACCGATTGCCAAAACTAACAAAAGTAAATAATAAGTCATTTGGAAGTGATTTGCAACCAGTTCTAGAGCCAAGGCTATCGTAGTTAACAAAAAACCTCTAAAGAATGCTCCTCGTAAGGCTAAAATAATTCCACTTAAAACCAATGGCATGTATGCAATTGCATGTGCTTTTGCATTGTGTCCTACACCTAAAATAATAATCAAATATGTTGAAAATCCAAAGGCTAAGGCCCCTATAAAAGCCAATTTGTAATCTAATTTTAGTACTAAAAAAAGTATATAGATACCAACGAAGTAAAGAAATAAATAATCAGCAGGTCTTGGTAAAAAACGTAAACTTAAATCGAGTTTTTTTATATAATTATGAGGGTATTTTGCGCCTAATTGATAGGTAGGCATTCCTCCAAAAGCAGCATTGGTCCAATAAGTTTCTTCACCAGTTGATTTTCTGAAATCGTTCTGCTGTTTTGCCATTCCAGTATATTGAACTATATCACTCTGAAATATTTTTTTACCCTGTAAAACTGGGCTGAAATAAGTAAGAGAAATCATTGTAAATAAAATGAATATAATAATATGGGGCAGGAACTTTTTTAGTTGTTTCATCTAGATTATAAAAATACTTGGGGAATTTATGAAAAAATGTGGAGTTCTTTTAAGATAACAGAAAAGAAGTTTTTACAGATCAGTCAAGTTCTTCAAAATCGATGTACTCTCCTACTTTCGATTTGGAAGTTTTCGAACTAGACTTTAAAGGATCAATTGTAATTTTTCCTTCTTCATTTTTTCTAGCTTTTTCTGGTTGAAAAGGGTTTTCACCAAAAGCATTTCCAAAACCTTTTGTAGCTTTTTTGACCATATATTTTAATAAATAAGGTTTTAAAAACTTAAATAAAATTTTTAACCCATAGTATACCAAAAGTACTGTTAATACCGTTTCTAAAAAGGAATTCATATTCATATTTAATTGCTCTTCAAAAATACAAATAGATTGGATAATTTTGTAAAAACTAGTATTAAATAAATGATAAATTATATCTTTGAATTAAACCAAAAACTATATGGTCATTAAGCGTAGTAAAATTTTATTTCTTTTTTTATTTGCATCAATTTCAGTATTTGCTCAATATACAGAAACGATAAATTCTAATCGCCCAGGATTTTCGCAGGGAGCATTTTCTGTTGGAAAAGATGTTTTGCAATTTGAAACTGGTTTTGGACTAGGCAAAGAGGAACATTCAATCTTAAATAAAAAAACAGATGCTTTTATCATTGATTATAATTTTAGGTATGGAATATGGAAAGAAGAGCTAGAAATTAGTTTGATTGGCGCTTACCAATCAAATGCTGTTTCATTAATTGATTCTGGTGACAACTTCAAAGAAAGTAATTTTACCACTAATACGATAGGTGCTAAATATTTATTCTTTGATCCTTATCGAAAAAGACAAATTGAAAAACCAAACCTATACAGTTGGAAGGCCAATAATGGTTTTAAATGGAAAGACTTAATACCAGCAATATCTGTATATGCAGGAGCAAATTTTGATCAAGCAAATAACCCTTTAACCCACCTTTATAAAAATGACTTAACATTTTTTAATCCAGAATTGAAAACAGGAATAGAGATAAGTCCGACTGTCGCAATAGCAACTCAAAATAATTGGGGGAGTTGGGTATTTGTCATAAATCTTATTGGGGAACGAATTACGTTGGATGAAAAATCATATTCTTATATTTTAACCTTAACCCATACCTTTAATGCAAAACTTTCAGTTTTTATTGAAAACCAAGGAATAAAAAGTGATTTTTATGCAGACCAAATAATTAGAGGCGGTGCAGCCTATTTAGTGAGTAAAGATTTTCAAGTAGATGTCGCATTTTTAATGAACTTTAAAGACACTCCTTCTAGACAATTTGGAAGATTAGGCATATCTTACAGGTTGGATATGCATGCAAACGATCAATATATAGAAGAAAAAGGGAAAGCCGGAAGATCAAAAAAAAGAAAAGAAAAAAACAAGACAAAAAAGAAAAAAAATAAACGAATGGATGGTGTTAATCTTGAAAGTAACGTTGGGGTAAATTTGTAATTTTAATCAATGATAAAAGTAAAAGAAATAAAATCTAAAAGGGAAATATTACAATTTGTAAAATTTCCATTTTCATTATACAAAGATTGTAAATATTGGGTGCCTCCTCTAACAAATGATGAACTAGAAACTTTAGACAAGGCAAATAACCCTGTTTTTAAAAATGCCGAGGCTACTTATTATCTTGCTTTTAAAAATAAAAAGATAGTAGGAAGGATCGCTGTGATCATTAACCATATAGAAGTAAAGGAACAAAAGAAAAATAAAGTTCGTTTTGGTTGGCTGGATATGATTGATGATATTGAAGTTACAAAAGCATTATTGCAAAAAGTAATTGAAATTGGAAAACTACATAAATTAGAATACGCGGAAGGTCCCGTTGGATTTTCAAATATGGAAAAGGCTGGTATATTAACCTTTGGTTTTGAAGAGTTAAATACGATGATAACGTGGTACCAATATCCTTATTATGCAGAGCATTTAAAAAAATTAGGATTTCAAAAACAGGCAACATGGGTAGAATTTAGATTACTAAATCCATCCGAACATTTACCAAAAGTTAAACGATTCTCTAACTTAATAAAGGAAAAGTATAAGTTAGAAGTTGTCAGATTTAAAAAGAAAAAAAATATACTACCGTATGTCGATGATATGTTTGGTTTGTTAAATAAAACGTACAATTCTTTACAAACATTTGTCCCTATTCAACAATATCAAATTGATCATTATAAGGATAAGTATTTTAATTTCATTAATCCAGAATATATCACATGTATTATGGATAAAAACAAAAAATTAATTGCATTTTCCATAGTAATGCCCTCCTTTTCAAAAGCACTAAAAAAAGCAAACGGATCACTATTCCCATTTGGATGGTATCATTTAATGAAGGCTCAACGAAAAAATGACACCGCAGCTTTCTACTTGATCGGCGTAGATCCTAAATACCAAGGAAAGGGAATTACTGCTCTCATATTTGATGAAGTAAGTGCAATTTTTAGACGAAAAGGGATTACACAAACCGAAACTAACCCGGAACTTGAAGAAAATGTAGCAGTGCAACAATTATGGAAACATAACAGTCCTGTGAAACACAAAGAACGTAGTACATTCAGAATTGATCTAAAAAACTTATGAAACCATTTTTTGTATTTAAATGTTTTTTGACTGTTCTTTTACTAAGCTCCTGTAAAACAAAATCTTTACTTCCAGACCCGTTATCAGCAGGATGGAACGGTAAAAAGGTTTGTGAGAAAATTGAAGACAATAAACATCAACGTATTTTAAAATGTACCTTTAAGCCAGGTGAAGGTCACGAACGTCATTATCATTTACCACATTTTGGATATACATTGGAGGGAAGTACCTTTAAAATTAAAGATACTACTGGAACCAGAATTGTAAACGTTAAAACTGGAAGTTATTTTAACAATAACGGTATCGAATGGCACGAAGTGATTAACATTGGTGATAGCACCGCGGTATTCCTTATTATTGAACCTAAATAACTACTCTCCCATTGCAGCTGCAACTGCTGCTGAAAGTCTTTTGTATGTACCGTTCTCTAAACGCTCACGAATCGAGTTAAATGCCTCTAATGTTTTTGCTACATCGTCTAAAGTATGAGAAGCAGTTGGGATCATACGTAGTAAAATTAAACCTTTTGGTATTACTGGATACACTACTATGGAACAAAATATACCATGATTTTCTCGTAAATCTTTTACCAAGGCCATGGCTTCAGGAATAGATCCCTTTAGATAAACTGGAGTTACACAACTTTGAGTAGTTCCAATATCAAAGCCTTGCTTTTTTAAACCACCTTGCAATGCATTTACATTTTCCCAGAGTTTATTTTTAAATTCTGGCATGGTACGTAACATATCTAAACGCTTCAATGCTCCTTCTACCAATTGCATTTGTAATGATTTGGCAAACATTTGAGACCGAAGGTTATACTTAAGATACGTAATTATTTCGTCATCAGCAGCAATAAAAGCTCCTGTACTAGCCATTGATTTTGCAAAAGTTGCGAAATATACATCAATATCGTCCTGAACACCTTGTTCCTCTCCAGCACCGGCTCCAGTTTTACCTAGAGTACCAAAACCGTGAGCATCATCTACAAACAATCTAAAGTTATATTTTTTCTTGAGCGCTACTATTTCTTTTAACTTTCCTTGTTCTCCGCGCATTCCAAATACACCTTCGGAAATTAATAAAATTCCACCACCACTTGCTTTTGCCATTTTAGTGGCTCTTTGTAAGTTTTTCTCAATACTTTCTAAATCATTGTGCTTATAGGTAAATCGTTTACCCATGTGCAGTCTAACTCCATCAATAATACAGGCATGAGCATCTACGTCATAGACAATAATATCATCTTTAGAAACCAAGGCATCAATCGTTGAAACCATTCCTTGGTAGCCAAAATTTAAAAGATAAGCAGCTTCTTTATTAACAAATTCTGCCAATTCATTCTGTAATTGCTCGTGTAAATCAGTATGACCACTCATCATTCTAGCTCCCATAGGGTAAGCCGAACCGTATTTTACAGCTGCCTCAGCATCTACTTTCCTTACCTCAGGATGGTTTGCCAATCCTAAATAATCGTTGATACTCCAAGTAATAACTTCTTTACCTTGGAATTTCATATGATTTGAAATTGGACCTTCTAGTTTTGGGAATACAAAATAGCCCTCGGCTACTTCAGCCCATTTACCAAGTGGTCCTTTGCTTTTGTATATTTTATCGAATAAATCTTTCATCATCTTAAAAATTAAGGATTACAAAAATACTATTTTTTTGTAGCATAACAAAAGACATGCACATAAGAAAATAACAAAAAAAAACTACCGTAGGAGTAGCTTTTCTGAGATTTAAAATTCTATTAATTTTATTTAACATAGTGTATTTCAGCTTCTTTTGATTTATTTTTTTCCATAAATCCTTGCTGTTCCATCCATTCATTATTGTAAACCTTGCTCATGTATTTTGAACCATGATCTGGAAATATTGCAACTACGATACTTTCATTATTAAAAACACCTTCATCATTTAATTGTTTTAACCCCTCTAATACAGCACCACTTGTATAACCTACAAACAAACCTTCTTTACTTGTTATTTCTCTTGCTGAATGAGCACTTCCTTCGTCCGTAACTTTTACAAAACGATCTATTTTGTCAAAATCTGTTGCCGAAGGAATTAAATTTTTTCCCAAGCCCTCAATTCGATATGGGTAAATTTCATTTTTATCAAACTCCCTCGTTTCGTGATATTTTTTCAAAACAGAACCATAGGCGTCTATTCCTATAATTTTAATATTTTTATTTTGTTCCTTTAAGAATTTTGCAGTACCAGAAATAGTTCCTCCAGTACCACTACAAGCTACTAGATGCGTAATTTTACCTTCCGTTTGGTTCCAAATTTCAGCTCCTGTAGAATTATAATGAGCTTCGATATTCAATTCATTGAAATATTGATTGATATAAATGGAGTCCTCAATTTCTTTATGAAGTCTCTTAGCAACTTCATAATAAGATTTGGGATCTTCTGCTGAAACATGAGCTGGACAAACATAGACCTCTGCTCCCATTGTTTTGAGCATATCTATTTTGTCTGGCGAGGATTTTGAACTAACTGCAAGTATACATTTGTAACCTTTTATAATACTTACCATAGCTAGACTAAAACCTGTATTACCACTTGTAGTTTCAATAATGGTATCACCTGGTTTTAAAATCCCTTTTTTTTCAGCTTGTTCAATAATGTAAAGCGCTATTCTATCTTTGGTAGAGTGTCCAGGATTAAACCCCTCAACTTTTGCAAAAAAACTTCCTTGAAATTTCGAGACAATCTTATTAAGTTTAATTAATGGTGTGTTACCCACTAGTCCTAACACATTGTCATAAACATTTAAATTTTTATTCATAAAAGGAAAATTTGCAAAAAAAATAAAAAAAGCACTATTTTTCTAGAATTCAAATTTACGATAAAAAATACTAACTACTTATTTACCCCTTCTAAATCTAACAAAAAAGAATAAGACCTAGCATACCTTTTAAGTGCATTAAATCTTCCTGAAGCTCCACCATGACCTGCCTCCATATTTATATGAAGCAAGAGTAAATTAGTATCGGTTTTCATATCCCTTAATTTAGCGACCCACTTTGCGGGTTCCCAATATTGCACCTGCGAATCATGAAGTCCAGTAGTCACCAGCAAATTAGGATAATCTTTAATCGCTACTTGGTCGTAAGGAGAATATGAAGTCATGTAATCGTAGTATTCCTTTTCATTTGGATTTCCCCATTCATCATACTCCCCAGTAGTCAATGGAATAGAATCATCTAACATGGTGGTAGTTACGTCAACAAAAGGAACTTCTGCAACTATACCATTATAAATTTCTGGAGCCATATTTGTAATTGCTCCCATTAACAAGCCTCCAGCTGATCCACCATTTGCATACAGATGTTTGGAGGAAGTGTATTTATTAGCAATTAAATATTTAGATACATCAATAAAATCGGTAAATGTATTTTTCTTTTTTAATAATTTTCCATTCTCGTACCAGGATCTTCCAAGGTATTCACTTCCTCTTACATGGGCGATTGCAAAAATAAATCCTCGATCTAATAAACTTAACCTTACCGTTGAAAAATAGGGATCTACCGTACTTCCATAAGATCCATATGCGTAAAGTAGTAGGGGTGTTTTACCATTCATCTTCATTCCTTTTTTGTACACCATTGATACAGGTATTGAAGTGCCGTCGGCTGCAGCAGCCCATATCCTTTTTGATTCATAATTATTTATATTAAAACCAGTACCCAGGACCTCTGTTTCCTTCAAAATAATTTGTTCTCGTGTATCCATATTAAAATCAATAATAGACGAAGGAGTTATTAAAGAGTTATAAACATACCGTAATACCTTAGAATCAAATTCAGGATTAACTGAAACAAACGCTGTATACGTCTCATTATCAAAGGGTAAATAGTAGGAATCTGTACCATCCCATTTAACAACTTTTATTCTGTTTAAACCATTTGAACGTTCACTAATTACGTAATAGTCTTTAAAAATATCAATATCTTCCAGCAGTACGTCCTCTCTGTGAGCTATCATTTCTTCCCAGTTATCCATCAAAGTAGTATCGTCCGATGTTTTCATCAACTTAAAATTACTAGCTCCATCCATATTGGTTAATACATAAAAAGAATCATCGTAATGAGATATAGAATATTCTAGTCCTCTAACTCTAGGTTGAAAAATCTTAAAATCTTCAAAGGGAGTATCTGCATTTAAAATTCTGTATTCTGAAGTTAAGGTGCTGTAACTTCCAATGACTAAAAACTTTTTGGATTTTGTTTTAAAAACAAAAGTTCCAAATGTTTCATCTTCTTCAGTAAAGATAAGCTGATCGCTTAGTGATGAAGTGCCTAAACGATGTCTAAATATTTTGTTGGAACGCAGAGTTTGTTCGTCTTTTTGAGTATAAAACAAGGTGCTATTGTCATTCGCCCATGTGGATCCTCCGGTAGTAAGGGGAATAGTTTCATCCAAAATAGTGCCAGTCAATAAATCTTTAATGTAAATGGTATATTTTCTTCGACTTACCGTATCGACTCCAAAAGATATTTTTGTATTGTCAGGACTTACGCTCAAACCCGATAAATTATAATAGGAATGTCCTTCGGCCATTTCATTAACATCCAAAAGCAATTCTTCCTCAGCTTCTAAACTATCTCTTTTTCTTGTGTAAATTGGATAATCCTTTCCTTTTTCATATTTTGTAATATAATAATAGTCATTGAAACGATAAGGAACAGATTCATCATCTTCCTTGATTCTACTTTTCATTTCTTCAAATAAACTTTTTTGAAAATCTTTCGTATGTTCAGTCATCCGATCATAATAATCATTTTCACGCTCTAGATAATCGATTACTTCTTCGTTATCACGTTCATTCAACCAGTAATAATTATCTATTCTAACATCACCATGCTTCTCTAGATGTTTTTCTATTTTGTCTGCCTTAGGAGCTTGTATTTCCATAGTCGTTTTAGATATTTCTTTATTTCTACAAGAAGCAACAAAAATAAGCGTTAGCAACGAAAAAATTAATGTTTTTTTCATTAGGATTTTATAGATTAGTTTGATTACAATATACTAATTTTGTTTCAAATTAATATATATGCCATGTTTGGAGATTTAAAAGGAATGATGGGAAAACTAAAAGAGGCCCAGGCAAAAGTAGCAGCCACAAAACAACGAATGAACACTGTCTTAATAGATGAAAAAAGTAGTGATAGTTTTTTAAAAGTAACGATTACTGCGAATAGAGAACTAAAACATATTGAAATAGATGATTGCTTATTGCAAAATAAAATACAATTAGTTGAATCTTTAATTCTAACTTTAAATAAAGCCATCGATAAAGCAACGACGATAAATGAGAGAGAAATTGCTGCTGTTGCTAGTGAAGGAATGCCAAAAATACCTGGAATGGATTTGTTTTAATATTCATAATTTTTAAGAATATTAAGAACAATATGATGCATTTCATCTGTGTAATCTAAATGAGTTACCATTCTAAGCTTACCTTGCCCCATGTCGCTAATTTGAATATGGTTTTCAGACATATCATTCATAAATTGATCCTTTGACATTTCATCTATTAAATTAAAGATAACAATATTCGTATCAGCGGGTTCTACTTTCTTTATATAATCTAATTTTTGAAGCGTTTGGGCAATTTCTGATGCTTTTTGATGATCCTCTGCTAATCTTTCAAAATGATGATCCAAGGCATACAATCCTGCCGCTGCCATAAAACCTACTTGTCGCATTGCACCACCAAGGATTTTACGAACTCTAATAGCTCTTGCCATTAGTTCATTACTACCAAGTAAAATAGTACCAAGTGGAGTTCCAAGACCTTTACTTAAACAGACAGAAATCGTATCAAATATTTTTCCATAGCTATTTGGGTCTTCATTTTTTGCAACTAAAGCATTCATGAGTCTTGCACCATCTAAATGCAAGCCTAAGCCGAAGCTATCACATAAAGATCTTACTTTTTTAAACTCTTCAAAATCATAACAAGCACCTCCCCCTTTATTCGTTGTGTTTTCTAGACAAACCAAGGTCGTATTTGGCGTATGGTAATTTGAAACTGGACTAATCCCTTTTTCTATTGCTGAGGCTGTAATCATTCCTCTATGGCCGTCAATTAAATTACAGGTAACTCCACTATTAAATGCAACTCCTCCAGCTTCATAATTATAGACATGAGCCCACTTATCGCAAATTAGTTGATCGCCTGGTTGTGTATGTAATTTTATGGCAGCTTGATTAGACATAGATCCAGTCGGAAAAAAAAGTGCTGTATCCATGCCAAACATTTCTGCAAATCTACGTTCTAATTGATTCACAGTAGGATCCTCTTTATAAACATCATCTCCAGTTGGCGCCTTTATAATGGCTTGCAACATTCCTTTTGTAGGCTTGGTTACCGTATCACTTCGTAAATCTATATTCATTGGGAATTCTTTACTTATCAAGATAAATTTAAAAATTAAAATTTGATTGTTCTGAATTCAAAATTAAGATTTTTGAGTTTAGATTCATTATTAATTTTAATATTTTAAACTTTTGCAAAAATTAAATTATAACTATTTATTGACTCATCATTTACTATGCTTCAGTTCATAAAACATGGAGCGCTTCCAATAGGACTCCCGTCTGGGATTTTTGAAACCTTATAAACATCAAACTTTTCAGGATATTTCCTAAAACTAATTAGTTCTCTAATTAATTGATTGTTAAAAGTAGATTTATCAGATTTTAAAGAGGTAAATAAATCATCTAAAGCTTCATTGACAAAAGATTTAACTTGAGGTGAAGCTTGATCAGTAGCAATTAAATTCATTAAATTTTGAAGTGTAATGTATTGCAAGGTATGCGCTATCTCTTTTTCATATGATGTTTTAACTTTTAAATCAAAACTATGACTTATCAATTTAGTTAGAACTTCGTTTAAACTCAAATTAGCATTTGAAATAGCATGTTGTTCAATTAATCTATTGGCTCTCTCAGGATTTAATAATAATTTGAGTGTCAGATCACTTGCAGTAGCAACGGCCCCAAAACTATTAAAGGCTGCATTGGTATTACTTTTAAAAGATTCTCTAGTTCTTTCATAGCCCATTGCCCTTGGGGGGAAAAGTTTAAGAATTCGGTGCGGAATTTTTAAAGTATTGATGCTGAGCGTCTGCAATATCTCATCTAATGCTGCTTCTTGTTTCTTTTTTGAAATAATTTGAACAGCGATCCCAGAATCTCCTTTTACAGCATACGTATAATCTAGTCCCCCTATTAATTTGATTACAGCCTCTGTTTGGTATCGATGATAAAAATATAAAGGAACAAACACATCTTCAAGTTTTGACAAAGGTTCCCCATTTTTAATATTGTCTATGGAAAAATTTTCAATCGCTTTTTTTCTTACTGCCAAAACATTTTTTAATTCCTCAGTGGCAGAAGCACCATTGTCCCACAAATGTGCTTTAGCGTTTGCTCCTCCTTGCGGTCTCGCATCCGCATCCGAAATATAATACAAGCCTTTAGAAAATGCCGCTGTCAATAAATTAGACAAATAGTTTTTTTCTAATTGATTTTCAGGAAGATCACTATAGGAATAAGCTACGGTAACTTTATCCCAGGCTCCTATTCCCGATGCGTAAGCTTCCGAAAAGTCAATAGCATCATTTTTTAAAGTGATCTTTGGGTGTGGATAATCCATGACACTTGCCCTATCGGAAACGCTTGCAGCAAAATTATGTGCAAAACCTAAGGTATGTCCTACTTCATGAGCTGAAAGTTGACGTATTCTTGCCAAGGCTAATTCTAACATCGGTTGATAATTTTGATCATCATTTTCGAAGGGTCGATTCATTAAGGCTTGCGCTATTAAGAAATCTTGTCTAATTCGTAAACTTCCTAGACTTACATGTCCTTTTATAATTTCACCAGTTCGAGGATCATTAATGGAACCTCCATAGCTCCAACCTCTTGTAGAACGGTGAACCCATTGTATAACATTATATCGAACATCCAAGGGATCAGCCTCAGGTGGAAGCATCTTAACTTGAAAAGCATTTACATAACCAATTGCTTCAAAAGCTTGATTCCACCAACTTGCACCCTCTAATAAAGCAGAACGAATTGGTTCAGGGGTTCCAGGGTCTAAATAATAAATTATGGGCTCAACTGCCTCTGAGCGGGTTTCATTTGGATTTTTCTTATGCAATCGATGCCTATAAATAAATTGTTTTTTGATTGGTTCCCAAACGGGTGTTGAATAATCCATGTAAGACATAGGAAAAGAACCTGATTTGGCATTAAAAATTCTTGGACTGTAGTTATCATCTGGTAATTCAATAAACCCAATATGTTGTCTAACGGATATGGAATTGGCATCTGGCGAAACAGAAACGATATTTTTACCCTTTGGTTCCCCAATAAAAGTTAATAAGGATTCAAATTCAACATTTTTCGGAAATGCCTTAGTATTTTCAAGCCACAATACATTTCGTGAAGTATCAAGTTTATAGCTTCCTTGTTGGTTATCTTTTAATCTTTTAGATACGTGATGGGCATCACGAAGTAAAAAAGGAGTTAAATCGATGATGTATTTTTCGTCTTTTATTTCTTTGATCGGGAAACCAAAGATGATTGATTTTGCAAAAGCTTCTTCGATCGATTTTTTTTCAAATTCGTTATCAGAAATTGCTCTAAATTTTTGATTGGGTTGTAATAATAATATCTTATTGCCACTTTTAATAAATTTAACGACGACACCATCCCCTATCTGCCCTCGATCCAAACCAATATCGTTCGACCCCAATCCAGAAGCTAAAAAATGGGTATATAAAATCTCTTTATTTAGTTTGTCTACTTCTAGGTATATTTTGCCTTCGTTAGCTGAATAGTAAAAATTAAAATAACCATTATATAATTTTAAGTCTTTTTTTTCTTCGATAAATTGTGCAGAAAGTGAATGCAGATTAAATAAAACAACCAAATAGAGTACTACGTATTTCATAAAATTTATTTTTTTTAAAGCTATAAAAAATATTGGAATTTTCTTTTAAGATGAATTGTTAAATTCTATTTTTACAAATACTTAATAACAAAAAAAATACCGATAGTTCGGGACTATATGATTACACTTGATCAAATAAAAGATCTCAAAGAGCGCCTGGATGCGTTAAGGAGGTATCTTTGACGTTGCTGGAAAAAAGATTGAAATAGCGAACGACGAAGAAAAAACGTACGATCCCAATTTTTGGAATCATCCAAAAGATGCAGAAATTTTCATGAAGTCACTTCGAACCAAGAAAAAATGGATTTCAGATTATAATAAGGCCTTGATTATTACAGAGGATACCGAAGTATTATTCGAATTTTTTAAAGAAGGTGAAGGAACTGCCGAACAACTAGAAAAACGCTTTAACGATGCCTTAGAGGCTATAGAAACTCTTGAGTTCAGGAATATGCTGAGTGAAGAAGGAGATCATCTTAGCGCTGTATTACAAATAACCGCAGGGGCTGGAGGTACCGAAAGTTGTGATTGGGCAGAAATGCTCATGCGTATGTATTTAATGTGGGCCGAAAAACATCAATTAAAGGTAAAAGAACTTAATTTTCAATCAGGAGACGTGGCAGGAATTAAAACGGTCACTCTAGAAATTGAGGGCGAATACGCTTTTGGTTGGTTAAAAGGTGAAAATGGTGTTCATCGATTGGTTCGAATTTCTCCTTTTGACAGCAATGCAAAAAGACATACTAGTTTTGCCTCAGTTTATGTATACCCTCTGGCTGACGAAACTATTGAAATAGCTATTAATCCCGCAGATATATCCTGGTCTTTTGCAAGAAGTGGTGGTGCTGGTGGTCAAAATGTAAATAAAGTAGAGACTAAAGCCATCTTGACTCATGAACCTACGGGAATTATGATTCATAATTCTGAAACCAGGTCACAGCTAGAAAATCGAGAGAAAGCAATGCAAATGCTAAAGTCGCAGTTATATGAAATTGAATTGCGAAAACAACAAAGCCACCGAAATGAAATTGAGGCGAATAAAATGGCCATCGAATGGGGTTCGCAAATAAGAAACTATGTTTTGCATCCCTATAAATTAATTAAAGATGTTCGAACTGCTCATGAAACCGGCAATGTAGACCAAGTTCTAAACGGAGATATTGATAGTTTTTTAAAAGCGTATTTAATGAGTAATGGGCAAGAAGAAAATAACAATGAACTATAAAAAAAGCAGCTAATTAGCTGCTTTTTTTAAAAGAGATAAAGTAATTATTTATCTTCTGATTTTTTACCTTCCCATGCCTTTAACGATTTGGTATTTAAAGCCACGTAATCCTCGTTTCCAGCTTCTTTTGCAAGCGCTAATGATTTTTTTGCTGCTTTTATAGCGCCATTTTTGTCTCCCGATTTCGCGTAAATTAAAGACTGCTGTCTGTAATACCAAAAAGCAGGATTTTCTCTCATTTCGATAGCTTTATCAATCCAGTTTTTTGCTTTTTTAATATCTTTATCAGCGTTGAGATAGTAAACAGCAGCTGTATAGTAATCTCCACCATTCGGTCCACTCATTACTGACTCGATACTTTTTGTAACTTGAGTATCTGTAAAAAATGAAATGGGTACAGCAACATAAGTATGATCCCAACGAAATCCTAAAGTAGCAGAGTCATTGGTTATGGCATCAAACGAAATTGTAAAAGTTTCCACCTCCATTGGTATAGCTACTACATTTGCTTTGATCGAAGCTACCACCTTATCATTTTCCCAGGCAGAGGGAGTACCCCAATTAGAAGTATCCGAGTAAAAATATACCTCCCAGGATTGCACATTAGGTTTCGTAAATATTGCATAGGTACCTGCTTTTACCTCTTTAGAACCAATTATTACATCCTGATCGAAGGTAATAGTGGTATTTTTATTTGCACCTGTTCTCCACATTTTTCCATAGGGTACTAATTCGCCAAATATATTTCTTTCTCGCATCGAAGGTCTAGAGTATGATAATTCAATATTAGTAAGACCTACAGTTTGAGTTACAGTTTGAGAAGTACTAGGTTGCGGAGACTTTATTTGAGCGTTTACTGATAAAGACAACGAACATATAAAAGTCAATAAAATAAGTTTTTTCATTTTTATAGTGTTTAATTAATTTTAAAGAATACAAAGCTAAACAAACACAACATAATTAATTTAATTTATAGTGTTTTTTACAAAAAAATAACAAATTAATGTTTTCAATAAGCCAAAACTTTAAAATTAAAATCGTTGAATTAATTTAAATAAAATATTCAAAGAAAATAGTTGAGCAATTGAAGTCAGTTTTAAACAATTTTTAGCATCTTGCGTATGGTTATATCATCTTAGACACACCTTTGTTATGAAAATTTATTTCCCTCTTCTTCTATTATTGTTGGCTTTAACCAAGAGCACCCATGCTCAAGAACTAAGTATTGAAGGACAATTTCAAGATTTGATAAAAAAATCCAATAATTATCAAGGATACAAAGTAGTAAAAAAGGAAAAATTGTACACTTTGCGTAGTAATGTATCCGATTCAATCAAAGGCTTTAAACAAGAAATTAATTCTCTTGATGAGGAAAAAGCACTTCAAAACTCTAGTATTGATCAACTTACTCGTGAACTAGAAAGCACTAAAAAAGAATTGGCTATCTATATAAACAAAGAAAAAGTTATTAATGTTTTAGGGATATTGATTCAGAAGTCTACCTATAATTTATTTGTATTTTTTAGTCTTGGTTTTTTATTACTAATTATCGTTTTATTATTTGTACGCTTCAAAAATGGCTATAATATTATTAAAACCACCAAAGAAAAATTAGAGGAAACCGATAATGAATTTGAAAATTTCAGACAACGCTCACTAGAACGAGAACAAAAAATTAGAAGAAAGCTTCAGGACGAACTAAATAAACATAAAAAATAAACTAGTCCAGTCTTGTAATTTTAGCACCAATAGCTCGTAGACGTTCATCTATATTTTCGTATCCACGATCAATTTGCTCAATATTCTGAATAATACTAGTCCCATTAGCAGACAATGCCGCTATTAATAGAGAAATTCCCGCTCTAATATCGGGTGAAACCATCGTGGTTGCTTTAAGGGGATATTCAAAGTCATGCCCAATAACTGTTGCTCTGTGTGGGTCGCAAAGAATAATCTTTGCACCCATATCGATTAATTTATCTACAAAGAAAAGACGACTCTCAAACATTTTTTGATGAATAAGTACGCTTCCTTTTGCTTGCGTTGCAATAACCAACACAATACTCAACAAATCGGGAGTAAAACCTGGCCAAGTGGAATCGGAAACAGTTAAAATAGAACCATCAATATAGCCTTGTATTTCATAACTTTCTTGTCGAGGGATATAAATGTCATCACCCACTTTTTCGAGGGTAATCCCCAACTTTCTGAAAGTTTCAGGAATCAAACCAAGATTTTCCCAACTTACATTTTTAATAGTAATCTCACTTCTGGTCATTGCTGCTAGCCCAATCCAACTGCCAATTTCAATCATGTCGGGTAAGATTCTATGCTGACAACCATTTAGGGACAAAACTCCTTCTACTGTCAGTAAATTGGATCCAATTCCATTAATTTTTGCGCCCATAGAAACTAACATCTTACATAACTGTTGAAGATATGGCTCACAGGCAGCATTATAAATAGTGGTGGTTCCCTCGGCTAAAACAGCAGCCATTAAAATATTGGCAGTTCCAGTAACAGATGCCTGATCTAGAAGCATATAAGTACCTTTGAGACCGTTAGCAGCTTCGACACCATAAAAACATTCTTCCTTGTTGTATCTAAAAGTAGCGCCAAGTTTTATAAATCCTTCAAAATGAGTGTCAAGTCTCCTTCTACCAATTTTATCACCTCCTGGTTGCGGTATAAATCCTTTACCAAATCTACTTAATAATGGACCAACTATCATAATGGATCCTCTTAAAGCACTACCCTCTTCCTTAAATCGCTCAGATTCTAAATAGTCTAAATCTAAATTGTCAGATTTAAACGAATAAGCCCCTTTTCCTAATTTTTGAACGGTAACGCCAAGGTTTCCTAAAATTTCTATTAATTTATTGACATCCCGTATGTCTGGCACATTATTAATTAAAACTTCCTCATCTGTAAGTAATACAGCACACAATATTTGCAACGCTTCGTTTTTTGCACCTTGAGGTATAATTTCTCCTTGTAATTTACAACCTCCTTCAATACGAAATGATCCCATAAAAATAATTAGTTTTGATTCTTTTATTAAACAACAGCCTATTGTTTATGGTTATTATTGTTTAATTATTAATATTTTTTTCTAGCTCTGCCTTTATTGTTTTTGTAATTTTTTTGATGTTTCTTTTGACCGTAGGTCTTGTTATTTTTGAGAATACTCATCGAATCTAATAATTTTTCTTCAGAGTCTTTGAGGTTTAGTTTTCCCTCAGAGAGTTCAAATAAATGATTAAATATTACATCATCTTCAACAGTATCCTTATTCCAATTTAAAAAACATTTCTTCATGTGGTTGGCAATCGTAAAAACCAATGCCTCTTTTTTATCCCCTTCTTCCCAACTATTAGCAACATCAATCATTCGCTTGATGTTATTTCCATAAAAACGATATTTTGGAAAATTTTGAGGGTAATTTAAAGACTCCGGTCGTTCTTGGAGTTCTTCTTTTTTTGGAATTGGATAAGGTGAATCTACCTCCAGTTTAAAATCGGAGATAATGAATAATTGATCCCAAAGTTTGTGTTGAAAATCTGGAACATCGCGTAAATGGGGATTTAAGTTTCCCATCACTGCAATGATACTATTCGCAACTTTATTTCTTTCTTCTTTGGTTTCTCTAGAAATAGCAAAATCTACCATTTTTTGAATATGTCTACCATATTCAGGTATAATAAGTTTTTCTCTCTCCGAATTGTACTCTATGTGATCTATCAAAATTTTTGGATAAAATGTGGTTTAGCAACCTACAAGGTGAATTAATATGTGAAGTAATCTAATAATGCTTGCAAAATACTAATTTTATAAAGAAATCACTCCCTCCACTTTAGAAACTTTTTTATATTTTTCAATTACCGCATCTGGAGATTTCATATTCACCTTTATCGATATACTGGTGTAAGTACCTTTAGACGAGTCTCTTTTTGTGATTTCAGCATTGGTATTATTAAATATAGCCTCAATTTCTGAAATTTTTGATTCGCTTGTGGGAATAATAAATTTATACAAATAAAGAGCAGGCCATTGGGTGTCGTTTTTTAAACTTTTCTTTAGTTTCTTATAAAAAGCCGCTGTATCTTTTTCGTTCCGCATCATATATTTATTACAGTTTACAAATATAGGGTTTCGCTATCAATAATTATTTACGTTATTTGCATATTATATTTTTTATTATGCCCAAAAAAATTGTCATTACCGGTGGTCCTGGATCTGGAAAAACTTGTCTAATTGATTTTTTAGAAGAAAATGGATATCAATGTCAACATGAAATTTCAAGACAAGTAACACTGGAAGCGAAAAAAAAGGGAATTGATCAACTATTTTTATCCGATCCAATTTTGTTTAGCCAACTATTATTGAAAGGGCGTTTACAGCAGCATCAGGAAGTTGATCATTTTAAAAAAACAATACTATTTTATGATCGTGGATTGCCGGACGTTACGGCATATATGGATTTCACGAATGTATTCTATCCCGAAAGTTTTCATATGACTTGTAATAAGTATCGCTATGGTACCGTTTTTATCTTACCGCCTTGGAAAGATATCTACATTCAAGATAATGAACGATATGAAACGTATGAAGAAGCCGAAAAAATTCATAAATTTCTAACGCAAAGTTATCAAAAATATGGATACGAAGTCATTGAGGTTCCTTTTGGAACTTTAGAGGAACGAATGAAATTTATGATAACTCATTTAGAAATTTAATTTTTGAAAAACCCGTATCAAATACTTAAAGACCATTGGGGGCATTCACAATTTCTTCCAAAACAGGAAGAGATTATAACAACGATCCTTAACGGCAGAGATACCATTGGTTTATTACCAACAGGTGGAGGCAAATCGGTCTGTTTTCAGATTCCAGCTCTTGCAAAAGAGGGAATTTGTATTGTTGTTTCGCCACTAGTAGCATTGATGGAAGACCAAGTGACTAATTTAAAAAACAAAGGAATTAAAGCCTTGACTATTCCAGGAGGAATCTCTTTTCAAAATTTAAATATATTGTTGGACAATGCACTTTATGGAAATTATAAGTTTTTATACTTATCGCCAGAACGGTTAAACCAAGAATTAGTCCAAAATTATATAAAGCAAATGGATGTCAATCTTTTTGCAATCGATGAGGCTCATTGTATATCGCAATGGGGAAATGACTTTAGACCCTCTTATAAAAATTGTAATATCCTCAGAACGTTTCATCCATTAGTTCCTGTGATTGCTTTAACTGCTACGGCAACTCCAGAGGTAGTTTCCGATATGGTTGTACAGTTAAAATTAGAAAATCCAGCCATTCTAAAAAGCTCTTTTGCTCGGAAAAACCTAGCTTATAAAGTAATATACCAAGAGGATAAAATCTATAAAATTGAACAACTTCTTAAAAACAACGAATACTCCTCCATTGTCTATGTACGTAGTCGTAAAAAAACAGTTGAGATCAGTAACCAACTTAATAGTCTGAAGATTAAAAGTCACTTTTTTCACGGCGGAATTAGTTCGGAGGATAAAAGAAGTAGATTGAACAATTGGCTTCAAGGTAAAATAACTGTTATGGTTGCTACGAATGCTTTTGGTATGGGGATTGATCATCCAAGAGTCCGGTATGTTTTTCATCTCCAGTTACCGGAAAGTATCGAAAGTTATTTTCAAGAAGCCGGAAGAGCTGGTAGAGACGGTAACTATTCGGCTGCTATGATACTTTACAATGATTATGATAAAATCTTAATTAAAAAACAATTCTTAGATTCTAGACCAAACACCGATCAAATAAAAAGTTTATATCGCTCTTTGTGTAATTTTTTTCAAATACCCTATGGAGAAGGTGAGTTTTCAGGTCATAGTTTTAATTACTTAGAATTTTGTAAACATTACCACCTAAATACGCTGACTACGTATAATGGTCTCACTGCTTTGGAACGATTAGGAATTATTCAGCTCTCAAAGCAATTTGGAAGGAAATCTATTCTGAAATTTGAAATGAGTTCTGAAAAACTCATTAAGTATTTAGATCAACACCCATCGATTACTATTATTGGTAAAACTATTTTAAGAATGTATGGCGGTATTTTCGAAACCCCTACATCGATTCGAATTGAATCAATTGCTTCCAAAACAGGACAGTCTGTAAATACCATCATAAAAGCACTTGAAAAAATGGAGAAAGAAGGAGTTTTGGAATTAACATTGTTTCATACCGATGCGACCATTACTTTTATAGTTCCAAGAGAGGATAAAAAAACAATTAATCGTGTTTCTAAGCAATTGTTAGCTTTAAATCATAAAAAAGAAAATGAAGTAAAATCAGTGTTAGAATTTGTAGCGAACGACACCACCTGCAAAAGCGTCCAACTTCTAAAGTATTTTGGAGAGCTGAATGCTGAAAACTGCGGAATTTGCTCTGTGTGTGCTCCCCAAGAGAAAATTCCAAGTAAAGCAGAGCTATCGATTATTGCAGAAAAAATAGTACATCTTCTTGAAGAAAAAGAAATGACTTCCAGATTCATGACAGAAAAACTTACTTTTACCGAATCAAAAGTGGTGTTCGTACTCAGAAAGTTAATGGACTCGGGTACGATAAAAATAAATACCAAAAATGAATATTATCTAAATTGATGAGAGATTTAAGAATTGTTTTTATGGGAACCCCAGGCTTTGCAGTTGGTGTACTTCAAAAGTTAGTAGAAGGTGGTTATCAAGTTGTTGGGGTCGTAACCGCTCCCGATAAACCAGCAGGACGAGGCCGAAAAATAAAATCATCAGCAGTCAAAGAATATGCCTTGTCGCAAGATTTAACCCTCTTACAACCCACTAATTTAAAAGAAGGTTTCTTTTTAGAGCAACTAAAAAATTTAAATGCCAATCTTCAAATCGTGGTTGCCTTTAGAATGCTCCCAAAATTGGTTTGGAATTTACCTAGCTACGGTACTTTTAATTTGCATGCTTCTTTATTACCGCAATACAGGGGAGCTGCTCCTATTAATTGGGCCATCATCAATCGGGAGAAAAAGACTGGGGTCAGTACTTTTTTTATTGATGATGCCATCGATACTGGAGAAATAATTTTAAAAGAAGAGGTTTCTGTTCCTCCTGGAGCTACGGTTGGAAGTCTTCACGATATCTTGATGGATACTGGAGCTAATCTAGTCCTTAAAACTGTTGATCTCATAGAAAACGAAAAGGAAGCTCCTGTTCGACAAAACAACAGTGGGATTTTAAAAACAGCTCCCAAATTAACTAAAAACAATACCAGAATCGATTGGGCTACCAGTGTTGAAAATATCGATGCTTTTATTCGAGGGCTTAATCCATACCCTGCAGCATGGTCTCAACTCATGAACCATGACGAAATTGGAACGGTAAAAATATACCTGTGCGGCTTTAAAATTGAAAACCATTCGTATCCTTTGAGACAAATCGTAGCAAGCAAAAATGAATTAAAAGTAGCTGCCAAAAATGGATTTCTCTCTATTTATGAGATACAGATGCCAGGTAAGCGAAAAATGGATATTAAGTCGCTCTTAAATGGCTATGTTTTTGATGAAAATTCAAAAATGTTGTAAAGCCTTATCATCATTGAACTTATAAAACTTGACTAAATTCACTTCACTTTATTAACAAAGTACTAAAGTTATTAACAAAAAACGCTATTTAGCACGTCATTACTTGCGTGAATCGATAATCCCGTTAATTTTGTAAGAGAATTTATAAAAAAAGTTTAACCAATAATTTAATTTTACAACTTATGAACAAATCAGATTTAATTGACGCAATGGCAGAACATGCTGGAATTACAAAAGCCGCAGCAAAAAAAGCATTAGAATGTATGCTTATCGAAGTAGAAGGAGCATTACAGAAAGGAAATAGAGTTTCTTTAGTAGGTTTTGGTTCTTGGTCAGTTACTAGAAGAGCTGCAAGAGATGGTAGAAACCCACAAACTGGTGCTACTATTAAGATTAAAGCTAAAAACGTAGTTAAATTTAAAGCTGGATCAGATTTAAGCAATAGCGTAAACTAGATTTCTCTTTATTATTTAAAGAATCCCCTCTCCTTCCTTGGAAATGGGGATTTTTTTTGGTCTTTAATTTATGGAACTACACAATTAACTTGCATTTTTTAAAATTAATACTTAGATTTAATTACTGAATAAAAAATTATGACCTCTTTAAAACCTGCTAAAGGACTTTTACTAGTTGCAGAACCTTCTATCATTGGAGACATTTCCTTTAATAGATCGGTGGTGTTGTTGGCAGAGTATAATGAAAATGGCTCCGTAGGTTTTATTCTTAACAAACCCTTGCCCTATAGTATCAACGACTTTATTCCTGAAATAAATTCTAACATTACTATTTACAATGGAGGCCCTGTAGAGCAAGACAATTTGTATTTTATTCATAAAATACCCGAACTAATTCCCAACAGCATCGAAATTTCAAATGGAATCTATTGGGGTGGTGATTTTAAAGAAATTACCAGCCTGCTTCAAGAGGATCAAATTAAGAATTCTGAAATTCGCTTTTTCTTAGGCTACTCGGGTTGGAGTAATCAGCAATTAGAACAAGAACTGGAAGTAAATAGTTGGGTGGTAAGCCAAAATACCTATAAAAATAGAATTTTAGGGGAGACTGATGCGACCTTTTGGAAAGAAAAAATGATTGAATTTGGTGGCGATTACCTAATTTGGTCCAATGCTCCAGAAAACCCTTCTTATAACTAGGAAGCCAACCGTACTTTTACATTCAATTTTTGAAGTAACATTCGAGCTACCTCATTTTTATACACCTTTTTACGATAATTACTAATAGGTTGAATCCCAATCATAACGTTAGTGATAAATAATTCGTCCGCTTTTTGAAGGTCGAATGAAGAAATCGATTTTTCTTCTAACGTATATTCTTGAAGGGTTTTACAAATTTCAATGAGTTGTTTTCTAATAATACCTCGGAGGCATCCATCACTTGTTGGAGGGGTAATAATAGTAGTTCCTTTCACTAAAAACAAATTGCCTTGAAGTGCTTCGACTACCATCTTTTTATCGTTTAATAACAAACAATTTTGATAGCCATTTTCGGTAGCGTAAATGCTCCCCAATACATTAATTATTTTAGCATTGGACTTCAGGGTCGACAATAAATTAGCGTAGATATAGTGATCTTTAAAAAGTTCGACTTCGTAGCGATCTTCATTAAAGGTGTAAAAAGGGTCTCCAGTAGTTTCAAGCTCAATAAAATAGTCCACCTCATGATTGGTAGGATTGTACTTCCCTCCTGCTTTACGGTTTACATAAAGTTTGATTCTAAGGGATTGCTTATCAAAATCTGCAGCTCGAATTGTCTTTTTGATTTCATCTTCCAAAAATTCCATCGAAAAGTGCATGGGAATATCCATTCGAAGTATGCGCATGGAAGCCATGAGTCTAAAGTAATGATCTTCCCAAAAAAAGAGTTGTCCATTAACTCCTTTTATGGTTTCAAAAACTGCATCGCCATACAATAAGCCTCTATTTTTTATAGACAGCTTGGCTGTTTCCTGACTGTATAATGTTCCATTTAAATTAATCATAAAAAAACCGTCTTTTTATTGAAGACGGTGCAAATATAAATACTATTAAACAGTTCTTAAACAGAACCCAGCAATTGTTTTAATTCTGAAATCATATTTTCCCATAGCATTTTACCTTCCTCTATTTCATCATCCTCTGCAAAATCAGTAACCATAATAGAAACGTCTTTAGTAATGGCATCTACTTGGATTCGCATTTCAAAATAATAATCTGTATCTTCATCATCTAACCATTGAAAGCGAATGGATTGGCCTTTGTTTTTTGAAACCAATTTGGCTTTTTCTTCAGATCCTTCCCAGATAAAAGTAAAAAACTCTCCTCGTGAGTTCACATTGTCGGCATACCACTCCTGCATACCAGAAGGCGTCGAAATGTATTGAAATAACAGTGACGGAGAAGCATGAATGGGAAATTCCATTTCATATTTTATTTTATCGCTCATAGGGTACTAATTTGTTTAGCCCAATATATATATTAATTAATAACTGGGAAAGAAAGTAAGAATAAATGTTTGAAAGATTCCTAAAATAAATATTGCAAAAATTTATAGGAATGTTTGTGCTGCTCTAAATTGTTGTTATCTTTGCCACCGCTAAAAAAGATGAAAAAAAAAATTTTAACCATCTTACATTGAAAAGATGTTTCAAAAATACGGCGAGGTAGCTCAGCTGGTTAGAGCGTCGGATTCATAACCCGGAGGTCACGAGTTCAAGTCTCGTTCTCGCTACAAAGGAGTCATCAGAAATGGTGACTCTTTTTTTTGCTTTAAACTCAAGTATACAAAGGGATTAAGAGTGTATTAATTGAGTGTAATTCAGTTGATATTAACCACGTTTAATTGTTAATTGCCATAGGTTAAAAACCAAATATACACAAAAACTGCCACCAAATTTGGAAAAACTGGCAGTAAAACTGGCAGTAAATAATAAAAAATAAACACAAAAAAGGCACTATAATTAAATAGCACCTTTCAAAACCCCTACTAAAACAAGGTTTTGGTTTAGTAAAAAATCACTCTCTAGTTAAAAGAGTAGGAATATCACCGTTTAGAAAATAATTTATTGTGTTATCAGAAACTTTTTGAAATTCTCCTTTAATTTCGCTAGGGCCATAAGTAAAAACGAAGTAATATCTTGAGTCAGAAATTTCTTCGTAAACACTAGTATTAATATTTGGAACATCAGCATACAATTCGATCAAAGCTTTATAACAATATGCACTACCAAATGTAACGCTACAAACATCATCATTTCTAAAATCAAAACCAACTGATGATGTTCCATTTCCAATGTCATTCAACCATACTCCTTGTATCCAAGTTGGGGGATTAAAAGAATTACTATTCGAGCCAGATGTACTGCCATCACTACTATCATCACTACAAGCAACGATTAATAAAGCTAAAAATAAATAAGTTAGTTTTTTCATTTTGTTTGTTTATTTAAAATAGTTCGTGATTTATTGTTTATTTTATATCTCGTATTAAACATTTTATTTTCATCTTCAGAATTCACTAAACAAAGGTTATATGTGTAATTATTATTCTGTAGACCAAAATTACCAGATATTGTAAGTAATTCAACTTCAAAATCACCAGCATAAAATATTTGAGCAAAACTTATTAACTCAGGAGACGTATTTAAATATGCCACACCTATAGAAAGTGTATAATACTCATTATCTATAAGAATTTGTAAATCCTCTCCACTAAAAACGTTTTCGGCAGGGACATTAATTACATTAAATACAAGTTCTTCAGGGGTATTAGATGTAATGATTGTTTGTCCACCAATTGCAGGCGGTATTGACCAGCATCCTGAGTTTGTAAATCTATAATAAGAGCCTACAACTCCATTATCATCAAAGTCTATTAATGTTTGGGAATTGTCAGAAAAAGTAGTAATCCAAACACCATTATGTGCTTCATAAAAATTTTGAGGTATTTGTGGTGAATTGTCATCATCACTACAAGCAACAATTAATAAAGCTAAAAATAAATAAGTTAGTTTTTTCATTGTTTTGATTTATAAGGGGTTTGATTTTTGAAACTAAAAATTATGGGATTTTCAGATATCTAAGCTCTTCCTCCCAATCTAAACTATAGGTCCATAACTCTGAAGATGTCTGATTTAAAATTTCTTCTTCTTCCCAATCTTGCCCTCCGTCAGCAGATAATCTAAGAACATTTTCAGGAGTAACCTCCCAAATTATATCAAAGGTAACCTCTGGAGGTGTACCATCTTCTCTGTATCTATATAAACCGGTGCCATCAGAATATAATTCCCAAACGAAAAATTCATTAAAAGGCTCAAGTCCATTTCCCTCATTAATTTGGTTTAATTGCCAATTACCAACTATTGAGTTGCCATCATTACTACTATCATCACTACTACAAGCAACGATTATTAAAGCTAAAAGTAAATAAGTTAGTTTTTTCATTGTTTTTATTTTTAAAGGCTTGGTATCTTAATTGTTAATTTGCTCCAAAAGCGCACTAATAGTTTTTGCTACTCCAACACCTGGTAATTTTATAGGAGATCCAACCTGTGCTAAAAAGGTACCACTAACTTCTCCTTTTTTGTAAGTTGTAAAACCTATTCGATATAAACCTACAGTAAGAGCTCCTATAGGATCATTTAAATTACTCTCATACCTTAGTAGAGAATTATAGCTTCTTCCCCCTGGATTTTTTGGCATTTCACCACTATCATCGTTACGGGCTAATGTATTCCAATTAGCGTTAGCAACCTCCTTTTCACTTATACTTTGTTTTGTGAATATATCCGATCTCTCTAGTGTTATGTAGGTATCAAAGTAATCCTTAGAATCGCTATTTTCGTTGTAAGAAGCAGACGTAATGATATTTTTTGATTTAATTGTAGCAGCTGGAGAAATCATTCTTACACCTATTTCTGGAGCTACCACTGGAATCCAAACATAAATGTAATAAAAATTTTTGCCGTCTTTTATTTCATCTTCTGTTCCAGGAGATGCATAGCCCATATATGATGTAACATCTGTATAGGGTACTGCAACTTTTTTAGGACCAATTTTCTTAGTTATTGAACTATTGAAAACTTTTAACTTTTGAGCACTTAATTTTTCTGTTGCTAAAAATACAATTAGCAAAGCTATCAACATTTTAAATAATTTTTTCATTGTGTTTATATTTTGATTGAAAATTAATTATAAACAAATATATTAATTAGAAATTAAACTGTTGATACATAGTTGATACATTTAAAATAAATATAATAAACACCCAAATTAAAGAAAAGGTTGTGTGTCATAAGGTTAATTAATCTAAAGTGGGTATAACACGTATTAATTGAGTATAATACAGTTAATATTAACCAATAACAATAAGTTCAGTTTTGGTGATGTCATTGATTATTTTAGATTTATTTGGGTTGAGATAACATTGGTTATTTTCAACGTATCCAATTAAAGTTTCATCCTTTTTTAGTGCTAAAACCAAAAGATCTTCTACACTAATTTCTTCTTTTTTAATTGGATCATAGGCGTCGGAATGATTAATATTAATCTTTAATCCCTCATTACTAAACAATTCTTCAAATACATACCAAAGTTTAGGATTATCCGCAAGTTGAGTTATTAGTAACGCCGATAATAAATCACTTACAATAAACTCACTCTCCTGGTTGGTCGAAATTAAATCTTTTTTAGAACCGTCATTTAGCTGCAAAATAATTCGAGTTGAAAAGGAGGTTTTTTTGTTCTCTAATATTTTTTTAACGGCTAAATTTTTCATCATTGAATAGGTATCTGAAACATCTTCCGAATAGTGGTCATCATAACCTAAAATTAAAACAATATCAAAATCATTAGCTGTTAAACAATTGCTAAGAAGTTCTTGATCGTTGGTATTGGACTCAATAAGTGATACCTCATGACTATAATTTTCAGTATTGGGAATGGTTGTTACAAAATCCTTTCGGTACAAAAAAGATACTTTTGATCCTGCTCCTAAAAATTGAATAGTTTTATCAAAAATTTGTTGCC
>Ga0209092_10000738_pt1 | contig 32754 bp, 28 predicted proteins | sample FraStrMetagenome_FD_187446 | JGI IMG/M metagenome (GOLD analysis project Ga0209092, IMG submission 187446) | Marine eukaryotic phytoplankton communities from Arctic Ocean - Fram Strait ARC3M Metagenome (SPAdes) (version 2) | ecosystem: Environmental > Aquatic > Marine > Oceanic | place: Fram...
CTGATCGTAATAATAATACTCAATCCCCTCATTTGGAAAATAGCCGTCAAAACTTTCATAAATCTCATGGGTCATTCCTGGGCCTCCATGCAATAACAAAACTTTCATTGTTGGATTGTTTCCAACACGTTTGGTCCAGACCTTAAACTCCCCTTTAGGAGTGGAAATTGGAATCATTTTAATACCTCCAAGGTACTGATCGTCATTTTGTGAGCTGTCTAAGTAGTCTGGATTAGATACCCCAAAAGATGTTTTAATTTCTGTTTTACAGCTACTTAAAATAAGTACGACTAGAAAAGTATAGATTGAATTAATTTTCATGGATATAATTTTTAATAAATATACATTTTTATTGGGAGTTTTTCATAATCATTTCCACCACTTCAGGATTTAACAACGTACTAATATCTCCTAAATTTGAGGTATCCTTACTGGCAATTTTTCGTAAAATCCGACGCATAATTTTTCCTGAACGTGTTTTTGGCAGTCCGGTTGTAAACTGTATTTTATTGAGTTTGGCTATCGGACCAATTTGCTTACTAATAAGTTGATTTATTTCAAGCTTAAGAGCTTCGCTAGAGTCATCGGCATTTTTTAGGGTTACATATCCATACAAAGCACTGCCTTTAATTTCGTGAGGATACCCAACAATGGCCGATTCGGATACGGCGGGATGCTCGTTGATGGCATCTTCTATGGGAGCGGTTCCTAAATTATGTCCAGAGACAATAATCACGTCATCGACACGCCCTGTGATCCGGTAATGGCCATTTTCATCTCTAAGCGCGCCATCACCAGTAAAATACATATGATCATAGGCCGAAAAATACGTCTCTTTATAACGTTGGTGGTTTCCCCAAATAGTTCGTGCCATTGAAGGCCAAGGAAATTTAATACACAAACGACCTTCTACAGAATTGCCTTCAAGCTCTATTCCGTTTTCGTCCATAAGCGCTGGAACAACTCCTACAAATGGCAGGGTTGCAAAGGTCGGCTTGCCTTCAAAACTATTAGGGATTGGAGAAATCATAATGCCCCCAGTTTCGGTTTGCCACCAAGTGTCTACAATAGGACATTTGCGCTTTCCAATATGATCGTTATACCAATGCCATGCTTCTTCATTAATGGGTTCTCCCACAGTACCTATGATTTTTAAAGATGAAAGATCATAAGGTTCAACAACGCTCAACCCTTCCTTGGCCAAGGCTCTAATAGCCGTTGGAGCGGTATAAAACTGCGTCACTTTATGTTTTTCAACAATGGACCAAAACCGCCCATAATCTGGATAGCTAGGAACACCTTCAAACATCACGGTTGTCGCGCCATTTAATAACGGTCCATATACAATATAACTATGCCCTGTGATCCAGCCAATATCTGCTGTACACCAGTAAACATCATTTGCTTCATATTGAAACACATTTTTAAAACTATAACCTGCATACACCATATAGCCCGCAGTGGTATGGACCATGCCCTTTGGCTGGCCAGTAGACCCCGAAGTATACAAAATAAACAAAGGATCTTCAGCATCCATCACGGCGGCATCACAAATATTGGAGGCAGAGTCTAAGAGCGGTTGTAACCAAAAGTCGCGTTCCTGAACCATTGGAATTTCTGAGTGAAGTCGTTTGGCAACTAACACCGATTCAATGCCATTACAGTCCAAAAGAGCTTCGTCGGCAATAGATTTTAAATCAATTGTTTTTGCGCCTCTATAACCGCCATCACTAGTGATTAACATTTTGCAATCACAATCATTAATTCGAGACGCCAAAGCGGTCGCTGAAAATCCGGCAAATACCACCGAATGAATCGCTCCAATTCGAGCACATGCCAATACAGAAATAGCAAGTTCGGGAATCATAGGTAAGTAAATACAAACACGATCTCCTTTTTGAATCCCTTTAGACTTTAGGGCATTGGCAAACTTATTAACGCGTTTGTGTAGTTCATTGTAAGAAATTGCTTCCGAAGCCTCATTGGGGTCATTTGGCTCAAATAAAATAGCTGTTTTTTCGCCAAGAGCATCTAAGTGTCGATCTATACAGTTCTCAGTAATATTGAGCTGTGCGTCTTCAAACCAACTCACTTTAGGGGTTGAAAAATCCCAGTCTAAAACACGAGACCAGGGCCGTATCCAGGAAAAATTATTTTTTGCAATTGCGGCCCAAAATGCTTCAGGGTTTTCAATAGACGAGTTATAATTTTGAGTATATGAATGCTTATCTTTAATATGGTATGTGCCCATTGGTAATAACTTTTTTTTGAATTTAATAAAAATAAAATTGGACTGTTTATTATAAATATACAACTTAGTGATTAATATGTCCTAACTTTGTCGACAAACGACCAATTTTGCAAATTAAACGGCTTTATTTTATTGATGCCATTCGGGCTTTCGCTATTTTAATGATGCTTCAGGGCCATTTCATAGACACGCTTCTAGCGATTGAATATAGAGAGCCTAACAGCATTGTTTATAGCACATGGCTGTATTTTAGAGGGATTACAGCGCCTGTGTTTTTTACAATTTCCGGATTGATTTTCACTTATTTACTAATCAAAGCCAAAGAAAAAGGAACACTCCCTTTGAGAATCCGAAAAGGATTGGTGCGTGGGTTAATGTTAGTTGGGATTGGGTATGCGTTACGTATTCCAATCTTTAGATGGCTAAAAGGGTCATTTGGAACTTATTTTTTAGTCATTGATGTATTGCAGTGTATTGGACTTTCTTTACTACTCATTGTTGGTGTCTATTTATTGACGCGAAAGAAAACTTTGATGTTTTCGGTTGTTATGTTTTGTTTGGGAACCCTAATATTTTTATGCGAACCCCTTTACAGAAGCTATGCTGCAGAAGGCATCCCATTGTTTTTTGCTAATTATGTAACCAAAGTAAATGGATCGGTATTTACCATTTTTCCATGGTTTGGATATATGGCCTTTGGGGCTTTTATTGCCACTTTATTTTATGGATACTTGGTAAGACCTAAGTTTAAAATTGCAATTGTTACAGGTTTTTTTATTGCGGGAGCTTTCCTAATTTTCCTTTCAACCAATCTACTACACTGGCTTTCTACTGTTTTTGACTGTAACTTGTTTTTAGAAGCAGCCAATTTCAACTATTTATTTATTCGATTAGGTAATGTATTAATCATATTTGGACTGTTTTATGCACTAGAAACTAACTTAAAACACCCTGTTATATTGAAAATTGGTCAAAAAACCTTATCTATTTATATTATTCACTTCATATTGCTTTACGGAAGCTTTACTGGGATGGGACTCAATAGAATTCTAGGTAAAAACTTAAACCCCTTAGAAGCCGTTTTAGGGGCTATCTGTTTTCTTCTAATTGTAAGTCTTATTTCTATCTACATCATTAAAGCAAATACAAATATCTATAAATATATTACAGATAAATTGCGCTTCCTAAAAACCCTTATAAAGTCTTCAAATAATTAAGCACATTTGTTTCTATTCTTGATTGGATATTAGTAACCTCTGCTTTTTCAAAGGGCTCTGCAGTAATGTTTTCATACAATTCTATATACCGATCGCTTACGGATTTGATGTATTCGTCACTCATATGAGGGATTGATTGACCTTCTAGTCCTTGGAAGTCGTTACTAATTAGCCATTGCCGAACAAATTCTTTAGAAAGTTGCTTTTGTGGGGCATTGGTTGCTTGGCGTGCTTCATAGCCATCCGCATAGAAATAACGAGAGGAATCAGGGGTGTGGATTTCATCAATTAAAACAATTTCTCCCTGTTTAGTTTTTCCAAATTCATACTTAGTGTCCACTAAAATCAGACCTCTAGAAGCCGCAATTTCAGAACCTCTTTGGAATAGTTTTCGTGTATAATCCTCTAAAACTAAATAATCCGCTTCAGAAACAATACCACGTTTTATAATCTCTTCTCTAGAAATATCTTCGTCATGATCCCCCATTTCAGCTTTGGTTGCTGGCGTGATTATCGGATTCGGAAACGCATCATTTTCTTTCATGCCTTCTGGCATAGGCATTCCGCAAAGCATTCGTTTACCCATTTTATATTCTCGTGCTGCGTGGCCCGACATATACCCTCTTATAACCATTTCTACTTTAAAAGGTTCACATGAGTGCCCAACAGCAACATTCGGGTCAGGGATGGCGAGTAACCAATTAGGGACAAGATCGGCTGTTGCCTCCATCATTTTTGTTGCTATTTGGTTTAGAATCTGACCCTTATAAGGAATGCCTTTAGGCATTACAACATCAAAAGCAGATAAACGATCTGTAGCCACCATGATCAAGAGATCATCCTTCAGTGTATAAACTTCTCTAACCTTCCCTTTATAAAGAGTTTTTTGATTTGGGAATTCAAAATTTGTATCTGTAATTGTATGACTCATGCTATAAGTTTAATCTCTATTTTCAATGTGTTTATAAGCTTCAATTACCTTTTTAACCAACTTATGACGAATGACATCTTTATCATCAAGAAAAATCATGCCCACACCTTCAATATCTTTTAGTATCAAAAGAGCTTCTTTAAGACCCGAAATTGTTCGACGCGGAAGGTCAATTTGACCTGGGTCGCCCGTTAAAAGAAATTTAGCGTCTTTTCCCATACGCGTGAGAAACATTTTCATTTGGGCGTGTGTTGTATTTTGTCCTTCATCCAATATGACAAACGCATGGTCCAGTGTACGCCCCCTCATAAATGCAAGAGGCGCAATTTGAATGGTGCCATTTTCAATGTAACTTTCTAACTTTTCATGAGGGATCATATCTCTTAGTGCATCGTAAAGTGGCTGCATATAAGGGTCTAATTTCTCTTTTAAGTCCCCAGGTAAGAAACCGAGGTTCTCCCCTGCTTCTACCGCAGGTCGCGTTAAAATAATGCGTTTGACTTCTTTATTTTTGAGGGCCTTAACTGCTAAGGCTACACCCGTATAAGTTTTCCCTGTACCTGCGGGTCCAATAGCAAACACCATATCATTTTTACGAACACTGTCAACAAGCTTCCGTTGATTAGCTGTCTGCGCCTTTATTTGACGGCCATTAACGCCATGAACAAGAACGTCACCACTTCTCTTAGAAGACTCGTAGTCTTCTTGGGATTCGCTGGTAAGGACACGTTCAATCATATTATCGTCTAGTTTATTAAATTTTTGAAACTGGGTAAGCATCATCGCCATACGCTTGTCAAATTCAGCTAACAATTCACTGTCTCCAAAAGCAGTAATTTTAGTCCCTCGAGCTACAATTTTTAGCTTGGGAAAATAGGTTTTTATGAGTTCAATATTATTATTTTGAGTGCCAAAAAACTCTTTTGGCGTGATGTCAGTTAACTCAATAATTAATTCATTCAAAGGGCTTCAGTGTTTAGTTGATTTATGATTCTCTTAGTGCGTATAAAAGTAGTGACATTTTGGTGTAATTTTTAGGACTGTTAATAAAAATTTAAAACAAAAATTGTGTAGGTTTGTATATCTTAAACGATCTAGTTTTTTTGAACTTAATTAAACATTACAATACGCTGCGCTAATGGCCATCATCACATTAACGACTGATTTCGGGATTAAAGACCATTTTACAGGGGCTGTAAAGGGAGCTTTACTGTCTGAAATTCCTGAGGCTAAAGTAGTGGATATCTCACATAACATTTCACCATTTAGTATTATAGAAGCTGCGTATGTCATTCAAAATGCTTTTAGTAGTTTTCCTGTTGGGAGCATTCATATTATAGGAGTTGATTCTGAAATTAGTGAAGAAAATAAACACATTGTTGTTCAGCTAAATGATCATTACTTTATTTGTGCAAACAATGGAATTATGAGTATGATTTGTGCTGAAATAAATCCACAAAAGATTGTAGAGATAAATATTCATGACAAAATAGCGACGAGCTTCCCAGTACTTGATGTCTTTGTTAAAGTGGCGGCGCATATTGCTCGTGGCGGAACTTTAGAAGTCATTGGGAAGCTCATCACAACAATAAAGCCGATTAAAAATATTTCACCCATTGTTAAAGATGAAGGAAATCAACTAATTGGTAATGTGATTTACTTAGATCATTACGGAAACGTGATAACCAATATTAAAAAACGCTTTTTTGAGTCGGTTCAAAAGGGGCGTCGATTTGAGATATCGGCACGAAATCATAAGTTCAAACGTATTTATGACCACTATAGTGATATCGTAGATTTTAACATTCCTGTGGAATCTCGAAATAATGAAGGACAAGGTTTAGTCGTATTTAACTCCTCTGACTACCTTGAAATTGCTGTTTACCGCAGTAATTTAACGACCGTAGGGAGTGCTTCTACTCTGTTAGGATTGAATATGATGGATACTGTGTCTATCAATTTCTTAAAAGATTAGAAGGCTTATTTTAAAGACTAAACTGCCCAAAAGCTATCAACCTAATGTTAATAAGTTTCTTTTAATAATTAACGTCAAACAGATATATTTGTAAGTGCGCATTAATTAAATTTATAACATACATCACAGATGAAATTTATAGTTTCCAGTAATTATTTATTAAAACAACTACAAGTCTTAGGCGGGATAATTAACAACTCCAACACACTGCCCATATTAGACAATTTCTTATTTGAATTGGAACATTCCAAACTTACAGTCTCTGCAAGTGACTTAGAAACGACTATGGCTTCTACATTGGAAGTAGAAAGTGAAAGTGAAGGCTCTGTGGCGATTCCAGCAAAACTGTTGTTAGAAACGCTTAAAACCTTTCCTGAACAGCCTTTAACGTTTGTTATTGAAGACAACAACACGATTGAAATTAGCTCTAACCATGGAAAGTATGCACTCGCCTATGCCAGCGCAGATGAATTTCCTAAAGCAATTTCTTTAGACAATGCAAGCACGACTGTTATCAGTGCTGATATTTTAGCAACTGCCATTTCTAAAACTATTTTTGCTGCAGGTAACGATGATTTACGCCCCGTAATGAGCGGCGTATTTTTTCAGTTTTCTACAGAAAGTTTAACATTTGTAGCGACGGATGCGCACAAATTAGTTAAATATTCTCGTACAGACGTTAAAGCCGATGAGACCGCAGAATTCATCATGCCGAAAAAGCCACTTAACCTTTTAAAAGGAATTTTAGCTGGAAGTGATGATACTGTAAGCATTGAGTACAACGACTCTAATGCAAAATTCTCATTTGAAAACTCGGTTTTGATCTGTCGTTTAATTGATGGTAAATATCCAAACTACGAAGCGGTGATTCCAAAAGAAAACCCTAATCATTTGACAATTAGTCGAAATCAATTTTTGAATTCGGTTAGAAGAGTTTCTATATTTTCTAACAAAACAACGCATCAAATTCGATTAAAAATTGCAGGGGCCGAATTAAATATTTCTGCAGAAGATATCGATTACAGCAACAAAGCTGAAGAGCGCCTAACTTGTGATTACCAAGGAGATGACATGCAAATAGGGTTTAACTCTCGATTCTTATCTGAAATGTTAAGCAACCTTAATGCCGATGATGTGCAATTGGAAATGAGCATGCCTAATCGTGCTGGAATTTTGACGCCTATTGATGGCTTAGATGAAGGCGAAACAGTGACTATGCTAGTAATGCCAGTCATGCTAAATAGCTAATTGGTTATCTATTAGACATAAAAAAAGCGTTCCATTAGGAACGCTTTTTTTATGTCTTTATTTAAGATTATGAATACATTTTAGCACGCAGCTCCTTTATTTTAGAATCTTGCATGTACTCATCAAAACTTGTATAGCGGTCAATGACCCCTTTTGGAGTGATTTCAATCACTCTATTTGCTAAGGTTTGAGCAAACTCATGATCATGGGTTGTAAACAATACAGTCCCTTTAAAGTTTTTAAGTGAGTTATTAAAAGCGGTTATACTTTCTAAATCCAAATGATTGGTTGGCTCATCAAGCATCAATACATTGGCACGCATCATCATCATACGAGATAACATGCAACGCACTTTTTCACCCCCGGACAATACATTGGATTGCTTTAGCGCTTCTTCACCACTGAATATCATTTTCCCTAGAAAGCCACGAATGTGTACCTCTTCACGTTCTTCTTCCGTTTTTGCCCACTGACGTAGCCAATCCACTAAACTCATCGGTTCATTAAAGAAACGACTGTTGTCTAGTGGTAAATAGGATTGAGAAGTGGTTACACCCCATTGAAACTTACCTGATTTTGGCTTAGAATTGCCATTTATTATATCATAAAAAGCAGAAGTCGCACGTGAATCTTTAGAGTACACGACAATCTTATCTCCTTTATTTAAGTTAAAGTCTATCTTATCAAAAAGTGTCTCCCCTTCTAGATCAAAACCGAGTTTGTCTACATTTAAAATTTGATCCCCTGCCTCACGGTCGCGTTCAAAGATAATAGCTGGATAGCGTCTGCTTGAAGGTCGAATGTCTGTAACATCTAATTTATCAATCATTTTCTTTCGACTGGTTGCCTGTTTGGACTTGGCAACGTTAGCTGAAAAACGACGGATAAACTCTTCTAGTTCTTTCTTTTTGTCTTCAGATTTCTTGTTTTGTTGTGCACGCTGTTTGGCAGCCAATTGAGAAGACTCATACCAAAAGGTATAGTTTCCTGAGAAATGGTTTATTTTATTAAAATCAATGTCAGAAATATGTGTACAAACAGCATCTAAAAAGTGACGGTCATGCGATACAACGATCACACAGTTATCATAATTTGCAAGAAAATGCTCGAGCCAGGCAATTGTTTCATAATCCAAGTCGTTTGTAGGCTCATCCATTATTAAAACATCTGGTGAGCCAAATAAAGCTTGGGCCAATAACACACGAACTTTTTGTTTTCCATCCAGATCTTTCATTAATGTATAATGGTACTCTTCTCTAATTCCCAAATTAGAAAGCATGGAGGCTGCATCACTGTCCGCATTCCAACCATTCATTTCTTCAAACTGCACCTGAAGTTCGCCGATACGGTCTGCATTTTCATCTGAATAGTCATTATATAGGGCGTCTATTTCAGACTTTATTTTAAACAATGGCTTGTTGCCAATAATAACAGTCTCTAAAACGGTATGTTCGTCATAAAGATTGTGGTTTTGTTCAAGTACAGACATGCGTTTGCCTGGCTCTAAATGCACATTTCCAGATGTAGGATCTTGAACACCCGCTATAATTTTTAGAAAAGTAGACTTCCCAGCACCATTGGCGCCGATAATTCCATAACAATTCCCGGTATTGAAAGAGGTATTTACTTCATCAAAAAGAACACGTTTCCCAAATTGTACTGATAAGTTTGAAACTGATAACATTGCTTAAAATAATTTTGGCAAAAGTAAATAAATCAAACCAACCATCAAATTAAACGGAGTTGTAATTTAACAACGCCTTAACAAGAACAAATCGTTCATAAGCGTACTTTTGAAACTGTTACTATAAGATTTGTTACTTACTTATAAAATGAAACCAATATATTTCCTTCTTGGAGTTCTCTTTATCTATGGCTGTAAAATCAGTAATAAAAAAACAAATACTGTTTTCATTGGTGGGGATATTATTAATCCTTCTAACAACTATGTTATACTCTATGACCCTCAAGACAACGTTGACACCTTATACCTCAACGAAAATAATAAATTCTCACATCGATTTTTAGACTTCAATCCGGGGATTCACTCCTTTGTACATGGTGGTAAGCACAAATCTATTCTACTTGAACCGAATGATAGTATCATGATGCATATCAATACACATGATTTTGATGGCTCACTAACATATAATGGAACCGGTGCTAAAAAGAACAACTATCTTATTGAATTGTTATTAAAATTAGAAAATGAAATTAGTAACAATAATGACTTCTATACACAAGAACCTTTAAAGTTTCACGAAACGATAGAAACTGAAATTTCTGATAATATAGAAAACCTGCATTTTTTCTTAAAACACAACCCAAACTCTCAACTGTTTGAAAAAATTGCGACCTCTAGTATTAAATATCATTATTTCACCAGGAAAGAACTGTATCCTTACCGTCACTTTGGAGGTAACAAGCTAAGTGATTTTAAGGGTCTTCCTTCCAGTTTCTATAATTTTAGAAAGGAAATTATTTATAATGATAAGGAATTAAAAGACTTCTATCCTTATTATAATTTTCTATTCCCACACATTAATAACCTTGCTTTTGAGCAATTGATAGCCGTGAATACTAATTTTACTTTAGACACTAATAATTTAGAATACACCGATCATAAATTAGTTCTCATTGACAGCTTGGTTACAAATCCAATGATTAAAAACAATTTATTGAAATATACAACTCGTAATTTCATATCTAATTCAAAATCTATCGATAAGAGTTATATTTTGTATCAGTCCTATTTAGATAAAAGCACAAATGCTAAGGACAAATTATATATAAAAAACCTATTTAAAAACGCACAAGGATTACAACCGGGCTTCCAGTTGCCTGCTATTGAGGTAGTTGACGACCAAAACAACAACTTAAACATTAACTCGATATTTAACAGAACAACTGTTATCTACTTTTGGGACAACGCGAGCCGTTATCATTTTGAGAATAGTCACATAAAAGTAAACACCTTAAGGAAATTATTTCCAACTATTGACTTTATTTCCATTAACATCAATTCAATGCATACCAATGTTTGGAAAAATATGATTTATGCAAATCAATTTAATATTGACTCTGAGTATCGTTTTGCTAACCCATCATTCGCTAAAAAAAGATTGGCAATCAATTACATTAAGAAGATTTTAATCGTCGATAACAAAGGGGTTATTTTAAATGCAACAGCCAATCTATTTGACCCCTCCTTTGAAGACACCCTTCAAATATATAAATAAAAAAGACTGAAGTTTCCTACAGCCTTTTGAAATATTTAAATGGAATTAATCCGATTAATTTGTCTTTTTATAATCTTCTAAAAACTTAGCAAGCCCACTGTCTGTTAACGGGTGACGCAATAAACCTTCAATTGAACTTAAGGGACCTGTCATTACATCAGCTCCTATTTTTGCACAGTCAATAACATGCATTGTGTGACGTACTGAAGCAGCGAGAATTTCAGTCCCAAATCCATAATTATCGTATATATGACGAATTTCTGCGATAAGGTTTAATCCGTCTGTAGAAATATCATCTAAACGACCAATAAATGGAGACACATAAGTAGCGCCTGCTTTTGCAGCTAACAATGCTTGTCCAGATGAGAATACTAAGGTGACGTTTGTTCTTATTCCTTTATCACTAAAATATTTACAGGCTTTTATACCGGCTTTTATCATCGGAAGTTTCACTACAATTTGAGGATGTAAAGCTGCCAATGCCTCCCCTTCTTTAACCATACCATCAAAATCTGTAGAAATAACTTCAGCAGACACATCTCCTTCCACAATTTCACAAATTGACTTGTAGTGATTTAAAATGTTTTCAGCTCCTGAAATTCCTTCCTTAGCCATTAATGATGGGTTTGTAGTAACGCCGTCAAGAACCCCTAAGTCTTGAGCTTCTTTAATTTGTTCTAAGTTAGCCGTGTCGATAAAAAATTTCATGAGTTTAATATTTAGTTAGTTATAGAGTAGCAAAATTAACATATTATTAACGATAGACAAGAGAATCACCAAAAATAAGCTTCAGTTAAAGTTTGTAAAACAGACTTAAAAGACGCTCAAATAAAAGATCTGGCAAGATCCGTTTTAAAACTACAGAGAATTTTTGAAAGAAAGCCCCTACCTTATAATGGATCTTTGGATTCTTTGAGTTAATAACTTTATAAACTGACTTGGCCATAAGTAATGGATCTTCTCCACTATGCAAATGAGAATTCATAAGATTTAATGTTTTTCCGTATGACAATTTGTAAGGAGAATTTTCTAAAACTGGTGAATGGTAACGCCCTGCAGCAATATTTGTATCAAAATCACCTGGAGCTATATTACTCATTTTAATGTTAAAGTCCTTAAGCTCCATACGATAGGCCTCTGTAATTAACTCTAACGCCCCTTTGGTAGCACTGTAAACACCTCTAAATGGAAGCCCCATATAACCTGCTATAGAAGTGATGTTTATGATTAAGCCCGTGTTTTGAGCCCTCATATGTGGTAACACTTCGTTAATAAGATTTATAGGACCAAAAAAATTAGTGTCAAAATTATGTTTCATTTCCGATATTGGCGTTTCTTCCAATGGCCCTGTAATTCCAGCCCCTGCGTTGTTGACCAAAACATCAATTTTATCAGCTTTTGAAATTAACTCGCGGACACATGATCGGATAGATTCAAGATTGGTGACCTCTAATTTTAAAAGTGGAAATTTTGTATCAGAATAATTTTCAGGAAAACGGCTAGTGCCATAAACGATATAGCCTTTATCTATTAGAAACTCCCCTACCGACTTACCAATTCCAGATGATCCACCGGTTATTAAAACTACTTTTGACATAACTTTAGTGATTATAGGGAATAAAGATAAAAATAATTAAGGAAACTAGAAGGTACAAAAAAAGGCAAGCTACCTACATCACACCGCTACGACCATTTACCTTTGCTGCGTTCCCGCCCTGGAGGATTCAACAGGAGCTAGTTGTGTAGGACTTGCCAGTGCAAAGATACAATGTTTTAATATTCTCACAATGATTTTTTTTACTGAATATAAATAAATAAATTGCTAAAAAAATTATTAAGACTATGCACCCTTTCAAATTACTGACTTTCATTGGTTTCACCCTTTTACTGGCAAGTTGTGGAAATACTTCAAAAGTTAAAAATTCTAACTTTTCTATTCAAATTAATAGTGACTTAACTGTTATTTCTAATACAGACTCACTTACTGTGACAATTTTAAATCCTAAAAATTTAAAAATTGATTCTGTACAACTAACCTTGAATAATAAAAAGGCAACTAGTCCTGTTGATTTAAAAGAAGTGACCTTAGGAGAAAAATTGATAAAAGCAAAAGTCTATTACGACTCTCAATTTGAAGTCGCTATTAAAAAATTGACTTTGGTTAATAGAGCGGCCCCAAAACTATACACCTATGAAATCGTAAACACCTACCCTCATGACATCACATCATATACACAGGGCTTAGAGTTTTACAAAGGAGCGCTTTATGAAAGTACTGGGCAGTACGGGGAGTCTAAACTTAGAAAAATTGATTATAAATCTGGAGATATTATTAATAATATTGATTTAAAAGACGCCTATTTTGGTGAAGGCCTTTCAATTTTAAATGATAAAATTTATCAATTAACATGGAAAGAAGGTCGTGGTTTGGTCTACGACGTCAATCGCTTTGAACAAATAGAAACGTTTAAGTATGGACAAAGTAAAGAAGGATGGGGACTTTGTAATGATGGTGAGAAATTTTACAAATCAGATGGAACAGAATATATATGGTTACTTAATGCAAACACGCTAGCAGAAGAGAGTTATATACAAGCGTACACAAACAAAGGGAAGCTAACAAACCTCAACGAGTTAGAATGGGTTAATGGGTATATCTATGCCAATCGGTACCAAAAAAATGGGGTTGCCATTATTAATCCAAAAAATGGAGCCATTGAAGCCGTTATTGATTTTAAAGTATTAAAGTCTAAAGTAACCAAACATAATGGTTTAGATGTTCTTAATGGGATGGCTTATAATCCAAAAACTGGAACTTTATTTGTCACCGGTAAACGTTGGGATAAATTATTTGAGGTTAAAATTATCGAGAATTAAAACTCACTATCAAATAGGGGTATTTAATAATTAAGTGACGATTTGCCTAAATAATACATATCACACACACTATTCGTTAAATTTTAAAGTTATATTTTCACAAAAATTATTCTCTCATGAAGCGTTCTCTATATTTTACACTTAGTTTAACTGCTCTAATATTTTGGAGCTCCTGCCGCCAAGACTTTATATTTACTCCAAGTTCAGGGAATCTTAGTTTTTCTAAAGACACTGTTTATCTTGATACTGTTTTTTCAAATATTGGATCGAGCACGTATACTCTAAAAGTGTATAATACAACTAATGATGACATTCTTATCCCTTCGATTAAGCTTCGTGAAGGTCAAAACTCCAACTACCGAATGAATGTAGATGGTTTGATTGGCAATGCGACATCAATAGGGAAAGAATTTGAAAATATAGAATTGCTAGCTAGAGACAGTATGTATGTTTTTATAGAGACAACAATTGATATCCTGCCGTTAGTAGAAAATGAAACACAGTTTTTATATACAGACGCCATTGAGTTTGGAATCGGATCTGGTGTTCAAAACGTACAACTAGTCACGTTAGTAAAAGATGCTGTGTTTATCTATCCTAACCGTGATGCTGAAGGGGTTGTAGAAACCTTAACTTTTGATGCGGATGCTGACGGCATTGCTGATGAAACAACCATACAAGGAAGGTTCCTAGAAGATTCCGAGCTCACCTTTACCAATGAAAAACCATATGTGATTTATGGGTATGCGGCGGTTGGAGACGGAAAAACGCTTAACATAAACCCAGGAGCTAGAATTCATTTTCATGCTGATTCTGGACTCCTAATAACCAACAATGCTTCATTGCATGTCAATGGATTGCCAAGCTTAGATTCGGAACTTTTAGAAAACGAAGTTATTTTTGGTGGAGATCGTTTAGAACCACTTTATGAAGATATCCCAGGACAATGGCAAACCATCTGGTTGTTTAATGGAAGTACTGACAATGTCATTAACTACGCAACAATTAAGAACGGAACCATTGGCGTCTTGAGCGATGGAAATCAAGAAGATTCTACGAAATTTGAAATCACCAACTCACAAGTTTATAACTCTAGTAATTTTGGAATTCTTGGCAGGGCGACCTCAATAAAAGCTGAAAATTTAGTGATTAACAAAAGTGGTGTTTCTTCTTTTGCAGGAACTTTTGGAGGCAATTATAACGTCACTCATTCAACACTAGTTAATTACTGGACTTCTAGTTTTAGACAATTTCCAGCACTCTTATTAAATAATTTTATTGTGGATGCAGAAAACACCGTCACAACCAACCCATTGATGTCTGCAAATTTCACAAATTGTATCATTTATGGAAATGACAATCCTGAATTACTTCTTGAAAACGAAAACTCAGAGGAATTTAATTTTAAGTTTACAAACAGTCTTATTTATTTTAATGATCCAAATAGTAACTTTTCTTCTTCTGAATATGACTTCAGCAATACATTCCTATACGAGAACGTTCGCTTTAATGATGATCCACAGTTCCTTGACCCTTCTAATAACAAACTAAACATTCCTTTTGGATCCCCTGCAGAAGGCGCTGGCATAGTATCTGGAAACTTAAGTAAAGACATCACAAATACGACACGTAATTCGCCTCCAGACTTAGGCGCATATAACGCGATTGAATTTGAAGATTAATCCACAAAAAAACCTGCTTATCAGCAGGTTTTTATATATATAAAACTATAGGATTTTAAGAAACTAAAGGACGGTGACTCATTAGTGCATTTACCTTCTGAGCTATTGCTTCAAGTTTAGCTTCATCTTCATGGTTATTAATAACATCATCAATAAGCGATACGATCGTTTCCATATCAGATTCTTTCATACCACGAGTTGTTATTGCAGGCGTTCCCACTCTAATTCCCGAAGTTACAAATGGACTTTGCGTGTCAAAAGGAACCATGTTTTTGTTGACTGTAATATCTGCTTTTACCAATGCATTTTCTGCGTCTTTTCCAGTGATATTTTTGTTACGTAAATCAATTAACATCATGTGGTTGTCAGTTCCACCAGATATTAGATGGTAATCACGTTTTACAAAGGCTTGCGCCATTGCATCCGCATTCTTTTTAACCTGTAGTATATAATGTAAAAAATCGTCTGTTAGTGCTTCACCAAAAGCAATTGCTTTTCCAGCAATGACATGTTCTAAAGGCCCGCCTTGGTTTCCAGGAAATATAGCAGAATCCAATAAAGAAGACATCATGCGTACCTTTCCAGATTTTAAAGTAATTCCAAAAGGATTTTCAAAATCAGTCCCCATCATAATAAGACCGCCTCTAGGGCCTCTAAGCGTTTTATGTGTTGTGGTTGTAACTATATGGCAATGTGGTAAAGGATCGTTTAAAATCCCCTTAGCAATTAATCCTGAAGGGTGAGAAATATCTCCCAGCAATAAAGCGCCTACACTGTCTGCAATGGCACGGAATCGTTTGTAATCAATATCTCTAGAATAGGCAGAAGCACCCGCAATGATTAACTTAGGGTGTTCTTTGGTTGCAATTTCTTGAATCTTATCATAATCTAAAACACCTGTTTCCTTTTCAACGCCATAAAAAACGGGATTGTATAAACGTCCAGAAAAGTTAACTGGTGAACCATGAGTAAGGTGGCCTCCGTGAGATAAGTCAAATCCTAAGATCTTATCCCCTACTTTCAAGCAGGCATGAAATACCGCCGTGTTTGCTTGACTCCCAGAATGCGGTTGAACGTTAGCCCAAGCAGCACCAAACAAAGTCTTAGCGCGATCAATTGCAATTTGCTCAACTTCATCAACAATTTCACAACCGCCATAATAGCGCTTTCCAGGGTATCCCTCAGCGTATTTGTTGGTAAGAACAGAGCCTGTAGCTTCCATTACTTGTTCACTGGTAAAGTTTTCAGAAGCAATCAATTCAATACCATTGATTTGACGTTCCTTTTCAGCTTTAATTAATTCAAAAATTTGTTCGTCGCGTTGCATGTGTTGTATTATTCAAAAGTTATACGCAAAATTAATAATAAGATTGCTTTAAAACCATAAAAAATAAATATTTAAACACTATTTATTAAACAGTCATGAACAATTTGAAGAAGGGATCTTGAACCCTGCAATTTAGGAGATTATTTAAGATTAAGAAATATTTATAAATAGGCGGGTTTTAGTTAAGTATTAAAAATATAAACCCTATAAATTCATTAATCTATAAAATTATCGTAATTATTTTTTTAGCCCTTTAAATTTGATACTTTTGAATGTATATATTAATTAATTATGGATAGTATCATTATCAAGTCAAATAACCTCTCCTCAGAATCTTTGTATTCAGGCAACCTGATTATACTAATTCTAATACTTATTACGACCCTATTGGGTCTTATTAACATATAATTCTCGTCACGAAGTATTGTTAAATACAAAACAATAGTTTCTCTAATAAAACAAAAGAAAATGAAAGTCTTAAAATTTGGTGGAACATCCGTAGGTTCCGCAAAAAACATACTGAAAGTTATAGAAATTGTAAAAACTGAATCTTTGTCAGAAAATGTTACTGTTGTTGTCTCTGCCATCGGAGGAATTACGGACAAATTGTTAGCCGCGGCAGGCAAAGCAATTGAAAAAAATAAAAACTACAAAGAGGACTTTGAATCCTTAAGGTTAAAGCACATAGAGGTTATTGATGGTTTGTTAAGCGGTGAAGCCCATGAAACAACTTTAGATATCGTATTAAATCACCTATCCAAGCTTGAAAAGATATTGGATGGTATTTATTTAATTAATGAGCTGTCTCCTAAAACTACTGATAAACTTTTAAGTTTTGGAGAATTACTTTCCTCGTTAATCATTTATGAAACGATGAAATTACACGACTTAAACATCCAATTAAAAAATTCACAAAATCTGATCGTTACAGATTCAAACTTCACAAACGCGGTTGTTAATTTTAGTGAAACAAATGAAAACATTGTCACCTATTTTGGCAGTAATGATAAAATAATCACCATCCTTCCTGGGTTTATATCAAAATCTGAACTTGGAGAAATAACAACTCTGGGCCGTGGCGGGTCTGATTATACCGCAGCAATTATTGCAGCTGCGATGAATGCAAGTGTACTTCAAATATGGACAGACGTAAGCGGCATGTTTACATCCAATCCAAAAACAGTCAAGAATGCTAAACCTATCAAAAAACTCTCATATCTAGAGGCTATTGAATTATCACATTTTGGTGCTAAAGTGTTATATCCTCCTACAGTATTGCCTGTGCTTTCAAAACACATCCCTTTATTAATTAAAAATACTTTAGCTCCAGAAGATGAAGGAACACTAATTACGCATGTTGTTGAAAACAGAAACCCAAACCCCATCAAAGGGATTAGCAACATTAATAGCGTGTCCTTATTAACACTTCAAGGCAATGGAATGGTTGGGATTCCTGGGTTTTCAAAGCGTTTGTTTGAGACATTAGCTAGAGAAAAAATTAATGTTATTATTGCGACTCAAGCCTCTTCTGAGCATTCAATATGTATAGGCATTGCAGACAAAGAATCTACATTAGCAAAGTCTGTGATTGACAAAGAATTTGAAAACGAAATATCGCTATTTAAAATTGACCCCTTGGTTGTTGAAACTAATTTATCAATTATAGCAGTCGTAGGCGATCAAATGAAAAGTCACCAAGGCATTAGCGGTAAAATGTTTAGTACCTTAGGCAGAAACAATGTTAATATTCGTGCGATAGCTCAAGGGGCTTCTGAACGTAATATATCTGCCATAATAGATGAATCCGATGTTAAAAAAGCATTGAATTGTTTACATGAACGTTTTTTTGAATCGGAAACTAAACAAATAAACCTGTTTATTTCTGGAGTAGGAAATGTTGGGAAGTCCCTCATAAATCAGATAGAGCAACAAAAAAAGTATATAAAATCAACCCTAAATATAAAGTTAAAAGTGATTGGCTTATCAAATTCTAAAAAAATGGTTTTAGATAAAAGTGGAATTAATCTAAAGGACTGGAATTCCATTTTAAATAATGGTGATAAATCAGATCCTATTGGCTTTTTTGAAGCTACAAAATCTCTAAACCTTAGAAATTCTATTTTTATAGACATCACTGCTAACGAGCTTGTAGCATCCAGTTATGCACACTACCTAAAACAAAGTATCGCAGTTGTTGCTTGCAATAAAATTGCCTGTTCAAGTAGTATAGAAAACTATTTAGAGTTAAAACAGTTATCACATAAATACAATGTTCCCTTTTTATTCGAAACAAATGTAGGAGCTGGACTTCCTGTCATTGACACTTTGAAACACCTTATAAATTCAGGTGATGAAATTAATACCGTTCATGCCGTTCTTTCCGGAAGTTTAAATTATATATTTAATAATTTCAATAAAAACACAACCTTTCACGAAGTGGTTAAACAAGCACAGATAGAAGGCTATACTGAACCAGATCCAAGAATTGATTTAAGCGGGGTAGATGTTGCTAGAAAATTATTAATTTTAGCACGAGAAAGTGGCGAAATACTAGACATGAATAATATACAAAATGAAGCGTTTTTACCAGAAGAATGTATGAATGCTGATTCAGTAGAAACATTTTATGAAACTTTGAAGTCTAAAGAAGCTCATTTTCAAAAGCTTTTCGCATCTGCAGCATCCAATCAATGTCAATTAAAGTATCTTGCTGAATATAAAGATGGTAACGCTAAAGTTGGTCTAAAGGAAATTCCCGAAGGACATCCATTTTACAACTTAGAAGGCAAAGATAATATTGTAATGTTTTACACGAATCGATATAAAGACCAGCCTATGATTATTAAGGGCGCAGGCGCAGGGTCTGAAGTGACTGCTTCAGGTTTATTTGCTGACATCATCCGAATCTCAAAAAACTAATTAAATGAATGAAATAAGACTTTTTTCTCCAGCAACAGTTGCCAATGTATCATGTGGCTTTGATGTGTTGGGCTTTTGTTTAGAGGCTATTGGAGATGAAATGGTCATTCGAAAAACATTAAATAAAGGCGTTAAAATCACCAAAATTGAGGGCTATGACTTGCCTTTCGAAGTTAAAAAAAATGTAGCTGGTGTGTCTGCTTTAGCTTTATACGAAGCTGCCAATCCTGATTTCGGATTTGAAATCGAAATTTATAAAAAAATCAAACCTGGAAGTGGTGTTGGCAGTAGTTCTGCGAGTGCAGCTGGAAGTGTCTATGGAATGAATGTTTTATTAGGTTCCCCCTATTCACGTCTAGAACTCACTGCTTTTGCGATGAAAGGAGAAGCTGTGGCAAGCCAGAGCGAACATGCGGATAACATTGCACCTGCATTATTTGGAGGCTTTACATTAGTTAAAAGTTTACAGCCTTTAGAAATATTACAAATCCCAACCCCTGATGATTTATTTGCCGTTGTCATACATCCACAAATTGAAATAAAAACTGCAGATGCTAGAAAAATTCTTCCAAAAGATATTCCTTTAAAAAATGCCATTAAACAGTGGTCTAATGTTGGCAGTCTTATTCACGGCTTGCACACAAATGATTATGAACTAATCAGTCGTTCGCTTGAAGATGTGGTGGTCGAACCCTTTAGAAGTCAATTAATCCCTGGATTTAAAAGCATCAAAAAAGCGGCTCTAGAAAATGGAGCTTTGGGCAGTGGAATTTCTGGTTCTGGACCTTCTGTATTTAGTTTATGTAAAAGTCAATCAACTGCAGTTAAGGTTGAAAAGGCGATTAGACAAGCTTATACGAAACACACTGTCCCGTTTGAAATATATGTTTCTAAAATTAATATGAACGGAATCAAAGAACTTAACCCTAATTAAATATGAACTATTACAGTTTAAATCATATAGCACCCAATACTACTTTTGAAAATGCCGTTATCAAAGGGCTTGCACCTGACAGAGGTTTGTATTTTCCGGAAACCATAACAGCATTAGACCCCTCTTTTTTTGAAACAATTGAAACCTTATCAAATGAAGAAATTGCTTATGAAGCCATTAAACAATTCATAAGTCCTGAGATTCCAGAAGCTATTTTAAAAACTATTGTTTCTGAAACCTTGAGCTTTGAATTTCCAGTTGTCAAACTCACAGACTCGATTTCTACCCTAGAGTTATTTCACGGCCCTACAATGGCTTTCAAAGACGTTGGAGCACGCTTTATGGCACGTTGCTTAGGACATTTCAACAAGAATAATTCCAATGAAGTCACTGTATTAGTCGCAACTTCTGGAGACACCGGCGGTGCCGTTGCAAATGGATTTCTTGGTGTCAAAGGTGTAAGAGTCGTTATTTTATACCCAAGTGGAAAAGTAAGTGACATCCAAGAAAAACAACTAACAACCTTAGGGCAAAATATTACAGCCTTAGAAGTAGAGGGTACTTTTGATGATTGTCAAGACATGGTAAAAAAAGCCTTTTTAGACACTGATCTCACCTCAAAAATGCAACTCACATCTGCAAACTCTATCAATGTGGCACGATGGCTTCCACAATTGTTTTATTTCATGTTTGCTTATAAACAGCTGAAAAACAAATATAAAGACATCGTATTTTCAGTCCCTAGCGGAAATTTTGGAAATGTATGTGCTGGTATGATTGCACAAAAGCTAGGCTTACCTATTAAACATTTTATTGCTTCTAATAATGATAATAATGTGGTCACTCGTTATTTAAAATCTGCTGATTACGAACCTAAGCCTTCTGTTCAAACGGTTAGTAACGCCATGGATGTTGGAAACCCAAGTAATTTTATTCGTATTCAGGCAATCTATAATAATGATTTTGAAACCTTAAAATCAAACTTATCATCTTATAGTTTTTCTGACATTGAAACAAAAGAAGCATTGGATGAAATCTACACCACTACAGGATATATCGCTGATCCTCATGGCGCAGTGGGTTACTTAGGCTGCAAATCCTATTTAATGACGAATTCTGAAGCGCATTGTGTCTTCTTAGAAACAGCACACCCAACTAAATTTTTAGACGTTGTAAAAGAGGTTGTAGCTGTTGATATTCCATTGCCAAAACAAATAAAAGCAGTCATTGATAAAGTCAAAGTAGCAACTCAAATTAATGACTACTCAGAATTTAAAGCTTTTTTAACGGAACTTTAATCAGTTTCAGTTCCTATTTTTGTTTAGATTTGTAGTGAAAACATGACTTACTATGAAAACAATTGCTCTTCATTCAATACACGAAAAACTTAACGCAAAGATGGTCCCTTTTGCGGGCTATTTAATGCCTGTACAATATGAAGGGGTTACAATTGAACACCAAACTGTTCGCGAAGGTGTCGGCGTGTTTGATGTTTCTCATATGGGTGAATTTCTTATTGAAGGTCCTATGGCTTTAGAACTCATCCAGAGCGTCTCTTCAAATGATGCTTCTAAACTAACCTTAGGGAAAGCGCAATACAGCTGTTTACCAAATGACAATGGTGGTATTGTGGACGACTTGATTATTTATAAACTCAAAGAAGCGTCCTACCTACTAGTTGTGAATGCGAGTAATATTGATAAAGATTGGGATTGGATTGTTTCCAAAAACTCAATGGGAGCAGAAATGAAAAACAAGAGTGACGATTACTCACTCTTGGCGATTCAAGGTCCAAAGGCAGTGACTGCAATGCAGTCCTTATCAAGTGAGGATTTATCAAAAATTGATTTCTATAATTTTAAAATTTCAGATTTTGCTGGGATTGAAAATGTGATTATTTCGGCAACAGGTTACACAGGGAGTGGTGGATTTGAGATTTATTGTAAAAATTCTGATGCAAAGCAGATATGGGAACGTGTATTTAAAGCTGGAGATTCTTATGGAATTAAGCCTATCGGGTTAGCTGCCAGAGACACCTTAAGGCTAGAAATGGGTTACTGCCTTTATGGAAATGATATAAATGATGAAACATCTCCAATAGAAGCAGGATTGGGATGGGTGAGTAAGTTCTCAAAACCCTTTACAAATTCTGAAGCTTTAGAACTACAAAAACAACAGGGTACCAAACGACGCTTAGTTGGATTTGAGTTGTTGGAACGTGGCATCCCGCGACAAGACTACCGAATTGAAGATCCCGAAGGAAATGAAATAGGAATCGTTACTTCTGGCACTATGGCACCGTCACTTGGAAAAGGCATTGGCTTAGGGTATGTACAGAGTGCATTTAAAACAGCGGGGACTGATATCCGTATTGCGATCCGTAAACATAAGGTACCTGCAAAAGTTGTAAAGCTTCCATTTTATAAAAAATAATACGTTTAAATCATGGCAACATTAAAAAAACACCGGATCCTCATATTGGGAGTTAGTGGTTTTTTAGGGGGGGCTATTTATAAAGAACTCCACCCCTACTTTCAAACATTTGGGACCTTTAAAACATCGAGTGTTGCACACGAAAAAAACACGCATTTTTATCAATATGACTTTGAAGACGATGATATATTTGAAATCTTAAATTTAGTCAAACCAACCATTATTATTTCATCACTTAGAGGAGACTTCTCAGCTCAACTAACAGCCCATAAACATCTGTATGAATATATAAATCAAAAAAAAGATTGTAAGATGATTTTTTTATCATCCGCTAATGTCTTTGATGCCTATAGTAAATTTCCAAGCTACGAGAATGACACGACACTTAGTAACAGTATTTACGGACATTTTAAGATTCGTCTTGAGCAATTATTCCTAAAACTACCAACAAATAAAGTAGCTATTATTAGATTACCTATGGTATTTGGAGCTCAATCTCCCCGTAACAACGAAATTAAATTACTACTCAAACTAGATGAGCCAATAGAGCTATTTCCAAATCTGATCATGAATGTTATAACGGCAAAAAAAGTTTCTCAACAATTACATTATATAATTAACAGAAGTAAAACTGGTATTTATCACTTGGGAAGCTCAGACTTGGTGAGTCATGATGATTTCATTAAAGAGCTCGTCGAAAGGATGTATTTTAATAATACTCGATATAAACTAGTTTACACCACTAACGACAATCGCTATCTAGCAGTCCTTCCAAAAGACAACAAACTTCCAAAACATCTTCAAATGAAAAGTGAAGACGTCCTAAAGGATATGATTTGATTAATTAAGTCTTATAATCTTTGTTTTTCAGTCCAGCATTTTTATTTTTGTTAAACATAATACACAGGAACCTATGGGAAGAGCTTTTGAATTTCGCAAAGCAAGAAAAATGAAGCGTTGGTCAGCAATGAGCAAAGCATTTACACGTATTGGAAAAGACATTGTTATGGCTGTAAAAGAAGGCGGTCCTGATCCAGATAGTAACTCCAGACTGAGAGCTGTTATTCAAAATGGTAAGGCTGTTAATATGCCAAAAGACAATATTGAACGGGCCATTAAACGCGCTAGTGACAAAAGCCAAGGGGATTATAAGGAAGTCTTATTTGAAGGCTATGCCCCACACGGAATAGCTATATTAGTAGAAACAGCAACCGATAACAATACACGAACCGTTGCGAATGTAAGAAGCTATTTTAATAAATGTAATGGGAATATGGGCACTTCGGGGTCCGTAGTTTTTATGTTTGACCATAGTTGTAATTTTAGAATTAATGCTGAAGGATTAGATGCCGAAGAAGTTGAACTTGAATTTATAGATTTTGGAGCTGAAGAGGTTTTTGCAGATGAAGATGGTATTTTAATCTACGCTCCCTTTGAAAGTTTTGGGGCCATTCAATCGGCTTTAGAATCACGGGATATAGAAATCCTTTCTTCTGGATTTGAGCGCATACCACAAGTGACAAAGCCTTTAAATGAGCAACAAATAATAGACGTTGATAAATTACTAGAAAAACTAGAAGAAGATGATGATGTTCAAAACGTATATCACACCATGCAAGAATAACTAAGAGTACTCAGGAACTTTTCCTTTGATTCCCTCAAAAAAAGCACGCATAAACTTAAAGTCAGCTTCAATGTCATCCGTTGGAAAGAAAGGATTTGAAATGCAATTAACCTTGTTTTCAAAATCAAAAGTGATCATTACTACAGGTACATTGGCTTTTTTGGCTATGTAGTAAAACCCAGTACGCCAAGTATCTACTTTTTTTCGGGTTCCTTCTGGAGCTAATGCCATTCGAAATACCTCTCTATTTTTAAAAAGTCTTGCGATTGCATCTACTTGCTTCTCATTTCCATTACGTTTAATAGGCGCACCACCAAGAGCTCTAAAAAACCAGCTTGTTAGTGGAGTGAATAAAGACTGTTTACCGACAAAATTAATTTGGACTTGGATGATCGAGCGCAATAAAACACCAATATAAAAATCATGCCAACTGGTGTGAGGGGCAGCTATAATCACTGCTTTTTTTACAGTTCTGAATTCTTTGAAACCAGTGAAATTCCATCCCAAGAGGCGATGGTATATAAATTTTGAAATTATTTGCATTTTTACATTTTAGAATAAAGATCTTTTAGCAAAGATCTAGTAATTTGGGTCTTCCATTCTTTTCCTACAGCATTTTCCCACAATGGCTCAAGACTTAAAGCAACATCAATCATGATGTCAAACTGTTGATCAGAAAGGTTCGCACAAAGCCCTTTAGGTAATGAAATATTATGCTTTGCTTTCATCTGTTTAAAAACTCGAACCCCTTCTGGATAAAATGCTTCAAGATGATCAAATACAATACAATTACCTATGCCATGTTTAACCCCTAATAAATAGGACATTCCATAACTTAGTGCATGTGCTACTCCAACTTGTGAATACGAAATACTCATGCCACCATGCCATGAAGCCATCATTAATTTATCTTGACTTTCGCTAGGACTTAGTGAACTTAAAAACACCTCTTCACATAGTTTTAATGCAGTAAGTCCATATGTTTTACTAAAAGAATTTATAAAATTCCCGTTTAGAGATTCAATACAATGAATATAACAATCCATGCCAGTGTAAAACCACTGGTCAATAGGAACATCAACAGTAAGTTCTGGGTCCAATATCACCTGGTCAAATGGAGTAAAGTCGCTGTTGATTCCTAATTTCTTGGTCGATCCTGTTAATACTGTTGTTCTTGAAACTTCAGAGCCCGTTCCAGAAATAGTAGGGATACCTACATGATAAATACCTTTGTTCTTTATTAAATCCCATCCCTGATAATCTTCACTAGATCCATTATTGGTAAGCATTAGTGAAACGGCTTTTGCTAAATCTAAAATTGTACCGCCACCAATACCAATAATTCCTGATGGCAAAATACTGGTGCTTAAAATAATTTTCTCAACTAAAAGATCAACTTGAGAAGTTTTGGGTTCATTATCAGCAGAAATATATATTATTTGATCTCCATAGAGTAATGGGATTTTTGAGATAAATAATAAATCAGCCTCAAACACATCATCAATCAAAAATATGAAAGGGGCTCTCTCATTTTTACGCATAGGAGCTATAATTTCACCAAGCTGATTGAAACTACCTCGACCAAAAACAACTTTGGCAACCATTGGAAAATTTTTAAAACTCATAAAATATAAACGTTCAATATGTTAAAAAATTATTTTAAATTTAAGTACTCTTGAAACTTTTCTGCAAACTGACCTACATGGTAGCCATCTACCAACGCATGATTAACACTAACTGATACATTCATCAATATTTTACTTCCTTCATTATAGGTTTTACTAAACCCTATTTTAGGGATAGAATCCTGAAGTCCTGAAAAAGGCTCTTTTTGTGACGAAAAACTAAACCAGGGTAAGGCAGAACAGTGAATACAATCTATTCCATATATAGGTGGGTAAAGTTCAGACGATTCTTGAATACGCTGCTTTTCGTTATTTAAATTTACATTAAACTCTTTAAAGTTTTCTGTGAAATTAACATAACTAAATCCAAATGTATGATCTTCTCTAGCTATTGTAGCTGAGGCGTGTATCACTTCTAGCTCAAACACTTCATTATCAATAATCCTATATTTAAAGTTTTCTGTATGATTAACAGCCTTCATACACGCATGAAGGTAAGTCGCAAAAAAACTATAATTATTATCTTTTGCGTTCTTATAAGCAATGGATACATCAAAAGGAATGGTGACTGCAAAAAAGGGGTCATTGAGAGCTATAAAATGATGATAATGTAGCCTGCGATTCCAATTGGTTAAATCTATTTTCTTCAATATATAATATATTAATTATTTTCTCTTAAAAGGTTTTTTGCACGTTGAAGATCTTCGGGGGTATCTATTTCAACGCCTTGAACATCTGTCTCAACCATTTTAATTTTTTTCCCAAACTCTAGATAACGAATGCATTCAATTTTTTCAGAAACCTCCAGCATTTTCATTGGGAGTTTTGTAAAGTCTAATAACGCTTCTTTTCTAAAAGCATAAACGCCTTTATGCTTGTAGTACTTAGTTTGGACTGTTGTGTCTCTTTGGTATGGAATTGGGCTTCTTGAAAAATAGAGTGCAAAATTTCGTTGATCAACAATAACCTTAACTGTGTTAGAGTTTTGAATTTCATCAGGATCTGTAATATGAACCATCAAAGAAGCTAAATCAATTTCTTTTTCATCATCAGTTTCAAATACACTTATCACTTTTTTAAGGCTCTCACGGTCAGTAAATGGTTCATCTCCTTGAACATTCACCACGACATCACAGTCAACAGATTGAACCGCTTCTGCAATGCGATCACTTCCAGATTCGTGTTCTTTAACACTCATTATAACCTGACCACCATTACTTATAATTTCGTGACTGATAATTTCACTATCAGTCACAACATAAACTTCACTAAACAATTTAGTATTCATGGTAGCCTTATAGGTTCTAAGTATGACACTTTCACCCCCTAGGTCCTGCATTAGCTTTCCCGGAAATCGGGAAGCACTGTATCGAGCAGGGATCATGGCAATTATTTTCATTAAATTCTAAATTTATTTATATTCAAAATTACATAAATTTTAATAAATTAAATAAGTCAAAACGGTATATAATTAATCTTCAAAAAAATCATCTTTAAATCCTATGAGATAAAGCTTTTCTTTTGCGCGAGTAATCGCTGTATAAAGCCATCTTAAATAATCACGATCAATTCCATTTGGAAGATAAGGCTGCTCAACAAAGACCGTATTCCATTGTCCACCCTGAGACTTATGACAAGTTATAGCGTATGAAAACTTGACTTGAAGTGAATTTAAATACTTACTTTTCTTAACGCCTAAAAACTTCTTATAGGAAGACGATTCGTCTTCAAAATCTTTTAAAATCTCTTGGTATAGCTTATTAGACTCTTCATAGGGTAATGAAGGGGTTTCCAATTTGATGGTATCTAACATCAGAACTGTTTCAAAAGGAGTCATTTTAGGATAATCAACCATTCTGATTTTAACTTCTGCAAATCGAAATCCATATAATTCTTTGATACTAAATATTTCAAGGACTTCAATAATATCTCCATTGGCAATAAATCCAGCCTCACTCGTTGGTTTTAACCAGAAATAATTATTTTTTACAATCATTAAAAAATCACCCGCTGTTAATTCATTTTCATTAAATAAAATTCGTGAACGAATTTGTTCGTTATACAAATTGGCACGTTTATTAGAACGTACAATTAAAGCGGTATCTTCATTACCCAATGTGCTGTAAGCATCATTTATGGCATCTAAAATCTCATAACCATCTGTTAGCCTAACAATGTCCTTAAACCCTTTTAGATTAAAGTGAAAAGAATCAAAATAAGAATTTGAAACGGCCTCCCTTAAATGGGTAGCGTTAAATAGAATCCCAGAGTCTTCGCCCTGCCTTACTACTTCATCCAGTTCCAAACGAATCACTTCTTTATTGTAATTAAGTTCTAAATTAGACTCGTTTAAGGCTGGACTTAAATCTAATTTAACTGGGGGTAGCTGCGCGGTATCGCCGATAAGTAATAACTTACATTGGTGACCTGAATATACATACTGTATCAAATCATCCAGTAGTGAGCCGCTCCCAAATAATTTAGCTTGATTAGAAATATCTGATATCATTGAGGCTTCATCTACAATAAACAACGTTTTTTTATGCTTGTTTGGAGCAAGTACAAAAGACATTTTACCATTTTTTTCTGCACGGGGCGAATAAATTTTCTTGTGAATAGTAAATGCCTCACTTTTAGAGTAGTTGCTAATGACCTTCGCTGCACGACCCGTTGGGGCGAGTAGAACTGCCGTTTTTTTAACATGCCACAGGTTTTTAACTAAAACCCCTATTATGGTTGTTTTTCCAGTTCCCGCATACCCTTTTAATACAAACAATTCGTTAGCAATAGAACTGAAAATAAAGTTCGAAAGTTGCTGCAAACCAATATTTTGTTTTAAAGTTGGTGTGAAAGGAAAACTTGTTTTTAGTAATTTATAAAAGTCATTAGAATCCATTGGGTTATTGAGCAGATAATTATTTATTCAAATATAGAAATGATTTTTACTAACATTCACTTTATTGAATAAAAAAAAATTGTAGATTTGTGATGTCTCATTTTAATTAAAAAAATATTATGGTAATTTTAGGAATATTCTTGGTCATTGTTTTAACAATTGTAATTGTTTATCTAATTGATAAAAAAATTCCAAAAAAATATAAATCTTATATTCTTTTGGGATTATGGAGTTTAATAATTTATTTGGGTTATATAACATTCATGTCTGTTTACGGAGAGATTAAGTTTAACCAACTTAAAGAGAAGCGTTATAAGGTTGTTATTGAAAATCTTAAAGACATTAGAGATGCTGAATTAGCACACAGATCTGTAACCGGACAGTTTCAACCAAATTGGGATAGTTTAGTTAAATTTATTGAAAATGAAAAATTCACTATCACACAACGTAGAGATTCCACTATAATTGACAAAGAACTTACTCGTTTGTATGGAGTGGATACAACCAAAGATATTGTCATTATTGACACCCTCGGATTTGTTCCTGTATTAGACTCCTTATTTGGAGCTGATACTCGCTACAGAACCATGATGAAGGTTCCTTCAGGAAAAGAAGGCCAATTATTTGAATTAAAATCAGGACTACTAGAACAAAACGGGATTAACATTCCTGTATTTGAAGCCTCTGTTTCAAAAAAAATGATTCTATTTGACCAAGACAAGAACTTAGTAGACTTAGAATCTGAAGTGATTTCGGTTGAAGGCGTTAACGGCCCAAATTTAAAAGTTGGATCTATGGAAGAAGTAAATACTAACGGAAACTGGCCAAAAAATTATTCAGAACAATAACATATCAGAATCTATAAATGAATTGTCCATTCAAGTAAGCTTGAGTGGACTTTCTTTTTTTGTTTTAAATTCAGTGACTTCCAATATTGAATATTTGGAATCTGTGAATTTTGATAAGAAACAAACACCTAAAGAACTTTTAGACCACCTCGTTCATTCCTTTAATTCCATTAATGAACTAGGTCAAGAGTTTTCTAAAGTTACTATAATACACAGTAACGAACTAGCGACTATAGTCCCTAAACCGCTGTTTGATGAAACCAATCTCATCGACTATCTAAAGTTTAATTCAAAGATTCTTAAAACAGACTTCATTACCTACGATCAGCTAAAAGTTGAAGATATCGTGATTGTTTACGTTCCACTTGTAAATATAAATAATTTTATTTTTGATAAGTTTGGTAGTTTTGAATACAAACACAGCGCGTCCATTTTAATAAATCGTGTTTTAACTCTTGAGAAAAACACAAAAAAGCCTAAAATGTACCTCAATATTGAGAAAAATCATTTTGAGATCGTGGTGGTTGAAAATAATCTTTTAAAGTTTTACAATCGTTTTGAATATATCACCAAAGAAGATTTTATCTATTACCTTCTCTTTACTGCTGAACAACTGCAACTAAACCCCGAAGAATTCCCACTAGTGTTAATGGGCACAATTGACCAAGAAGATGAGTTGTATAAAATCGCCTATAAGTACATAAGAGATGTAAGTTTCCTGAACCCTGGTTCTATGTTACATAGTAAGGATTCAAGCTCTAAACATTTCACATTACTAAACAGCTTATAATGCGCATTATTTCAGGAACTTTTAAAGCCAGGCGAATCATGGCTCCCAAAAAATTACCAGTCCGCCCTACAACTGATATGGCGAAAGAAGCGCTTTTTAATATTCTTAACCATCGCTACCATTTTCATGACATTTCCTTTTTGGACTTATTTGCAGGAACGGGAAATATCAGTTATGAATTTGCTTCAAGAGGCACCGAATCTATCGTCGCTGTAGACCAGAATTTTCATTGTACAAAATTTATTGGGAAAACAGCTGAGGAATTTGAGATGCCTATTCAAGTGATTAAAGCAGAGGTGTTTGGTTTTTTAGAAAAAACGAAGCAAACTCAAACAATTATTTTCGCAGATCCACCTTATGAATTAGAGCATGAAAAGTTTTTAAAGATTATTGAGCTTGTCTTTAAAAATCAGCTTCTAGAAACGGATGGCGTTCTTATTATCGAACACTCAAAACAAACGGATCTTTCTGAATCACCCCACTTTTCGGAAGTTAAGGGCTACGGAGGCAATCGCTTTAGTTTTTTCGAAAACTAAAAAAAAAAAGCAGATCTATAAGCCGGATTCTGTACCACACAAGTGTGGCCCTTATCATTTATCTTCGCTTACTGTTACCAGCAAACTTTAGCTGCCTACCCTTCAGCATCGCACGTGACGCGCTCAGCACTGATATACATGACATTGCACCCTATAGAGTTTACCTGGTTTCACTACAGCATTACCTGTACATTCTTTCTGTTGCACTTTTCCTAGCCTCACGACTGGTGGTCGTTAACCACTATAGTACACTACGGTGTCCGGACTTTCCTCTCTTCGTTAAAAACGAACAGCGATAAGGCGATCTGCTTTGTCGCAAAAGTACACAAATTGTTAATAACTCCTTTTAATTTAAGGGGGTTTAATTTAGTCGTTACTAGATGAATTTTTTAAATTTGTTTTGATAAGATATTTATGGAACCATTTATTGTATCGGCCTTAAAATATAGACCTCAAACATTTAAAGATGTTGTTGGGCAAACTGCTATCACCAATACTTTAAAAATGCGATTGATCAAAACCATTTAGCACAGGCTTTATTATTTACAGGACCCAGAGGCGTTGGTAAAACAACTTGTGCTCGTATTCTGGCTAAAATGATTAATAGTAATAGTTCAGAAAATGAAAATGAAGACTTTGCGTTTAATATATTTGAATTAGATGCCGCTTCTAATAATTCTGTTGATGACATTCGTAGTCTCACAGATCAAGTTCGGATTCCACCTCAAGTAGGAAACTACAAAGTGTATATTATTGATGAAGTTCACATGCTATCGGCATCGGCATTTAACGCCTTCCTAAAAACATTAGAAGAGCCACCTAAACATTGTATTTTCATTCTCGCTACTACTGAGAAACATAAAATAATCCCTACGATTCTATCTCGATGTCAGATTTTTGACTTCAAAAGAATTACTGTTACAGATGCTAAAAACTACCTTAAAGTTATTGCTGAAGAGCAAGGCATTACTGCAGAAGACGACGCGTTACACATTATTGCTCAAAAAGCAGATGGAGCCATGAGAGATGCGCTCTCAATTTTTGATAGAGTTGTTAGCTTTTCTGGGAAAAACCTCACACGTCAGGCTGTTACTGAAAATTTAAATGTTTTAGATTATGACACCTTTTTTGAAGCGACCGATTTAATTTTAGAAAGTAAAATCCCTGACTTATTGGTACACTTTAATCACATATTATCCAAAGGGTTTGATGGGCATCATTTTATCACAGGATTGGCTTCTCATTTTAGAGACTTATTGGTTAGTAAAACCCCTCAGACGATAGAACTTCTTGAAGTTGGAGAGGATACTAAAAGCACTTACAAAAAGCAATCGGAATTAACTTCTCAAGCATTTTTAATTAACGCTATTGAGCTAGCTAATTCATGTGATCTGAAATATAA
>Ga0209092_10000739_pt1 | contig 32750 bp, 31 predicted proteins | sample FraStrMetagenome_FD_187446 | JGI IMG/M metagenome (GOLD analysis project Ga0209092, IMG submission 187446) | Marine eukaryotic phytoplankton communities from Arctic Ocean - Fram Strait ARC3M Metagenome (SPAdes) (version 2) | ecosystem: Environmental > Aquatic > Marine > Oceanic | place: Fram...
TGTCCGCAGTTCGAGTCTGCGTGTTCCTACCCGCTCCCGAGTGAATATTTCCCGTCAAAGGTTACAGTTTTTTGCATTGCTACTTTGATGTACCTGCCGACCCAATCATCCATCCCTTGCCTTAAATTTTAGTCCCTGACGATTTGTGATCGCACCCTTCGCGGGGGTGAGACTTTACTCTCGTTCTAAAAATATCTGCGCTATATAGTTTGTTTACTGTGCTTCACTAAATTTCGCAGGGATAATTTAGTGAGTTCATGGATGAGCCTAGTCAAAAAATATACCGCTTTTACGCTACTCGAGTTACTCGCTACTCTCGCTATTATGTCCATTCTGGTTTCTTTGGCCGCACCCTCATGGTCGAGGTTTGTTGCTGAGCGCAAGATCAATCTTCAAGTTTGGGAGCTGCGACGCACGCTTGAATTAGCTCGGAGTTTGGCCGTTTCGCAGCATCTGGTGTGGAAAGTGTGTATGGCAGCAACCTCGCTGGCCTGCGTCAAAGAGCAGGGTCAGCGCCTATTGGTTTTCCTTGATGCTAATAATGATCATCGCCTTAATACGGATGAAGTTATTTTTAGAGATATTGAACTGTTGGGTACCAATATCAAATTGTCGGCCTCCGGGCGCTCTTATATTCGTTTTAAGCCCACGGGGGATGCTATGGATTCAGGTAACTTTTTAGTCTGTTCAGATAACAAATCTATAGCTTATGGCCGTCAGGCAATAGTGTTTCGCAGCGGACGAATTCGTCTGTCACGGGATACTGATGACGATGGGCATGATGACCGTGGAGGCGTAAATATACGTTGTCACTCGAGCTAAACTGAGTGATGGAATAAATCTGGCTGAGCTTTATATTCGATATCGATCGTGACTTTTATAGCATTAATCTCTTTGTTGCCACCTACATTAAAATAGGAGATGGGATGATGAAGCACGGAGCAACAACAGGGTTCTCATTAATTGAGCTAATGATATGTATCGGCATTATTAGCATTTTGGCGGCATTAATATTTCCCAATTACCAGCTGTATATTGTGCGTAGCAATACAGTAGCGGCGCAACAGTATCTCCTTGAGTTGGTTAGTCTGCAAAACCAAGCCATGTTTGACAACCATGGGTATACCGAGCAACTTGAGGCTCTAGGCGCTTCCCCTATCGAGCGGGTTAAAGCGCATTATGATATCGCTATTACCAATGTTAACAATACCGCTCAACCACCCACCTATAGCATTCAAGCGATAGCTAAACCCGGTTCTATGCAGGCGACATCAAGCCCCTTAACCATTAACCATCTGGGGCAGAAAAGTGCGGGTTGGTATGAGTAGATTAGCTAAAACAGTCACGCTAGGTTTTACCTTGATTGAGGTTCTTGTCACGATGCTGATTTTTGCGCTGGGGCTTTTGGGTTGCGCAGGCCTACAAGGTCGTGCACAAAAATCTCAGCAAGAGGCTTATCAGCGTGTTCACGCCATAAATATGCTCACGATTATGCTGGGTAATATTAGTGCCAATAGTGACGCCCGCGGCTGTTATCAATTAGGTGGTACCGAGCTGGGTGTCGGTTACAGGCAGAGCTATAGATGTACATCTCACGGCAGCGCAGAGGCACAGCAGCAGGCTGCAGATAGCGTTAATCAGTGGAGTGATTTATTGCAGGGTGTGCATACAACCAGTGGTGGAAATAATGTTGGTGGGCTATTAAATGCGCGTGGCTGTATTGAGTATGACTCGGCGTCTAGCCGCTATATTGTCACTGTTGTTTGGCAGGGGCTCACAGAAGCTAGTGCTACTGACTCTAGCTGCGGCGAAGGCAATTATGGGGGTGCAAGCAATCGTCTTCGCAGGTTGGTTAGCGGTACCTTTTATGCTCCCGATTTAAAGGGTTGAGGGAAGTATTTTGAGCATTCAAAAAAATATCATTGGTATTTCCCTTGTCGAATTAATGGTCTCAGTCGCGCTAAGTATCTTTTTGTCTGCGGCAATTGTGGATGTCACCCTTACCGCGTCGCGGGTTAATCGTCAGGTTCAGCTGACCAGCGAGATGGTTGAAAATGGGCGTTACCTTGGGCAGCTATTAAATACGGAATTAAGCTTGGCTGGTTTTTATGGCTGGTTAAAAGCACTGCCAATTATTAGCGGCACGGTACCGGATCGCTGCACTGAAATTACTGTGGCTGACTTAACCAAGGCTTTGAGTTTTCCGGTGGATGGTATTGATGATGGAACTAAGGATCAGATAATTTGTTCCGGCGATCGTCTACTGGCGGCAACAGATGTTTTAGTGATTCGTCGCGCCAGCACGGATTCGGTCACCTCGACGATCGGTTTGGTGGGAAGCCAGCATTATGTGCAGGCCGATGGGAGTTCTCTTACTTTAGCCATGGGTTCTAATGATAAGAGCTTTAATCAAACACAAAAAGATGGCGTCACCCTGGCACCTATTAGGGCGTTTAGTCAGGTTATTTACTATGTGAGTGAGGATCATGTATTTAAGCGCCGCCGGCTGTTAGAAGGAACATATACGCGCGCCGAACCGCTTATTGAGGGGGTGGATGACTTTCAAGTTGAGTATGGGATAGATAGATCTGGTGACGGCATAGCGAATGCCGAGGGTACCAGCGCTGCCTTTATTGAACTTCCAGCATCCGGTCAAGAATGGGCCGCTGTTGTATCTATAAAATATCATCTGCTACTTAGTAGCACTGATCCAGCACCCGGCTTGAAGGATACAAAGCTCTTTACCTATGCTGATAAGATCAATATAGGTTTCGATGACAATAAGGCACGTAGGCTTTTTACTGGTGTTACTCAGTTGAGTAATGTCAGTGCACGCAGGACAGCGCAGTGAAGGCGTTAGATTATAAGCAAACGGGCGCAGTACTTCTGATCGCGCTGCTTATGTTATTACTACTCAATATCCTAACCGCGGCCAGTATTTCGTCCAGTAATATCAATATGCAAGTGATACAGACACAGCAGCGTTTGCTAGAGGTGCAGCAGGCTGCGACCAATGTGAGCAACCATGTTTTGAGCAATCTAGATTACTTTATTCATCATAAGGACTACCTGAATAGCCAAGGACAGTTTGCGCCTGCGCTTCCAGACTTCCTCTTTTCAAGTCCCTCGGGCCAGATTGATGTTGAAGTCGATAGTCTTGTATGTCTGTTTGAAACCAATGTTACCGGATGCAGCTTAGATGGTTTGGCTCTCTGCCCGCAGGAGACAATTTGGCAGTTGAGCACCACGGCATCGGACAGGCCATCTGGGGCCCAGGCAACCATTGTAGAAGGTGTCAGCGTCAAATATTTGCCTGGCCATTGCCCCTAATAAATGCACAAAAAAGCCAAGAGGCCTAGATGAATCTAGTAGCAAGACTTCGTTGGTACCTATTATCTGTGCTCTCTACAGACCTGTGGTCAGCCGATATAGATATCTATAATCAGGACGCGGTCCTGACCGCCGCTGCTCTGCCGTTATCTTCATATGTTCAGGGTACCAATAAGAATCAAGTTTATATTGGCATGTTTCGTCCTGATCGCAATGATCCGGCTTGGCAGGGCAATCTAAAACTGTATCAGATTGCATTGAGACCAGATAACGTCACAGCAATATTGGTTGATGCAGATGGCAAGCCGCTGATTGATATGGGGTCTGGTCTGATTGATAGTCGGGCTCGAAGTTTTTGGACTAGTGGCGATGATAGTCCCGATGGCAGCATTGTTGCACTGGGTGGTGGTGCTCAGGGACTGCGCGACCATATTGGCGCCAATCGCACCAACCTTACCTGCACTGGCTCCTGTAGTGGTTTAGAGCCCTTTGCCTTAACCAATAAAAATCTGCTGCATACTGATTTCGGTGCTCAAGATAGCCAGCAGATGAACAGCATTATCAACTGGGCTACAGGCGTTAGTAATGTTCCTGCACATGGCGATGTTATCCATTCTCGTCCCAAAATTATTGATTATGGCGGCGATATTGGATCCTATGTTTTTTATGCCTCTAATGATGGAATGGTTCATGCGGTAAAAGCTGGGCTGATCGAAAAGTCGGTGCTGATCAGTTCGGATGATGGCGAAGAAGCCTGGGCCTTCACCGCGCCCGAGCAGTTTAAAAATCTAAAAGCATTATATGATCGACAGACGTCATATGATCGTGGCAAAAAGTTGCAAGATACCTTTGCTGACAAGCCATACTTCTTTGATGGACCGATAAGTAGTTACCTCAGGTACAACAGTAATAATCAGATTGGCAATGATCCTGCGGGCGAAAGTAGCCAGGCCATTATTTATCTAACAGCTAGGCGCGGTGGCAGTCTTATATATGCACTCGATGTCACTAATCCACTATCCCCAAGGATAGCTTGGCATAAAAGTAATCTGGATATGGGTTTTAGTGAACTAGGTCAAACTTGGTCAATGCCAGTCCTAGCCAGGTTGAAAATAGAACCCTCAAGCGCTCAGCAGGGACTGCCGGCACTTGCAATGGGGCTTGGTTATGATGCCGTGGCAGAGGATCAAGGAGGCACCACCAGAACTCAGGGTCGCGGTATTATTATTGTAAATGCACTTAGTGGAGATATTATTTGGCAGCACAGTAATGCAGATGCCGGAGCGGATTTTTCGGTGCCTGCTAATTTAACGACCATTGATCGCAATGCAGATGGCTTTACTGATCGAATTTATTTTGGCGATACCGGCGGTCAGCTTTGGCGTGTGGATAGTCAGGGTGCGGATCCAGCTGATTGGCAAGCAAATCGTTTACTCGTGCTGCCCAGTGGACATAAGTTCTTTAATGCACCAGATATAGTGGCCAGCGCGGATGGCTCCTATGACGGCGTGATAATAGGCTCGGGCGATAGGGAAAAACCTTTTGATACGAGCACGCAAGATTATTTGATTTTTTATCGGGATACTGCTGTCAGCCAGCCGCTCGCCCATGCTCCGATGCTGTCCTTGGATGATTTATATGAAGTCAAAGTCGATTCGGGTTCATTGCTGTTTGATACTCAAAATATTGATAACAAGACGTTTGAAAATGGTTGGTATCTGCAGCTAGAGCAAGGTGAGAAAGTGGTCACTCGCTCATTGACGGCGAACAATATCACGACCTTTGCTACCCATATTCCCTGCAAAACTTCTGACTGCAATGATCTGGGTGAGTCGAGGATCTATCGAATTGATCCGTTTGCAGTTTCACCAAAGGCCGACAATCACCAGGCTTATAGAGTGATAGATAGGGGCGGTATTTTGCCACAGCCAACAAAGTTTTCAGTGATTTTAGACGCTGAAAATTGCGAGGCAGATCGATGTAACTCAGAGGAAAAAATTATTAGCGGGGTGCTGTTTGGTCCACATATTGAACAGTTTCGTGACCAGGTATTAGGTGATCGGCGCAAGCTGTGGTGGTATAACAATCAAGATAAGTAGAGTCCTGTATTCGAGCCCGATTAAATAGATTAATCGTCATTTAAACCCAGTTTCTTAAGTCGATAGCGAGTCGAACGAAAACTAATGGCTAGCTTTTTAGCCGCCTCAGTTTTATTCCAGCGAGTCTTCTCGAGAGCATCCATTAAGATATCTTTTCCGATATTTTCAAGATGATCATCCAGTGAGTCTATGGATTGAAATCATAAGTCTGGCTGCATTTCTATCGATACTGAGTAAAGATGTTGCAGACTTAGGTTGTCTATCAGGGGTGGGCATCTTGCTAACTTCTCCGTCCGAATTGGAGCGTTTAGCTTAAAGATAGACCCAAAGGTGGCAGTTTTCCTGATTGCGCCGATTTTAGGCTGATGCTGGCAGTGGAGTTACATCAGCTCTGGTGTCAGTCGTAGATCGTGGCTATGGGCAAGCGCTTGTGCTGTGTTCTGATGTAAATGGCAATTAACCGCGCTGCTGCGTCGGCATCAACCTCTTTACCTTCAAGGAAATTATCTATGTCATCGTATGACATACCGAGAACCTGCTCATCTTCTTTCTGCGGACTTAGACATTCCAGATCAGCGGTTGGGGTTTTGTTCACTAGCGAATCTGGTGCCCCCATAGTTTTCGCCAATAGGCGCACCTGGCGCTTACTCAGGCCAAACAGCGGCGCTAGGTCGCAGGCACCATCACCAAATTTGGTGTAAAAGCCGGTAATATTTTCCGCAGAATGGTCAGTCCCCAAAACTAGGCCACCGAGCATGCCAGCAATTTCATACTGCGAGGTCATACGCGCTCTGGCCTTAACATTCCCTTTGGCAAAATCGACAGCCGCATCGTCTGGCAGCATGTTGTTATCCTCAAGGGTGGCACAGACACTAGCATTGATCGCGTCGGCGCCCGCTTTAATATTGACCGTTAGGCTTTTGCTGGGTTGAATAAAGTTAAGTGACGTCTGTGCATCGCCTTCGTCTTGTTGCACGCCATAGGGCAGGCGTACTGCAACAAATTGATACTCGCTACGGTTATTTTTTTGATTGAGATCATCGACAGCCAGCTGGGCAAGGCGACCGCAGGTTGATGAATCAACACCGCCGCTAATGCCTAAAACCAGAGATTTACAGCCGGAGGCCAGCAGCTGGTTTTGAATAAAGGACACCCGGCGTTGGATTTCAAAATCTGGGTCAATTTCGGGCAGTACCCGCATTTCTTCAATAATAGTTTGCTTGTTCATCTGTACCTATTGCCGGCTTGTATTGCGTCAGTAATTAGTCCGCCAGGCCAAAGGTTAACCAGCTCCAAATTGAGCGCCCCTGATCCTGTGTCTCGTCATTATCTGTCAATGACTGCTCTTCGCGGACTGCTTTGTTGTAGATATAGCGAGTATCAAAAGCGGGCGGCTGCGGTCTTTTGATCAGACCAAAGGTTATTGTGCCGAGGAATGAATCATTGGTTTTTAGCAGACGTTTATCATAGTCAAAGGCCCCAGTCTCATCGAGGGATGGGTGCTCTGGATAGTTCGCCGCCATTACCGTTATCGCGTTATCCGCCAGATCTTGCTTACCTAACATATAGTACGCTTGAACCATTACAGCTAGACCATCTGGAACCGCTGGAGACTGTTGAAAGTTTTCCACCACGAAGCGACCACGATTGGCTGCTGCCAGGTAGGCACCGCGCGCAAAATAGTAATTGGCAGCATGAATTTCAGAGCGAGCCAACTGGTTGCGCAAATTAACTAGGCGTTTGCGCGAATCAGCGGCATAGGGGCTTTTGGGGAATCTAGAGAGCAGTTCGGTCAGTGTAGAAAAGGCATCTCTGGCGGTGCCAATATCTCGCAACGTGCTATCGGTTGGCATAAAGGTATCGAAAAAGCTGGATGTCTGAGCAATTTCGGATAGACCTTTCACATAAAATGCGTAATCGACGTTGGGGTGCTGAGGATGCAGGCGCACAAAGCGGTCGGCCGCAGAAATAGCAGATTCATGATCACCCGATCTGTGCTGGGCATACATCAGCTCGAGCTGAGCCTGTTCGGCATACTTGCCGAACGGAAACTGAGATTCTAGAAGTTGCAGGTTAGTAATGGCAACGGTCCAATTTTTCGCATTGAGGCTGGACTGAATTTTTTCGTAAAAATCTCGTTCAGTAAACCCGGCTGTGTCATCTTCGCTTGGCTCGTCATCGCCCCACCCAAGCCAAGAACAGCCTGAAGTCAGCGACAAACTCAAAATCAATAAAATAAACGGTATGCTTTTCATGTAATATTCCCAGCCAGAGACGAAATCGAGTGGATAGTCGACGAAGTTCGGTATTTAACCACAGAGCACTTTTTAAACCAATTATTCTCATAGCAATTGTCTGTCTATATTTTGGAATATTTTTAGTGAATCAGCCCAGCTCAGCGCCCAGCAACCAGTCAAATATCGAGATGTCTGCCAATGTACCGGACGAGTGCTGCGGGCGCCGTCTAGATCAGGTAGCCTCTGAGCTATTTGCCGATTTTTCTAGGTCGCGACTCCAGCAGTGGATTAAAGATGGTCAGCTCAGAGTCAACGGCGAGCAGCAGGTGCCCAAACAGAAGCTTCTGGGGGGTGAGGTGCTGACTATCGCCGCTAAGCTTAAGCCTGAGGGTGATTGGCAAGCGGAGAATATCCCGCTGGATATTGTTTACGAAGATGAGCATATTCTGGTGATTAATAAGTCGGCTAATTTTGTTGTGCATCCGGCTGCCGGTAATCGCGACGGAACCGTTCTCAATGCGCTGTTGTATCACTGCCCGCAGTTAGAGTCGGTGCCACGCGCTGGCATTGTGCATCGTCTCGACAAAGATACTACCGGCCTTATGGTCGTGGCAAAAACACTGCAGGCGCACACTGATCTGGTTGCGCAGCTGCAGGCAAGAACAGTGCAGCGCGAATATGAGGCTGTGGTTAGCGGCGTCATGACTGGCGGCGGCCTGGTTGACCAGCCAATTGGTCGACATCCCAAACAGCGCACGAAGATGGCAGTAATTTCTGATGGTAAGGAAGCGCGCACCCACTATCGGGTGTTGGATCGCTTTGATGGCCATACCTATATCCGACTTAAGCTGGAAACAGGGCGCACGCATCAAATTCGTGTCCATATGGCGCATATTCGCTACCCAATAGTGGGTGATGAGGTCTATGCCGGTCGCTTTCGTATCCACAAAGGTACTTCGCAGGCCCTGCGCGACAGTCTCAGCCAGTTTGGTCGCCAGGCGCTGCATGCCCGTGAATTGGGCTTGATTCATCCAGCTACTGGCGAAGCCATTGGCTGGGAGTCTGATCTTCCTGAGGATATGCAGGCACTCGTTGCAGTGCTGGCGGCAGAGCAAACCGAATGACTGAGCACTTTTTTGTTCCAGATTGGCCAGCACCTAACAATGTTCGATCGGCGATCACATTGCGTGCTGGTGGCGTTAGTCTGGCACCCTTTACCAGTAATAATCTGGCCGTTCATGTGGGCGACAATGAGGAGCATGTTGCAGCGAACCGACAATCTTTAGTCCATGAGCTCAGATTACCCTGTCAGCCGCTTTGGTTAGATCAGGTGCATGGTACTGATATTGTCTATGCGCCGGAGGCCGAAGGTCTTCCCAGTGCAGATGCAAGCTATACAGATACCGCGGACACTGTATGTGCCGTTTTAACCGCTGATTGCCTGCCAGTATTACTGTGCAATCAGTCTGGTACTCATATTGCTGCGGCGCACGCCGGTTGGCGTGGCCTTTGCAATGGTATCTTGCGTAACACAGTGCGGTCATTTGCCTATGAAAAAGACCCCGTAATGGCTTATCTGGGGCCGGCAATTGGCCCGCAAGTATTTGAAGTGGGTGCTGAGGTATTGCAAGCCTTTTTGAACCGGGCGCAGAGTACTCAGCATCGTCAGGCTATTGAGGTTGCCTTTAGGTCGGGTTTGACCGAAGACAAGTATCTGGCCGATCTCTACGCCTTAGCGCGTGCAGAATTGGCCGCCTGCGGTGTCACTGCAGTCTATGGTGGTGAGCACTGTACTTTTTCTCAGATAGAGCAGTTTTACTCCTATCGGAGAGACATTAGAACCGGTCGCAATGCCTCATTGATCTGGCTGCAAAACGACAATAAATAACCTTGGTTAATCCTAATAATGGCGGGGCTTTTGCCGGACTGGCGATGATCCGGATATTACTTAACTATTGATCGTTTAAACACTTGATTAGACTGGGGTGTTCCATTAGAATTGCCGCCCTCTCGCAGGGGCTAATAACCCAAAGATTATAAGCGACGGAATCTGGCCTTCGAAGGCCACTAAGAATTGGAGTAGAACATGTACGCAGTGATCAAAAGTGGCGGAAAGCAGCATCGAGTCGTTGAGGGCGAAACCTTACGTCTTGAGAAGCTTGATCTGGCGACTGGTGATAATATAGATTTTGAAGAAGTTTTGATGGTCGGCGAAGGTGCTGAAGTCAAGATTGGTGCACCCCTTGTAGATGGTGGCAAAGTGTCTGCTGAGATCGTGTCTCATGGTCGTGGCGACAAAGTGAACATTATCAAGTTCCGTCGTCGCAAGCATTCACGCACACAACAGGGCCACAGACAGTGGTATACCGAAGTTAAGATTACTGGCATTAGTGCTGGTTAATCCTGAGAGGAAATAGCAATGGCTCACAAAAAAGCTGGTGGTAGTACTAGAAACGGTCGCGATTCAGAAAGCAAACGCCTTGGTGTTAAGGTGTATGGTGGCCAGTCAATTAATGCAGGCGGTATTATTGTTCGTCAGCGTGGAACCAAATTCCACCCAGGCAACGGCGTAGGCATTGGTAAAGATCACACATTATTTGCAACATCGACTGGCACTGTGCAGTTTGTGCAGAAAGGCCCGTTGAACCGCAAATATGCAGAAGTGGTAACCGCGTAACTTTTTACCCTTCGATTTAAAAAGCCCCTACGCGGGGCTTTTTTTATGGGCGATGATTTTAGCTGTAAAGCCATCCTACAAATCGTTATGGGTTTTAAACCCACAATGACACAACCCCCCTAGCAACTGTAAACTACTCCCATGAAATTCGTCGATGAAGCAACAATTAAGGTACACGCAGGCAAAGGCGGCAATGGCTGCCTGAGTTTTCGCCGTGAAAAATACATCCCTAAAGGTGGCCCAGATGGCGGCGATGGGGGTGATGGCGGCAGTGTTTTCCTGGTCGGTGCCGATGGGCTAAATACCCTGATCGACTTTCGCTATACACGCAACTTTAAAGCCGAGAGCGGCCAGCAGGGCAGTAGTGCCGAATGCACCGGTCGCGGGGGTGAGCACCTAGTACTGCAGGTTCCTATTGGTACCACTGTGTTGGATGATGAGACGGGTGATGTGCTGGGTGATATTACCGAGCTGGGCCAGGAGTTAAAAATTGCACAGGGCGGATTCCACGGCCTGGGTAACACCAGATATAAGTCCAGCACCAACCGCGCACCACGGCAAACATCTCCAGGCCAAGAGGGTGAAGTTCGTGAGATTAAGCTTGAGCTAAAAGTGCTGGCAGATGTAGGCCTCCTGGGTTTACCTAATGCGGGTAAGTCTACATTTATACGCTCAGTATCTGCCGCGCGGCCCAAAGTTGCTGATTACCCGTTTACCACTCTGGTGCCTAATTTGGGTGTGGTAGGTATGAGTGGCGACAAGAGCTTTGTGGTGGCAGACATTCCCGGTCTGATCGAAGGCGCTTCAGAGGGCGCGGGTCTGGGTATTCGTTTTTTAAAGCATTTAACCCGCACGCGCCTGCTGTTGCATCTGGTCGATATGATGCCTTACGACACCAGCACGCCAGGTGAAAATGCACAGGTAATTGAGCAAGAACTAGTGAAGTTTAGTCCGACCTTAGCTGAGGGCGACCGCTGGTTGATTCTTAATAAAGTCGATCTGCTACCAGAAGATGAAGTGGATGCTCGCTGTCAAGAGGTGGTTGACCATCTTGACTGGCAGGGTCCAGTATTTCGAATTTCTGGTTTGGCGTCTCAAGGCACCAAAGCGCTCTGTGCGGCCATTATGGATTATATTGACGGCCATCGTGAAGAAGAGAGAGCAGACCCTGAACTAGCAGAACAGGCTGAAGAGCGTCGTGTAGAGATTCAGGCACAGGCCCGCGATCGTATTCAAGAATTGGCAGACAGTCGCCGTAACGCGCGTAAGCAGGTGATTGAAGATAGCGACGATGAAGATGATGACGACCATGATATGGAAGTGGTTTACGCAGAATAGCCGATGCAAAATAGCCAATAGAGAGTAGCTATAAATGAACAGACAAATCGCTAAGGACTCTAAGCGCTGGGTTATCAAGATTGGTAGCGCGCTGCTCACCAATGATGGTGCTGGTCTCGATCGCGATGCCATCGACGGCTGGGTAGATCAAATCGCTGAGTTGATGGCTCAGGGTAAAGAGGTTGTGCTAGTTTCTTCAGGGGCTATCGCCGAGGGTATTGTGCGCCTTGACTGGCAACAGCGGCCCGAGAGTATCCATGAGCTTCAGGCGGCCGCTGCAGTGGGTCAAATGGGACTTATTCAAGCTTATGAGAGTAGCTTTCAGCGCTTCGATCGACACACAGCGCAGATCCTCCTCGACCATGACGATATGGCCAGTCGCCAGCGCTATTTAAATGCGCGTGGCGTTCTGCAAACCTTGCTTAGTCTGAAGGTTGTCCCGATCGTTAACGAAAACGACACTGTGGTTACCGATGAAATTCGCTTTGGTGATAACGATAGCCTAGCTGCACTGGTAGCGAATTTAATCGATGCAGATATGTTGGTGATTCTTACCGATAAAGACGGCCTCTATAGCGCTAACCCAGATACAGATGCCAATGCCACATTGATTACCGAGGCAATGGCTACAGATTCTTCTCTCGATGCATTGGCTGGTGGAAGCAGCGGTACCTTAGGTCGTGGTGGTATGGTGACCAAGTTACAGGCGGCTAGACTTGCTGCCCGCTCCGGCTGCAATACGGTCATAGCTGGTGGGCGTAACGATAATATTTTGCATGCCATCGCCGCAGGCAATGATGTGGGTACCTTGCTATCTGCCGACCAAAAGCCCCTGGCTGCGCGCAAGCAGTGGTTGGCTGGTCACTTGCAGGTGAAAGGGCAGCTGGTGCTGGATGCTGGTGCGGTCAAAGTATTAACTGAGCAGGGCCGCAGTTTACTGGCGGTTGGTGTTAGCCGAGTTGTTGGTACCTTTACTCGCGGTGAGTTGGTTAGCTGTGTCGACAGCGACGGTACTGAAATTGCTCGGGGTTTGGTTAACTATAATTCAGATGAAGCCTCTCGTATTAAGGGGCAGAGTACCGAGTCGATTGCAGATATTCTCGGTTACCGCGAAGATGACGAATTGATTCATCGAGATAATTTGGTTGTTAATGTCTGATATTGATTAGATCGTTTGCTACGCTCAGGATGACAACTACCGAGTCTAAATTAGTGGATGATTATGCTAGTCTGGGCTGTTAGCGTGGCCGTGAAACACCCGATAAAAAAAACAGATTTAAGTCAAATAATAATTGGGGGGAATAAAGGAAATTACCACTATCATTGATATGTGCGCTAATCGTGTCGGGGCTGAGCTGGGCCGATGGTCATGCGGCTGAACCCATTTCTGTTGAAAAGCAACCTACAGGTTTGTGGAAAGCTGAAGACTGTAAAAAGGTCAGTGCTGGCTCTGGATTATTCCTTGCGGTTTCCCAAGGATTACTGGAAGAATCTAAAGTGTTAAAAGACAGCGGCAAATAAACAGAGGCCGGCCAAAAAAATCAAGCCGCTTTGGATTTTTCGCAGTTAGGGACAAATTTGGCTACAAAATATCAGACTTACTGTAAACCTTAAAAAGGTCATAATGTGAAACGTTTTTTTGTTACAGCTGCAGTGATCATCGTTTTATTGATGGCGGTAATAGTCGTGCGTACGCTATTGCATCAGCCACCAGCGGCGATTGATATTGAGCAAGTTGAAATCGAGCTCAACCAAACTGAATTAGCCCAGCATTTATCCGAGTCAATTCAATTTCAGACTGTCTCATTTCAGTCTCCTGAGTACAAAGACAGAACCCAATTCACTGGGTTTATCAACTGGGTCCATACTACTTTTAACCTTGTCCATGAGCGACTGGAATATATTCCAATCAACGACACAATACTCTATCGCTGGCCCGGTTCCGATACATCTCTGCAACCGATTCTCGTCACCGGACACTATGATGTAGTGCCGGTGATTCCGGGAACTGAGAGTCTGTGGAAACATCCTCCTTTCACTGGCGTTATTGCCGATGGCGTTATCTGGGGTCGCGGTGCGCTGGATGATAAGAGCGGTGTTGTGGGCATTCTCGAGGCGACGACTTATCTGTTAGAGTCGGGTTACCAACCGACAAGAACGGTTTATCTTAGTTTTGGTCATGATGAAGAGATTGGTGGTTCTGAGGGTGCTGCTGCAGTGGTTGCCTATCTCAAACAGCAGGGGATTCAGCTGGCCTGGTCACTGGATGAGGGCTCCTTCATATTTGATGGACTCATTAGCGGCGTCAGCAGCTTAGTCGCAGCGGTGAATGTTGCGGAAAAGGGCAGTGTTAATCTGGATATAGTGGCTGTGGCTGAAGGCGGCCATTCATCAATGCCACCGCAGAAAAATGCGGTCTCAGACCTTGCCCGCGCAATCACCAAGCTTGAAGAAAATCCGATTCCAGGTGGTTTGGAAGGACTGGGCGCAGAAATGTTCGATAATATCAGTCGCTATATGCCTTTCATTCCCAAAGCGCTATTTGCCAATCAATGGTTATTTGGGGGCCTTATTGAAAGCCAGCTCAGTACTGCGCCAACCACTAATGCGATGCTGCGCACCACCACCGCGCCAACTATGTTGTCTGGCAGTGTTAAAAGCAATGTATTGCCTATTGAGGCAATAGCTCGGGTGAATTTTAGAATCCACCCCAGAGATTCGATGGACAGTATTGAAAACTATGTGACTGATCTTGTTGCCAGTGACAGCATTACTGTTCATCGCCGCGGCGGCAGTGATGCTTCGCCGGTATCCGACTGGAAGGCGCCGGGCTTTGCTATAATTGCCCACAGTATGCGTGAGATCCATGGCGATATTCCGGTGGCACCTGGGTTGATGATAGCGGCTTCAGACAGTCGCCATTATGGCAAGGTCGCAGATAATGCTTATCGCTTTAATCCTATTCGTCTAACGCCAGAGCTGCTAACGGGTTTTCATGGCACCAATGAACGAATTTCTGTTACAGACTATGCTCAGGGAGTTCGTGGATATGTGCGCATTCTTTATCACGGCAGTTCTAACTAGGTTAGGGGACAGTTAGCGATGAAGATTGGGGTGATTCTCTTAGTCTTGGTGTTACTGATGGGACTGCCCTATGTCGCAAAAACCTATGGTCTTAAAGCGATCACAGTATCAGACTTGCCTGATGAGGGGGCCTGGGCAGAATTAAGTCAGGGTAATCTCTATTATCGTTGGTATGTGCCTGAGCCCGATAACGAAAATGGCGAAATCGTTATTTTAGTTCATGGTTTTTCAACACCACATTTTGTCTGGGACCAGATCAAAAATCCTCTTTTAGAGCGCGGCTATAAAGTTCTAGTCTATGATCATTTTGGCAGAGGCTTATCGGAAAGGCCCGCCATTAGGTATGACAAAGGCCTCTATATTGGATCCCTTAAAGAACTGCTGACTCATCAACAGATTTCTCAACCTGTCCATCTAGTGGGTTATTCTATGGGCGGCGCTGTCGTCGGTCATTTTACCCGTGCTTACCCAGCTCAAACCAAAACCCTAACACTTATTGCGCCAGCGGGATTTATGCCAGGTGCCCAGACTGCTAATCGCTTGGTGACTCTGCCTGTAGTGGGGGAATGGCTTGGCCATATGTTTGCTAAAGATATTCTGGTAAGCGATGTAAGCGAGAGAGAAATGGCAAACATCGATGACCCGCTGGCAATGGATAAGCTAGATTTTGTATCACAGGTCAGCGAGCAATTGGCTTACAGCGGCTTTATAGAGTCTCTACTTTCAACCTATAGATATTTTGACCTATTTAACGCCCAAGACACCTTTGTTGCTGTTGGTAAACGGGATATTCCGACCCTTGCTATCTGGGGTACTAAGGATGCCACAGTGCCGTATTCTGGCACTAAAAATATGCTTGAGGCTATTCCCCATGCTGAGTTACTGACCATTGAAGAGGGTGGGCACAATATTACCTATATGCAGCCCAGTATTGTTGGTCCCGGTATTGCCGCATTTCTTGATAGATCAATATCTCTATCTCCGTGATCGATATATTCATACTAAATTGATATGCAAATGGTTCTATAGCAAACTGATCGCTCGGAGGGCAGAGCAAAAGAAATAAAACCCTCCTTCTACAGATAATCTAATTTATTCCTTAACCTTTGAAGAGAAAACTATGTTTAGTCATATTATGATCGGTGCTAATAACATCGAAGAGTCAAAAAAATTCTACGACGCCATTCTAGGTGAGTTAGGCATTAAGCCTGGCGTGATAGACCCCAAGGGCCGCTGCTTTTATTTTACTGAGACCGGTGTTCTAGGTCTCAGCGTGCCTATTGATGGTGAGCCTGCCAGTCATGGTAACGGCTCCACCTTAGGTTTTAATGTGAGCGATACAGCTCAGGGTGATGCCTGGCATGCCGCAGGCGTGGCCAATGGTGGTACTACCTGTGAAGATGCACCTGGTGTGCGCGATGGTGGTGATATGGGTGATATGTATCTGGCCTATCTGCGTGATCCTGCGGGCAATAAAATCTGTGCGCTTCTGCGTATGGGCTAAATAGCGACGCTCAAATAGTCATAAAAAACGCTAAGGCGGCTTTGCGAGTAACAACCTGAGTTAATCCAATTGGTAAGACTTGGTTGAGTTCTCATTGCCGCATTAGCGCTAATTATCGCCGCCATTGGATATCACTTCTATTGAGTAAAAGGCGATCAATCTTTAAAGCGATAACTAATTCCCTAAACTCTCCTGCTGCTCAATAATATTCGCTCTATAAAACTCTGGTATAGGCATTGACTGCCGAGTTGTAGGGTCAACAAATACCTGCGTTAAACCACCTTTGGCTAACAGTACGCCATTGGCATTATTATATAATTCAAATACCGCATCGGCGCTAGATTTGCCCAAACGTCCGTACCCTGCATAGACTGCAATATCAGAGTTTCCTGCAATTTCATTGAGATAGTCGCAGTGTATATTGACGGTAAATATAAGACAGGGTGCAGTGAGTGGGTCCATGATATTAAGGCCCAGTTGCTCCATATAGGCGCCAAGAACCTCATCGCCGAAAATTAAATAGTTGGCGAAATACAGATGCCCCTGAGCGTCCAGGTCGCTATATCTTACTTTGACGATTTCGCTAAAGGGTAGTTGGCTGTCTATTGTGGAACCCAAAATAATAACTCCTGTTAGTGTTTGATTTAGAGCCGCATTATGCGGAATTTTGTGAATATTTGATCTGTATAAAATTAGCTGGCCGCAGGCGGTATATATGCGGCATTATTATGGCCTATTTAATCGTCAGCAAAGCAGCAGAATAATAAGAAGATTGCCTTATGACAGAAGCCATTAAGCCACCATATAAAGTCGTACAGCGATTCTATACATTACATAGTCGCCATAGCAGTTTAGTGCTGGACTGCCGCGGTAACGCTCCTGCGATACTCTATTGGGGCGTGCGTCTGGGGCAGGGCACGAGCCCGGAGATGTTAGCCCTGTTGGCGACTCAGCAGGAGGCTCCCGCCTGCCCACCAGAGGAGGCACCTATTGCCCTATCGCCAGAATTGGGTGCGGGCTTTCAGGGCAACCCTGGTATTCAGGTTCATCGCCAAGGGCTGCAATGGGCGGTGAGCGCGCAGATTGAATCTGTTACTCAAACCAACGATAGCGCTCTAACCATTGTCTCTGTCTGTAAGAGCACTCAGATAATAATTACCCATCGACTTGGGTTGGATTGCGATAGTGATGTTTTAAGTGCCAGCACCGAGCTATGCAATATTGGTGAAAGTAGTTTATCGGTAGAACAGTGCAATGCACCCAGTATCCCTCTGCCTATGGACTACAATAAAATTCTTGGTTTTCAGGGTCGCTGGGCCAATGAATTTCAGCTCCAGCCTGTGGACCGCTTTATGGGCACCTATCTGCGGGAAAATCGCTCGGGGCGAACCTCCCATGATTCATTTCCCGGGGTGATTATCCATACCGAGCAGACCAGCGAAGGTTCAGGCGCAGCCTATGGGCTGCATCTGGGTTGGAGTGGCAATCACCGTATTCGTATTGAAGAGCAGTTTGTAGGCCGTGCCTACGCTCAGTTGGGAGAGCTATTTTTCCCCGGTGAACTAAGCCTTGACCCCAATCAGTCCTATTGCTCGCCGGTGCTCTATGGGGCCAGTACTAATAATGGTTTATCAGCGTTATCCAAGTGTTTTCATCGCTATATCAGATCCCATCTTACGGATGCGCGCATGGACGGAAAGGCCAAGCCGGTGCACTTTAATACTTGGGAGGCCATGTATTTTGATCTATCTATGGAGCGGCTTCAGGCGCTGGCAGACAGTGCCGCTAAAGTGGGTGCCGAGCGTTTTGTGCTGGATGATGGTTGGTTTAAAAACCGTAGATCCGACCGCGCTGGGCTGGGGGACTGGACTGTCGATAAGACAGTTTTCCCCGATGGCTTAGGCCCATTAATTGATTATGTGCATGTCCAAGATATGGAGTTTGGTCTGTGGATTGAGCCGGAGATGGTTAACCCGGATAGCGACCTTTATCGCACTTATCCGGACTGTGTGTTGAGTACGCCACCAGCGCCATTGATCCTATCGAGAAATCAGCTGGTGCTGGATTTAACTCGCACGGACGTTCAGGACTATCTATTTAATTGCATCGACGCACTGTTAGATCAGTATCCGATTGCCTACTTAAAATGGGATATGAATCGGGTGATTAATCAGCCCGGCAATGCCGAGGGGCGGGCGATTACCCATTATCAGACATTGGCTCTATATGGATTATTGGCCCGTGTTCGCGCGGCGCACCCAATGGTTGAAATCGAAAGCTGTTCCTCTGGGGGTGGCCGAGCCGACTTTGGTATCCTAGGTTACACAGATCGGATCTGGCCCTCTGATAGTAATGATGCGCTGGATCGCCTAGCGATCCAAAAAGGCTTTTCAATGTTTTTCCCGGCAGAATTTATGGGTGCCCATGTGGGGCCTCAAGACTGCCATATCACTGGGCGCATTATCAGTATGACCACTAGAGCCGGTGTGGCACTGTTTGGGGATATGGGCATTGAGGCCAATCTGCTGGAAATGGATGACGAAGAAAAACAGGTTTTAACCGAGGCTGTAGTTCTGCACAAACAGCACCGGCGTTTAATCCATAGCGGCGATCTAGTGCGTCTTGATACCAGTGAGGATGAAAATAGCTTTGGCATTATTGCCGCCAATCAACAGGAGGCATTATTTTCCTATGCACTGCTAAACAGTCCATCCACCACTGCAATGGGCCGTTTGCGCTTGCGCGGGTTGGATGCGGATACGCTTTATACGGTGACTATTATCTGGCCCACAGCACCGAGCAGCGCTTCATCATCCATTGTAGATGTGATTAACGGCTCGATGGTGACTGGCGATGCCCTAACGAACGTTGGGCTGCAACTGCCGATTATGCAGCAGACAAGTCTGCTGATTTTTCACCTGACGAGTTGAGACCAATAAACTCGGCTCTGTTACCAAAGACCAATCGATTGATACTCAGCGCCAGTCCGACACAGATAAAGAAAGTGAGAAACATCATATGAATATAATGCAGCGGCATCCATAGCCAGATAAAGCAGGCATACATCAACACCCCAAAGATCACTGCGGCAATCGCTGCGCGATAATCCACATTCTTAAAGAGCAGACCCACAGCAAAGCAGGCCAGAATTGGCATACTGATCAGACCCCAGAGCTCTTGCAGCAGATTAATAATACTGTCGGACTGAGCATAGACCGGCACCATGGCAACGGCGATCAGCACAAACACCCCTGTAGCTATGCCGCTGAGTACCCGCACATTGGGTTTTTCATCAATATAGCGCTCGTGCAGATCACAGACATACATGGCCGCAGAGGAGTTAACCATGCTGTTAAATGAGCTGAGTACCGCCGCCGCAATGGCCGCGGCAAATACACCGGATAACCAGCTTGGCAACAGATCACCCACAATACGGCCATAGGCCTGATCGCCAATATCGCCATAGAGTTTAAAAGCAACAATACCGGGGATAACCACCATCGAAGGGATAAAAATAACGCGAATAAAGGCTGCGGCATACACGCCTTTTTGCGCTTCTTTAACCGTGGGCGCAGCCATGGCGCGTTGGGTAATGGTCTGATTGGTACTCCAGTAAAAAATTTGAATCAGAAACATACCGGTTAGCAATGTATGCCAAGGGACAGGTGAAGCGCTATCACCAATCAAAGTCAATCGCTCGGCGGGGATACCACTAAAGTCAAAGTTGATGGCCATCAGAGATAGCACCACAATCACCAGCCCCATAAGCAACACCAGCACACCACCATAGGTATCGGATACGGCAACGGCTCTAAGGCCACCCAGTACAGAATAGGCCGCGCCCACCAGTGCAAAGGCAATAGCAATGGTCATTAGATCCGCATCAATGCCAGTCATAGAAATCATAAATAGCGCGCCGGTATAGATAACCGCGGGCTGAAAGACAAACACATTGATAAACAGAAACATGGTCGAAACCAGTGCTCGCACATGCTTGCTATCGTAGCGCCGCTCGAGAAGCTCCGTGGTCGTGGTACAGTTATTGCGGTAGTACACGGGCAAAAACACCTTGGCCAATACCATTAGACCAACAAAACCGGCCAACTCCCAAAGCGCCAGCAATAACATCTGATTGCCATTCATGCCTACAAGCTGGTCGGTACTCAGATTGGTGAGGGTGATGGAGCCCGCGACAAACACCCATGTCAGGCCGCCGCCGGCGAGAAAGTACTCTTTGTTGGAGTCTGTTGAATGTCGATTTTCACCGCGACATTTAATGTAGGTGATCAGTGCAATGGCACCCAGCACAAAACAGAATACGGCTAATTGAATGACTTGCTCGCTCAAGGAGGACTCCTATTTTTTATAATTATTAGTCGGCTGTTATTAGTTGCCTGAGGCACGCCAGACTGTAACACCATGGGGCTTTATTTGGCTACTGCCCCGCATTAGGCTGGTATCAGGATCTAATGGCAGCGCCTGAGGTTGACCTAAGTCGTTAAAGGCAAACACCACCAGTCATTTTGGTGTGCGTTACTATCTTTATTAAACCAAAATTTGGCTACTACACTGTACTGAGCAAGATACTGGTTTCGCTATTGGCAATACCATCAATTAATCTTACTTCTCTTAACACCTGGTCAAACTCCGCCAAGCTCGACGATTGAATTTCAGCCACTAAATCCCATGCCCCGTTAGTCGTGTGCACTTTCTGTAATTCGGGCAGTCCACGTAGTTTACTGATAATCCTAGAGGTCGATTTACCTGTCACCTCGATCAACATAATCGCGCGAATAGCCCCGTCATCAATGCTGGCGCTGGCTCTTATGGTAAAGCCAATAATGGCTTGGGTTGCGAGCAGCCGGTCGAGACGGTTTTGTACTGTCCCACGAGATACTTTTAACACCTCGGCCAATTTTGAAATTGATGCCCTGGCATCTGTGCGGAGCAATGAGATGAGATCACGATCGAGAGAATCGTAGCTAACCCCACGGTTTTGGTTATCCATAGTCTCAGTCCTATCTTTCGTATACATAAATACACGCAGTAATTTAACTAAATGTCATAAATGTCTGACAATTTGATAAATATTGTTACAGATTATGCAAACTATTGCTATATCGTTTGAACTCTTGTCGCTCTACCATTTCCCACACTTAAAAGCCCATCAGGCGGGTCAGGGCTCAGGTTGAATCCTAGGTTGACTCATAAGCGGCTGTAACGAGAAATAATAGGCGAGATAAGATGAAAACACTCAGTGCAATTGATGCTAGCTCCATTTTACATCCCGCGACCAATGCAGATGACTTCGCGCGCACTGGATCCAGAATAATTGAGTCGGGTAAAGGGGTTTACCTGCGTGACAATTCAGGCAAGCAACTGATTGATGCGGTTGCAGGCTTATGGTGCGTGAATATTGGCTATGGCCGAGAAGAGATAGCAGAAGCCATGCAAAAAGCCGCGCTAGAGCTTGGTTATTATCATACGTTTTCTGGCATGTCGAACATAGGTCAGATTGAGTTGGCAGAACGCCTATTGGAAAAAGCACCGGATGGCATGTCCAAAGTCTTTTTTGGCAGTGGTGGATCCGATGGCAATGACAGTCTGATCAAGATCGTTTGGTATATCAATAATATTCGCAATAGACCCCAGAAGAAGAAAATTATTTCCCGCTGGCAGGCCTACCATGGTACCTCAGTTGCTACGGCGAGCCTGACGGGGTTGCCATCATTTCATACCGCTTTTGATCTGCCGACAAATAATATTTTACACACCGAGTCCCCGGACTTTTTCCGCCACGGTCTAGATGGCGAGACAGAGCTGGAATTTTCTTCACGTCGAGCGCAGCAGCTAGAGGAAATGATTTTAGCTGAGGGCGCAGATACCGTAGCGGCGTTTATTGCCGAGCCGGTGCTCGGTGCTGGAGGCGTTGTAACGCCTCCTGAGGGTTATTTTGCAGCAATTCAGAAGGTACTAAAACGTTACGACATTCTGTTTATTGTTGATGAGGTTGTCTGTGGCTATGGCCGTCTAGGGACATGGTTTGGAAGCGAAATGTATGATCTTAAGCCTGACATGATGACGACTGCCAAAGCTCTCACCAGTGGCTATTTTCCCTATTCGGCATCCTTTGTTTCGGAGGAGATTTGGGAGCTGATCAAAGAGGGTTCGGTCAAGTATGGCAACTTTGCTCATGGCTATACCTATGCAGGGCACCCAATTGGTGCAGCAGTTGCAATGGCCAATTTAGATATTATTGAAAAAGAAAACCTAGTTGGTAACGCCGCTACTGTGGGTGCTTATTTTCATGAGCAGTTAAATAAACGGTTTGCCCAGGACAGCTTTGTTGCACAGGTGCGTGGCAAAGGCATGATTGCCGCAGTGCAGCTGGTAAAGGATAAAACCGATAAGAAGTTCTTTGATAAAGACATAAAAATCTCTGCCAAAGTGGCACAGAAATGTTATGAAAACGGACTTATTGCCAGACCATTGCCCTCTTTGGACTCAATGGCATTCTCACCCCCTTTAATTTGTACGACCGATGATATTGATAATATCGTCAATGTATTTGACGCATCAGTGCGCAGCGTTATGACAGAGGTTTTGTAGGCTGAAATGCTTGGCTGGATTAACGTTAATACCAATTAAAGGTAGTTTAATATGATTATTGTAAGACAAATTAGAGAAGACGATATTGATGGCTTATTGCGCCTAGCGGAAGCTGCTTATCCAGGGATGACAACATTGCCCCCCGATCTGCCCACGCTTAGCAAAAAGATTGCTACGGCAATTGCTAGTCTGTCCCAGACTGTAACGGCACCAGGGCGAGAAAAGTACCTACTCGTTATGGAAGATACCGACACCAAATTTTTGGTTGGCACCGCTGGAATTATTGCCCAATTGGGTGAAGATGATCAGTTTTACTCCTACAAGATCAATAAGGTAACCCACAGCAGTAAGATTCTGGATAAGAAAGTAACTGTTGAAACTCTCAACCTATCCAATCATTTTGAAGGTTTTGCCGAAGTAGCAACCCTGTTTTTAGATGAGCCCTACCGTAGGAATGGCAATGGTAAATTACTTGCTCGCAGCCGGTATTTATTTATGGTTGAGAATAGAGAGCGCTTCCCAGCCCAGGTAATGGCTGATCTTCGCGGCTATTTTGATAAACAGGGTCGATCGCCATTTTGGGAAGCTATAGGTAAGAATTTTTTTGATATGGACTTTAGCGCAGCCGATTTATTTGGTGCCGTCAATGGCAACCAGTTTATCGCCGATCTGATGCCAACGCAGCCTATCTATGTCAACTTGCTCTCTGAAGAGGCACAGCAAGTCATCGGCAGACCCAATGACCAAGGCAAGGCGGCCTTAGCGATGCTGGAAAAAGAGGGCTTTCAGTGGCGTGGACAGATAGATATTTTCGATGGCGCGCCCAGTGTCGACACCTTTATCGATCAACTTGCAACAGTTACCTCTAGCGCTGTCGGCACTATTGTCGGTGAGGCAGTTAATTGTGATGGCAAGCAATACATAGTAAGCGGTGGAGATGTTACGTCTTTCGCAGCCTGTATTAGCTGCCTTGATCTCGGCAATGATAAAAACGTTTCGCTGCCTCCAGAGACATTGAACGCCCTTAATTTATCAATAAATGATGTTGTTAGGTACACAGAACTATAGCCTTATTTTAGTCGCAGTGCCTTGCAGGCCAGTCGCTACTTTAGGTGATAAAAACAAGGAAATTGAGCATGTCCCACACAGTTGAGATGAATTTTGATGGCCTCATTGGCAGTACCCATAACTATGCGGGGCTGTCAGAGGGTAATTTGGCCTCAACCAATAATACCAAGCTGGTATCACAACCACGCCAGGCTGCCAAAGAGGGTCTAGCCAAAATGATGCGACTGCATCAGCTTGGGTTAAAGCAGGGTATTTTAATCCCTCAAGAGCGGCCGCATATTCCTACACTGAGAAAACTTGGATTTTACGGTACTGATCAGGCAATCATAGAAAAAGTCGCTAAAACTGCCCCCAATTTGTTGGCGATGAGCTATTCAGCATCCGCAATGTGGGCCGCCAATGCCGCTACGGTATCACCCAGTAGTGACAGTGAAGATGGCCGTGTGCACTTTACGCCAGCTAATTTAAAAAGCATGTTTCATCGTTCCATAGAGCACAGGATGACCAGCAAAATATTAAAGACGATTTTCACCAATGATCAGTATTTTCGTCACCATAATGCGCTGCTGGGCGGAGTCCATTTTGGCGATGAGGGCGCAGCCAATCACAGTCGACTATGCAATGAATATGGTGAACGGGGTGTCCAATTATTTGTCTATGGCAAACATGATTTTGGCGACTCCCGAGGCAGTACCAACTTCCCTGCGAGACAGTCCTTAGAAGCCTCAGGGGCGATCGCACGTAAGCATGGTTTGAGGTCTGGGAAAGTGGTGATGGCCTGTCAAAGTGCAGAGGTCATCGACACCGGCGGATTTCACAATGATGTGGTCAGCGTGAGTAATAAAAATGTGCTGTTTATGCATGAGCGAGCATTTGCCGATAAGTCTAGATTGTTTAAAGAGGTTGCCGCAGCTTATGGCGAGCAACCAGTTCATTTTATAGAGGCACCCGAGCAGCTCGTATCTCTCGATGATGCTATTAAGTCATATCTGTTTAATTCTCAACTGGTCAACCTACCTGGAACTGAGGGAATGACCCTGATACTGCCAAGGGAAAGCCAGGAAAATAAAAACGTTCATGGCTATTTACTCGACCTTATTACACAGGATACGCCGATTAAACATCTGGAGTTTGTCGATGTGCGTCAAAGTATGCGCAACGGAGGCGGTCCGGCCTGTTTGCGTCTACGAGTTGTCTTAAATGAAGAGGAATTAGCCCAGGTTAATCCCGCTTTTGTATTAACTGAAGAGCTATTCTCGACACTAAATAACTGGGTTGATAAGCATTATCGTGATTCTCTGAGTAGTGCAGATTTGGCCGACCCGAATTTACTCTTTGAGAGTAGAGCGGCCTTGGATGAGTTAACTCAAATTATGGGGCTGGGAAGCTTTTATGAGTTCCAGCAGGTTTAACCGGATGAGTACTTTTCAGGAGCAGCTATTTGGCGAGCAAACCTTTGTGCAATTTACCCTGGATGAAGCCTTCATTGAGGGGCGGCCTAGTCTGATCATAGACAATAATGTTGTGGTAGAACTCTGGGATAATGGCGTTCTATGTTTTCACCCTCAGGGAGGTACACTGAAAAATTCGATTTTATTATCGGTTGGTGTGCATGGCAATGAAACTGCGCCTATTGAAATTATAGATCAATTAGTGACTGACATTTTGGCAGGTAAAGTTGCCGTTAGGCAGACCTTACTTATTGTGATTGCGAATCCAAAGGCGATAAAAGCTGGCAGACGTGAAATCGATGAAAACATGAATCGTCTGTTTAATGGCGCCCTGACAGGCAAAGATGAGGATTCTGACGAGCGTCGTAGAAGTCGTACTTTAATGGACTACAGTCGCGATTTCTTTGGCATGGATGCTCATAAAAAGATTCACTATGACTTGCATACTGCGATTAGAGGTTCTGTGTACAAGCAGTTTGCTGTATCTCCAAATGCTGGCGGTCGAGCCGAGACTGAGCATCAGTGTTTATTATTGGGACAATGGGGCATCGAAGCCATATTAACCACGACGCAAAAGAGCGCTACATTCTCTGCATTCACTGCCAATACTTTGGGAGTCACAAGTTTTACCCTGGAGCTTGGCAGTGCAAAACCCTTTGGTAAAAATAATATCACCGAGTTCGCCGCTATCGTCACCGGGCTGCGTGAGATGATCGGTGGAGATGTCGACTTAGCAGCCGAGAGAAAAGTGGCCAAACGTTTTATTGTCGCGGCTGAGGTGTCTAAGAAAACTGAAGCATTCCGTCTTCTTTTCGCGTCAGATATAGTCAACTTTACTCCCTTTAACGTGGGTGATGTTCTCGCGACAGACAAAGACTACCAATACATTGTGACAAAAAGCGGCGAACGAATTTTATTCCCTAATGAAAATGTCGCTATTGGGCAGCGAGCCCTGGTCATTGTTCGTCCTGACGAAAACTACACTGAGAATACCTTATGAAAAAAACTAAAGTCTCTATCATTGGTGGCTCCGGATACCTTGCTGCAGAACTGCTGCGCAACCTGTTAAGTCGCGATGATGTGGAAATATTGCGCGTGTCTAGTAAAGATCATATAGGCAAAACTATTGGCCAAGTTAACCGCTCGTTTTGGGGGCTTAGTGATATTGTTCTGGAAGATATCAGTCCCCAGGAATGTGCCGCTGGTGCAGATATTGTATTCCTCGCGATGCCTCATGTAATCACCGCGCGTGTTGCTATGGCGTTATTTGAACTCGATGTACGAATTATCGATTTGTCAGGTGACTTTCGCCTGAAACAGCTGAGTGATTACACCGCATACTATGCCGATCAACATCCTTGTCCTGAGCGACTGGGGACGTTTGTTTATGGCATGCCGGAACTCTATGCCGAGCAGATTAAAACCGCTAAGTACGTGGCTAATCCAGGCTGTTTTGCTACCTGTATAGCCACTTCGCTGCTGCCCCTGGCGAATGCAGGGCTTATGCAGCAGTCAGCGGTTAAGGTAGTGGCGTTAACCGGTTCAAGTGGCTCTGGTGTGCACGCCCAGGCGGGTAATCATCACACCCTGCGCAGCAATAATCTAAAGACCTATAAGGTGTTTGATCATCAGCACACCCCGGAAATACTACAAACCTTAGGCGCAGCTGGAGCAGGGCAGGTCAAGCTGGATTTTGTCCCTGTATCTGCACCTCTTGCCCGCGGAATGATGTCGATCGCTCAACTCGATCTGCCAGCCGGCCTAACTGAGGACCGATTACGCCAGATGTATGAGGCCTATTATAAAGATTTTCCACTTATCTCGGTGCTACCCAAGGGCATGTCTCCAGAGGTAGTAGCCGTCAAAAACTCCGCGCGTATAGAAATTGGTATTGAGATAAGCCAGACCCATAGCGATGGATGCAAAACTCTGTGCGTCACTAGCGTACTGGATAACCTGATTAAGGGTGGGGCAGGCCAGGCTATACAGAATTTCAATTTGATGACGGGTCATGATAACAACTACCAGCTTGATCAGTTGGGGATGTGGCCATGAGCCAAAAAAAACCACTAGCAGTCGTAAAAGTGGGTGGTGATATTTTGCTTGATGACAGTCAGCGCATTGGGCTAGTGAGCAATATTCTGGGCCTGATAAGCGACAATTGGGATGTGGTGGTATTACATGGCGGTGGCTCGCAGGTTTCTGCCATGCAGTCTCGCTGTGGAATAGAGCCGCGGAAAGTGGCTGGGCGGCGTATCACTAGTCGCGATGATCTAGAGTTGGTAAAACAGGTATTGTGTGGCCAGGTAAATGTCGATCTGGTTTCTGTCATGCAGGCTCAGGGGGTTAATGCATTTGGCTGCCATGGCGCTTCTGGCAAACTTATTCAGGCCCAAAGGCGCCCGCCAACCATAGTGTCTGGCGGTGGTCCTGAGCCTATTGATTTTGGTGAGGTAGGCGATGTTACCAAGATTAATACTCAGCTTTTAGAGCGCTTATTAGCTGCGCATCTAGTGCCTGTGATTGCTTCTATAGGTATGAACCACAGCGGTGAAGTGTTTAATATTAATGCCGACACCACGGTTATTCAGATAGCCAAACAGATGTCTGCGCAGCTGCTGATCTTTGTCACTGGCATCGGTGGTATATATAGGGATATTACCAATCCTCAGAGCCGCTTCGGTCATTTAGACGCCATCGAGGCAAGGGCACATATAGATAGCGGTATTATTGTCGGCGGCATGATTCCAAAGGTGGAAGAAGCCTTGTCATTATTAGAAGCTGGTATGGGCACCATTGCGATTGTTGATGCCAATGACTCCTTGGCTTTTATCAGTATTGCCAGAGGCAAGACAGACTATGGAACCCTAATTAGGAATACGTAGACGCAGATATAGCTTCTACTGGTGACCTATCTGGTTGACTAGGCCCCAAGCCCATAAACGCCATAGGACGGAGAATTTATCAAGAAAAATAGGGGGTTATTGACTTAGCCCGAGCATCTGAGGTTAAAATAGGCGCTTTCTCGAAAACCTGAACATTTTGGCGCGTGCGCGGCGAGCAATCAGGTTTTTGCAGTGGCCACAGCAGGTCTATTAAGCTATTCAATCAATAAACGAGTCTTATGAGTCTCAGAGAAACTAACAAGGTCAGCCGACAAAAGCGGATAGTAGCAAACGCGGCTCGATTTTTTTCGTCAATAGGCTACGACCTTACGGCAATAGAAATGGTCGCCGAGAGGTCTAATGTCTCACCCGCCACCATTTATAATAATTTTGATAACAAGATAGGGCTTCTCCTGGCAGTATTGATAGACGAAGGGGAAGGTGTTGAGCAGATTGGCGAGACGATCATTGCCCAGCGTCAAAGGAATGATGTCGACATTATTTATAAGCTAATTGAACTGTATGTGGATCATCCAATGGAGTTTATGAATAAGTCCTGTTGGCGGCAAGCACTTGCTGCCTCAACGGCATCCTCACACAAGAAATTCTCTCAGGAATACCACAATGTCGATAGAAAATTAAAGGCGCAGCTTATTGGTGTGATGCATGCCCTTAAGGATGAGCAGGTTTTTATCGCCGAATGGGACTCCCAATCACTGGGTGAAATTATTTGGAACAACGTCAATCAGATGTTTACTGATTTTATTTCTGACGAGCTGATGTCCATCCAGGAATTAAAGGACGCATTGAAAAGGCAGACCGCTTCTATCATATCATTAGGGCTGGGCGAGAATTAGCTGTCTTGCCATACTTAATCCCCATCTGCCACATCAGGTGCAATCTGCTGTAGTCCTAGATAGACATAACGGTATATATAAAGAGCAACCGCTGCTGTCGCTGCGCACATAAGCATGACGGAGCTATAGCCAAGCTGGAAGGATAGTAGCAATCCTGCGGCTGCGGGTGCCACCGCTTGCGCCGCTCCCTGGAAGGCAGGAACTAATGCTGCATAACGACCAGAATGATCAATATTAGATAGGGTTCCCAGCTGGAAAACGTCAATAAATATCCAGAAAAAACTAAAGGAAAATATACTAAAGACAAATGTGATGGTGTCGATCCTAAGCGCGAGTGCCAGCATGGTAATTACCATGATCATTAGCGCAAAGAGTAAGGGTTTTGACTGTCCAAAACGTCTTGCAAGCCATACCGCTATAATGGCAGCAGTGAGACTGAATATTTGCGCCCAGGTTAAAGTGGCTGAGATAAATTCAGGGCTAATGTTGGCTGCGGCACCCGCGCGTTCGATAAACGCCCAGTAAGCACCGACTAACAAATAGAAGCTAAAAACAGCAGCTAAACACAGGCGAGGCAGGATCTTTGGTATCTGTGGGTGAACCTCAGAGCTATCGGCCTCAGTATTCAATGTGCCTTCGTCGGTTTCTCCGATGCAATACTGAGGAAGCAGTGGCAGTACGAGTAGAATTGGAATAGCTTGGAGCAAGTAAAAACCAAACAGCCCAGTGACGCCCCATTTGGCATCAATAATCGGAAAGATATAAAAAATAAAGGCATTCATTACCACTAGTATAAAAAGAAGAATACTGAATGTGCGCGCCGAGTTATGACTTCCTGCAAGGCTGGCGGTGCATGTTGCATAACAGAGTCCCGCACCTATTCCTGCACAAAAACGACACAGCATCAAGGGTAGAATATCTGGTGATTGAATAGACAAATAGTTGCCCAGCATTACCATGAATAGACCGGCTGCAGCGAGTAAACGGCGATTCATTTTAGCCACTACTAATGAGGCAGAGACTGAGCCGACAAACAGCCCTGTCATATCAGATGACGCCAGGTACCCCAGTTGTTGATCGCTAAAGCCCAGAGAACTTGCCATTGAGCCGACCAGCAGTGGCATACCCATTGCAACCCCAGTTCCAGCGAACCCAAGAACAATGGCTGCAAAGATCGCTGTGGGACTGTCAAAAATATTACTGTTATTGGGTAGTACGTTCTGATTCTCACGCTCAGATTTCGAAAGACTTGGCAAAGTTTACTCCCTAGCTTTTATGCTTATTATTGTCAGTTGATCGACGGATATTCTGGCTCAATGGCGGACACCCCGAGAATACTGTCAGCAATTTTTTCGGCAATCATTATTGTGATCGCATTTAGATTACCTGCTGGAATGGATGGGATTATTGATGCATCCACAATACGCAAGTTGTTAAACCCATGGGCCCGACCTTGCGCATCTGTAACAGCCTTGTCATCAACTCCCATACTACAGGTACCGCAGGGGTGATAATTCGACTCTACATTAGCAAGAGCCCATTTTATAATGTCACTGTCAGACTTGAGATTATCAACACCGGATAATTCTGAGCTGAGACGCCCCTGCCAAGCGGATTGCTGAAATATTTGTTGGGTTGCTTTAATGGCCGCTATTGCTAGCTTCTTGTCATGGTCAGTGGTCAAATAATTAAATTGAAATTTTGGGCCTAGAGCAGGGTCGGCACTGGTTATGCAAAGTTTTCCGCGACTGGTAGGACGCTGCAGGCTGGTAAAGCACTGATAACCGGGTTCAATTTTGATTCCTTGAGGCGCAAAATTACCTCTCATGGCGATACATTCCATCTGTGCATCGACGCCCATTCCCTTGCCAAGTAGCGACAAAAAAGCACCTACCTCAAAGTGATTGGAGATACCTAGTCCCTGTTTTCTGAACAGCCATTCAACGCCGATTTTAAGACGTCCCAAATAACCCAGTTTAGAGGCTAAGGAATCGCGAGGATCTGTGGCACCGTACTCGAAACACCATGCGGGGTGATCCTGTAAGTTGCTACCAACCCCCGGCATATGTTGTTTTACGTCAATGTCGCACGCTCTAAGTACATCACTATCACCGATGCCGGATAGCATTAACAGTTGCGGGGTCTGGATGGCACCTGCAGACAGGATCAGTTCTGACCCCACATCAACAGTAAAGACTTTGCCCCTGCGGATTAAATGCACCCTAGCGGCATCCTGTCCTGAAAATTCAATCGAGGTACAGCGTGTCTCCAGTAGGACATCTAGATGAGCCTTAGCTGGCTGATCATATAAATAAGCTTGAGATGCGCTATGTCTTGTACCCTTAGAAACATTCCTTTGGGTTGTATGGGCTCCGATTTGCGTTTCACCATTGTGGTCAGGGTTGAGTGCCAGGCCATAGTCGCAGGCTGCATCAAGAAACAATTTGAAAAGGGGATTGGTAGCCTCGCCCTTGACAATATTAGTCGGCCCACCGATTCCTCGATAAGCGGGATCACCCTGTGCATAGTTTTCACTGCGCTTAAAATAGGGCAGGCAATGGGCGTAAGACCAATTAGTAAGGCCTGATTGGGCCCAGTCGTCATAGTCAGCTGAATTGCCGCGCACCCAATTCATGCCGTTAATCGATGAGGAGCCCCCGAGAACTTTGCCGCGGGGGGTATATATCTCTTTTTCAGAGGCTGAAGAGGTCGCTTCTTCAGAGAAGAATTTCCAGTTATAGCGATCCTTCATCAGTGGAATGCCCAGGCCAGCGGGCATTTGAATAAATGTATTTCTGTCGCTAGGCCCAGCTTCAACTAAAAGCACGCTTTTAGAACTGTCCTCTGACAGACGAGCGGCAAGCACACTGCCTGCGGAGCCTGATCCTATAATTATGTAGTCATAGGTTCGCTGTGACGGGCGTTTGACGATATTGAGCATCAGGTATTTACAGTACTTCTGTGGTCGCCGTAAACCCTAAAAACTGTTTTATGCATTACTCTATCCTTCTAAGCTGAGTTACAAGATGAGCCATCAATCCTGCGTCTGGGCCAATATCAGTAGCGCTTCAGTCTGTCTGTTAAGTGTGTTTTTTAATGCCTCGAGGGACATCTTTTCGTCAGAAATAAAATCTGTGAACATCTGATCGACATTATTCCAAATGACTTCTCCCAGTGACTGAGGGTCTACCTCTGCTCTGAAAACATCTTCATTATAGAGTTGGTGCATAAGCTCAATAAGCTGAACCTGTAGTTGCTTGTCCACATTTTGGTATTCCTGGGTGAACTTTTTATGTGAAGACGCTGACGAGGCTGCAAGTGCTTGCCGCCAGCAGGACTTGTTCATAAATTCCATTGGGTGATCGACATAGAGTGCAATTAAGCGATAAATAACGCTCAGGTTATTTGTTGTCCGTTGATCAATAATTTTTTGGCCAATCTGCTGAACGCCTTCGCCTTCCTCTATTAAGACTGCGAGTAACAGACCTATCTTGTTTTCAAAATTATTGTAAATAGTGGCAGGGGACACATTAGACCGCGCTGCGACCAACTCTATTGTCGTAAGGTCATATCCAGTCGAAGAGAAAAGACGAGCCGCATGCGAAACGATA
>Ga0209092_10000740_pt1 | contig 32735 bp, 24 predicted proteins | sample FraStrMetagenome_FD_187446 | JGI IMG/M metagenome (GOLD analysis project Ga0209092, IMG submission 187446) | Marine eukaryotic phytoplankton communities from Arctic Ocean - Fram Strait ARC3M Metagenome (SPAdes) (version 2) | ecosystem: Environmental > Aquatic > Marine > Oceanic | place: Fram...
AAATGAAGAGACTTATATTAGCATCAATTGCAAATGCTAAGATAGCCAACAGTGCTAGGGCCACAGATAACTTAACGTCCATTTTATTTTGATGCGACGATCAGATTCTGTTCCTTGAAAAATCTTTCTACCATCGTGTCAAATAGTCCGTAGATGATTATTTATTATTTTATTCTTCGTTTTCTAAATTTAAAGTTTTCTACATCTATCTTAGTATGTTGGTTCGTAGAATTTTCGCGGAATATAAAAATTAGATTGCAAAAAAACTTACTCTGCAAAAAATAGGCCCCGGAAAAATTAAGCTACTTTACCCTATTAGAAAAATTTTGTCACTAATTTAGCCGAGGTCAATTTTTTTACAAAAATATATTATAATGTAAATTTCAATCTTCCGAGGTCAATTTTTTTACAAAAATATATTATAATGTAAATTCTGATTTTGAATGTTCTTTTCCCAATACAAATCATGGTATCTCGAAATTTAAGAAAATATATTATTATGTAAATTTCTAGATTAGAGTATCTCGTAATTTAAGAAAATATATTATAATGTAAATTTCTCTATACACACGATCTTGGTATGTTTCTAAAAATATCTGCATATAATATCGAAAAAGTGTAGAAAAAGTAGTTCATCGTTAACATTAAAGATAATGGTTTGATTTGTATTGTAGTAGTGGCGATGCAACTGCAATGATTTAAGATGATGTATTCTATAACAAACATTTAAACAAACCTAAAAAAGCGAACGATATAATCATAGTACAAGATTTCAAATAGTTTAAACTTAGTAAAACATTAGAGGAAAACGCAACGACAATGTAGCGTTGAACTGTTACATTCAACAAGACACAAATAGTAATAAACTTTATAGAACAGTAACAATAGATAGATTATAAGTATGTTAATGTATAGGTTAGATAAAAGATATATTAATTGTTATTATTAGTCTATTGACATAAAAAAATGAAAGGAAACATGAAAAGAAAGGCAACGATTGACTTACCCTCCTCCACCGTTGATGGCGATGGAGCGAGGAGCATCCACAAGAAATCTTCCGTTAAGAAGAAAACTGCTTCAACTAAGAAAGCAAAAGGAGTATCTATGATTACTAGGAGCAAAGGAAAAAAGACGAAGAACAAGCGGAAGAAGAAGGAAGCTGTTGTAACCCCACCAACTTCAAACAAAAGTTCCAAACAGACACAATCAAAAGACCTGCCAAACGAAACTTCTATTCTTGTTGTTACGGAAGAGAAAACTAAGGACAGAGAGACTAGTGAAGAAGGAAAGAAAAAGGTAGTGTCATATATGACCAAGATCTCAAATGAAATTCTGGAGAGCGCAAAGGATGCACACGAAGCAATTCTCCGTGCGAAGGACTCCGAGGTTACGCTGGCATTGGCAAAGGACCTAATCGATGAAGAGGAGGAGGATAAGAACGTGAATGAGAAACAAGGAGAAAAGAAGAAAGTGAATGAAGTGAATGATAATGAAGAAGAAGCAGATATTTTTTTGGCGGAGGACGAACCTGTATGCGCCAACGATAAGAATATTGAGGACAAGGAGGTATTAAAGGCACACCCTGAATTAGAAAAACTTCTGATGAGCGTTGAAGATATGCTGGTAGATTACCGCAACTCTGACAAAAAAACCATGGAAACTGATAATATTGCTTTTCAAAAAGCTGCCGCTGAAATGGTAGACAAAACGTTTGGCAACAAAAAAACCTCATACATGTACCAGAGGTATCAACAGATGTGGGTTAAGTTCTCTTTAAAGAAAAAAATTCCAAAAAATGCCACAAAAGACTTACTCGATCAGCACCTAACAGAATTCTTCGTGGCGCAAGGAAGGTCATATTCTCCCTCGACTCTCTACGTCATGTTCTCTTGTGTAAACCACTACTTCATCACCAACTTTGGATTCAAGTTGAACAGCATGTTGAGACTCCAAAGGTTCCTCAAAGTTAACACGAGTACCTACGTTTGTAAGAAAAGTAAAGTATTCACCTCCGAACAGATCGATACTGTTCTGAAGGTATGTGCTGAATCTACAGACAAAAAACATCAACTTGCAGGAGTTGGTATTGCATTAATGTATTATGGGCTCCTGAGGGTATGCGATAGTACGAAAATTCAAAAGAAAGATGTTAGTCACCAATACAATGGAAGAGTTGTAATTAAATTTGAACATGCACGCAAACGCAGAAACCCTGGATTTACTTACCATGTTCCAAGTTTATATGCTAAGTTATTCCAGAGATACGAGGCAGACCTTCCTGTACACATGACACCAGAAGAGAAGTATCTGCGCTTATGGGTGAAACAAGATGGAGAAAGGACAAAAGAAGTTAGTTGCTACACGAGTAAATTATTTGTGAAAATAGCCTGTGATATTCTTGGTTTGGACCCTACAGGATATACCACACACTGCTTTCGCCGCAGTGCCGCAACCAATCTAGCAGATGCCGGAGTGTCGTTTGTAAATTTGAAAAGGCACGGGCAGTGGAAATCTGATTCAGTTGCAGAATCTTACATCGCTAATTCCCAGGTACTTAGGGACGAGCGAGAAGTGTGCCTTTTGCCAAAAAACCTTAGGTTACCATACAAAAGGGCAGGTTTAACCCAGGAACTGGACATCGAATCACTAAGGGCACCATTCAGCCAATTTGGAGCTGGGAACAACAACATCTTTGAACTACTAACTCCACCAGATTCCACCCAAGCAAGTTTTGCTCCAAAAGACCCTCCACAACTTGCCAAAAAAGTTAAACGAGTAACCTGTGGCGAAAGGACAGAGGAAGATTCCTTTTTTTCCCAAGATGAGCCCATCATTAACCTTCTTAAGAACAAGAAAAAGACATCAAGTTTTGCTCCAAAAGACCCTCCACAACTTGCCAAAAAAGTTAAACGAGTAACCTGTGGCGAAAGGACAGAGGAAGATTCCTTTTTTTCCCAAGATGAGCCCATCATTAACCTTCTTAAGAACAAGAAAAAGACATCTAATCTGGACCGCAAAGAAAAGAATAAGGAAGCAAAAAATGAATTCAAATGCACCACTCCTACTAATCAAAAAGAAAATGAAGAAGTAGAGTACCTCAAGACTGTTAGCCCTGAGAAGCTTCAACTTGAGGACGAAGTCGATGAGAACAAAGAAAAAGACCTCATCAAGGTAGAACGCGTTGTATCAACAACAGCAGTTCCCAGCATCGAACTCGTTGAGACCACCAAGTCCATTTCCAATCTTGAGGAGCAAATGATCGAAAAACTCGGTGTAGTGTCGAAAGATGAAAAGAAAAAAATCATCTTCAACAACTGCACCTTCAACTTCTGAGTATATAACTCAGAGAAACAGTAGGAAAAACAATAAGGTAAGTGAAAATTATTGTGAAATAACAACAATAAAAAAAGAACGCATGAAAATCAAACTCACCATTGTCTCTTCGTATTTTCCCAAAAAATTGGCCTTTCAAGTCAAGCCAGTCCACGAATTATAAGCAAAATGAAAATGTAGGATCTTATGTTTACACAATAATTACTTACGTAGAAAAATAATTAATTAGTATAAACATTCTTTATATGAAAAATATATACGTAAAATCATAAAATAGTTACGTACTAAAAAATCTTCAATAACACATATATAGAGCGTTGACATAAATCAATCAATAAAATTACATCAAGTTGGCTGTATGAAAACAATAAATTTAGAAAACGAAGAATAAATTATAATTCTCAGTTTTTTTTGTTAAGGAGAATATATTTCCGCTGTTAACTAAATTTTATGTGCGGGCTAATTTAGCCTGGCATGGTTCTCATTTTTTTGTTGCAAAACCGGCCTAAACGGCCGGTTTAGCAAGAAAAAAATGAGAACCATACCAGGATAAACGAGCCCCCACATAAAATTTAGAAAACAGCGGAAAATATTCGCCTCAACAAAAAAAACAGAGAATAAAAAATTATTCGTTGAATTATTAATATGTCTAGCAAGTAAATAGCAAAAGAGGGAAGACGCACTCTTTTCAGAGCGATCAACCACTGCAGTGCTCTTCATTTTCTTCTTCTTGAAATTATTCTTTCCTGAATCAACTTTTTATCAGATACCGTTCAACATGCCCGAAACAAAAAAAAATGCCATTGCAATCGATTTTCGACAATTGTTAAAACAAGAACGAGCCAAAGCCAGATCCAACAAGAAAAAAAGCCAATTGACTTCCATCAAGCCTATTTCCGAAACCAACATCATCAACCATGATGAGAATAAGAACATTGAACATTCTCTCTCTCAATCATCACAATCAGAAATGTACCTTCGACAACTTTTAAAGTGGACACAAAAGCATATGTTGAATCATACAATTCCAATCGCATCACCACTTCCTAATCGAAGTTCATGTATAAATTCCATATACTACATTCCCAATTTTTTACCATTTGAATTTTCAGAATTGCTCCTCCATTGGCTTCAATCTATACCAACCCTCTCCTCTACCTCATCTTCTCAAAATACCTATTCAAGCCATATCGGGAAATGGACACCATTACATCATGCTAAACGAAAAGTCCTTTTATATGATGCTACTATAAGTCCAATCCCTCCACCCCTTCAATACATCATTGACTTATTACTGTTTCATAATGTGTTCTCATCCGATGATCCTCAAACTATACCCAACCATATCTTAATTAATGAATATCAACCAGGACAAGGGATTTTATACCATACCGATGGTCCCACATACCAACCCAAAACGGTAACCATCAGTATAGGAAATTCACATGTCCTTTTTCGTTTCCATCCTCGATATCCTCAGAATAATCAACCTACAACAGAAAAGCTATTTGTTTCTGGAAGGGGTTCCTGTTTGATGTTTGAACATGAAGCATATACAGAGTATTTGCATGGGATTGAGGAAGTTTTACAAGAATCCATTTGTTCCAATTCTTGTTTGAATTGGGAGGATTATTGTCAGGAATGTCAAACATATAATAATAATGAATATGATTATGACGTTTATAGAGAGAAATATGACAAAGCATCGGATATGGTTCAAAGAGGATATCGAATTTCCTTGACCTTTCGACATAAAATAAAAGAATAGATATGAAGTGTTTCCAATTCACCATGATTTTGAAATACAACAAACATATAACAATATTGTATGAAAAGTAGAAACTATTTAAATCATATTTATTATTGACTTTATTCCTTCGTGCGAGAGAGCCTACATTATAGCATATGTTTATAATTTAAATCTGATTCAAAACCATATAAATGATCTATGACATGCCTATGCATTGGCTTCATGTTGAATAAAGTTCAAGATTAAAAAGGAATCTTCTTTTCATTTTATTTTCTCAAAGTCTATCTTTGCAATTTTTTCAATAGAGGTGCATTACTTTGGGGTTTCCTAAAAAAGGCACCTTGCAAGATAATAAAATAAACAATATAAGTAAATTGGATCAACTTTTTCAATCTCAATTCCAAATGGATCTTTTTTAACAGAATTGGTAATAAGAAACTACAGTACGGTATGTACTTGAACATCAAGTGCATGCTCGTAATCAACATGATTACACTTGCGTTATTCACGTAGGGGTCTGGATGTATTTCTTATATATATACATTGTCACGCATATCAAGACTTTCTGGATCTTCAAACAAGATATTCTCGTCATTTTGCCAAGAACATATCATCAATTGCCCAGGATGACGGCGAGCCGGTACTCACCATTATCACCATAAGTATTCTACCAACTGCTTGCTTATAACAATGGTGGACCGCATTGATCTCAAAGATATTCCAGCCTACACAGATTTTTTCGATGATCCAGATCTTTCAAACTATGAACAGATTCATGTGCATTTACAAACTCTTAGAGGAAGCATTTACAGCAAAAAAGACTATTTCATACCCTGCTATAAAGTGGAAGTTTCTACAATTGGAAAAGATCAAGTGGATGAGACAGCAAGTACAACGAATTTGGAAGCTCAATCTACGACTGGAAGTACAAGCTTTTTCCCTATTGGGAAATATACATTTGGAAAAATTAAACATTATGAACCCTCTTGGGATAAAAAAGGCATGATCCTTGGAAAAAAAGACTCCATTGAAAGTATATGCTTTAGGCTGTACAATGGTAAAAATGTCATCTCGACTTTTTACGTTCCTCGATCTGATTACAAAGTAGACGAAGATTGGGTCCAAGGAAAATCTCATGACGCAAAGCTTGGTTTAACCCTCTCCTACCGAATTCGAGTTGGTAGCAAACGCATTGTTTCCAAAGACGACTTCGATCGTATCTTTACCAAGGATCCAAATATTGTGTATGATCATAAGATATTGAAAGATCAGGAATCCACAGATGCATCAGATTGGGCCTGGCTACAATGCTTCAAGCAGAAAGAGGCTAAAACTCGAAAAGCCGTACTATGGATTCCTGGAAGAAATGACGGATTCATGCACCCACATGTATATTATGGACTCTTTAATGAGTCAGGATATGATCTATACGTTCTGAACTATCGTTCGACTTCGCAGTGTCTCAATAGGGGATGGGTGAAAGATCCAGCTTTTAGTTCTCATAACAAGGAGGGAGATTTTAATATTTACATTGCTGATATCGAACGAGCATTGGCTAGCATGAAGAGTCTTGATGGAAGGGAGTATGAGAAGAAACTGGGATATGCGCACTCGACTGGTGGACCAGGTAAATAGTGTTATGTTTTCTTGCATTTGTATTTGTATTTGCATTTGTATTTTACCTCGAATTACATTTTACCTTTTTATATTTGATTGTTGCTTTTGTTTCTCGGCATTAGTGTTGATCAACTATCTCATAGAAAAAGGTGATACAGCCTTCAATGGATTTATCTTTAATGCCCCATTTATGGATTTTGGAGGAGTAGTGTTTGAAATATATGCATATATAATTTCGTACTTGACTGGTAATATTCAACATTTTATTGCTTTCATGGATATGGACTATAAATTGAGATTGGCTGGTGGCCTATACATTGATTATCCTGTTTCCTATACGACACCTTCCAATGAAGATATATCCAAACCAGACATCGAGAAAAATAATGAAGTTCAAATATCTGATTGGGCATCCAAGATTTACTCACTTTATTATTGGGAAACGGGAGTGAGGCCACTCTACGAAGTACCCAAAACTGCGGGATTCGTCACTGGGGCTGCTCAAGTTCATGCCAAAATTCAACGGCGCCGTGTGAAGGATAATCCAATTACCATGAAACCGTTTGTTGTTCTTGCTTCTCGTTCCGATGATACTCTAGATGCAGAGGCCATTCGTACATTGATTGATGCGGTGGGCACGGCTCGTATGGAGATTGAGCTTCGTGATAATTCACATGATATTTTTTTGAGCCGTGAAAAAAAAGATGTAAAAGTTGCCGTGGACTTTGTAAATGCATGGATGGAACTCAATGATTTTAAGTAATTTGATTACATCCCTTTTCTATGTTGGCATGCTTTTTTTAATTGACTCCTATGAATGGAAACTCTTACAAAAGGATTGATTTGATACGATTCAAGTCAGTCTCCAAAAAATAGCTTTAGAAAGACCTAACGAGACTCACTAAATAGAATAAAATGTCGTGTCAAAATCTTATGCACTCTTCTTTTTGAAATTCTTTGGATCATGCTTTGCAAATTTATTAATTATTCAAAACATTTAATACCATCATTCCTTGGAACATAAACAATAAAAAAGACAACGAAAACGAGTTTATATAGATGTCATTTAGGATTCTGAACAAATCCATGAAGAACCTGGCAAATAATAATAATATATTAAGATTGTATCGTGCAGTTAAAACTATACAGAACATTTTTTTTAAATGCTATAGGTATTTCCCAGAGTTTCTACAACAAACAAACAAACGTACGAGAGGAGAATACAGGACTAACAGTAGACGATTTAAAAAGGGGCATCAACATTAATGGGAAAGATGAAAGTAAATTGCGAGGAGAAGGAGTCAGACGAAAACCAGAAAGTGTACAATTGCAATACAGAAGACTGATATTTCCAACTACAATTCAAGAAGGATATAACAACATATAATTGTCAATTAATTTTCATATATTCAGAAAGTGTCCATGCTACATTGAAGGTTCTTTTTAAATTAATTATGTCAGTTGTATGCCCTCCTTGAGGAAAAAGCGTAGTATTTGAAAACAAGTGTATTGATTCAAAAATTTGATATAAAAATCGGATCTATTGGAAAAACGCTTCGAGATAATGTTACCAACATCAGAGACAAGAAAGACGAACATCGAGTTTATTGCAATGGGGATTGAGAGTGCTATATGATCTCGTAGTCCGAGCGATGATGTCATTTTAGATTTTTGACGTGCCCTGGTGTGTGGCTAATTCAAGCGATGCAGGTTCCCACAAGATGTTTTGGTGTTAGTGTTAATGGAGAGAAGCGTGGATTTGATGATTTTCATGCCCCACAGACAAGCCTGTTTCCCATAGCATTCTATGCATATCACCCAGCCCAATTTGAGTCCAAACAGTTTTGCCGTTGAGATGAGGGTGTTGAATGTATTGTGACATATACTGCAGTCACATTCGATGCGTGTGGTGAAGGATGATGGGTAGTCATGGCTTTGTTGTGGAATATTCGATTGAATGTGTGTGTTGCATAATTTTTTCTGTTTTTTGTAATTAGATGAAGTTATGAATCCCATGATTTTGCCAAATATACTACTCATTTGCTAGGATTCTTTTAGGTGTGTCTATTGTTTTGTTCCAGAAGTTCGTGTTATGTAAGATATTGTAGAAGTGGGGATGCATTTTGAGTTCGAGTTCCTTAGCGGTTATTGCGTGTCGCATGCTCCAAAGTTCTAGTACATGTCTCATGCCCACGCATTTATATTTCTGATAGAAATTATATGCATAAAAGCTAAGCATTTCTGGACCGATGTGTTGTGCCTGCTACATCTGACACAGTAGCGTTGTCCTGTTGCGATCCAGTTGGGTTGCACTTTGCCTATAAATGTGTTTAGAACGTCGGTAGATCCGCCACATGTAGTGCCTTGGCATAAAAGGGAGTGGTTCCATAACTCCAATAATGATAGTTTCGGTCTTTTTGAAGGTTGTTGTGAGCATCAGGTGTGAGTCGAGGTAGGGTTTTTCCTCTTCATCGTAGCGGTTTTGGAAGGATTCTTCTTATTTTTGTGGTCCTCGTATATTTTTCTGTAGTCTTTGATTTTATTTCTGGACAGATAGTACTTGACCCTGAAATCAGATTCAAAATTCTTTGCAATGGAGTTGGCAATTCTATGTATTCCTATGAACTTTGCTTTTACCAACTCCTTTATTTCCTTCCACAATGTGTTCAGTCTCTGTTTAAGGAGGAAGTGAAAGTTGATTGTTGTGTTTGTGGATATGAGGGAGATGTAACGTTTTGTAAACCATTCATCGAACAATTTCGGGAATAATCCCTTGTACAAATTTTCTACTATGCAAGTATCCTTGTCATTGAGTTCGCCATAATCCATCGCACTATAGAATACCCATATGTGTCCAAGGATGTTGATCTTTTTAATTCTGCCCTCCTGGATGTTATGCAAGTAGAGCAACTCCAGCCACTTCTCAGTGGATGTGTAATTGGAGTTGGTTGTTCTTCCTAGTTTTAATGTGGTAATCAAACTGCCTAACCTTTGCTTATGTAGTTGGAGTAAGAATTTGTGAACAAAGACGTTGACGTATATAGAGCAACAGAGGATGTCTAGCATAGTCCACAATTTCAATTTGATGTCTTCGCTCATTCCCTGTCTAGCTATCACGATTCGTTTGTGTTGACAAACCAGTTGAACATGCCTAGTGTTTCCTTTCAAGGTTTTCTTGAAGTGTTGGTTCTTTTGTTTGGATTATTCTTGTTGAATATTGCACCATTGGCAAAGAAGGAATTTATGTACAATTTGGTGATAAGACTGTTTATGATGTTCTGTCGTGTGCATGTGTCGTCATGTTTGTTAATTTTAATACACCATCCTACCCTTATGGTTGGATTGAGATAGAAAGATCTGGTGTGAGTGGTTGTTTATAATTTGTGAATTGTAGAGCGAGTGTTCGTGAAGTCGAGGTAGAAGTCCCTGTGTTGGTTTTTGTTTCCATCGTTTCCATCTTTCTGTGTGCAATTTTTTATGGATAAATTTCGATGGTTTTTCATCTATGATCCCCCAATCCCGAATATTATTGGGAAAATGTGTAGGGTCTGCAGAGATTGTGTTTAATTCTGCTTGTGTGGATTTCTTATGTATATGTACCGCTTTATTAGCCGCTTCATCCACGTGATGGTTCGCGTTGGTCAAAGCAAGGTTGGGTATGATATTGTTTTATCGTGGAGGGTGTTTTATCTTTGTTCCCGTGATATCGAGCTGGTGGGAATCCACCTTAATGATACATCTCGTGGGGTGGCCACCCCAGTAGTTTTTCCGCCATGATGTATTAATGTAATTTGTTTTTTTTAGTGTTTGATTCGTCCACAATTTTGAGTTCAAGGTAAATTCAACAACTCTATTTTGAAGTTCCAATAACATGGGATCCTGTGGGATTGATTTTTCGTGTGTTCTCCATCTATTCATGCAGTTTTCCAGTCTCATAGTAACAGACTTGCCCATGCCATTGAGGATGCCGCGAATGTATTTTCTGTCTGTTCTCTTGTTGTGGTCTCAAAGTGATAACTCTTTCCCTCACGCTGTAGCTGTCCATGATGATGCAGGCATTCCTCTTGCATGCAGAACGCAGCCGTCTCCTATCTTATGTGGGTGAATCATGCAACGCACTAGAAGAGGGATCACCGATCTCTGTTCCCATTCCCTAGATGATATTGATTCGCCAGATCTGATGTCCGAGAGACATAAGGTGATTGCTGCAGAAGTCCGTGCTTGGTTGTGGTTTTCATTGTTTTCGGTGTGACCGCCGTCGGTAGAGATGATGATGGGACTTTTGGATGATTTGATGAGACCCATAATATAAGAGTAGTTGAGTTTGTTGTTGTTGGTGATTGCAACAGGGGGACAGGTGAGTGATAAGTTAATCATTATCATTCTCCTCACTAAGTTCCAGCTGGCTTCCATGTAGATGTCCTTTTGTGAAAAGAAAAAGGATGGGTAGATTTTCTCAAATGCATAAATGGATATCCAAGTGGAGTCACTATTATTGAAGTGTTTTTGATATGGATTATGTTGCCACTCCCAGAACCAGAAGAAACCTAAACAATCCATCTGCCGTTGTTCTGTGCTCCAAATCCACCATCGTTGGATTTCTGTTGTGTCATATCTGGTGCTGTCGTGAACTTTAATTTCTGAGGGAGTCGGGCCAAGCATGTCGATGAGGAATCCAGCCTCACGGTACAGAGAGTCACCCAGAGAAACTTGCTCCTGTTGTGGGAGTCCGTAGCCAAGCAGGTGTGAGTTATCACCACAGAACTTCTCAGGCAATAAAGTATGTAGTTGCATATGCCAAATTTTCTGTCGCGTAAAAGAATTTCAAACCTGGATAGCTTGTGATTGTTGTAATTGAGTGCACGTGTGTTGATGTCGATGAGAGCGCTTATTCGGTTCTTCCAACATAAGAGTCTATTCGCCGGCCGTTGAGCACCATTTTAAGTTCCCGAGCTGTCGCCAAAACGTCAACGTCCAACATCGATTTGATTCCATGTCCTAGAAGATGTTCTGGGAGGTAAAGGCAATGGTTTGTGTCAGTGGCGCTCATACCCCTGCTCGTACCGATTTGATCAGCAATGAATTTATCGCATGCTGCATGTTGAGATGGGCAATCATTAAATTGGAGTGGAGCGAATGATATCATCGTGACTATCAATGAGTTAACAGAGTATTTTTGGGGTTCTGCCTCCATTTCCGCGAGTTTAATTTCTTTCACTCGTTTGATGTCGTTTTCCGATATTTTTTTGCATCCTAGGCTTGTGTCTCCCTGTAGTGATGTCGTCAAACCAAGATGTTTGTTCATTTCCACCTTTGTCAAATTCTCGAATTTGGTCAAATCCGTGCTTGAGAGAGATCGAATTTCCTGTGCATGCAAGGTTCTGTTTGTGAAGCATTTATATGTATGGTTTCCTCTGTGGGGACGTCTTTGATATAGCTCCAAGCAATGGTGTTGAAAGATGGAATTTTGGCAATCGTTTTTGGTGAGAAGTTGAAAAGGTTAATATCATATTTGCTTCCTTTCCGACCCGGATATGTCCCGATCCCTCAATGTACAGTCTGCATAGCCCATGTGCTTGTTCAATTGCTGAAGGGTTTTCTTTCCCACGTTGATTGTATCAGTGCCTCGTCCTCTTTCTTCATTAGTGTTTTTGAATTGCATGCTATATGCATTGGCTTTGTTGATCATATTCCATGACTTCTTTTTGGAGTTGATGAACTAGATGTGTTCCTCCCACATGTCTTTCTCCTCGTTGATGAGTTCATGAATGGTTCTGACTTTTTCTTTTATGTTTTCAACAGACAAGATTGAAGTCAAGATTTTTTTAATATTAGAGTTTAAGACTTGGCTCATTCTATCGAGATTATTATTATTAATGCCGTTCCTGACCCATTGATTGTCACTATTCTCCATCAAAATTGTTTCTTGGAAGTCTCCCAAGTACACGATACATATGTCTGGATATCTGCTTGTTGTCCATCTTTCCTTTATGTCCGAGATCAGAACGATGAGGGTGATAGACGTCTCTTTCTTCGATGCTTCTTTTTGAGAAAGTCCCATGCCAGCAATACCATAGATGCTAACAATTCCCAGCCTTTGATGTGTTCCACCTATAGTCTTGCCGAACTTGAGGACCAATGTGACTATCCTCCCATCCATATAGGATCGAAAGTCATCTTCTTCTTTGCCTTCCCACTTGATATTGTCCAATAGCACTATCTGGTGTTTCAATTCGAAGCATTTGATGCGCAGGTTGCCCATGTCGCCCTTTTTCTTTTTCTCCCAGGAATCGGTCTGGGAGTATTGGGAACCAAATGGTTCCTGGAAGCTGAGAAATGTGAACTTCTCCCTTATGAACATTTCCATGGCAATTGTGTACGAATATCGATTTTGTATATTGTAGCAACCTATTTTATCTTTGTGTATGGAGGATGCATGAACATGCATTTGTGTCAAGCTTGGGTCTTGTTTTGTTGGGTCAAGAATCCTAAGGTCGATAATGCTGGAGCCCGAGGAAATGCTCATGTTGCATCCTTGTGATGGCTTAGGAGGTGATGCCTGGGTAGAGTTCAAGTCAATGGTGGCATGGGATGCAGACGAGCGGAAAAGGATGTCCAAGTTTTGTCGTACGTTTGATGGTATCATTGCGGAGTATGAGGAGGATTCTGGGCGAGTTCGAGATGTGGGTAGGTAAGGGATCGTGCAAGTGTCAGCGATATCCACTGGGGGAAATGAGTGTGATTGGCCTTAGGGGAACTCTCCATCTTAGTGCATGAAGGTAGAGTTGTATCCAAAGTTGGTGGTTGTGAGTGTGGCGTTAGATTTTCCTGTCTAGATGTGATTGTGGCTGTGGAGACATTCATACAGCGTGCTATGGATGGGCTGAGAGAATATATTGGTTTAATGAGTTGTAGTGATGTCCGGGTGCTGGGTGAAGTGTTGGTTGAGTCGTGGGTGTTGAGGACATCCAAGACTTGTAACAAGCCTATGTCTTCGAGCATATTCATGTTCTCTATGATGCACGAGGAGAGTGAAGATGTGTCCTCGGGGATACTGGCGTGGTCAGGCGAGGATTGGTAAAACTGATCAGACACGAGAGATAGTGAAGAAGAACATGATAAGCATGTATCGACTGGGGGCAATTCAGAGACCATAGCTTGTGTGAGTTGTATCATTTGAGGTTTGTGTTGGGAAGGCTGGTGTCGGTGGGGAATAGAAGTCCAACCGTTCCAGGTATTACGTATGTATGGCGAACTACGTATGAGATGATGATAGATATGTATAATAGTGATAGATCTTAAAAAAGCTTATAATTTTGATTTACCTTACGATTAAAACACTATGATCAACACAATTTATTTAGGGTCTGCTACTGTGGTTACGTTTTAAATAACAGTACCATCCTTGAAGTCTCCTGTACTATTTTGTAGTTGTATTCCCAATAATTCTGAAAAAAGAAATGTCCTCCTGAATCGCCACCATTTGCATGAAGTGACAAACTACAGTTAGTAGAATATAAGGTATGCGTACGTAATGATCCCTATAGATACGGACTTCAAGTTCAAATAAGAATATCTGCTTCTGGGCGCTACTGACCCACAGGCCTAAATAAGCGAGATTGGGTGAAACTCTGGGCCCTAGAGAGGACAGTCTACTGCCGGAGGAAACACCGTAAACTATTAGGAACAAACAAACAAACATACGGCAGCGATATAGCTGTTGAAACAAAATGTGCTTTTTCAGCACATCACAGTAGTACATTAAGTAATTTTATCTAAGTAATTTGGAAGTACATCTTAATTTTTTCTTTATTTTTGTTAAATAAAACGAAAGTTGACACTATATTCTTTTGTTGAGTTAGTTTGACACGGAAACGTATTTCATCCTCTGCAGTACTTGTGAAATAAAGATTGTATCTTGATCGGCTATATTTCGGTGAGTCTTACACCGTACACATTGCAGACACAAACAAACAAACATACGGTATTGATACATTTAAGGCTGTCTAAAAGCACAATTTCTGGGCATGAACTAAAAATATTCGTAGGAATACATACTAAACTAAACAATCATATTAAACTTAACTCAAATACGCATACGAATCCACTTTAACGTACATACTTAAATATCATTTATTTATAGCTACGTTAATGAATATATCTTTCTCACGTATTTATACCTGATTTTAGGTCATGATAGAAAGCATATCTTTTCATAACGATACGAACCCATTCTTGTTAGAACTATCTTTTAATAATCAGCACGATGGCCGGCCGCATTGATCTCAAAGATATTCCAACCTACACAGACTTTTTCTATGATCCAGATCTTTCAAACTATGAACAGATTCATGTGCATTTACAAACCCTAAGAAGGAAAAAAGATAAACCGTTCTTCGATCCTTCCTACAAAGTGGAAGTTTCTACGATTGGAAAAGATCAAGTGGATGAGACAGCAAGCATTACTGATTCGAAAGCTCAATCTACGACTGGAAGTACAAGCTTTTTCCCTATTGGGAAATATACATTTGACAAAATTGAAAATCATCATGAACCCTCTTGGGATAAAAAAGGCATGATCCTTGGAAAAAAAAACTCCATTGAAAGTATATGCTTTAGGCTGTACAATGGTAAAAATGTCATCTCGACTTTTTACGTTCCTCGATCTGATTACAAAGTAGACGAAGATTGGGTCCAAGGAAAATCTCATGACGCAAAGCTTGGTTTAACCCTCTCCTACCGAATTCGAGTTGGTAGCAAACGCATTGTTTCCAAAGACGACTTCGATCGTATCTTTACCAAGGATCCAAATATTGTGTATGATCATAAGATATTGAAAGATCAGGAATCCACAGATGCATCAGATTGGGCCTGGCTACAATGCTTCAAGCAGAAAGAGGCTAAAACTCGAAAAGCCGTACTATGGATTCCTGGAAGAAATGACGGATTCATGCACCCACATGTATATTATGGACTCTTTAATGAGTCAGGATATGATCTATACGTTCTGAACTATCGTTCGACTTCGCAGTGTCTCAATAGGGGATGGGTGAAAGATCCAGCTTTTAGTTCTCATAACAAGGAGGGAGATTTTAATATTTACATTGCTGATATCGAACGAGCATTGGCTAGCATGAAGAGTCTTGATGGAAGGGAGTATGAGAAGAAACTGGGATATGCGCACTCGACTGGTGGACCAGGTAAATAGTGTTATGTTTTCTTGCATTTGTATTTGTATTTGCATTTGTATTTTACCTCGAATTACATTTTACCTTTTTATATTTGATTGTTGCTTTTGTTTCTCGGCATTAGTGTTGATCAACTATCTCATAGAAAAAGGTGATACAGCCTTCAATGGATTTATCTTTAATGCCCCATTGATGGATTTTGGAGGAGCAGTTATGGAATTTGCGGCTGATGTGGTTTCGTACTTGACTGGTAATATTCGGCGTTACATATCTCCAATGTCTATGGACTTTAAAGCGCCAATGGAACTTCCAATTCCTGTCATCTATACGACACCTTCCAATGAAGATTTATCACCTAATGACTCCGAGTCAAAAAGTGATGTAAAGATTAGCGACTGGGCATCCAAGATTTACTCACTTTATTATTGGGAAACGGGAGTGAGGCCTATTTACACTGTTCCTAATACTGCGGGATTCACCACAGGAGTTGAGAGAGTTCACCACAAGATTGAAAAACGGTCGAAAAAGAATGATCCAATTACCATGAAACCGTTTGTTGTTCTTGCTTCTCGTTCCGATGATACTCTAGATGCAGAGGCCATTCGTAAATTGATTGACGGAGTTGGTACGGCTCGTATGGAGATTGAGCTTCGTGATAATTCACATGATATTTTTTTGAGTAATGATGTGAGAGATACGAAAGTAGCTGTGGACTTTATCAAGGTTTGGATGGAACGTTATGATTTTAAGTAATCAGTGTACCTCCTCATATGGAAGTTTGTCTTTTTTCTTAGTTTAGAAAAATCGCATGTGAAGTTATTTGTGACAAGACGAACTCAATATTATACATTTATAAAACAATATATATCTACAGGAGGACCTTGGAGCTTAAGGTATATATCTTAATTTAGAATTGCCTTTTCAACATTTATCTTCGTTATTATATTCTAGCTCAATTTTGTATTACCAATAATAACAATTTTGTGAGGTTAGACAGCAGAATCTCAATCAATGGTTTGCCGTTATTTTTAACTCTATAAATGCTGCTAGAGAGTGTTTTGTGTAAAAAGCATACGCCAATCTACTTAAAATACATGTATTGGAATAGTGTACGTAGGGCTTATTCAAGAACTAAATTGAAAAATATGTAAGTCCACATATTTATGGGAGAGGAGCACATATATCACCCTACGGTAGCATTCATAAAGGAACGTGGTGTTAGGTATTTTGCAGCAGTAGAGTGGTTTTCTTTTTCTTCCCCAGTGGCACCACAACTGCATATTTTTCAATATGCCTTCCATCAAAGGAACTGCCAGCGTGACAGACAATCACGCAATAAATAAGCTCTTGAGAAATACGAAATTTCCAAAATCATTTTCAAAATCAGTAAACCTTTCATTGATTAACATCCCTGTCATATCACAATGGATGGAAGATCGAGTCAGCCAAATATTGGGATTTGAAGACGAGATTGTTGCAAGTACTGCAATTAATTTATTTCTTCCCACTGCCAACAGCTTGTCTGAAACTCAAGAAGAAGCAAAGCACTCAGTAGATCCACGAAGAGCTCAATTAGACTTAGCGGGTTTTTTGGGTGAATCTGAGGCAGCAGACTTTGCCTCTGAATTATGGGATTTAATGCTTTCCGCACAGACACATAAAAAGGGAATACCTCTAAAATTATTAGAAGAAAAGAAAAAAGAAATAAGCCAACAACGGAAACAGCAGGAAGACCAATTGAAAATCTCTTCCAAACGAATGAACCGCAATGGCCCTATAGGTGCTGCCTCTTCGGGGCCGGAAATGAGAGGGTTATTCGTAGAAGCAAGAAGAAGAGCTGAAGCTGCGAGACAAGCCCTTTCGAACAGCAATCAAAATGACAATTACGCTCGAAATAATCGTGCTAATGCCAGTATGGATAATGATAATCGAAACGTTCCACACCCACCAATACCAGTGCCTGTAAGTCCACCCTCGTCTTCTGTTGGCGATTTGGACATAACTAGACCACGGAACCCACGAAAATCTACTCATCCACGCTCTTCCCATGATATCGAAAGTCATCGTGATTATAAAAGAAATAGAAACCCTCATCATGATCATCATGATGAGTATGATTCCTCATACGATTCATATGGTCGAAGAGGGCGTGAACAAACAGCATCAGGGCACCGATATGCATCTTATCGTAGTAGTGATAGACAACGTAGCAACGATCATAATGATCAATATCCTCCTTATGCCGAATATGGTGATAGAAACAAAAAACGAGAATTTGATGATAATAACAATGCTTCTTCTTTTTCAAATCATCGATCCACTCGAGATGAATTTGGTAGGCATTATCGACATGTACCTACACGGAGTGATAAAGAAAAAGAAACCCTTCCAAGGTCTCCAACAAAGAATGACGAACTAGTGAAATCTGGCACAAACCGCCATCGCGCTCGCAAAAGCCGTAGCAGAAGTAGATCTAATAGTAGTGCACGTCATCACTCCAAAGATAGGAGGGAAAAAAGTCGTCGACGACGACGAGATTACGAAAGCAGTAGCGACGGCGAAAATTCTGCTGGATCCAAAAATTATAATTCAAGAAATCGTAGTCGTCAAAATCGTAGAGATCAAGATCGTAAATATGAAAGTAGTCGTCGTGACCATTATGATCATGATTGTGAGCGTGATCGCCATCGAGATAGAAAGAGGGACAGAGATAGAAACCGAAGTAGGCACAGAAATAGAAGAGATAGACGTGATAGAGATCATGAATATTACCGAAGAAGACGACGGACAACGGATAGAAATGAACAAGATAGTACGGATCGTAGTCGTAGTCGTAGTCGTAGTCGTAGTCATAGTCGAAGTAGAAGTCGTAACAAACGTAGGAATAGTAGAAGTAGGAGTCGCAGCCGAAGCCGTGGTAAAAGTCATAGGGTTAGATCTAGAAAATCAGATACAAACAGATCAAGATCTATTTCCAGGTCTAGATCAAGATCAAGATCAATATCAAGTCAGAGAAGCAAATCGACTCCGAAAAGGAAGTAGACTTAAAAAGAATGACTTCTCTTTACATTCACTCATACTAATTGTTTTGATTCATTTGAATTCAAACTTTCGTTCTTTCATTTTCGATAAAATCAAGCGACGCCTGACTCTTGAAGTAACGCTACAATATCTTCTTATATAATGGCGGTTAATGCATTTATTTCTGTATTTTAATGAAAAGATTACCTTTTGTGTAATAAAACTTACAAATTATGAGTCCAATGATTAAATAGTTGAGGGAACCGACAGCGAATTTGTGACACGCATCAACATCAAATTCATATCGGTTGTATATATTCGATCCTTGGAGTTGTGGGAAGAAGTAAAGAATGCTCTTTGCAATTCTTGCCTCCTTTGAATTATCCATTTTTTATTTTGATGACAACAATGCTTTTTACACGAAAATACGTAGTTTGAAGTGTTTTTTGAATTGTACTCTTTTCTACAGAGGCCTGAGTAGAATTGTACCATAACAAAGTCTCCACGATAAATTACCTCTCTCTCTCTGCTGGTCAAATTTTGTCATTTGGATAACCCTTGAATTGAATGAGAAAAAATAGTTAGTTAACCACAAAGAAACGTCTTCCCGATTCTGGACATTTTGATGACTCGAATGTGTTATTCTAGAAAATGAATTGCTAATATCATCGAAGTTAGATCATAATTATAGGGCCTAGAATGGAGCGCAATGAAGGGAGTAGTCAAACTATTATGGCCAGCAAGAATGACAAGCTCAATATAGACACAAAACAAGAAAGGAATGGAGATGAAGTTTCGTCGGAATCAATACTGAAATCATATGCCGGAAGACTATACGATCGAGTTGATATGGCATGTCATATCAATCAATGCGATCAGATTACGTACCTGGTAAGATTTTCCTGAAGCTTTCATTTCAAGATTGATTTTTTTGCAACTCACTCAAAGACGATTCAACAATGCTGCTCTTATGTATCTATGAACCTAAATACATGTTAGAATTGTCAAGAACTTTATTTTTATCCTTGTGGAGACGAATCTGGGGCTATCCAGGACCCTTACAATATACCTTTATCTAGTGAATGCGAATATTGTCACTCAACTGGGAAATGTCGTAACGATTGTCAGCGTCCAATATTGTTTTCACAAAAGAAGCGCCCACCTTTTGCAAGTGACGAAGGATGGGATGAATATGATTTTCCAGTCACAAAAAAAGAACCAAAAAAGAAACCTGATGAAGAGCCTTCAAAATCACCAGAGCCCATTAAAAGTTCCAATTCAAAGACTTCTTGGATAACAGGCTTATTTGAAAACTTCTGAAATCACATCTTCTATTTATCAAATAATCAAAATTACAATGTTGCTACTCTAAGCTACTTCATTGTGGTCATAATTTGAGAGAAACCTAAAAGAATATGGGCATTTTATAACAGATACGGTACGATCCTTTGCATTTCCCGTCATTGCAAAATAACAGAATAAATCCTCCATTTTCCAGTAAATTTGAGAGATTTCTTTTGCTCTCTGAAATGGAAGCAAATAACACATGCTGAATGCAGAGAGAAAAAGGGAACAAATACCTCAATAGCTAATTTGATTCCGCATGAAAATAGTGTGAATTTTTTCAATGCTGAACTGATATGAATAAAAATGGAAACTTGTAGAAGAATCATTGATCGATAGAAATAAATTCCCATCAGTAATTTGTATCGCTGAATCACTTTCGATTCAAATAGATGGCTTTCGTACAAGGCACAAATTGAAAGACGCCTCCTAAAAGGTGTGTTGGTTCCATAAAAAAACTCTTCAAACAAAAAAAAGGAGGTTTTTAAGTCACTCAAGCTGCACTAATTGCTGTACGCATAAGTATCCACCAGTACGTAGAATAATTTGTTTTCTAAGCATCTGTTGGGTGGTTCAAAGAACACTTGCTCGTCACATACTGAATTCTCAGTCTATAAAAAAATCAAGTTGTCAAAACGATGTCAAGCGATAAAAAGGAAGAAGAAGTGATACTTGATTTGAAGCCCCTCCCTAGTACAACATCAGCTTCAGTTTCTGCAAATCCTCATATCCCTTCTGTTTCAGCATCTGCTGTATTAGGAGAGAGTGAATCCTTACCTGAAGGAACTCCGATTTGCAGAGGTTATGACTTTAATGAGACTCTGCAAAGTTCAAACAATGACGAAACCAAAATTCTGGATTCTGTAATGTCTTCCATGCTCACAACAGGATTTCAAGCAACTAACATCGGTCTTGCTATTGATCAAATTAATAAAATGAGGTCTTGGCGCTTATCAGATAAACCCTTTCAGGAAGGAATAGAAGATCCTGCACTACGCTCTCTTTCGGTTCGCTCGAAAATACGTGCACGTATCTTCTTGGCGTACACATCCAATCAAATAAGTTCAGGACAGCGTGAAATCATTCGGTTTTTGGTACAGCATAAAATGGTAGATGTGATTGTTTCTACAGGCGGGGGTGTAGAGGAAGACATCATCAAATGCATTGAGCCTACATTTATGGGAGATTTCAAACTAAGTGGTAAAGCATTACGGAAGAAGGGTGTCAATCGCATTGGTAATCTTTTAGTTCCGAATATTAATTATTGCAAGTTTGAAGATTGGATAGGGCCTTTGATTAATAAAATGCATGACGAACAAGATGCCCGTATCAAAGAGTTTTATACAAAAAACTCGCAACAGTCTAATGAGGAAGATCTTGATAATGATGAGCTAAAGAAAAAATGGAAATGCCATTGGACTCCATCTGAATTTGTCAGACGATTGGGACAAGAAATTGATCATCCTGATTCAGTTCTTTATTGGGCCGCTAAAAACGATATCCCAGTATTTTGTCCTGCACTTACAGATGGAAGTGTTGGTGATATGCTTTTTTTTCATTCCTACAAACGCCCAGGTTTTGTCCTGGATATTTCACGTGACATTCGTGAAATCAATGATTTAGCAATACAATCTCATGCTACTGGAATGATAATTCTTGGAGGTGGTCTTGTCAAACACCATACTTGCAATGCGAATTTAATGAGGAATGGGGCTGACTTTAGTGTTTTTATCAACACTGGACATGAGTTTGATGGTAGTGATGCTGGAGCTGCTCCTGATGAGGCAATTAGTTGGGGTAAAATTCGAATCACAGCCGAGCCAGTCAAAGTTTGTGCAGATGCAACTTTTGTTTTTCCTCTGATCGTGAGTCAAACTTTTGCAAAAGATGTCGAAACGTGGAAGAAGAAAAATGAAGGTTGTGTATGCTGGTTTGAGAATGCTGCAAACGAGAATGAAGAAGATTAAGCCTTTTCAAGTATTTGAGTTTGCTACACAACGATAACTTGATAAATTTAAGTTATGTCTAATAATTATTTTCTCGGCAACTTTGCAACATTCCACTAAGGGAAGGTAGTTAATACAATTTTCTGAATCTATGCATTGTTTGCTTATGACTTTGCTTTGTTGACACTTCTTGGCGAACTTGAGAATACCCTACGATTCTTTCAGACATGCAGTTAATTATAAAATTTCAATTGAAAAGTTTCTGCAACGGACCAAGTGCTAATATCTCTAGAGTAATGAATAGATATTTGATACGGTGTATATCAATCTTGTAAAAAACTTCATTGGAATTTTCACTGGAATTTTCATTGAATCTAATGTCCTCTCATTTTTTCCATAACCTATTGGGCTGAGCCTCTCCATCAAAATTCGATATTAACACGACCGTTTTAATATACAATTTATACATGTGTACACACATAGTAATGAAGAGTGAAACGAAGGTTACTTAGATGTTTTGAATATTGGTCCTAATAATTAATGCGAATGTTCAACTTTTACATCCGATCATGGTTCTCATTTGCAATAAAAAACAAAGATTCAAAATCATTTGACACGTTTCAAAACAAGCTTTCCATATTTATATGGGTGCCACACATCTTTCTTATCCATTAATATACAGAAAATAATTACAATACGTAACTAATCTTTAGTCCAGGACAATCAAAATAGCATTGCGACAAAAAAAATAAATTTAAAATATGAGCGCTCAGGGTATATCGAATTCCCATTCGAAAAGCCTTTCGAAAAAGGGTCCATTGTCTTCACGATCCCAATCTGTTCTTCTGGGTTTTCTGGCAACAGGGTTATCACTCGGATCATTGTCAAGTGTTCATGCATTGGACCAAAAGATGTCAAACAATATTCCATCATCTTCTTTCTCCAGTTCTCAAGGATCGCCACCAAAGCAAAACGGAAATAATAAGTAAGTTTTTCTAAGTAAAGTTGCCAAATAGATGTTTTCGAATATGCTTCTTCTAAATATTTATTTGAAATGTGCGTTATGTAGCCTTAAACTCAATATCAATCTACCTACGGATCAATCCTCTGAAAGCATGGCGAATGAGAAATCGCCAAGGCAGGGAGACATCATGCAACAGATGAGTTCGTCAACAGTCTCCACAGCTGAATCCTCCAGTTCCAACATCTCGGAGAATGAACGAAACAAAAAATTAGAGCATACTGAAAAACTTCGTCTCAAACGAAAGAAAATTCAAGATGAACGTCGTGCCAAACTAAAAGAATTTCGAGAGAAAAATGGTTCCATCCCAAAACCACCCGATGCCTCCAATCCTGAAGATGCTGAAAATCTACGAGCCAAAAAGGCGGAAAGGTCCGCCAAACTCCGATCCATGAAACCTGATCATAGTAGTTTGAAGATTATGACTCGAGAGGATGTAGAAAGAGTAGCTGCTTTTAATAGAGAACTTGGTTGGGGTGGTAACTCTGTGCAGACTAATGCCTATGATATATCAAATTACATGATGGATCCAGGTGGAGAATATGATGAATGGCAACAAGCATATCGCACTTTAGGAGCATTCGTAGATTGTGATCACGACTGGGGTGGTAGTCATAGTGGTGATAACAATGGTGGAGATAGAGGCTGTAATAGGTGGATGATGTGGGCAGCTGTAAGTAAAAAAGAAAAGAATTTGAAGCATGTTAAAATATTGTTTACTTATATTTTTATTTCTCTACATTATCATAATAGTATATTGATCCAAACTATCAAGGCGGTGGATACGACGAGTACCACCAAGATGTAGACGATGCATATTACCAACAGGACGAAGAAGGTAACAAATACGGAAGTCTGGACTGTCATTTAAGTAGTACTGAATGGATGCTGCTGGGAGTATACAGGCAAGAATTTTATCAATATCTGGAGCAAATTAGTAAGCACCTCTGGGCTGGAGATGAATGGGAATATATTGTAGCGTTGTCAGCATTGGAATATATTGGAGACGACGAATGTGAAGCTGTAGGTTATGACAACAATGCATCTCCTCTTTATGCTGCAGTTCAACCTCTCTCAATGGGGTACTTTCAAATGGGATTGTATTCGGATGAAAATTGTTTATATCCCATGGATTTGGATGAGCTTGGATATACCTATGATGATTTTTACAACGGTGGTGATCGTAAATTAGCTAATGATGACGGTGCCTATCAAGGCGATGATGACTATTACTGGTGGAATCATGCTCAGGAATATACACTCGCTGATGCGAATGAAGTTTATGATACTTTCAAATATTGCACACTTTGTATTGATTACCCAACATATCAGGATGGAGAAATCAATGGAGACTCAGGATATGACGACGATGATTTGATCAATCAATGTTGGAAATTCTATTCTCATGATTCTTTCACTTGTGGAGCGGAATGCATCCGTTCTGGTCATGCTCAGGGTGGAATCACTAATCTAAAATTTGGAGAAAATTACTTTGGGACACCCTTCACAGACGAAACCTATTCCGATTCTGATTCCTCTTCATCCTCCTCATCTTCTGCTCGATCCTCTTCTCAAGAATCGGATGGAAACTTCCTGTTTAGTCGTGAAAAGCTTGATAGACTAAAAGCCAACGTCTTTGTTACATTTGCTGGAATTTTATTCATTGCTACCTTTTTAGCATTTTCTGTTGCCAGGAGTTCCAGTGAATTACCGCAAAGTGCTTTATCTCCCAAACGGCGTCGACGAAAATCAAAAAGTGGAAAAACCACAGAATTACTGCCTGATGAGGAAGGAACAAGTCGTGATGAACGACGACGAAGACGGCGTCGTAGCAAGCATCGTCGTCGGAAGAGCTCTTCTCAACATGAAAGTTCTTCTCAATATGAACCTCCTGCTTCGGGTGAATCATCGTCTAGAAGATCTCAAATGGATCCTGATATGTCTTCACCCGTGTCTTCACCCACTAGTGACGGAGGCGAACAAGTTCCTACATGGGAAAACAATACAAGTCCGCGAGAGTATTACCGTGAGGATGACTTTTAGACCTTTTACTATGTTGGGATGGCATTTTTGTTTCATTGAAAGGTCCGTGTAGTGTAGCCATGACCGTTGTGTCCATTCATAGAAAGTGAAGATTGCTACCGATGAGGAAACATTGAGATTCATTCCACCAATGTACTACTTAAATTAAAAGTTTTAATAATTCTTTGTACTTTCTATACCTTGCCGCCTCTATTTTGAAAATTCATCTCCATTATAACTCATTTCTCGAAGTTATCTATGTGAAAGATCATTACGATTATTTTGAATTTGAAATTTATGAATTTTTAATTGCCTTTCTTTAGTTTATAGGCCATAGTATGTATGCCTATAAATTTATCATTCAGAAAATGTATTATAAAAAATCTATCCAGAATGTCTTCCTCTCCCACCTCTGCCCCTTCCCCTACCACCACCGCCTCTACCTCTGCCCCTTCCTCTTCCGCGACCGCCTCTACCACCTCTTCCTCCCATACCATTATTCCCACCTCGTCGCACTTGATGTTTCGATCCATCATCCTCCGGAACTTTATCAATCGCATCTTCCGGTAGCCTTAAATACTTGACAGAAGATCCACGAATATAGCATTCGGCCATTTTCCAAAATTGATCTCCATCTTTGGATGTACAAACCACATCTCGTAAATTGATATTCATCCATGGATCACAGTTCACAAGTCGACCGTTATAGGTATCTCCTCCCTTCAGTTCGACTAGCATGGGCGACCCTGCGGAGGCTTTTAAAAGTGACAGCGGCAACTGTACAATGCATGATTTTTATAGAGATTGTAGATGAGAGATTGCGTTTAGAGCATATTCATTGCATTATGCCAATCTTTATTGTTGAATGGATGGAAGCATAAAAGATGCAACTATTTTGGAAAAGACTTTCACTTACCATGAGTGATTATATCCTGTACCTATACTTATTTGCAATATGTTTTAAAACGATGCGGTGAAGTTTTTTATGTTATGTCAAAGATGCTATCTCTAATGCTGATTGATTCTCCAATCCAATCGGCAATCAACAATCTAAAACTGCTGCTTTGTTTTGAACGAGGTCAAACAGATGCGCTATCTATACATTGCGTAGAATGTAGGAATACATAGTTGAATTCGGTACTTTTTTACGTAAGATAAACGTACATTTTATATTTATTATGCGTTGCTGAAAAAAAGACTTTCAGAACATATCTGCTTTCATTTCCATCGAAAGCAACCAATGAAGTAATAGAATTTATTGAGCAGATTATACTTGAATACAGCACAAACATTCAAATGACAACTTCGTTTCAGGTGAGTTAATTTGTTCATTTCTTCCTTTTGTGACGTCCTCTTCTTATCATTCCATCATCTTACATTCAATTCTTTTCATATTTTCAACCACTCAATGGAACGTATTCCGCTGCACTAATCATAATAAAAAGTATCCTGAATTCTACTCCTTTCCCCCCTTTTTTACCATCCAACCAGTTTTATCCACACGAGAAAAACAGTTGGGTTTATGGAGGACCTTACTACTCAATTATTACACAATACATAAAATGAAAACCTTGGTAGTTCATGAATGCCCCCTTTGGAAAAATGAAGAGATTGGAAGAGAATTAGACTCAGAAGGGATTGATGTTGTTCTCAATGATTTTGTAACTAGGTATGGTATATATACTGAATCCCCAATTTTAGTGCATGGCTTCATATATATTTCGTTCTTATCCTTGCAATTGATTTTTTCTTTCTTTTTTTTCGAAACATACAAAAATCAATGATTCTTTTAAGTGGACATGGAGAATGGGAAGATCCTGACATTCGAACTAGATGTCGAATTTTTTGGCGAAAACCTGATCAACTGGCCTCGGACATTTATGATTGGGCACAGGCTAATGGATATATCAATAGCATTGCTACAGTCTATGAACTTCATAGTGGTGAGTAGTATTCTAAACCAAATGAAATCTCTTCGTTGTTGTGACGAAATGTTGTCTCTTTATATCCATTTGTTGAATATATTTATAATGTGTATTTCTCATCTTTTCAAAATTATTCTTATATCATTCACAAAAGGTGAGGATGTTAATGGTATGTCATTCGAAGGTGCGGATGAAGAGTTATTACGTAGGGCATTATCAATATTGGAAGACCAAGGTAAATGCACTGTGTTCAAGGGTGAGACATCTTCAGAAGACGGGATTAAGTTCTTTTGAAAGAAATCTTGTTGGAAAGAGATGAACAGATTTTATTTTCAGATATTCATCAGAAACATGTATAAAATTATATTTACTTGTCATGATGGTTCCATCATAATACCCTTCACATTTTAATAATACACAAACCAATTACAAAATGTTGAATATATATGAATAAAATAAAAGAAAATATCAATGCTCATAGTCATCAACTCAAAAATTACTTTATCAAAAAGGAAAACATTCGGATTATTCCGTATCTAATTCTACATACGAATCTTCGCCCCATCCACTCAAATTCTTTTTTCCGTCTTCACAAAAACGCAGTCAAGCTTCATCAACATGGTGCAATCAAAGTCAAACAAAAAAAGTTCATTTGCAAGAAATTCAGGACCTTATCATGGAGCAAGTGTTCTCCTGAATAAATTGCTTCAAAAATCTGACTCTAAACAAAAGTACCACAAACATTCTTCTTCTAGTAACAGTTTTGCTTATGTAGGTGGTTTAAAATCCCTAGTCTTCGTAACAAAAAAAGACAATACAACAGAAATGGTTTGCTCCAAATCAACCTATGCTACCCTTTGTCAAACACTTCAATCGAAACCTCTCATTGAAAAAATATTAGAACAATGTCCACCATCTGGTCAAAAGAAAAAAAAAGTCCCATTACGAGTGTTACTGGAAGCTAAATGCAAAAACATTGGTTTGTTATATATTCTTTTACATGAATTGCTATTTTCCAAGTTTCAAAAAATTAAAGGAGGAGGTGGATTAAAACGAGTTATTACACAATATGAACCAGACTTGAGAAAATTACAAAAGTCTTTACATTTGACTTATGATGAAGTCCAACAAGAAAAAGAAAAAAGGCAGAAAATAAAAGAGGGCAATCAAGTTTACTTCCCTCGTTATGCAAGGGTAAACACAATCAAGGCAACATTGAAAGAAGTAACCAAAGCGCTAACTTCTTCTACTTACAAAAATCCCATAAAGGAGGGATGTTCCGATGATAACGAAAAAGAGAATTCATTGTTGGAGGGTGATAAAAAGATTTACTTGGATAATCATATACCTCATTTATTGGTCTTACCACCTGAAATTATGAAGTCAGATGCAGCCAAATTTTATTCACATGCCTTACTACAGGAAGGAAAACTAATTCTTCAAGACAAAGCTAGTTGTTTTTCTGCTTTAGCACTTATTCATGCTACAACAGAACCCTCTGCTGATAAGAATACAAACACTTTTGATAAAATAATAAAAGGAGATATTTTAGATGCCTGTGCGGCACCTGGAAATAAAACAAGTCATTTAGCTGCATTACTGACAGAGGAGTACAGAAAAAACGAAGTTTTTCAACAACAAAATAATTCCAAGAAAACAAAAAGGAAAAAGAACAAGAACGAACTGAATCAATGGCCGAAAGTGATAGCATTTGATCGAGATCAACGTCGTTTTAAAATACTGAAATCTCGAATGGAGCTTTTGGTATCGACATCCAATTCAAATATAGAAGGTAAACATGTAGAAGTTCATCCAGTACAGACAGATTTCCTTCAAGCATTACCCTCGGATGCTCAATTTAAAAATGTAAAGTCAATTCTTTTAGATCCTTCCTGTTCAGGGAGTGGTATTGTCACATCGCCAGATAGGAATGAATCTTTCAATGAGAAAGAAAATAAAAAAGACCAAAAGGAGCGCATATTGTCTCTTGCTAAATTTCAGATCACTTGCTTACGCCATGCCATGTCGTTCCCTCAAGTGGAACGGATTGTTTATTCCACTTGTTCTATCCATGATTTGGAAAATGAAGGGGTTGTGGCTTCTGCACTCGGTCTTGATTCATCCTTGGATGGAGACAATATTGGGGACGAGGCAAAGGCACAAATCGAAGGGAATGACAAAGATTCTTGGGAACTAATAGCACCTGCTTCCCTTGCCGGGTGGAAACGCAGAGGTAATGCTGTATTTGGATTGTCAGAAACGCAGGCAAAATGCTTGGTACGATGTGATGCGTTGGCTGGAGATGACACTAATGGTTTTTTTGTGAGCTGCTTGCAGAGAAAAAGATGCGAAGAAAATTCTTCATCGAAGAACGAAATTAAGCCTTGCAATTTTGCCGAACTTATGCACGAGAATGAGGATGTTTCAATACCATTTTATAATGGAGAATTTAAAAAAATGAGCACTTCCGGGAATGACGAAAGTAATACTCCTAATATAAGTAAAGAAACATATAAGGACGTATCAGATACGGGGACCAAGAAAGAAGTCATAATGAAAAAGAAAAAACAAAAAAAACTTCTTTGGAAGAAACGTCAAAGCGAACAAAAGCAAGCACGGTTGAAAGCAAAAAAACAGAAATAGATAACGTTAAACTAAAATTTAAATAAGGTGCGCTCCTAATGATTAAGAAAGGAACTTCTGGAGTCATTGTAATGTTTGTTAGGCGAATTGACATAAAACCGTCAATATTGGCTCAAAATCCTTGATAAACTTGATCGTACTCAGGCATCCCCATTTTCTTAGTCCATGGCTTGCCATCAAGCGTTTCATAAACACACTCAATTTCTAGAGGACAGCTTTCAAAAGGCAAAGGATCAGTCATGTTGTCTTTGCTTGTGGGATCATTTAATATTGGTTCAACAAGCTGCTTTGCCCAAGCAGGACTACCATCACCTATGGGAAATGACCTTGCAGAACCTGGGGCGATTTCATCTCGTACTTTTATTTTTCTCCAAAAAGCCAACATTAAAGTAACTCTTCTTCTACTATTTTGACTTCCATTTTTTCTTAATAGTGGCACTGGACTGACACCTTTTCCAGGTATGACCCCATGGAGAACCTTACCTGAAAATGCAACCAATCGTTTTTCTTTTGGGAAGCTCAAATAACCCTTTTGAGCTAAATATGTGTCACGCATCAGCTGATCTGTTACTAAGGAAGGCCCTCCACTCATTGTTTTATCACACTTCTTTTTGTTCTTCGATGTGTAATCACTATCTAGGTACAAAATAGTGGATATGATAGGATTCCGTATACCATTCTTTCCTTCATCATCACTATCAAAATGCATTTGATGTCCACTTGCATGAGGTCTATTATGCTGAAAGATTACAATATTCACAAAATTAGTTTTTTAGGGTCGTTTTAAATGAAGAACTTTCAAACACGTGTTTTGACTTACTGCCCACATTTCAATAAAATTGGCTTTCTTGAGAGTAGGAAATTTCTTTTGCAGTAGTGAATTATCGAGGATTTGCTGCGATAGATTCCCAATATATCCATAATTGGCTAATGATTCGACTGGTAAAATAAATGAAAAGTACGGGGATGGAGGATCAATTGTATACGAATGATCTTGCCAATACGAAGACTTGATATCAGCAAAAACATTCGCTAATTTTTCTTGATCTCTTTGCTTCAAAAAATTGTCTATGATAACGCAGGGAGATTCTCTTGTTATTTGATTCTTTGTTTCTGGTATATTTCTTTTACACGCAAGCTCATTTTCATCGAATGGATAGCTGAGAACAAATTGTGATAGGCGACATGTATAACCTAGAGTTTCCAGCATTATACTAGCTTTTTTAGCATCATTGGATTGAAGTTTAATGAGAGCCAGTTTTTCTTGAATTTCTCTCATTAATTCATCTTCTCGAGTTGTTTTTATTGAAGGTGAAGGTCGGTCTTTATTACCATCGTGTTCCACTGAAAGGTGATTTTCAGGCTGCAATATCAATAAAGCATTGTTATAAATACTTTCGGCTTTCTGAATGTCTTCCGGAGATGCTGCTTCAATCCAAATTGATCTAGCTAACTTTACAAGTTGTTTCGCCTTTAAATCAGTTGCGCTTTCATCCATATTTGTTATGCAGAAAAATCTAAGTGACATTTTTGGATGGAGGACCCGAAGTTACGTAAGAACAACCATTTTTACACAACGCTTCAAGAATACGTTCGGCTTGATCCAAATGAATTCATTCTTGGGAACTAAAACTAGAATTATTCATTCAATGTTTGCTGTTTTTTTCACTCCTCTATAAATAATTCTATAAGAAATGATTTGGTCTCATTCATGACACCTGTTGTCTATGTCTGTAAACTATGATGTATTCTTTTGGTTATCATTCTGCCACTTATTTAAATTTCTTAATAAAAAGGGCAAAATTTGTCTTAGATTCGCGGTATTATTTGAGGTAAGCTATAAAAGAAATTGATTTAAAACAAATCTATGCTGATCACTATTACGCTTTTCTTCCTTTGTTTGCTGTCTCTTAATCATAAAAAATGATTCATTTGAATCCTTTCATACACTAAATTTTTTCATGATTTTAGTACTGTACTTATCACTGTAGAAATGAAGAACATAATCAGTTAGTTGATAGAGGATGAAAGTATGTTGTCATCATTGGGATTGTTATGTTTGAAATAGAATGAAACTACTATGCATTCGATTGTTTTGATATAGGGTAATATAATTATTATCTGCTGTTTTCTAACTTTTATGTTGGGGCTCGTGTAGTCTGGTATGGTTCTCATTCGTTTAGGCCTTCATCCCTGACTTTTTGAGGAGTGGTACACTTCTTGATCTCGTCTCCTAAACCCTTTTGCTTGCTCTTGCTGCTACAGTTGGTACCAACAGCCCTTTTCTTTCTGTTTTTCAGGAGGTTCACAATAAGCTCGTCTTGCAAAAAAAGGAATTTTCATCATCTTGCTCCTCATAACCTACTTGTTTCGTTTTTTTCTGGATATGGGGAGGGTCCTTGGGTGCAAAACTTCCTTGGGTGGAGTCAGGAGGTGTTAGTAGCTCAAAGTAGAATATCCAAGTTAAGTTCTTGTGTGAATCCTGCTCTCTTGTAGGACAACCTCAAGTTTTCGGGTAGAAGGCATACTTCTCTCTCATTGCGTAGGACCCTGGAATTTGTAATGTAATGCAATGCAAATATTTTTTATTTTAAGTGTAAATTACAATACCATACAAGTAGAGGGTATGTAACACACTAGCCCATTACTTAGGACTCTATATTATTTTTAGTACGAAAAATAGAATAAAATTTCACACACTTTGGAACTTTTTCTTTAATACGCGCTGACGTCAGCCACGTCCGTATGTCACCGCTCATCTTTTTAATGTTCATTTTCAGCTTTTCATTTTTCTTACTATGTCCAATTAAATCATGCACTTCCCTTTTTTTGAAATTTTCAGGATCATTTTTGATTGGCGGGAAATTTTGTAGGTGAGTTGATCTGGATTGTAGGGGAGGCTCATTGTTTTGAATTTGAATTGTG
>Ga0209092_10000741_pt1 | contig 32726 bp, 29 predicted proteins | sample FraStrMetagenome_FD_187446 | JGI IMG/M metagenome (GOLD analysis project Ga0209092, IMG submission 187446) | Marine eukaryotic phytoplankton communities from Arctic Ocean - Fram Strait ARC3M Metagenome (SPAdes) (version 2) | ecosystem: Environmental > Aquatic > Marine > Oceanic | place: Fram...
CACTATCTTCAAACCATTTGTTTGCAAATTTCATGGTAATGGGTGGCATGATTTGTGACATGATATCAAAACTAGTAATTTCCTTCTTTTTAAGTAGAGATGTATCTACCTTATTAAAGGACATGAGCAAATTCATCGCCTCGCGTTGATCGAACTTTATATCTGGTCTTGTAAAACGATATGCTCCAAGAAGCGAATCTTGGAACACGCCGACAATAGACGCGTTATTAGCTGGACTAATAATTTGGTACGGCACTGCAGCCAAATTTTTCAATTCTGCCTCGGACTCTTCATCCTGAGGCATATGTAAATTCATTTCGTCACCATCAAACGGTAACTCGTCACACTTTCATGTGACGCCGGACTGTATCTTAGGCGAGTTCAAGATGATTAGTCTATCATTACTCACCCACACCCGTTCAGTCTCTGAACGCCTATCATATCCTATCATAACGGACTTAGATAGTAACGCTGCTGATTGCCCAATCCTTAACATTATTACCATTGGGTACGGCTATTAACCGTGTTCCCCTTATAATGTTTCCATTACAGGGTGGTAGTTAAGGCTCTCAGGGGTTTCCAGAACAACAAGGTGTGTCGCAAATAAATCAGTGTATATTTTTTAAGTTAAAATTTTTAATATACTGATTTACTTACTAGGAGGTAGCACGCTTTTAACGCCTCCTGTTGCCAACATTGATTCTGCGAAATAAATTACAGAGACATTAGTCTATCGGCATTGTATGGTTTGGTGTCAGCAACATTCATGCGAAAGGTATCACCCTTGTACATAATAACTGCTATATGACACATCATACTCATTCTGTGAAGGGTGGGTTGTCTGTTAAACAGAATACCGTCCCCATTCAGCATGTGGCGATGAACAATATCACCATACTCCAGTTGGATATTTTCTCTATCCGCATATCGTAAAGTAATTTGTTCGCCATTTTTCTTTTCCAAGATTTTAGCACCTGGATATTCATCCGGACCATTTATAACAAGTTTCAATAGAACTTGCTTATTCATAGCATTTACAGTGACAGGCTTTGTAATATTTTTAGCCACTTTAAGAGGAATTCCTAGCTCACGAATAGACAAATTAGGATCAGGTGTAATTACAGAACGAGCAGAGAAATCAACACGCTTTCCCATGAGATTTCCTCTTACACGTCCTCCTTTTCCATTCAAACGTTCTTTGATTGATTTCAAAGGACGACCTGAACGCTGTGCTACGGAAGCAACACCTGGAATTTTATTATCTACTTGTGTGGCAACATAGTATTGAAGTACTGTATGCCAATCGTCGATAATATTGGAATTCGCATTTTCTTGAAGTTTCTCTTGAAGTGTCTTGTTTGCCTTAATAATATTTACTAAAATATGACTGATATCATCTTCACTGCGCTGCTGACCGTCCATTTTGATAGAAGGTCTAACTGCAGGTGGAGGAACAGCCAATACTTGACATACCATCCAATCAGGTCTTGAGAATACAGGACTAAAACCCATGAAATTCACATCATCGTCTGAAATGCGGCGGAATATTTTTAAAACAATTTCAGGTGTTAATTTCATATTTAGTTTGTCTTTATCATCACTGGTTAGTCCATCAACATTGTCCCATTCTGCAAACAATGTTGCTAAACCCTCCTTCTTTATTTTCTTGGGTTGCAAACAGCCACAACCATCTTCACTGTCTTCACCACAACGTGTAACAATGCTTGCTAATTTAAATACATAATTCCACCTATCGTCACTAGACATTTTTAAAGCTTGTTTGTAATTTTCCTTGCTAATTTTCAACTTACTACACTTGATGCATACACATCTCAAAATCTTCATGACAGTTGTTAAGTATTGGATATAAAACACTGGTCTAGCCAATTCAATATGACCAAAATATCCAGGGGTTTCCATATAATCTAGTCCATCAGTTGGACAAATTAGTCCAGGCTCCAAAACACCCATCCTAGGGTCAAATAGTCCTCCAATCACAGGCTTGTTATTAATATACGTGTCTCTAGATGTAATTTCAGCAACAGAACCTTTGCGAATTTCATCTGGACTTAATATACTAAATTGGATACCTATGATTTTAGAACTCTTGTTTTTGGGCATGGTTTCGTTGAATTTATTCGCCATACTTCCTTATAATATAACGTAATATTTAACTGATTTTATTTAATCAATTTTAATTTAAAAATTAGCGAAATGTCGTCATCTGACTCTTAAATAAAAATTGAACTTAAATATTAAAATTTAATGATAGACATATCTAATCAACCATGCCTATTTCAAAGGACAGTAAGAATAACAAGTCTTCTAAAAAATCGTATAATACACGAACAATGAAGCAAGACAGAAAACTAAAAAAAAATGAAGAAAGTGACAGCAGCGAAAATGATGATGACGCAAGTACTCATAGTGGAAGTGAGAGTGAGGAGGAGGAGGCTATGGATAGCCATGAATATAGAAAATTCCTGCATAAAATGTTTCCTTCTACTAATTTGAAAAATAAAATAGTTACTGGTGAAAAGCTTAAGAAGCAACTTCTAGAGGATGAAGAGGAACTCGAGGATGGAGAGGAAGTCGATGATGGAGTGAATATTATTAAGAAACACAAGACAAATAAAAAAAAGAAAAATTCTAAGAAAAAGGCTTCGAAGGAGGTGGTTGAAGAAAGTGAGGAGGATGAATATGAAACAGTTGATGAAGATGATAGTGGAGATGAAGAGGACAGTGACGATGATGATGAAATTCAAGTGAGTCGTAGTGGTAAAAAAGGGTTCAATATTGTATTTACTATTGGCGATCCTATGCGCGATGAAGATGGTTCTGAATATGACGAAGAAGAAGATTCTGACTATGACGAAGATGAGGATGAAGATGAGGATGAGGATGAAGATGAGGATGAAGACGATAATAAAGATACTCATCAAATAGAGGAAGATATTGCTAAACAGCAATCAACTTTGGATGAAATTAGAAAAACGTTTGAAGGTATTTTAGAGAAAGACAATACCAATAAAATCGCTCTAACCGGTCTAAAAGATTTAGAGGCAAAAGAAAAGGAATTGAAGAAACAGTTGAATAAAAAAGTCAAGTCACAGAAAAATAAAAATACAAATGCATTTAAGAAACTCATCAACAAAAAAAGCCTATTGAATGATTATGCTTATTTCAAGGACAAGATGACGATTGAAGAACAGAAGAGAGTTATTTCTGAAGTAGAAGAAATCAATAAAATCAACATTGTTCAAAAACCATATCGCCTTACTCTTCTAGAGGCTGATATTCCGGTTCATCTTAAGTCGATTGCTCTTAGTAAGATTTCATCGCTAAGACATATGGACCCAGGAAATGGCGAATATTACAAGGTTAAGAATTGGGTCGATACATTTATGCAAATCCCATTCAATCGCTACAAGACATTGCCTCTCAGCATTGAAAATGGAATTAACGATTGTCATGATTATATGGCCAATTCGAAAGCAATTCTCGACCAAGCAGTCTATGGATTAAATGATGCCAAACTTCAGATTATGCAAATGGTTGGTCAATGGATTAGCAATCCTACATCTGTAGGGACAGCAATTGCTATCAAAGGTCCTATGGGAACTGGTAAGACCACTCTTGTAAAGGAAGGTATTAGCAAGATTCTTAATCGTGATTTCGCATTCATTGCGCTAGGTGGAGCAACGGATAGTAGCTTTCTTGAGGGTCATAGTTACACATATGAAGGTAGTACTTGGGGTAAGATTGTAGATATTCTAGTCAAGACCAAGTCGATGAATCCAGTCATTTATTTCGACGAATTGGATAAGATTAGTGATACACCCAAGGGTGAAGAGATTGCCGGCATTCTAACTCATTTGACAGATACTGCTCAGAATAGCCAGTTTCACGACAAGTATTTCTCGGAAATCGATTTCGATTTGAGCAAATGTCTATTCATCTTCAGTTATAATGATGAATCAAGAGTCAATCCTATTCTACTAGACAGAATGTACAAGATTCAAACAGCTGGGTACGAAAAGAAGGACAAGAGAACGATTTCAAAGGATTATCTCATTCCTACTATTATCAAGCAAGTGAATTTTAAGGATGATGATATCATTATTCCTGACGAAACGATTGACTATCTTGTCGAGAATTACACTGAAGGTGAAAAAGGAGTCCGAAATCTTAAGAGAAGTTTGGAAATTATTTATACCAAGTTGAACTTGTACCGATTAATGAAACCAGATTCAACATTGTTTGAAAAGGAAATGACACTTAAGGTAGAGTTCCCATATACAGTTACAACAGATATCGTGAAGAAGTTGATTAAAATGGATGAAAAATCTACAACATTGTATGGACTTTACGTGTAAATATACGAATACATTATATGTAAAATAAAAAAATAATTAGATAAAAAATAATATTATGTAACACGTAATATTATTTTTTATTTATTATTATGTATGATCACAAGCATACATTCATTTTATAATCTTCAGACGGTCTAAACAAATAAAATATTATAATCATACCTATCATCCGTTGTTAATATTTTAATATTTTGATCGGTTTTATTCACTAGTTTATCTACAAAACACAATTCTTTCAGAGTCACTCTAGCATCACCCTCTTTATTTATAAGCCTATTCATATCTTTTGGCAATAATATACGAATTGGATATTTACAATCACTATTCCCTAATTGCCCATAGTATGCACAATAAATATATGCTATATTGGTTTTTTCATCCCAGTCAGCTGTCTGTAAGATTGAAAATGGTATTTTTTCATTATTTTCTAATTTTGTATTATTATAAGCTATATATTTTGTTAAGTCTTCCATTGTTCCTAATACAACTTGTGAGCAATTATATTTTGGCATTTTTGGAATATTTAATTCTTGTTCTTTAATTGTCATTGACATATACTTTAATAATTCGCCACGATGTAAATTCCTATACATTTCCAATGATTGATCATATCCTGTTAAAAATTTTCCATGCATTTGTTTACATTCCATATTAGTAGGTAAATCCCATACAGGACATGAACCTATTTTTTTTTGTAAAAAAAGTTCATTTAAATATTCTGTTAAATTAAAGTCTAATAGTACATTACCCCCTTTTAGCTTTCGTCGTGTAGTTTTATTTTTATGACTTTTCTTGAGATTAATATTATGGTTTTTTTTATTAGTTCTTTTTTTCATTCTTACTTTGTTCTTTTTCCTTCTTGTTTTACCTAAATCACTCATAGTATATATAATAATAATATTAATAATAATTATTATATGAATGGAGGACCTGGGCATCGATCCCAGTACCTCACGCATGCTAAGCGTGCGCTCTACCATTTGAGCTAGACCCCCATACAATATTACTAGATATTTTTTAATACTATTTTAAAACGAATTACTATTTTTGTTTTTGCGTGATTTTAATTGTCTAAAAAAATTGAAGTTAAACGATAGGTTAGGGTTAGTGTTGGGCTACTAACTTGGCTCCAATGGTAATGAATCAATATGGTACAATTCTGAGGTTCATTATAGTAAAGTTAGACATAGATAGCGTGAAAAGCACATTCGACCGTGTATAAAAGATAATTCATAACACTCACTATAACAGAGACTCTCAAACATAATCGCTCACGTAAGGTTCCAGTGTGCTCACTTGCGTAAGTATTATTTGGATTGCTAGTTCCAGAGATATAGGCTCTGGGGGTGAAGTGAATTATCTGAGTCATATATTATATATATTACTCCGTTCCCTCTACGTAACGAATATTTTGAATAGATATTAGTTTTATCAAATAACCTATATCGGTTGGCCACCATATAGGACCTAGTTGATAAAATGAAAGTTTGTTGAAAACGTTCGATGATGCTAAATCTTGTTTAGAAAAATGCACAAGATTGACGTGAAGAATAAACGCCCAGTGGTTAGTTTATTCTGTCTAAACCATATTTCGAATCTGGAAAGCAATCCAGAGGACGCTCTGAAATACTATACCCATAAAATAATAAAAACAAAATAAAAAATGAATAAAAATTAAAAAATATAAAAAATATAAAAAGGTCTTCTAATCAGGATCACTAATCACTAGTAAATAAATCCAGAAGGCATCCTTAGTAGTATAAGACCTCGTATGGTAATAACAGGTATGATTAGCCATAGATAGCGTGAAAAGCACATTCGACCGTGTATAAAGGATGGAATAATTATTTCATCTGAACAATATAATTATTGTTCCGTTCCCTCTATGTATTCTATTTACCTACGCAATATAACAATTATGATGTAACTTATTATGGACTGATCATCTACGTAAGAAACTGACCATGAAATTATGTTGAAGAACGTAAATAGACAATGCTTGATATGTAGTTTAGATATTGCGCTATATAATAAACCAAAAATCTATTTCATAATAGTTAAATGGTCTATCCGTTTCGAACCGGAAAGCAATCTTAGGGACGCCTAGTTTTTTTTCGAATTATTACACATTTGGTAAATAAAAAATAATCATAAAAAATAAAAAGGAGATTGTATTCTTCTTATTTTTTGTTGTTTTGTTGTTTTGTTGTTTTGTTGTTTCTCAAGTTTATTCACTTATTTCTATATCATAACATGAAACATTTGACCTACACATTGGACATGTTTTTGTTGTATGGTAATCACCACAAGCATGTAATTTATCCCAACAAGTGTTACAAAATTTATGATTACATGTGGTTTTGATTATTCCGACATTATATGCCATTACCCATTTCGATTCTAAATCGGTCCAATATTTCGATGTCATTGTATCATAACAAATTGGACAATCTTCCTCATACTCTTCTGGACTGTCTATACCGTGATGATAATTCTCTCTACATGATTGTAATGCATTCCATCGCTTCACGAGTGCCTTCACCATACGATTTTTTGATAGAGTCAATGGAATAGGATTCTCTATTAAGACGTTGTTGTATTTTTTTTTTTTCCTACATTCTCTAGACATTCTGTTCTCACGTGAGAAATTGTTTTCAAAGGGAATATTATATGAAATTATTTTGAGTTCTTTCATATTATAAGAATGAAAATCAGGACATTCTTTTGATACCATAGTATTCAACAATTCAGCGTATTTTTTTTTCATATTGCTAGTACATTTTGAAGGACCATGTCTAGCGCTGTCGCAAAATGGACAATTTTGTGTTCTGTTTGACATTATATAACTTTTGAAATTTATGAAAGTTATATCTATGATGTATTTTTAGGTTGTATTTAATCATTTTGTTGAAAATGGTTCAATTTTTTTTGAAGTATTTTGCTGTTTTTACTGTTTTTACTGTTTTTACTGTTTTTACTATTTTTACTAGTAGGATAGAAATATATGTAATCAAAATAATATAAACACGATACACTATTGTTTTATAATGATTAATAAATCACACCTACTTCAACAGTTAATACGAATTGAAATGAACAATTTTAAATCGATTTGTCCGTTTATATATAAGAATTCACGAAACGAAATAAGACACGTGAATACGTTTTATCCTACAGATGACAGTAAGGTTACTATTATTAATTCGGACAATACTTCAGAAGATATATGTGTTACACAACTTTATTTTATAGATGGATATAACAAAGAGAAATCATTACTATCGCATATCAGTTCTAAATATAATTATAAACTATATTTGTGATTACTGCATATCATTACAATATGTAAATACGTAATTAAAAATCGTTATGTATTTACAGTACAATACTAATCCCTATCTAATATTCAGCAGGCGCCATTGTGCGGTTACCACCACGTTGGTTAATATAATTGATTTGCTCTTGTGTGATACAAGCACATCCGGAACTATTACTGTATGTGGAAGGACAACATTCAGGTTTGAATTCATTGTCTACAAACATAGACATCTGTCCTTCAGGTAAAGGAACAGGAGTTCCCTTGTATTGAGACCACTTTGATTGAGCAGAACTGTATTCCATACCATGAGAATATTTATCTGCTTTATTTGTCCAACTGTTAACAACATCACCACCCATGGTCCAATCTAAAGAAGCACCCATAACACCCATACCTTCTTTTAATCCTACGCGACTACAGGAACATAATAAATGTCCTCCTAGTACAAATCCAACTACTAAACAGACAATTATTATTTCTAAACGACATGAATAACCAAATATCTTCAACTCCATATTATATATATTTTGTATATAAAAAATTATATAAGAACCTTGACTAATTTATGATTTTCTAGTTCTAAATATTTATCGATACAACTATTGTAATCATAGAATTTAATACCATTTACATGAAATGTTCGTTTGTTTGTTATTATGTGATATACATAATCACATTTTACTTTCTCTCCGTATGTATCCAACGTACTTTTCATTCCTAAATCTGAATCACATATATGTAAGTTTGGACCACCATGTATGTTATTTTGTTTGCCTAGAATAAACTGCTTTGTTTCTAAATCATCTGCTTTTATTTTTACAATACCTGTGACTCTTTCACCGAAACGCAAAATATTATTCACTTCTATATCGCAAATATTAACATTATGACCATCTTGTAGTTCTATTTTTGTAGTTGCTACGAATCCACCATCTAAACATTTATGAATATCATGTAATTCAAATTGTTTCGGTAAATACTTGTTACATTTTTGTTTTAGTTCGTCGATTTTCTCATTGTCTAACTCATCCCAATCACCAAATATTTCATTCTCTATATGAATGACCTTTTTACTAGTATTAATACAATATAAATATTCGTCGTGTAAATCAGTAGTTATGCTTTGTGGATGGTCTTTCATTTTAATCCAACTATTGTTGTATTTTAACACGTGTTCTCCTGTACAGTATATACCATTCAAACAATATACTGTTTCATCTATATTCGCTAATTTCATTTTGGCGGTAACCACATTGTTATTTTGTAATACCATTCCAACATCGATATCTTTTATTTTTATTTTGCTTCCGTCATTTAATGTTAAATCAGTATCCCCTATGAAACAACTAGGTATTCCAGGTAGCGGATTTACCCATTTTTTTAGGACCGTCACCTGAATAATATAAACCATAATACCTGGTACCAAAACCATGATAAAAATAACCAATAATGGTATTGCAAATGGAATTCCTAAGCCAAATGGAATAAAAAATAAAATCATCATGATAGAGGCGATTGACATTAAGATTGTTGTAATTATTTGTATAATCGCGCCAAAACTAGCAGTGAGCGTTTGATATGTCCCTATAAGCATATATATACCTGCCAGCATCACGCCCTGTGTTTTGTTAATTGTATCTTTAATTTTAATTATGATTTGTTGAAGTGGAATCATAATATTAAGAACCTTTCCCATAATCTCATCGGATACGTTTCCAACCGAATCACGAATAGTAGATAAAACGCCTCGAATGCCCTGAAGTGATGCGTTTAGTCCATCTAATACTTTTGTAATGGAATTTACTAAATAATAAAAAGGAGCTAGAAAAGTTCCTGCTATATCTGATAAAATGTTTTGAATACATCCGGTGAAATTTTGTGCAGTAAAATCAAAAGCAGACATTTTTTTAGGGTCAGGTGGATTAATTAATCCGGCAAACGGCATTACAGTCGGATTACATCTCTGATTTACCCAATCTGCTTTTATGGGTTGTAAATTGTTGTATATATAGTAATATGAAATAGCAACAAAGAAAACTAAAATGACTATTATTGTCATCCATAAAGAACCTCCGTATTTCTCTAGAAATCCGATCTTGTTATATAATTTATTTATTACTGAAAATATATTCGTATTTGTATTATTCATATCATTCATATAATTAATTCGTATAATAAATAAATTTATTTTATTTTTATTCTATTGTCTTCATCGCATAAATATATTCATAATATCGAATAGTTGATCTTTTCGTTTCATGTTCATCCATAAGATGTCGTATTAAATACTTAAGTTTGACATTAATCGAACCATTTGCCCAGGAGGACCATTCCAGGATGATTGCATTGTCATTACACTGCCTTGTAGTATATACATCATGGTTGCCATTACACCCACTATCTTACCTAACATGTCTTTCATTTTAACCAGAATAAACTGAAACTGAGTTAATATATTAATAAATACACCGAATATACTTTGAACAATAGAAGTGATCATATTTCTAAATACGTTAATAAATCCTCGAATATCTTGTATCGATTCCATTAATCCACCAACTGATTTGTTTATTACCGCCATCAAATAATTAAGAGGTTGTAATAAATATCCCATGAAATTTGACTGCGTATTCTGAATACAATATGTAAAATTACTCATTACATCGTGTCCAAATGTAGCAGCGAATGGCATAATAGTTGGGTTACATCTATACTCTGGCCAATTATCTTGAATTTTCTTGATTCCCACTGCTAAAATATTATAAAAATACAATGCGACAAATACTAAAATAATAAAAATAGATAATGTAATATCACTTGTTCTCATATTACTTTATATTGTTATTTTATTTCTTGTATATTATTTTTTTCGTTCTACTCTTTACTTTCTACTTTTCTTGATCCGTCTCGATTTCTTCGATTTCTTCGTTTTCTTTGATTTTTTTGACTTCTTACCCTTGTTGCTTTTTGTAGATTTCTTTGTTTTTTTAGATTTTCTTGACTTTTTGGATTTTCGCTTGCCACCACTTAAGCAACCCCATGGTTGCCCATTAAGAATGAGACCTCCTGCATTACTACAACTACCTCCTTTCATGACACTAGGGTTACATTGCGGTCCTTGACATATAGCACTGTTACTATTGGCACCATAACAGGTATCGCATGTAGAATTTGCACTACTTTGTGTCAATGATGTATTAGCACTAGCACTTGCGCCATTAGCACTGTGTCCTCCGGTTCCGCTACCTGGTCCTATACTCGAAAATGACGGAACTGTTTGAGCGCCTCCACGATATTTTTTCTTGTAACCTCGCTTTCCACCGGTTTTATTCATATTATTTTGACGTGTAGCTGATTCTTGTCCAGCTATAAGAGCAGCTTGTTGAGGAGAAGAAGCACCTGGTGGAAATGGTGCGCTTTCGAATGGCATTACACCACTTTCTTTGGTGTTTAAATTAGATGTTGTCATTTAGGATTATATATAATTAACGTAGAAAAAGTTTAAAACGAAAAAAGTAATTGTATGTATAATCTAAAATGAATGAAGTAGAAAGATTAAACCTACAGAAAATGATTCAATCGAATGATACTGAAAATATGACTCCTTTAATACGCGAGCTGAAACATAGTACTAAAATATTAGCGGATGTTGAGATGTTATTGAAACTAAAGAGAGAAAACGTCTCTCTTGCTAAAACAAACCCAGATAAATTTGATTCATTATGTATAGAACATTGTGGATTCCTTTTTAATCACTACACTGACATTTATAACAAGGTAATAAAGGATGAAATTAATTTAACTATATTGTTGCGTCTATTAAATGTGCTTAATAGTATTGAAGAAGGTCATGTTGATCAGCATGAAGGCTCATTCGAAGTTGGAAAATTACTAAAAAAGATATATATTGATAGCGCTTTGCGTAAAGCTGATAAATTAGACAAAGCAAACAAAGAAGGAGAAGGAGAAGGAGAAGGAGAAGGAGAAGAAGAAGGAGAAGAAGAGGAAAAACCGATTGAACCTATTTCGTGGAAGGATTTCAAATCATCTAAGATAACTCCTTAATCCAAGTATCAGGTGTATGGTAAATATATTTTTATACAAATATTCATTGAATTGTAAAGGTTCATCGTTTTCCATTATCATAATGTTATAAAAAATGCTAATTCTAAGTTAAATCTATTACTTGATTTGGAAATGTACTTTCTATCTTTGTTAATGGTAACCCCTTTTTACAACCAGGACATTTGTGATCATTACCTTCATCGACAAACTCTGAAAACCAACAGTTTCTACATATTCTATGGGCATAAATCCCATTTTTTTTTAAACATTTAACAGGTACTAGTGTGTTTTGTATATTTGTTGTTTTCTTACAAATACTACAATCTACAACAGAATTTCCTCCTTTATATATTTTTTTTTTGCTAATTATTCTATTTTTTCTTCTTCTCATTCTTGTGTATTTATTTGATCTTGTTCGCTTTATGGAACTCTTTTTATGGGTTTTATTTTTACGAGACAATTTTACATTACTTTTATTATGACGTCGACCTATACTTTTCATATTATTATCATATGATATAATAAAATGAAAAATAGTAATTTAATGTTCAGAAGTCCTGTAGTGTAATTCCAAGTATCAGGTATATTGTTCTAAATGTGTTCAAAAATTACATAATATGTAAATGAGGCTGTCCAGAATAATCCATACATAAATCACAATGCTTTCCAGAAGATGCCATGTTTAATTTCTTTGCAAATGTAGTGGGAATAATATAATGATAATGAGAACCTCTGTCAATTTTACATATTTTACAATGTGTGTTTATTCCTATATATACATGATTGTACACATAGTATAAAGCGACTACGATTATAACGATCGAAATATGAATTGTATATTTCATTATAACATATATTTATATATTTTTGTAAATGTTATGCTAAATATGTTATTTACAGTAAAATTGATACTATATAAAAATATATTATCAATATTAACTACTATGTCATACACCTTATTAATTGTTGAATCTCCAGCCAAATGCAAAAAAATAGAGTCTTATTTAGGTTCCGGATATAAATGTATCGCCAGTTATGGTCATATACAAGAATTACCAGGCATCAAAAATATAGATATCGAAGATAATTTCAAGCCCAGTTTTCAACCAATGGAATCCAAGACGCAGCAAATTAATAAAATGAGAATAATGATAAAAAACGCAAAAGAAGTATTATTGGCATCAGACGATGATCGTGAAGGAGAGGCTATTGGTTGGCATATTTGTCAAGTATTTCATTTACCTATTACTACAAAACGTATTATTTTCCACGAAATTACCAAGGATGCTATTACCAGAGCTGTTCAAAATCCAACACGTCTTAATATGAATACTATTTATGCCCAACAAGCTAGACAAATTTTGGATGTTATCGTCGGTTATAAAATTAGTCCAATACTTTGGAAGCATATTTCACGCAATACGAAAACCGGATTGTCTGCAGGCAGATGTCAAACTCCAGCTTTAAGGTTGGTATATGATAATCAGACGGAAATTGACGATTCACCTGGTAAGAAAGTATATAATACAACTGGTTATTTCAGTCAAATGAACTTGGGTTTCACTCTAAATCATAATTTTGAAATTATTGGTTTCAATACTACTACCAATACAATGGAGCAGTTCTTGGAACAATCTGTTGAACATGAACATGTATATACATGTTCCAAAACTAGACAAACTACAAAAAATCCACCTATTCCATTTACCACTAGTTCTTTACAGCAAAAGGCATCAAGTGAGTTGAATATTTCACCAAAAGAAACCATGTCTATTTGTCAGAAATTATATGAAAATGGTCTAATCACGTATATGCGAACTGATAGCACAACCTATAGTTTGGAATTTATTGAAAGCGCTAGTGATTTTATTAAAGAAACCTATGGCGATGACTATTTACACGAAGAAGTGAGTCGTCTAAGTGAGCGCGCGACGTCAGAAAAGCCTAAGAAGAAATCGAAAAAGAAGGAAGTGGTAGAGACAAACGCACAAGAGGCGCATGAGGCCATTCGTCCAACCGATGTCATTTGCGACAAAATCGGCGATACATATTCTTCTAGAGAACAACGTCTGTATCGTCTTATATGGTCAGTCACAGTAGAAAGTTGTATGAGTCCTGCTCTTTATCAAGCCATTAGTGCAGCCATTAGTGCTCCTATGGAAAAGCAATATAAATATAGTACAGAATTAGTGAATTTCCCTGGATGGAAAATTGTAAAAGGGTATGACAAAGAAAATCCTGAATTTCAGTTTTTACAAACCATTAAAAATAAGGCCATTGTAACCTATAATAAAATTGTCTCCAAAGTGAGTATTAAAGACTTGAAATCGCATTATACAGAGGCAAAATTAGTACAAATGCTAGAAGAAAACGGTATTGGAAGACCATCTACATTTTCAAGTTTGATTGATAAAATTCAAGAACGAGGCTATGTAAAAAAGGAGAATGTCAAGGGGAAAAAAATAAAATGTATCGATTATGAATTAGTTGAAGATGAGCTATCGGAAATAGAAGACGAGAGAGAATTTGGTAATGAAAAGGGAAAATTGGTTGTTCAGCCTATTGGAATATTAGTCATCGAATTTCTTGTACAACACTTTGATAAATTATTTGATTATGAATATACCAAAAATATGGAGACTGATTTAGATAGTATTGCAAAAGGGAATAGTATATGGCATAATACATGTCGTACTTGTTTGAATGATATTCAGGAATGCGCCAAAGAATTAGGCGAAGACGACAAACAAATCATACCTATTGACGACAACCATGTCTATATGATTGGTAAATATGGACCAGTCATTAAATGTGGTACTGGTGATAAAACGAAATTCTTACCAGTGAAGAAAGATATTGATATTGACAAGTTGAAAAAGAATCAATATAAATTGGAGGATATAGTTGATACTCAAGGATCGTCATCCTCAGGTAAAAGTATAGGTAAATACAAAGGGGACGAAGTGTTTCTGAAAAAGGGGAAATTTGGTAATTATATTACATGGGGTAAGGAAAACAAAAAATCCTTAAATGGACTAAAAAAGGAGATTGATGAAATTACTATGGATGATTTGATTCCGATTATGGAAGATAAAGTTACTTTAAATACATCCATTATTCGCAGTATCAATAGTGATATTAGCATTCGTAATGGAAAATTTGGTCATTATATATTCTATAAAACACATTTAATGACAAAACCAAAGTTCATAAAATTGGCAGGGTTTAAGGGGAACTATAATACATGTCCTGAAGAAGATATAGAACGTTTTGTATCAAATAGTAAATGAATCTGATGTATCTGATGTTTCTGAATATATTATGCTAATGTAAGCGATTATAACATTGAATTATGTTACAATCTTCGCATATTACTACTACACCATATGGTGATAAATATGACAATGAATGACTATTATCAATACATTCATTTTTTTTCCATGTTCTTTTGTATAAAGCGTGATGTTGAATTGGTAATTTTTGATTGTTTTGTAATAAACAATTTATACTTACCTGTGAAATGGTATTAAAAGTTGTATTTGTATTTGTATTTGTAAAATTAGAACGACATAATGGACATGGTCTATTCCATTGTTTTATACAATCCGAACAATACGAATGTTGGCATTCATATGGAATTACCATGTTGTTTTTATCATCTAAACAAACTGAACAGAATGTTTCATTTATCTCTTCCTCGTCAATCGTGTGTTTTTGAACACCTGGAGTATTATCCATATTAAAATTCTTTCTTCTTTTGAAAAAAAGGAAATGGTGGTTTTATATTCAATTTTTTAATGAATGTCTCATCAACTATAAAATTTATAAATTATACTCTTCAGGCACACGAACCACATAATCACGAGCAATCTCATCTTTTAACTGATTAAAAGCGATGGTAAAATTAAAATTATTGTCTTTAAAATCAACTAATCGTCCGTCATGATAGCGAAATTTAAATTTCACTTTTTTTATTCTGTCAATTGGTGGATGGTATTGAGAGACATTTTGCAAAAAATGGTTTCTTGAATCAAATATTTGACTAGATTGTCCGCCGACAGTTATAGGAATTTTAGCAAAGGCCGATTTCACCTTACCACTATAATCATTATTATACATATTATTTGTTCGTTCGACGTATGGTACTAATTCATCAATTGTATTAAATTTGTCAAATTCCATATAGATAGCACTATCGCCAAATAATGATATAGTTTTAGGAGCTACTACATAATAAGCATATGCTGTTTGAGGTGGTATTAGTCCTGGTATTATATACGTTGGATCAGGACTTAACCATACATTACTTGAATCATAGTTAAACAATACATTACCACTGGTTTCAATGCCTGTATATTCCTTCTTTTCAAATCCTAGATAAGATGGAAGTCCCCAATTGGTGTATTGTTCCCATACATTTACTGGTTGTCTATCTCCAATTATGGCACTACACGAAACATCATACTCTATTCTATCTTGAAATGGTAAAATAAAACCATCGAATTCGTTTCCAAAATACATTTGTTGGCTGACTTTGTTATATCGAACTTTGAAATAAGTATAAATAGCTCCGACTATTCCTGAATCATTTACTAAGAAATCTTGAACTGCTTTATTCATCAAATTTTGTAATTCATTCGCCATTTCGTCAGGACTGTAATATCCATCTTCTATGGTAACTGAATAATAATTATTAATATTACCAGCTAAAGCCGCATATATAGTCGGTTGAGTACTATTATTCGGTCGCAAATAGAAATTCATTTTCGTATTTTGTTGATTATTACTAAATACATATTGATTTGCAGGCAATTGAATTTCAACCAATCTCATTGATTGTACATTTGCAAGAGATTCCGGTAGTTCTACTTCAAAATGGTTTGCTTGTGGCCAATGACTAATATCTCTGTCTTCTGTATGAATTGTAACCAATTTACGGTCTAATACATATGTATTTTGTCTCCTTATTAATTGATGTTCATTATTAACATTAAATTGAGGATAACGACTCATATAAGTTTTAATGAGAAATAATTTACATAAATAATGACTCATTTAGAAATTATATTGTTTTATTCGTTGTAAATAAAAATAGCATGTTAGTTTATATGAAGTATAAAAATAAAATAGATAAAATGAAAAGGCAGAAAGGAGGACAAATTCAACCAGATTCCTTACAACAACCGACCAGGAGTTCCAATAATGAATTACCTGTGCCTATAAAAAGACTTCCCTACGATGTCAAAATATTCGCGTTTTTGTGTATTATGGGTATTATAGTTAAAATTATTTTCGGACAAACCTCGAGTGATTATGCTAAGGCTACTGTATGGGGATATGGTTTTAGTATTTTAGCGTTATCCGGTCTTTTAATAAGTAGTTATGTTATTTTTAACAAAATGCAATCAAATAATGGAAACAGTGACAATAAAAGTATCGGCAACTCATCTTTAAAGTTTTTAAAAATTTTATTTAAAGATGCTTTGCCGATAACCCTGATTATAGCAATTGTCTCTCTCATCATAGCACAAAATGTTGCGTTTTATAAACAGATAAATAGCGGAAGAGTCGCAGATGAATATTATCAGTTCTCGGGAGTATCCTCTTTTTTAATACTAGTACAGACGGTTCTAGTAGTCAATTATATGATGGATATATTATCAGAGAAAAATAATAAGGACAATGCTGAAAAGGTCGGAATTATTGCAGCATTGGCGAGTGAATTAAATAGTATCATTCTAATTCTATCTGTCATGAATATTGGAATTATCGGAGTTCTTCAAGTCGTGTTGAAATTTTTCTCCACGGATGGATAGTTATGCCTACTATATACGTGTAAATAAGTATATAATGAGTATATAATGACTACATAATATGTTATAAACAATAACATATAATGTAATGTAATTTATGTCCGGACTTAACGTGTTAATGTTTTATATACATAATAATTTATATGTTAAACCATATTCTGTTTCATTTTCCCAGATACCAGAAATTTTTAAAATAAACGAGTTGTTATTACTAATAACATCCTTTTCATCGTTTGGAAACAATTTAATTACTCCATTATTCAGAGTGTCATATATTATTTTGCGTTGTATTTTTTTGTTACTATTGTACTTTTGTAACAATTGATTCTCTATTTCGTAGATTCGGTTCAGAATATTTTTATTCAAACAGGTATCGTATGTTATTTTTATTTTTTTGAAATAACTTTCCTTATTGATATGCTTTAAATCAACCAATAAATAAATTCCATTCATCATAACATCTTCGTTTGAATAGACTATTTTTACAAACTGACTATTGTCCATAATTATGTTTTGAATCGGTTCAGTATAATATACATTTGTTAAATTAAATTGACCTTCCTTTATAACTACATTCATATCTGATAGTATAAATGTATTCATATCTTTATTCGTTTTTTTATTATATATAAATTTATATTAATTATTAAAGGGTTTGGTGGTTATATACTATATCATATTAGATGAAATTTTTAGATACACATTTTGATAATTATATTCAATCGTCTAATAAAATAACATTACATCCAAATATTAAAAAGCAAGTAGAAACATTTCCATCAAATATACCTGAACTAAAAAATGTTATATTATATGGCCCACAAGGCGTTGGGAAATATACGCAAATGTTAAATATGGTAAAAAAATACAGTCCAAGTGAATTAAAATATGAAAAGAAGCTCACGGTTACCTACAACAAGATGAATTATTATTTTAAAATCAGTGACGTTCATTTTGAAATAGACATGGCTTTATTAGGATGTAATGCAAAATTATTATGGAACGAGATATATACGAATATAGTGGATGTATTGTCTGCGCGTACAAACAAAAATGGAATTATTGTATGTAAAAATTTTCATAAAATTCATAGTGAATTATTGGATTGTTTTTATAGTTATATTCAACAAAACAATACGAATATTCATTTGATATATTTTTTCGTCAGTGAAAGTGTATCCTTCTTACCTGATAATATAATCAATAATTTTCATATAATCACTCTACCTAGACCGTTGAAATCCCAATACAATAAAATATTAGATACAAAATTACCGTCTGACTACAATATTAAGAAAATATCCAATATAAAAAATATTTTAACAAATACACCTTCCTTTAATGTAAATATAGATAATTATGTAGATAATCTGTATCAGCTAATGAGTAATCCGAGTGACTTAAAATATGCCACATTCCGTGATGTGATATATGATATATTTATATATGATATGGAAATTGGTCAAATAATCCGGTTATTGTTGAAAACACTGAATACTAATGCTACAATTTCGAATGAAACTATGACTGCTATATATGTCGATACCTTTTCATTTTTGCAATATTATAATAATAATTATAGACCTATTTATCATTTAGAGAAATATTTATATAGTCTAATAAATAAAATACATGGATTTTAATAACGCTTGTTTGAATTTACAAATAAGTAATCCGTTTTCAAGCAGTGAATTAAAAAGGCAATATCGAATGATGGCTTTAAAATATCATCCTGATAAACATGTTCCTGATACAGATCATTTTTATGAAAACAAATTCAAACAGATTAATGAATCATATAGTTATTTAAATACTCATATGGAGAGAGAAGGTGTAGAAAAATCGTTTGACAATGACGATTATAACTCTTTATTTTCTGATTTTCTCTCTTCGTTCTTTACAAACAAGCAAACAGATGTCCAAAGTATATTGCGAACCATCATAGATGATTGTCAGAATATATCAGTAAAACTATTTGAGAATATGGATAAAGACCGAGCAATTCAAATATTCGAGTTTATCAACACCTATCAACATATACTTTATATCAGTAGTGAGACCGTAGAGAGAATTAAAAAGATTATTAATGACAAGATAGAACACGACAATATAATTATATTAAATCCTAACTTGGAAGATCTGTTGAACGATAACATATTCATGTTAGAATTTGAAGGAGAGAAATATTATGTCCCATTATGGCATGATGAGATATATTATAAACATAATAATCATGACTTAGTTGTGAAGTGTATTCCTGAATTACCTGAGGACATTTCTCTCGATGTTAATAATAATATTCTTGTAACTCTAACTGATTCTATTAGTAATATTATTAATAGAGAGAATATATCATTCCATATTGGTCAGCGTATATTTAATATACCTGTGAATGAGTTAAAAATACAAAAAATACAAATGTATATTATTAAAAAACAGGGAATTTCAATCATTCAATCCAATAATGTATATGACAATACTGAAAAATCAAATATTGTCTGTAATATTCAGTTGTCGTGAATATACATGTACAACTAAAACCGCCTTATAAAGAAACAAAATAATAGTCATACAGCTGTTATTTTGTTTTATTTACAAATACTTGTTACCTATATTCTCTCTACTATGTAATTTCTATTTACTATATAGTAAAATATAATGGTTACATTATTACAATTATTATTTCACCTACTTGCGAACATAAAAAACAAATATAGAGAGATAGTGATGAAAATATTTAATCCCTGTATTTTAGTTAATATATATTTGAAATATGGTTTTAGGGATTTTAGTCGATAAAAAAAACGACCAAAAATAGCATGTTTTTATCCCCTCTCTACGATGAGTGTAAAATGACTTTTTGGATTTCGGTTTTTAGGGACATGGTTTTCATGTAGGTAAATTGCGCTTGATGATTTCCATTTTTCAAAAAACCGAAAAAGTCATGTAGGGCATGTAGGTAGCCCCCTACATATGTAGGGAGGTTTTTAGGGTCAAAAAAGCTTGGTTGTTTTTGATAATAGTAGGTATGTAACATTTTTCAAGTTTTTCAATTCTATTTTCAGAATTTTAAAAATCAACATGCTTTTTATGTGTAGTTTTTGATTTATTGAGATTACAAATGAAAAAAATGTGAAAAAGTGATTTAGAGCATAATGCTCTCATTTCAATTTGGGATTGGTTTCATTTGTTACTGTAACTTTTTTGAAATAATTAATCAAATGGTTTAGAAATAATGTCTAATGGTAACTTAATGGTAACTAATGGTAACTTTTCCGGCGAGAAAGTCGCCGATAAATTTTCATGTAAATCATGCCTATATACTTGTAGGAAAGAAAGTGACTTCAACAAACACTTGCGCACTAGAAAGCATAAAAATGGTAACAAAATGGTAACAAATGGTAACTTTGGCGAGAAAGTCGCCGATTACCACACTATGCTAACAAATGATACGACAGATACATCGGCTTACCATAACTCAGTAAGCGACATCGGCGATAAAGTCGCCAAGGCAATGAATAATGATGTATCACATAAACAACCCTACAATTGTCTAGCATGCGGTCAGTTATATAAATACGCATCAGGATTGTCTAGACATCGCAAGATATGCTCTAAGAACAATATTGTAGGTGAAAAAACGCAGGATATGGTGGAATTTTCACATTCGACGAATCAAGGAGAATTTAAGGAGATAGTTTTAATGCTTTTAAAAGAAAACAAAGAAATTCAAAAGACATTTGTAGAAATGATTCCCCATATAAAGGGGAATGCAGAACATAGTTATAACAATACAAATAGTAATAATACGAATCACTTCAATATACAAATGTTTTTGAATGAACATTGTAAGAATGCGATGAATCTGACTGATTTTATTGATACATTGCCTATTACACCTGAATTATACGACAATACAATTGAGAATGGATTGACAAAAGCAATTACCAATATGATTACAAATGGATTAAGTCAATTAGATGTATTAGAGAGACCTATACATTGTACAGATGCTACCAGGAAAACGCTCTACGTCAAGGAGGAGGATATTTGGGAAAAAGACGATGAACTTGTAAAGGTCTTGATGGGGATACAGAAAATAGCAAGAAAACAGAGGAGTATGATCAACAAATGGAAGGACATTAATGAAGGTTGGGACAAAGACGAAACCATACAATTAAAATTCACGAATTTAGTATGTCAGTCTATGACCGATATAGAAAACGACGAAAAAGAAACTGGAAAGATTATACGTTCTATTAGCAAAAATACATACCTAACAAACGAAATAAAAAAAGAGTATAAATAAGTATTCTATAACGTAATTAAAAAATGTTTATTTAATTACATTACAATTTAAGAGTTGTTTATTTTTGTTCTATTATTTATTTTTATATGATTAATATTATATATCTACTCCTTCTTCTTGATCACCTTCTTGACAACCTTCTTCTTCACTACTGTCTCGGCCTCCTTGACGACTTGCGCAACCTCCTCCTTGATTGCCTCTTCTTCATCGTCGGTATCTTCTACCTCATTGGATACATGCTCGTCATCTTCATCATCTTCATCGGTAGGCATTGTTTGCTGGACCATACGATCTTTTTCTTCACCTGATAGTTGAATCTGGCAAACACCCTTCATAGTTGCCTTAGGCTTGAGAACACCTTGGAAAAGTCTCCAGGTAACACCAAACTTACCATTAGCAAACCATAGGCCACCACATTGAATAACTGCTGCGATATGAGACCCCTTGGAAATCAAATCCTTAGGTGAAACTGAACTACCATTAGGATCAGGAAAGATTGCCTTCTGATTTACATCGTATAGCTCAGTCTTCCACTCACCATCCCAAAAGGGAAGCTTTACCTTTAGAGTGGGAGTACGACTAGTATCAAACTCACCGGTATTCTTATCCTTAGGATACTTCAACATAGGAGTCCAAAGGGCATCAATCGCATCTTCGCTCATCTTGGCCTTACCAAACCATTCCTTAGCATTAGTAATAGCATCAGCCTTAATCCTTGTCTCGAGCTCAATCATATTATTCAGAAAGTTAGTAGTATCATCCTTAGCATATTCCTCATTTGGGAACTGAAGGGCCATTTCATATCGCTCATTGCCCTCATAATCACTTACACCCCATGTAATCATGAGAGGAGTGGAAATGTAGGTCGCTCCATTGGAAGCAGCATTTACAATACCAATACTCTTACTACCCCTGGCATCAACCTTGAGCTTGGAGTACTTAACATCGCTGGAGGGGGTAAAATCGGCACCGGAAAGAATTGTCTTAGAGTTCATTGTCATCTATGTATTTAATATATATAAGAGACGATTCTTTAAATCAATTTTTTTTTATAATAAGCAAAAATAAACAATAATTATAACCTACATTGTCTAATATAGAATACATTTAATTTTAATTAAATCTCTCTACATATGTTTTACAACTGGTTAATTCAGCTATATTATAAATGTAAATATTGTTATATCAAACATTCGTATCTATACTAGGTTTGTTAGTTTGTCTAGAGAGAAAAGAAGATAAATAACGATATAAATATATCTAACCCTATAGTAATAATGACAACTATAATCTCTCCTGAGCAACAGGTAAAAATAAATGAAATGGCGTTAAAAAAACAACCTTTAAAAAAGCAACATGTAAAGAAACAAAAGATTACGAATGATGAGTTTCGGATATTACATATGAGTGAATATGAAGAGATAAACAAGGTCAATTATAGTGTGGCTCAACTAAAAGAAATATGTAGCTTTTATAAGCTAAAAAAAAGTGGAAATAAGAATGAATTAATAGACAAAATCTATAATCATTTAAAATATTCTACGTATGCAATTAAAATACAAAAAATAGTCAGGGGGAATTTTATGCGAAAATACATTCTATTGGCTGGACCAGCATTTAACCTAAAAAATCGAAAATTATGCGTAAATGATACTGATTTTGCTACATTGGAACCATTGAATGAAATACCATACAACCAGTTTTTTAGCTTTTCTGATAGTGATGGTACTATTTATGGATGCGATATAACATCCCTTTTCGAATTATTATGTAAAAAATCAAAATATAATAGTCATACAAAAAAAACTCCATTAAACCCTTATAATAGAAGGAATATAGAACCCTATTTATTGACTAATTTCTCTCTATACTTACGATTAGCAAAGATAAATAGAATAGAACATGTAACAACATTTGAAGAAGAAGTAATAGATCCATCCAAGCAATTGGAAATGAAAATATTGGATCTATTTCAATACATAAATGAACTTGGTAATTATGCTGATAGTTCATGGTTTTCCAATTTATCAAGACATATGACGGTTTTGTTTATTAGAGAAGTATATGATATATGGCATTATAGAGCACAACTGACCCAAGAAACAATGAGAAGTATTGTTCCACCACATGGTAATCCATTTACAGGTATGAATTTACAATTAGCTCAAACACAATCAGACGAGTTTGTTCGAAAACAGGCAGTAAAAGTAATTGAATATTTGGTAAAATCTGGACACACTACGGATAACCGTTCTTTAGGAGCATATTACGTACTTGCTGCATTAACTTTAGTAAGTGAAGAAGCGAGAAATGCATTACCTTGGCTTTTTCAATCAGTCTCTCATTAAAATATATTGCGTTTTATTCAAAAAAAATAAATTTAAATAAAGAATATTTAGGAAATTATTTATGATGATAACCAATCATAAATAATTATTATAATATATAATGCGTTAAATAGCTTAAAAAGATATGTCTTAGTAGTGTATAATGGTAAAGACTACTAAGACTACTACTCCTAAGACCGCATCTAAGACCGCAAAGGTTGCTGCCCCTGTTGTTGAGGCTGCTCCTATTGTTGAGACAGCCCCTGTAACAGAGACTCCTGTTCCTGTTGTTGAGGAGCCTGTTTCCACTGTATTTGGACAATTCTCTGATTTCATGGCTAAGCTTCAGGCTGTAAGTGCCTCTATGTCTTCTCTTCGCACTGAGTTCCGTGGTATCGAGCGTCAAGTGACACGTGAGCTCAAGGCTGCTGCTAAGATAAGCGCTAAGCGCAAGAGAAAGACTGGTAATCGTGCTCCTTCCGGTTTCGTTAAGCCTACCCTTATTTCCAACGAGCTTGCTGGTTTCCTAGGAAAGCCTGAGGGTACTGAGATGGCTCGTACTGAGGTAACTCGTGAGATTAACGCTTACATCCGTGAGCACAAGCTTCAGGACAAGGATAATGGTCGCAAGATCATTGCCGACAAGAAGCTTACTGGTCTTCTTAAGTTGAAGAAGGGCGACGAGCTTACCTACTTCAACCTTCAGAAGTACATGTCTCCTCACTTTGCCAAGGCGTCTGACAAGATCGCTGCCGCTACTGCTGCTGCCACCGTATAAACTATCACCTATTTCAAAAATAAAAAATAACTAAATATATTTAACATTTATTTAACATAAATAATATTTACATGTTTGTAAATATTATTACACCTTTTTTCACTTAAAATATTCAATTACTTTTTACATACTTCAACTTATTTACTATTCCTTTTTGTTTTTTTATTCTTCTTCCTAGTTTTTTTTATATTATTTGATTTCTTATATTTTCTTGTATTTTTACGCTTAGTTGTATTTTTTTTATTACGTCGTCTAATATGTCTCTTAGTCTGTTTATATTTCCTTATTTTCTTATGTTTTTTAGATTTTTTACGACGATTTCCACCCAATGTTGATTTACTGTCTGGCGACGTTGATGTAATATTACCGTCATCATCATTTACTTCTTGACTATCTCTAGAACTTGTACCAGATTTTGATTTTTTAGCCATTACTTGTTGAGATTGTTTATCTTCGCCGATATAATTTAAATAGTCAGTGTTCATGTAGAACATACTATAACGTGTCAGCATATTATCTATAGCATATTCTAGTAAATCGTCAAACTTACCTTTCTTATTCATATCATCACATACAACAACTTCCTTCTTATTCATATCAGTAATTAATTTTTTTATATCATCATAATTAGAATATTTTGATATACTTGATTTATCATTTATATCAATTACAGATATATAATCATCTTTTAATACATAATCCTTTATCTGTTGTAACTGAAAATACATATAATCATTTTCATTATATAATACTTGTTCCAAATCTGTTAATAAAAATGGAAGTTTATTTTCAGTTTTAAACGTAGTTACCAAGTAATTAAATAACAAATATAATGATTTATGTGTGGGTACTAATACATGACGATTATCGTCTTTAACTGTCCATTCGTCATAAGCTATTGCGGTTTCTTCGTCATCAATACATACGTGAATTACATAATTATTAAACATCCACAAATAAGCAAATAATGTAAATTCATTACTCAATTCTACATTTATTTCCTGACCTAGTTTTTCTTGTGTTTTTACATAGTTAAACGCTACTGCATAATAATTATTGTATTTGGTTAATAAAGAGTAAGGGTAGTATTTACTTCGAATTGCTTTATTATCATCTGATGTTTTTATGTCAGATTCTGATTTAGAACCTAAAGGAACTGTATAGAACGTATCAACACTATCCTTAGAATTAGGATTACTAATACTTTTTAGACTACTATAACTGTTTTGATCTACATAGTCTGGACTAGCTAACGGACTACCTAATGGACTAATATATGGACTACTATCTGATAATCCACCTTGTTGTGATCCCTCGATTAGTCCTGTCATCATTTCCTCTATTCTATCTAATAAAGAATAATTAGTACTTTCATTATCGATATGAGATACACTAGTATAATCAAATATATTTTTAAGTTTATTTATACCAAATGGGTCACTAGTGTTATCCTTATTCACCCAATCCATAGATGTAAGATTCTGTATTTGTAACACTCTACTTCTATCGTTATACGTATCACTATTGTTAATAGTCAATTGATTATATTTGTATATTAATTTGTATTCGACATTACCGAGCCAACCAATTATTTTACTTTGTAATGTTATTATATCTATATTATTTTGTGATCCTGTATTATCGGGTCCAATTAAAGCATCCATTCGAGTATCTGTTTCAGTATAATTTCTTAGAAAATTAGTCATTTTAGGATCCTCAATTCCATTTATTGTATTACTACAAGTAATATATGGTTCAGCTACTATCGCCTCAAAAGCTCCTTTAAAAGAACTCAATATTCGATTATACGCTTTTTCATGTATAAATGGTGTTAAAGCTAAAATATAATTAGGAGTGTCCAATATATATTTTAACTCAAGATCACTATAACCATAATTAAAACTGCCCCTCAAATGTTTCAACATAGATGTTACTTCGTGTGGTACTACATATGCTGCCGCAGTTGTAAGAGCATTGATAGTATCTACTCCACCAGATTGCTCTTTATTTTGAATAAAATAATTATTTGTTATTTTTTCACTGGTATGTGGGTGTGGGTTATTAGAAGTAATACTTGTGCTGCCTCCTTTATTATTTCGAGACAACATCCTTAGTGCTCGTGCTGTTGCTGCTCCTGTTGCTACTCCTGTTGCTACTCCTCTTGCTGCTCCTCTTGCTGTTGCTGCTCCTGTTGTTGTTCCTGTTGCTACTCCTGTTGCTACTACTGTTTCTCCGTTTGGTATATAACATTTCATTGACTCAGGCTTATGGTGTTCGAATATTACAGGTATATTTAACATTAATGCAACAGCATATAACATTCTGTCAATTGTTACTAATACTAGTTTGTTAATATCTTTTGCATCACTTCCATTAGTATCACTTTCATTAGTAACACTGACCGTAACATCACCACTATTTACTAATTTACATATACTTGCTTGATTACCATCACCTGTTCGCTTTTGTGTAAATTTATTATTATTATCGTTAAAAATTGGACAACCTGTATTAGTAGAAGCATTCTTATCTGATGTAACGTAACCAGAATATGGATATGTTGCTACCTGCTGCTGTAGTGGATACATAGTTGTTCCGATTTCTGTACATGGAGTTTTTTGATTCCCATCAATTTCTCTCTTTAATACAGTAATACTATTTTTATGCTTTGCTCCAGCATTACCTATTACATCAACCGGAGACCCATTATTAATTTTTATTTCTATTTTATATTTGTTATTATTGGTCAATTCAACTTGATCAATCGGACCAAGTGAAACCGGTATATTACCTACAAATACACCTCCTGGTTGTAGCGTATTACTATAATCATAAAAAACAGTATTATTATTATTATTATTATTACGATAGGTTTCATAATATACATTCTTACCGGTCTGATCATCTTTTTTTAATTTTGGAGCAGCATCATATACAGATTCTCTTAATATCGGTACCATAAATTGAGTCGTGAAATTCTTGTATTTATAAATTTTTTTTTGGGTATCTACGAGTAAGGGAACGAGTGCATTACCATCGATATCGTTACTATAAATAGCTGACAATGTGGTATGAACCGCAATGTAATAGTCTTTATCATTTTCATAACCACCAACCCCATTAACACGAGTTCTATGTATAATTCTTCCAGAATTATTATTTCTATAATTCTCAGCATATAACATAAACGAATTCTCTAAGTCTTTTGCTTGTAAAGCACTACTATAATATTCAGCAGGTGTTCTTAAACTACCATACCTCTTAGATAAGGCATCACTGCCTATACCGAATACTAACGTAGACAAGGATGAAAATCCCATTCGTTGATTTTTATATTGGGATGTATTTATATTAGATCTAATAGCAGCAGTTAATGTATCATAACAAATAGAATATTTTCCAAAATCATGAGAAGTATCAAACAAGGCCATTACTTTAAGTATATTTTCTTCTTCTCTTTCTTCGTCTCTTTCTTGACCAAGTATAATATTCAATATCTCATCTATTTTTTCTATTGTAGCCATTTAAGATATATATATATAAATATATATATATATATACCTAAATAACAAATAACCTACAATGAATAAAAAGATATATTGATGTGAAACAACAGCTATCATTTTTAATTCGCAAATATAAAATTCTCCTTTTCCATAACAGTTATTAAATTACTTTTATTGATTGGACCATTTACAATTTTGATTTTTTCATACTGTTTGTACTCTATCATATTATCTAAAGCAAATAACGAATCAATCGTATATAGGTCAATAAGGTCGGATGTATATGTCGTATTCTTATCTAACCAGTCATAAAACAGACAGTCTTTATTGTTTTCGCCCTTTTCATCTTTTTTATATTTTTTAAAATACTTTAATGTTCTTATTAAGTTATTACCAATTTTATCATCAGTTCCGATATTATAATCGGTTCCAGATACGATACAAATGCTCCGAAATTCATCGAGTGTTAAATTCATTTCATTCAACATTTCTTTCATGTTATACATCACAGCCGTTTTCTTGAGCAAGCTCATATATCGCAATACACGAGGACAACCATATACAAATAAATCCATATCTTCGCTTAAACATGCGTATGCATTGTTTTTACATACCAATTTAGCGCATAATTTGTCGGCTTCACCAGGAGCTTCAATATAAGAAACGCCATAGGCTTGAAATAACAATTTAACATTTTCAATATCTGTATGATGGAGACGAATAAAATCCTTCTTTAACACACTCATCGCCTCTTTAATCTCCCTTTCTTCAGTCGGATCAATCGTAATACAACTATCGTTTATTTTACATTCTAGTTCATTATACTTCATTTCCGCATTTTTTTTATCCATTTTTCTTTTTTTTAACAAATCGTACTTTTCTTTGGGGGGTTTTCCGTCGAACACAAACAAAGGAATAATATTATATTGACGAAATATGGATATCATCAAATAGAAGTTTTCCAATAACGCACTTTCTCCCAAGAATCGATACAAATAAATACTTGTATCGATTGCAATCTTTTTGTCTCTCAATTCATGTAATCCTATTTGATGAATTGAGTTTTTACAATTACTTTGTAAATATTTATTAAGATATTTAATACCCATTTTTATCTAGTTATGTAAATGTAATACTGAGCAATATCATTATTCAATTTTTCTTTTTACATCGGACAATAAGTTATGTATATCATTTATTGACATTTTCAACGAACGTAGTAATACATAATTATCTTTTGTAAAAACCGATTCAATCGTGGCTATATTTTTTTGAATTTTTGTATTTTTACAACACGAATCTATAAACGCCATATATGAATCTATGTTACCAGGAGTCTTTTTGAATTGTATAAGCAAATTATTATTTTTCGAACACCAACACATAAACTGACTATAATTATTCATTAATAAACTTGTAATAATATAATAACTAAATACTGATGTATTTTCTTTGTATAAATAATTACAAATATTAATATTTTCGCCCTTCTTTTCCACAATATGCTTGTATTTTAAATCTAGAAAATCCAAAATTTTTATTGCTTGAATTAATGAATGTTTGCACTCCTTTTGCATATCTGTATTAAATCGAGTTATAAAAGTAGCTACCATTTTACGACTTGTACCAATTTTAACAGACGTTGAGGATCTATTTGTTGGTCGAATTGCTTGATAAGAATACATAAGCGTATTTATGGTTCTTCCCCAAAATTCGCAATAACTCTCATATAAATTGAATTCTACATTTACATTGAATATAGTCTTGAGTTTTTTATTGACGCTATGCATAGACATATTTGAAAAATCAAGTCCGAAATTGTGAAACGTTTCATGAATAAAAACTTTAAACCATTCTTCCTTTCGATATAAAACGATTTCAGTATGTTCTCTACATCCTGTAGTATAGGCACTATTTACATGTTCCGTGTCAATAACGTGTAACTGATTGTCTGGAAGTTGTTTTTCAAAAGGAGTAAAATACATAAATAGAGATACAGTCTTTGAACATTTTACGCTGGAATAGTCGTCTAACATATAAAACCACATGTACATCATATGTACATACTTTTCCAATGTATCATATTCACCTGATTTGAGTTCATCCATGAGGACAAAGTAAATGTTTATCAATCTTCCTTTTATGGTACATGTAAATTGTATGTTGTATGACGCGTTATCGTCTATATACGTCTGTATTTTTTTAGGAAAAAAGTGACCATCCATCACTTCAGGTCTAGGTATCTGACTGACCATTTGTATTTTTGTGAAATGTGAATGAAAACATTTTCCACTTGTTTTTTTTTCTACATATTCATCCGCTTCCTTTAAATGAGAATAAAAAGTAGTAATAATATCATCACTTGTATTATCTACCAAATAATTATATTTGAGACCAGGTATTTCAACATTTATATAATTCATCGTGTATTATTATATAAATGGTAATATTTTTATATGTTTTCTCTCTCTACAATATTTTATACTTTGTACTTTGTAATTGGTTACATATTTTGTAATTTACTTCGCACAAGCATCAATGCATTTGCTAATTCAGGTTCTGCTCCCTTTTTATAATGTTGCAATTTGGCTTTCTTTGTTTGTATTAACGCTTGTTTTAAATCAGTTTTATCTTGATTAAACTTGGCATAAATCGCATTTTCTAACAACGATTCTTCTTGGCCTCCATAAAATTCAGGATCTATTTTGATATCTTTTCCTCGTAAAGTCTCTCCTTTATGTTTTCCACTTTTAGAACCAGCTATCTTAGCTAATTCAACATCTTCTGAAATCTTAGAACCACTATCTTGAGAGAAAAGAAGGTAGAATTCTTTATTTGTATTCTTGAATTTATTTGCCTGATAATAATGTTCTACCGTTTTCCATTTGTGACCATCCAATTCAAATGGTGCTACATATTCATTGTTTAATTTTCTACGCCAATCTTTTATTTCAGTCAATTGAGAGAAATCCTTGATTAATTCAATGGGTATTTTCTCTCCGTTGCCTTTCCCAGGAAGTGGTTTGTCATTTGATTTATTATAAAACTGAAATACAATTGAATTGTCATATAGACCATTTTCATTCTCTTTGATCACATCAACGTCTAGATCGACCGGTTCTTCGATCCCCAATTCTTCATTAAACATTTTAAATTGGGGAATAATCTTATAGGGTCCAGACGTTCCTTGAAGACAATTTTTTGCTACATCTAATTTAATAGCATATGGAATTTCTAAAAATTGGAACATGCGGTGATATTTATAAGTAATGAGTTTATAATGGTCTCCAGTGTAATCCAATAAAATATAATATTCCGGCTCAAATGTACCGATATCTTCTAAAATAGGATCATTTAATTGTCCGCACAAGAGAACATTGTTTTTATCACCTGATTTCCATGCTTCACTAGAGAAAATAACTAATTTTATATTCAACACACGTTCCAACGTGGAAATAGCCCATGTATCTGCCCAAAAATCACATGTTTTCATTACTTTTTTTAAATCTTCTATGGAATGTACCTTTTTCATAAATCGAAATTCATGCATGAGTTCTTTTGATATTTTCATTTCGGATTTCAGCAATTTGTATTTAGCAGCAACCTCTTTGGCACGTTCTACTATTTTCTGTTGTTCATCGCGCTCCTTGGCATTTTTCAATCTATCTCTCAATTCAATATTTAATTTCTGCAGTTCCTTTATTTCAGTTTCACCTGTTTGAACAACTTCTACAAACATTTTGTATTTTTCCTTGTAATTTTCGTACAATTCTACAGTTACTTCGTCAGCCATTTTCCGACGTAATTCCATAACAGTCATTTCTTTATCAATCGACTTAAATGAGTCTCTAATTACGGCAAATAAACAATCACCTCCTCCTTCATTATCTATAATATGATATTCATTACTTTTCAGCAATTCTTGTATCCATTCTTGTCCCTTTTCTTTTTTATATTCGTCGTGTTCTGTTTCCATTTGCTGTAACGTTTGTTCTGGTAAAACTGTTTTGGCCTCCTCTTTGTCGGCCTCTTCATTTTTATCTGAATCATCATCAGATGACGTGTCAGTCTCTTCACCATCCTCCTCTATTTCCTTTTCCTTTTGGTCCATATCATTATCTTCATCCTCTTTGAAGTTATCCGTTTTAGAACCGCGTTTTTGACTATTTTTCCCAATAAGCATTTCAATAGTAACAAACTTGTATAATAATGGTTCATCAATATCTTTTAATT
>Ga0209092_10000742_pt1 | contig 32692 bp, 20 predicted proteins | sample FraStrMetagenome_FD_187446 | JGI IMG/M metagenome (GOLD analysis project Ga0209092, IMG submission 187446) | Marine eukaryotic phytoplankton communities from Arctic Ocean - Fram Strait ARC3M Metagenome (SPAdes) (version 2) | ecosystem: Environmental > Aquatic > Marine > Oceanic | place: Fram...
GTCTTCAAATTTTTTTCGATGAGTTTGGCGGATCAATTTGGGTGGTCGTTTTCAATTTGTATGTAGGTTACGTAGGATATAGTATTAGGTAAAAAATTATTTAGATAAACTATATCCCTTATCTCAGATAAGAGAGAATACACATTCTCTAATTGAAAAAATTATATAGCAACATATAAAACTATTCAGCATGTATGAATATAAAACACAAATACACGATTTGTACATAATTTGAATTTTAATTAGCCTTATAAGCGAGATGGCCAAAGCACCGCCTTTGTCTACAAAAACTTATACTGAATTTATATAGAATATATTAGGGATACATAAAATAATAAATGCACCCCTATCTAAAAAGAGGTCGAATATAATGTATCCCAAAATAGGGCGTTACTAGGGGTCGCAAAGCTTGGTAGGATTCTCATTTTTTTTTTACAAAAGCGGCCTAGGCCTATTTTGGGATACATTATATTCGACCTCTTTTTAGAAAGGGGCGCATTAATAACTATTTTAATGTTTGAAATTCATTTTCTTGATGAGATGACAAAATTATTCAGCGGGCCGGGGATAGGGCGTTGATCCTAGATACGCTGTCAATCAAGTTTACTAACCTTCAGCAGAACCACAAAATGTTGTTTACAATCTCATGTTTCTTTAAAAGTTTCATAACAACGCATATTATTGTATCATCCAAGTCATGCCAACATCCTCTCAACTGAAAGCACAAAGATGGTTACAAGATCTACTCGAAAAAAAATCAGATGAAGATATATCGATTGACTTGATTCGATCAATTCGAGATGAGGCAAATTTATTATACGAACGAGAACGCATCTGTGAAATGATGGATTCGGATCCTTTTGAATGTTTCAAAGAAGACGAGGTAAAACAAGAAATAGAACGTGCCAAGGTAAGTTTTTTGTCAATAATTTTATGCACTATGTGCAAAATAACTTACACAAATGATATTGAAATAAATAAATCCTAGTCCATGATGAATGTGATTTCTTTTTCCAAGAATGTGAATTTAAATGGTTCTTGTGAGTTGGAATGTACGGTTGAATTCAAAGATAACAAAATGAGTGATTTGGTTCAGGATAATGTACGATTATTTTTTCATTATCAACGATTGCCTGCTCATCGTGTGGAAATGGATTTACTTCCACCAACCACAGAACCAACCGTGCCTCAGAATGATGATCCTACCAGTAAAAAGAGACGATATACGAATATGGAAAAGTCTAACGTAAATGAAAAGAAACCAGAAAACACATTGAACCCTAATATTCAACAGGGGACACATATATCCTATTCTATTGAAATCTCGTGTGATTATGGAGAACGAAAACCATTGTTAATGGCTGAAATAATAGCACTTAAGGATGCTCCTTCCATTGCCCCTGCAGTACCTATGAAAACTTATGATGATTTGGATATAGATCCAGAGGAAATAAAAGCGGAGAAGTCGAAAGATATGGCTGATGAATATGTAGCATTTTTAGATCCAGAAGGTTTGCTCTTATTTTTAAGCTGGACAAAATTGGAATTATTTGAATCAGTGAGCCTATTTTTTTTCTTATGTTTTCCATTTTATGAAAATGAATGGGATTTGGTAAACTTGATGTTGGATGCTATTTTAGGAGATGAAGACGAGGATGAGGATGACTGGGAAGATATAGACGAAGATGAGGCAGCGAATAATACAATGAAAGAAGAAGAAGAGGACGACGACAATGAATCAACGTAAATATTCATAATTCCAAAATTATTTTTATTCAAAACTCTGCCAATCGTCAGGATGATAATATTCCGCCAGCAATTTATAAATATAACTAGGTTGAAAACCACCAATATTGGTAACATACAATTTGATCAAATCAGGAGGAATATAATCATGCACTGGATTAATCAATTCCACATCTTCTTCCGTCAATGTAGGACCAGAATCTATCGGAGGGTTTCCTTCGAAATAATCCTCTTTTTCTTCTTGCTTCGGAAGTGACAATCCAGAGGTACTATTTCCCACACTGGTGGCATCATTAGGTCCTGCTTCAGTATCGTCATCGTCACTCTCAAAATCGTCACTGTCATCCTCTGTATTCAACATCATGGAAATCCCTTCTCCATACTCCATGACGGAAGAAGGACTTACCAGATCATTCAAAGTCTCCTGTCCTTCATGAGGAAATTGAGGACATAGTTTAAACATTCCTGTAATGGCCACAACAGGAACAGCATTTTCTCTTGCTGCCAATGCTACCATGTGGCAACCACTTGGAGCTACCAATCCTCCATTTGCCAATACGGCATGAGCTGGCAAGAGCACTTTGTTCACACGGGCCATAATAGCAAAGGTCGCTGCGTCATGAATGACCGTCGTTGGAATATTGGCAGAGGCAAGTGAGTTTGCCATGGCATGACCTGAGAAATGAGGTGCGCCTTCGGCAATGATAACATGAAAGGAGCGATGTTTGGCAGCCGCCGCTTTTAAGAAAAGATCGACGGTTTTGGAACGGCCATAACATAAAATGATTTCTCCGGCATGGATATGATTTAAGGCTTGATCATTAATGTTTTTATGTAAATCATCTAATTCACTAATGGTTTCTTGAATGGCTTCCATGACACGTTCTTTTAATTCATTGTGTGTTTGAAAGAACAAGGGTGGAAAGTCACGTCCATAATAATCATCTAAATCCCAATCTTTTTCTTCGGAAATTTGAGACGTTTGAGACGTGACAGAATCGCTACGATGGGCTCTACCAAATCGATCTCTCATTCGTTCTCGTTCGACTGCTTTGGAGGCTAGTCCCGTAGAGGAAGGTTTGACATGCTGTGTATGTGCCCACAACATGGTGGACAGACTTAACGAGGAGGATCGATTATTGTTGGCATTGGTGGTGCTATCCTTCAAATTCATATTCTCCATCTTCGCAGAGAGATGATGATTCGTGTGAGACGAAGAGTTGGAAATGGCCAGTACTTCATCACGGACAGCACACATGACACGCCGGACGACATTGCCAATGGCAGGTTCCCGAAATCCACCAGCACTGTACAATTCTCTTCCTAAGCCACGTAACAAAAATAACAATTGTGCTGCAGTCTTCCATTTTGTGGCTCCAATGAGTGTCCGTAAGAGTTCGACTGTGCGTTGAGTGACTAAACGACGATCTTGACCTCCAATGTTGGAAGAGCATCCATCATGATATCGAGTGGATTGAGTAGAAGAGGAGGAGGAGGAGGATGAATGGGTGTTGGTGTTGCGAGCACTAAAAGTGGAAGAGGTGGAGAGACGGCCTAAGCGAAGTTCCATTTCGAATTGGGTTAATAATGTTAATTGCTTTGGATGTTGAGATAGCCATTTTCGAACTTGTGCTGGATTGGAGGATGTGAGTTCTATCATCATTTCAAAATGGTCTTCAATTCGAATTTGAATTCTATGACTGTCTGCTGGATATAATCATCATCCGAATAATCCCAATCTGGATTGTTGGCAACCCTAGATTCCATCCCTTCTGATTGTACGTACCGTAGACCATCCTACACAACAACGTAGACATGAAGAAATGTCACACTTTTTTCACTCTCCTGATGGATGATGATTATTATTCATTATTGTTGATTGAATTATTATTTATATTATTATTATTATTCATTTATATTTCAATCCATCCATATATTATTATCGATCCATCCTTTCTAATATTGCAAATGGCCTGCACACTGATAAACACCGTGTTCAATCTTGACTCCCAACGGGCTCCACATCCATCATTGCAGGAACGCCAAAAACAAATGACCGAGCAATGGGGCATGGAAGATTATCAAGAAGCATCAACGTCAAACGCAGCACCCCAACCCCAACTCCTATTGGTAACGCAACATCGAATTGCACATTTGGAACAATTGGCACTCCGAATTTTGAAGATTCCCCACCGTGTTCAAAACTCACCGTATGTCTGTACAGAATCTACAGGACCACTTCCGTATCTCACAGATAATGTCTCCTCCAATCATCCTCCTGCATTGATTGGACGTCATCACCCTCAACACAACTCCCATCTGACAACCGCCGATTCCAAAGCCACGCCATCACCCAACGAATTATACCCTCATGATCCCAGTGATATACTCCGATATTTGCGCATCTCTCATCGTCATATCGAAGGTTCCTTCTTAGACCAACCCATCCATCCAGAAATGAGCATGTATCTCCATTTGATTCAGGAGACCTTACAACCCATTTTGGAAGTCAAACGAATAACTCCCAACGGAAACATTCGTTCTCCTTCGGAGTTTACCATGTCCATGAATGCCGGTACCATGTCGAAGGATCATCACGAGACCTTACGTTATCGCCCTACCAATATAGCCGTTCATCCCTTTGCTGCCTTTCAATACTGGGCACAAACACAAATCACAAGACGCAATTCTTCCTATTGGCTTCAAAAACTTCCATGGAGGAACATGAAAATTAAATCTTCCAGTGTCTCTTGGAATCATGGAATCAGCATGTCATCTCCTACACAATCCTCCACTCAAAGACTCGTCCTATTATTGCAAAAACTACAAGAAGGATATTCCTGTCTCGATCAGTATTTATCCACTCTTTCTCCCATATCCTCCCATCCAACCTTATTTCATATCGTCCTCTATGCTCATTTATGTGATGCCATACTAGATAAGGATTGTTTGTATTTCCTATCCCACCATTCCAATCTATATCAATTCTTTCAACAGATTCAGGAGGATTATTTTGAGAATTATACCTGCAGTGATACTCACCCAGATTTGGATTGGGTACAATATAACAACCTTATCAATTCTCAAAATGCCTTTCATCCCCAAAACGTCTTTTCACACATAGATTGGGTGTCTCAATTATCCACAATTGTGACAAATCCTATGCTGTCCACAAATCATGATGATAATAATAATAATAATAATGATGATGATAATCTTGAAGAAGATCCATCGAATATAGAACGAATGCAGAAATATATCCAATGGGTACGACAGGAAAATATCCCTACTTCTACAGCAAACACATTTCATCGTGTTCGTCTAGGAGGTTCGCTTTATTCTCACACTCCCATTCCTTCCTCCTATGGAGGATATTTGAGTCAAAAATATCTAGAACAATATCGACGTTGGTTCCTACGATCTGGAAGTAATCCTTCTGATCCATCATCTTATGAGGAGGGTGGTGATGAATCCAACGATCATCCATCCAATGGAGAGCATTGGATGAAATTACAAAAACGATTAGCTGTCGAACAGGATCAAACTTGGATGACCTTTGTCGTGGGTATGGCTGGACTTGTTTTAATATTGACTTCCTCCAAGTCTTTGGAAGAATGAAAGAATTCTACTTCGATCACATTCGAATGAAATATATATATTTTTTAAATATAAATATATTGAATGGTTTGCATATGATGCTTTTGTTGTTTGCAGTATTGCAATGCATGATCCTTGACGAATTCGACAACGACTTTTTAGGAATCTAAAACTAACCTTTTAATATAGAGATTGGAAAATACATTCATTTTGTCATCCTCGCAACCGTTACCTGTCCATGTGTCTTCTTTCTTGAGTTGGGAGATCAGAAAGATTTTCGGGACTCAATGGGACATTGTTGATCCAAAGACAAAATTTTGGTTCTTCTTTACACATGAAATACATTTATTTTGGAAATATTTGAATCCTCAGCGATTTATATTTGCAATATTTGGATTTACGGCACTCTTGAAACCGTCATGGGGATAGTAGGACTTTTTATTGCTATGATTCCAAACAGTATTATCAGATAAATGCTATATAAAAAAAATCTGACATAATACCCAGACCCGTCTGCATTCCTGATGGGGATAAAAACAAAGTCATATAGTTCGATTGCTACTTCGTTTAAACAATTTAATCGCAGATTTTTCTTAACAAGAATATTCATACTTAAATAGAAATTATATTATGACCAAATTAATTTACGCTTGTATATGATCACATATGAATATAGTGCCATGATGTGTAAACAAACACTTCATTTTTTCAGTCATTTATTAAATAATTACATCTTATTAGTTTTAGGGGGAGAGGTGATCATCCACTTATTTTGCTTAGATGAATGCTTCGTTGTGGTTGTAATCATCAAAAAGAATGATGAAGAGTACCGAAAATCAAGATCCAAAGAGTAGCGACGAAAAATGGAAACATCTCATCTTCGAAAAGACAAAAAGATTGGAAATCCTTATCTATTGCCTTGCTCTTTTCATTCTACTTCTCAGCTCGATTCTTTTCTTTCAATATGATTCTTCAATGACACATGCAAAATCGATGCGACAAACTCTAGCCTCATTTAGTGAAGCTCGAAGTAAATTCAATCATAAAACAGCTCTACTCGATAAAAAGATAACAAGAATCCAAGAGAAAATTGACGCGGTCGAAGAAAGGATATTCGAAATCGTGAACGCGAAAGACAACGACCAATCGAACGATTGTGTAGGCTGTCACTACATCCATCGTCATCATGATGTGCAGGATACAGTACAGCCTTTCAAACCAAATTTGAGAACCACTTTGAATAAGCAGGGCTTTTTTGAAGAACTATCATCGTCACCTGACTTGGATTATGTTGATGGCAATCACAGATCGTTTCGACAACTACAAGCAAATAAAAACGATGCAGATGCAGAGAGTATTTGTGATGCATTAAACCCAGTTCTGGGCCCACTAGATGTTACAAACAATTTTACATACAATGAAGACATTCAAAAGAAAATGTCAATTCTTTATGGTTTATCCACATTAGAGTCATTGATTGATCACAAAAGCCCACAATATAAAGCTGCTTGTTGGTTGATCTATGATGATAAATTCAAAATTGAGGCCGACGATTTTCGTTTGATTGAACGATATGCAGTTGCTACATTTTTTTACACCCAAAGTGAGGAAGGAACTCATCCACCAACTGACTTTTGTGCACAAGGGTCGTCTATGTGCAGCGATGATGGTCACCTTATTGATGTCAGAATGAGTAAGCCAAGAATTCATTTGATATTGTATGTCTTACTTAGAAAAAATTATCCTTACATGTTTTCGCCACGGAATAACATCATGTAACTTGAAGGTGGAAGGAAACTTGAGAGTTCCATTCCATCCGAATTCTTTAACCTTTTTGAATTAGGTATGTTCTTTGCTGCGCCTTGCTCAGATTTGTAAACACGCCCACATTTTTCTAAATAATGAATGGAAAATTCTTGTTTTTATTCTTCGATTATATATGACTTCCAGAGTATTTAGATTTGAGCGGTAACTTCATAACAGGAACGATTCCACCTAAAATTAGAACGATGACAAAGCTGCGTACTTTAAATCTTTTCAACAATTCTTTTAGTGGAAAGATTCCAACAGAGATTGGAGACTTACCTTTGTTACATGATGTGAAGCTTAATTCTAATCTATTAAGTGACAATATTCCCTCTCAGATTGGATACCTGTCGGACCTGAAGAATTTGGAACTGCAGGGCAACAACTTATCAGGATCCATTCCATCGCAAATATTCCTTTGTTCAAAATTGCAAACCTTGAATGTAGAAGAAAATAAGCTTTCAGGAAATATTCCAACTAATTTTGAACGGATGGTAAACCTCGAATCGAGTAAGTCTGAAAAAGATTATTTGTTTAAATTGCTCTACTACTTAAATCTCAGCACATTTTTGACATCAAGATCATCTTCATTTTTAGTCTTTTTATCACAGAATAATTTAGTAGGTGCTATTCCTTCAGAATTAGGGCTTGCTTCTTCTTTGAAGCAACTTTGGTTACGAGATAATAAGCTATCTGGGACACTTCCTCAAGAATTGAGTAATCTAAGAAATGTATCAGCTTTTATCGTTGAAAAGAATCAGTTGTCAGGTAATCTTCATGGATTATTTGATAACTTCACATCTTTTTGGGGTTTAAATATCGGATCTAATACGTTCAGTGGCAAAATCCCTGATTCTGTATGGGATATTGAAATTGAATTGGGAGCTATTTTAGAAGCAAATCAATTGACGGGATCTGTTCCTAATGACTACTGCTCAAGAGTACCTTTTTTGAAACTAGATAATTCGGTATGGTTTCAGGAACCTGAAATAGACTGCACATGCTGTAACGTCAAAAACTGCTACATGTGGGATGTTGATGTAGCAATGGAGCGTCCAATATGCCCCAAGGCTAATATACACGAAGTTTCCCTTTTTATGAGCTACAAAATTGAAGACCTTCTTATGAACCAGACACAAGCGGATTTAGTTGGTTTTGGGGTTTCGGCTATAAAACCAATATGTGTATCACCAACTGGATGCTATTCGATTGAGAACAAAACAGATTTAATTCCTTTTGATGGTGAAACTGAACAATATTTTCTGCAATATTCTAGTGCATCAAATACTTTAGAAATCCGAGAGGCATGCGATGCTGTGACAATATGCGGTCAAGTTTTTGATGCGAATGATCCTAAAAGAGAGGGACTCAATCATCTTACTCAGTTGGTATTCCCTGATGTATTGAATGACGAAGAAACCCCCGAATATCAAGCTTTATGTTGGTTACTTACTGCAGATGAGCTTTATGATCAATACAACGTTTGTGATGGCACCTTGCTTCAAAGGTTTGTGTTGAGATTACTTTTATACAAGCAAGAATCAAATCATATCGATATCAAAGCCATGCACACATGTGACCACCCTTACATAGAATGTGCTCAGGACAATAAATATGTGGTTGGAATCAATATGACTAACCAGGGACTTAGTGGTAGTCTGAACTCCGAAATAGGACTTCTGGCAACTCTTCGGGAAATAAACCTGAGTCACAACAATTTACAAGGCACTCTTGATCCATCAACTTTTTCTGCTTTGCCTTATTTGGAAGTATTTAATATTGCAGAAAATGGCTTTAGTGGAGAAATTCCAGAGAAGATTTTTGCTCTACCAAAATTGAAGAATCTAGATATGTCTCGTAATTTGTTACATGGGGTTTTACCCAACAAATCGAATTTCTCGGATACTTTAGGTGAGTCAAGCTGATTAATTTTACTCTTCATATTGTTCGAATTTAATTTAAAGGATGCTATCTCACTTTGATGTATGGAATGTATGAATAAAAAAGAGAGCTTCGATCTTAGCAACAACTTGCTTCAGGGGCCAATTCCTTCTTCTTTACTAGCATGTCATAAACTCAAGCATTTAGATTTGTCTCATAATACTTTTTCTAGTACGATACCTCCACAATTGGGTGAACTTAATGAACTTAGAAGATTAATGCTCAATAAGAACAGATATCAAGGCTCCATTCCAGTTGAGATTTTCAATGCAATAAATATTGAAGTATTGATGCTACAGGGAAACCGTCTAAGCGGGAGCATTCCAACTCAAGTAGGAATTTTAAGCAAATTGAAACAAATGTCATTAAGCCACAATTCGTTTAAGGGGAAAATACCATCTGAGATAGAAGAACTGACAAATCTTGAGCTAGTACAATTTCACAACAACCGGCTGTCTGGTTTAGCACCTCAAATGAAAGGCTTGACGGGAGAAAACAGTTACATTACAGATTGTGGCGTGCCATCATTTTTATTACAATCTCGAGTGGATTGTCCTACATGCACTACTTGTTGTAACTCCTTACAGCAATGTCAAAAACGCGCTTCATCCAAGTATTCTGTATGGGTTACAAGTATTGTCTTCTGTGGACTAGTAACACCAGTTGCAATTTCATTTCTGATGGTTTTTCTGTTATGGTTGAAGAAAAAGGGGTCCATTTCAGTACCTTCTTTAAGAAGAAGCTCATACTCAATTTATAATGAAAGTTCAGTATATTGCTTGATACTTTCAAACAATCCTTGGGCAGTGATGATATATTTTCTCGTTGCTATAATTCAAGCTTTGCTATATAGCCTTTTTTTGATGACATCGGATATTGATAACGAAAAAACAGATTCAGTCTACACTATGAGGTGCTCGGATAATAGCCTAGTGTGCAATAATGACAATGACACAGACTTATACGGGCTCCTACTTTTTTTCGTTGTTACTTTAATATTTTTAGGACCAGACTTCGTGGACAGTTTATTTCAGCTGGAAAAAGCTGTAACAACGCATGAGTTGACATTTTTTATCAGTGGCTCGATCCAAATGTTTCTTTGCTCATTAGCTCTGTATACAACTTGGAAATACAATCAAGCTTTAGCTGGTACGAATACTGAATTGATTGTAAATACAGTTATCTTGCTTTTCATAAACGACATAGATGAGACATTTTTAAAGATAATAAAAAATGCCGTGCCAAGTTGGGTAGCAAAAAGGTATGAGGATATTGAAAGGAATTTGGAAGTTCGATGCACATTAAATCAAAAGGAACGTACTGGCTTATTTACTCGTCGAATGTCAAGTAATAGATTCATAGGTGCTGTGCGTTCAGCAAATGATGAAGAATCTTCGTGAAAGATGGGCGAGACATAATTTGTGTATTTTTATCAGAATCATATTGAAGACAATTAATATATATTATAAATATTTGTAACCTGTACCTCCAACAAAGATACAAGTGAAAATAATAAATAATCTTCATGCACACGCGTTCTCAATTTTCTGTTTTGGTTGATTATGCAAGGTAATATTTCAAAGCATACAAAATAGGTAGTTATTTTTAAATGCTTCTAAAGTAGCTAAATTAATGCTGTATTTCAGTTCATTCATCAGTTGAAAAATATATATCATTTTTTGCAAATTTTTGTTTTCCAAATTTCGACCTGATTTAAGCTAATTTAGTGATAGAAAGAGCCTTATTATTGTTAGAAGATATCATGCATACTTGATGTACAAAGATAAATATGTAAGATTTGATGTTGTATTATTCTTTCATACACCCATTTGTCAATTTCAATTACCTAGTCACCAAGCTAGTAATATACCTTGTAGAAATGAAAAACAATGAGAAAACAAAGAACTATCTTTCATTCCTTAAAAGCTTGAAATGGGGTGCAAAAGATAGTGATGGTATTAATGAGACTTCGCCGTTGATAAAGGTTCCAGAATTGATTGAAAAGCTCAAGGGGGGCGATACGAAAAGTAACGAAAATCCTCACACATTTGTAAATGCATTAGGACTCAAGAGCATAAATAGAGAGCAAAATGAGGCGCAAGTGATTTCGAAGTTATCCTATATTTGGATTGCTGTAACTCTTATATTGCCATTTGTGGATATGTTACTCGATATTATTGTGACGACGTTGTGGTTCCTGTCAGATAATCCTACCGTGAACAATCTCGCTATTCTTGTGGTTGTCATTCTAGTTTTGACGCTTCGCCACCAAGGTGCTCTCTATCTATACCTTCAGACGGTGAACTATAGAGAAGGTCCATCTGGACTCTCTATGTTGGATGGTTTCATACTCTTTGTTCCTTTTGCAACTCTGTTCTATGTCCCCGAAGGCTTGTCAAGCTCTACGTCAGATCGTTTTATTGAAATAAAAATCTGGTCGTCGCTTGTCAGCTGGATGGAACAGGATGCACAAACATTCTGGAAGATGGTAACCATACGTTCCTTTCAAAAGTATAAGCTTGCTGTAGCTCTAAATGATATTATTTCGAAATGGGAAGATGCGACTGAGACATTACCAATGTTATTGGTGCAGCTTATTATTTATATATTTTATGAATCTCCCTCTACATTTGGGTGGTTAAAATTGTTTTTGAGTCTTTTGATAACAACGAAAGCAGTTGTAACAGAAGCACGAATCTTGACGAGTAAAAAATGAAAATGTATTCCCCAATCGTCCCATTCGCCAAACGTGTTGAAAATGGGCTATGCATTAAACACTAGCACACTTATTGCAATGGAACCTTAAGTTTGATTACAATATCGGTTATCTTCAAAGAATGAAAACATAAAACAGTTTTCATTCTTTATCTAGTTTTCTACTTATTGTTGTACCACATACGCGTACGTACGATTTACATACTTTTCATTACCTCCAATATATTTATTTCTCTCATGCGTATCATTCATTGATACATCCTTCTTAAAAGAAACTAATTTCTTGTTTTCTCCAACACGCTCCTTCCGATCTCGGATGACCGTGATCGGAGTCTGTTCTTTATCTTCTCTCTCTTTAACTGAAATCTCATTCTCATCTCTCTCAACAATACCGTTATATTTCTCGACCAACACGTCGTAATCCAACAAGCCTTGCGATACATCACGCAAGTTCCGAAACGCTGAGCCCTGCAAAGGCTTGGTGTAAAAATCCGCAAGCATGATGGTCGTTGGGCAGTACTTGACCTCAATCTGATGGCCTTTTAGTCTATCTGAAATCCAGAAAAATCTTTGTTGGATGTGGCGCGACCGCTTTCCACATGACCGTCTACCATTTTTTAGCATCTTTATGGTGCTTTGGTTGTCTTGATGCAACACCCTTTTCTTCATTTTATATCCTTGGCTTTCCATGAAGTAGAGCAGCCAGACACAGTAAGGAAGATATTCACTATCTCCCACCAATTCGGTCTCACACGAGCTTAGTGTGTTGAGTCTCTGCTTCGACGATCGACTGTGTAGGACACCTGACCCAACCTTCACACATCCACCTGTCTGCCCTTTCATATCCTCATGCGCGCCGTGAGATGCATCAATGTACATCTCCATTTCTGATAGGTCTGACATAGATACTATCCTCGGTAAGGTAAGTGTTCCTTTTATGTATTGCAGAACTCTACGGAGTTTTAACCAATCCTGTACAGTGGGTTTCTGAACCCTTGTGCACAAAAAACTGACTGCCACTTGCAAATCTAACCTAACTCTTTTGCATACATGTAAAAGTTTCGCGACCACGTGATGAAACTTTTCTTTTCTTCCTTCTTCAAGTAACAGAGACTCTTCATTCACATGCATTAATCCATTATTTGCAGGTGTTGATGCAGTTGTATTTATTGCTTCACCCAGCGCATCGATACATTCCTCCAAGTACTTGGTCATTGTTAAGACCACCTTTCGATTTTCGATTTTGAAATCGATTCCAAGATAAGTATGCTCCTTTCCACGGGAAACATTCATTTCACCAAAATAGTGTTCTAACTTTTTTACCATTTTTGTTACTTCATCGGCACTGGTATGTGACAATTTCAAATCATCAACATACCAGCACACAGTAAACTGTGACCCATTAACCACTTTATTCGCGACGCAAGGGTCATATGGGTTAAGAACAAAACCCTCTTTGGTAAGTGTCTCTGACAATAATTCATACCAAAGTAATGCAGCCTTTAATGTTCCGTACATTGCTTTAAGCAATCTTACATACAGGACAGGCTTACCATTTTCCATTGTAACATATTTTTCGTATTTGCTTCGATTCGCTCTTAGTATGGCCTGCAGTGAGGATCCATGTAATCTGATTAAGACATAGTCTGGCATCTCGGCCTTTAAAAATGCGCCAGCCACATCAGTTATTGCGATGTCTCTATCTTCCATGGCGTCAATAACCAAGGTAGCTATGAATGCCTCCAACGTTACTGCTGGAGACGATGTGTCCATTTTTGTGTAATCTGCTCTTTGTTTTCTGCCATCGGCTACTGCTCTACCCTTGACCTTACCACATCTTTTGTGTTTTATTAAATCAATTACATTTAGGGCAGCTTTCTTCTGTTCATCAGTCAATCTCTCTGCATCTTCTGGCTGAAAAACGGTAAGTCCATCTAACTGAGAGTATTCTGTGGCCAGTGCCTCTATTGCACGGTCACCAAACAACTTGATTCCCTGTCTTGCATTCATTTGCGTTAAACAAATATTTTGCATTTGCAGCATGCATAAGCCGACAGTATTTTTGTGAAGGCTCGCTTTGTCATAGTACATTCCCTGTTCTGCTTTGTTGATCAAATGACATATTGCTCCAAGGTACTCATCCTGTGTTTTCTGTTTCCTCGTTTTTTTTGAGTTGGATGGATAGTCATAGAACTCTCTGTCGAATCTGCGGCTTCTTGCTTCTCTTATTTTGTTTCGCAAGTTGTATTTTAATCTTTCTCTTTTCTCTTCTCTTGTTTCGCTAACAGTTTCTTCTTTTTTTTTATTTTCTTCTTTCTCTTCATTTTGGACGCTATTGCTTTCATCTTCTTCATTCGAATTTTCATCCTTTGTTACATTGTTCGTTTCTCTGTCGGTTTGCTCGCTCCTTTTGTTTTTGATATCATCTTCGTCATTCTCGCTCCTTTTGTTTTCGATATCATCTTCGTCATTCTCGCTCCTTTTTGTTTCAATATTGGTTTCGTCACATTCGCTCCTTTCGTTTTCACTCTTTTCACTTTCATTTACGTTTTGCTCGCATTCGTCTTCTTTATCATCATTGTTTATCTTGTTTACTTTTTGGGTTGGTGTTTTTGTTGTTGTGTTGTGTTCGGATATATCGTTATCATTCGCTCCTTCGAGCACAACACTGGATGGTGTGGGAGATTCATCTTCATCAATGATGATGATTGAATCCTGTTCATCATCTGGTACCTGAATACCAGGAGAATACTCCATAACGAACTCAGACATGTCTTGGGACTGATCTTGAGACATAGCCAAGTCGTGTACTCTGTTCACAACATCGGATGGGATAGGTAGTTCTGTCCAAGCGTATCTATGTATGCGCTTTCCTGTGGTTAAAGACAGAAAATACCAGCCACCATGATCGTTTGATGGGCATAATGCAATGGCACCAGTAGTTCGTGTAGATGTTGTGTTTGTGATGGAGGGGTTCTCATGTGCCTGAACGTAGGCTCCAAATTCCAGGTTGAAAAACTTGTATGTTGGCGTTGGAGAACCACTTATAATAGTGTGTGGACTAAGCGTTGAGCTGAGACCATTCTCCGCTGGGAACAAATTAAGTAGTTTAACAATATGTAATACCAAATGACTTAACATAAGCCTAGGATAATACTTATATGGTAAACTATTTACTGTTGCCCTAATCCTTTCTTTTATGGTCCTTATAGACCTCTCCACCTGAGGGACATGTTCGTTCTTCGCCACTATTTCCATATTTGTGGGTCTCACAGACTCGCGAAGACATTCAAATTCATTATCGCCATGAATGTAAGATACTTCGAAACCTCTAGCAAGATATAACTCTAACACTGATTGTGTGCATGTTAAGAGATGTTTGTATGCACGAGATTGAAGTTCTTCGACAGTTCGCAACTGTAGATCTTTCGATATTGTGTGCAGAAAAGGGATACCATTTAAAAAAAATATATCTGCACATAATGTGATTTCTTTGTGCCAAGTGGATATCGAAATAGGTAGTGGGATTAGGGTCTTTGTTGGCACAGCTGAGGGTCGTTTACGGACTGTTTTTCCTTTCATAGTACCAACATCTGGTCCATATATATATTCTGCCCTGTTTACATCATCCGCTGTGATGGGGCATTCTCTGATTAAGTTGTTATTTAAAATGTGAATAAATGATGTCCTCGATGGACGGCCAATCTTGATATATAATGCTCTTGCTAAATTTGCTTTTTCAATTTCCTTTTTGCTAAAATGTGCTAAATTCTCATCTACAGTATTGACAAATGTATAACGATTAACTTGGCTTAGTTTATTTGTATTATGAACAAAATTGTTGCTAACATCATAAACATACAATCCAATTTCGTGTTCAACAAATTTCATTATAGACCCATCTCCGCGAGTAACCTCAAATGCCGATTTCTGATCAGATGGATCAGTTACAAATTGTACCTTAAATTTCTTTCTCACATTCGACAACGCCAAAATATTCGCCATCGATGATTCACTATACCACACTTGCCCATAATTCTGAACTTCTCCTTTCATATCAGTCTCCAAAACACCACCGTTGGAATGAATACACAACGGTGGGCCATTTTCTTTCCATGTGTGCAACAGCAAATCCTTGTTGCAGAATATATCACAATTTGATTGTGAATCCAACAATATCCAATTTTTGCATAAACCAACATATTTTTGCGACGACTGCATCATGTTATACACTTGTCCACTGCATTGAAAGAAACTCAGTGGCATCCTATCTTGTCCTCGATCGCTATCGTCCTGTGGAATCTCATGCACTTGAGCCATGTTTTGAGGACATTGGTTGGCATAGTGTCCTTTCTTTCCACACGCATAGCATTGAACATATGGATGGAAGAAACCATCTCTTCCTTTAGCTGACTGATTGTTGCTGCTATATCCATTTCTTCCACTTTGATTTTGTTGCATAAAAGATAGACCTGATCTTGGATTGCCATTGCCTTGAAACCCTCTTCCACGTCGATTGTACTGACTGACACTTGGGCCTTTCTGCAGGGTACGGTAGTTAGCCATCATTCTATATGCTTCGTCGACGGTTTTTGGATAGTCATCGTGTCCTCTTGCATAACTATTTTCCAGATCATTCACTAGCTGTCCGTATCTCAATGCATTTCCACCATTTAAAAACTGTATCGCCAGGAACCTCTGTTTTGCCCTGTCCTTATATAGATCCTTTACAATTGCTTGCATGTCTGCGTCATCTGGATCTAGGCCTTCTTCACGCATCAACGCACGCACGAACGCTTCATGATGACATAATGTTCCTCCAAACTGTTGTATATTCTCGATCATTACTTCAAAAATTTCCCTATATTCGTGAATATCCTGTCCATCCTTTTGCTTGTACGCGTAGAATTCCCTTATATGCCTATTCATCATCATAAACTTATTTTTGTTGTGATCATAATTCATGGTTATTTGCTGCAGCGCATGAAGGAGATTTGCACAATTACCTCTATCTTCCCACTCTTTTCCTGCTGTTACGACTTTCAATTTTGCTTCTACATTTGGCGAGCATTGTCCAAGAATAATAGCGTACAATGCCTTCAACGCTAATTGCATTTTTCTTGTCTCTTGCACATATAATTTCAACTCTTCTTTATATGCATCCATGTCCACGCTATCCACGCTTGCATCATCATCATTTATCTTTTTTGGTTTCACAGGCTTCAATACTGTTGGCTGTATGCAACTCTTTTGAAATAGGCTGCCGAGGTCTACCTGGTATTTCTCTTTACAATAACTTTTCAATGCCTTCTTCGTATTTTTAAATTGCATGGTGTCGTTACTCTCTTCCGGTAACTGAAAAACATTTCCTTCAAGTGCACTTGTGAAGCCTTTAAACTTGTCGCTACTTTCTTTCTTAAACCTATCCTTATATTCTCTCCTAAAATTATTTCCTCTGTAACCACTTTGACCGTTTGAATTTTGACCGTTTGAATTTTGACTGTTTGAATTTTGACTGTTTGCATTTTGACTGTTTGCATTTTGATTTGAATTTCCATTTGAGTTCTGCGAGAAATTGCCTGACCTAAGACTAGAAACTGTCGATCCAGCACCAGTTGATTGCTCACCACTATTCATTGTCGCTTGCAATCTCAAGATTCGATGAGTATTTTCTTATCTCTTGATCCTTTCTGCTTGTTGGCTGTACCACAACGTACTCTTTTGTGAACCTCACTACTGTTGACAGTACACCTACTCTTCTCCTTATGTCTCCTTTCAAACGCACTGAGTTCTTAATCCGCACTCGATCTCCGACACGCAATCCGCCGTGTTTTCGATTCGGTGGATGTTCGTTTCCTTTGTTGTTATCTTTCCTTGATTCGTGTAGTCGATTTTTCACTTTCTCTATTTTCCTTTGGGCGGACTGAACTGTTACTTCCAATTGATTGATTAATTCCAAAATATCGTCAATATCTTCGTTGCTCATCCAAAATTAAACCTAGAGAATTTTCTTTGAAGATAATGTTGAAAATGGGCTATGCATTAAACACTAGCACACTTATTGCAATGGAACCTTAAGTTTGATTACAATATCGGTTATCTTCAAAGAATGAAAACATAAAACAGTTTTCATTCTTTATCTAGTTTTCTACTTATTGTTGTACCACATACGCGTACGTACGATTTACATACTTTTCATTACCTCCAATATATTTATTTCTCTCATGCGTATCATTCATTGATACATCCTTCTTAAAAGAAACTAATTTCTTGTTTTCTCCAACAAAACGTAAAAAATGAAACCTAGAAAATTTTATTCCAAGACAAATCAATCATGCATTATGAATTTAATTAAGAAGTTCTGTCTTTTGCATGAATCTTCGTGCAGTTCTTATGATTACATACTGCTTTTTTTACTTTACATTTAAAGAGAAAAATTTGAGATAGTATACATGTGTATGTTTATATATAGTAGTGGACTAAATAAACATACCAAACAAATATCTCATAGTAAGTAGATTAGAGTTATCACAGAATTAATTATCATCTCATTACACAATCTATCCATAGACCAAATGAGTTCGTTTCGGAATAGAAATCTTTGGCATATCGATAAAAACAATGCCTCCACTTCATGCTGCAAAAAGCAGAGAATCCTTTTTCTCATGTTTAGTTTGCTTACTGTATTCAATACATTATCCTCATTTGTGTTTTGGGCAAATTATCTTCTCCCGATTAACTCGATCGGAATCGATCTAAACAAAGCTCAAGAATTTTTCTATGAACGAAAAAACGAAGATTTCCCAAATTATCTTGATTCTCGAATAAGTCTAGTTATGAATGAGGTTAATATGCTTAAACAACAATTCTCAGGTTTTGGATATAATGGATCTATCAAACTTAAAGAAATGGATGAATTTACGGTGCGATCTGGTCTTTCCCAGAAAAAATCCAAAGGCGCTGAATTCGAGTCTTTGATTCAAGCTCATAGAAAAGATAACCAAGAAGAGAAAGAAAAAAAATCCTTATCTTTGTCTTTTACTCATACCAACACATTGAGTAATTCTCCAAAGACTGAAAACAAAGATAGAAGATTAATTTCTTCTGTTCTTTTACAAAATACAAACTCTGCTTGTAATCAGATTCCTATTCTATCTCCTGTGAATTATTTAAATGAATTTCACTTCGATGATAGGGCTGACGGTATTCTAAAATTACTGCATGGTCTTTCTCAAACTATTTCTTTTGATAATCAAGATAACCCACAATATAAGGCTGCTTGCTGGATTCTTTATGACGATGGTCTAATGCTCAACGGAACAGATCATTTCATGATCCAAAGATACGTTTTGGCCGTCTTGTTTTACTCCTGCAAGAAAAATGATGGGATGTTACTTATCAAGGAAACGTGTGAATATGATATAGTGAAATGCAATCAAATGGGATACATAACAGACATTGACATGAGTAAGATAAAACGATTCATCCAAGATCCTGTCGATGCTGGCTCAAATTATTTTCATGTTAATTTTACAAATATGTCTGATTTTTTTTTTTTTTATAGGGCTTGAAGAAGGCTCGTTGATGAGAATCCCGCCTGAGGTTTCTTATTTGAAGCATCTGGGTAAGTGAGCACAAGTTTCAATAATGAACAAGAAATTCGTCTTCAATTGAATATTTACAAAAGAATATAGAACGCCTTTTTTTGAATGACAATAATTTGAAGGGAAGTATACCACCAGAAATTGGGAGGTTGAAATATGTGAAAGAGCTTCATCTTGAAGGCAACGCTATCACAGGGACTCTACCAACAGAGATTGGGCAGATGTCGAGCTTGGAAGTTCTTGCTATAGATTCAAAACTATTAATGGGTACTTTACCATCTGAAGTGGGGAGATTAACTCATCTCAAACGGCTAGAACTTGGTCACAATTCTTTTCACGGTACTATACCCGAGACCGTTTATGACTGTGTAAAGCTGCAGATTTTACATTTGAATAATAATTTGCTCACTGGAACCATTTCAACTCAAATCTCAAAGTTGAATATGCTTCAAAGAGGTGAGCGAACACAAGTTCTAGAGTTTTTATGGTATTACACTCACATTCTATATTTTCTCGTTTCTCCAGTCCACTTGAATGATAACGCTTTTCAAGGCAAAATACCAAGTGACCTTGGCAATCTACGTTCTCTAAAGGAATTGTGGCTGGGCTCTAATAGAATGACAGGGAACTTCCCTTCTGAATTGGGTGAGGCTGGATCCGTGGAATTGATTGCTCTAAATGAAAATTTGCTTTCAGGGACTCTTCCAGATCTATTTGGTAAATTTACTGATTTGAAAATTATAAACCTTCGCAACAATTTATTTTCTGGAGCAATTCCTACTTCTATTTTTAGTGGTAAAATCGAACATGCCGTTATATTGGATGGTAATAACTTTGAGGGATCGGTGCCTGAACATATTTGCTCAAGTTCTACTCAAATTAACGTTGATGACAATATATGGTTCGTTGATGAGCCAGAAGTATCATGTGAATGTTGTGAAGTAAGTTGTAACATTTGGGATGTTAAGAACTCATTGATTCTGGGTGCCAAACGCAGTTGTCCTCAAAGTAACGTCTTCAACATAGAGTTCAAAAGTGGATATTGGATAAAGGATCTTATCATTAATTCAAGCATTCACGATTTTTTTGGATTTGGTATGTCCCATACAGAATCATTTTGCCTCTCTCCAACAGGATGCTACTCTATTTTTAATGAGACAGAAGACCATCATTTACAGGATATCAAATTTTCATCAATGACAAATTCTTTACAATTTCAAAAGCAATGCGATGTTGTGGAAATTTGTGGAAAAAATTTTGGTCAAGATCATCCACGAAGAAATGGATTAAATCATCTTTCACAGCTTATTGGACTAGATCTATCCAGGAACGATACCCTACAATACAAAGCGCTATGCTGGATATTGAATGAAGACGTTCTTTTTAATTTTTTTCGGGTTTGTGATGGTACTCTATTACAGAGATATGTTTTGGCTTTATTTTATCTGTCTCAACGTCACTTTATTCATGATTTTGAAGAATTATCAAAAGATACTACATGTAAATGGCCGGGTGTTGTTTGCGATGTGAAAGAAAAGTATGTTGAAGAGCTTAGTTTACATGGAAGTAATCTGGCAGGTACAATTGTTACAGAGATTGGACTTTTAACAAGGCTAAAGACAATAAACTTCACTGAAAACGACATTACAGGGACTTTGAATCCATCATTGTTTTCCAATTTATACCATTTGGAAAGAATTGATATAAGCAGTAATAAGATAACAGGAGAAGTCCCACGTGAATTACTGGAACACCCAAGGATAGAGCACTTCAATATTTCAAATAACAATTTTCAAGGCATTTTATCAGGCAATATAACCTATCCGAAGAAATTGAGTGAGTTATAGTGATGTTTTGTGCGTTTGATTCCAGAAACTCAACTAAAACACCTTTTTCCATGCCATAGAGCATTTTGATATTAGCAACAATTTGATGCAGGGGAGCATACCAAAAAGATTGACAAGCTGTGTCAATTTAGAGCTCATAGATTTGTCACAGAATAATTTTGGAGGTGTAATTCCATCAAATATCGGAAATATTGAGAGGTTGAGGGTATTAAACCTCGCGAAGAACAAATTGACAGGCAGTATTCCTAATGAAATATTCGATGCATCCAATGTGCAGATTTTGTTCTTGCATTCAAACACTCTTACAGGAACCTTACCAACTGAAATAGGCTTGTTGAAGGCTGCTCGGCAAATTTCGTTAAGTCATAATTCACTCAAAGGGACCATTCCTACAGAACTGGCTTCTATGGGAAGCCTCACGCTTTTGCGGCTTCATCAGAACCGTTTATTTGGCACGGCTCCGGGTATAGGACACCTTAGAAAGGAAGGCACAGATAGCAGCTACATTACTGATTGTGGTGACCCATCATTTTTACTTTCTAGGCCATTGATATGTGACTCATGCACAATTTGCTGTAACTCCTTGAATCAGTGCCAAAAAAATATAGAACCGGTGATACCGGTGGAGGTTACTGGATATTTGATATTTGCAACGCTAGTGCCTCTAGTTTTGATTGGATTTATACACATCATTTATGCAGCTCAAAAAAAAGGATATTTGCGAATGCTGGATGAGAGAAATGCATTGTCAATATATAATGAAGATTCCGTTTATTGTCTTATTTTTTCAAATAATTATTTCGCATGGATCATATATATATTGACAGGAGCCATTCAAGCTTTAATGTTAGGATTATTTTTGAAGGCATCGGACTTCCATGATACCGACACAGATTGGCAGTACACAATGAGATGTTCTGCTAGTAGCCTTGCATGTGATGACGAATCATCCAGGAACTGGAATGGATGGTTTTTGTTCTTTACTGTGACGATACTATTTCTTGGTGCAGACTTTGTTGACAGTATCTTACAAATGAGAAAGGCTGTTGTACAATCAAATAAAAGATTTTTGCTCAGTGGACTGGGTTTATTCTTTTTGACCATGTTGGCACTTTACACTTCATTTCTCTACAATGTGGCTTTAGCAGCATCAAATACAGAGCTGATCATGAATGCAGTGATTTTACTTTTTATCAATGACCTTGATGAGAAATTGCTAAATATTCTAGAGAGTGTAGCTCCAACCTGGATAGCAAACCGATATATTGAGATCGAATTGAATTTGTCAAATAATGATGATAACCAAGATGAAATTGAAAGACCACCCCGTTTCGTTAGCTCTCGTTTTGCAGGTATAAAAAGTCTGACATCATGGAAAGAGCAAGGGACTTCTCGCCGGACAAGCGGGTTGACAATGCTAGGAATAATTGGATCATCTGTAAATATCTCTAAGCACACCTCTGAATGAATATCGCCTACAAGATTTCATCGGCACATATCTTACTGTCTTAGGTGTTCGTGCCGTAAATGATATAATAGCTCAATATTTACTAATAAAGTTAAATGGAAGCAGTTTAAGAAACAAGATCTTCACCATTGTCCCGGTACGAAGGGCATATGCATCATCATTCAAAATGAACAGAATAGTTGAATTGTGTGTTTTAATACATTTACACGAAATCTTATCACAAGATAATCCTTTTATGGATTTAACAATGAAATGAACGGAAATTGTTGTAAATAAACAATTACTCGTGCTGGTATGTTACTGCTGCATTTATACCATCAGACAATCTGTTGGCTGCAATTTTACATTGTTCAGGTGGGAGGTTAGAGTAGCAAACTCTAATCCATCCGGGATATCCACTGTAATGGTATAATTTTCGTATGAGTGTACTTTTTATAAGCAACATTATTGAAAGAGTAGCAAAATTAATGAATAGACTTACCAGAAAGAACCTGGAATAATTGCTATACCATAATCTTTCACGAGTGTAGTGGCTAGAACCTAAAAATTATTTAAAAGAGAAGAAAATTTGGATTATGAGTCTACAGCATAGAAAATACACGAAACAAGGGCAAGTTTTAACAAAAGTCACTAACCTGATCATCAACACCATCAGGTAGTTTACCCATTACGTACATAGCTCCAGTGCTACCCATGATTGTATCGAGAGGAGAAAGAGCTTTCATAATAGCCTCCCGACCTGTCTCCAAAGTGGACACTTTTTCATTTACCCATTCTCTTCCTGCCTCAAGAGCCCCAATAGCTGCAACTTGAGAAATTCTTGAGACACAAATTGGTATTGTATCTTGAACCTATGCGCATTTTAGATGAAAATGTAAGAATCAGATTACGCTTCATTACAAATCATTGTATATTGAAAAAAATTGTCAAGTATTATGTTGCTTGCATATAAGCTTTACCTTGAGCATTTGTTGGAACGTATCAGGGCCTTTTCCGCTTTTTGAAACAGTTAAATAACCAACACGAAAACCAGCCATAGAGTAGCCTTTTGAAAAACTAAATATATTAATGACTCTGCTGGATTCGGAACATTTAAAAGGAAAATTTTCATCTTCATCTTGAACAGGTGGTGTATTTGCACTGTTATGATCGAAATGTTCATATGTATTATCCATAATCAACCAAACATCGTATTTTTCACATAAATCCACAATTTTGTTGAGAGTTTCATATGGGATGGATACTAGAAATATGTGATACAACTTAGAAAGACGCACATCACAAAAAATTAAAGCAATCTCAGAACCCAATGAAAGTTTTGATTTTACCATGCAAACTTACCACCAGTTGGATTTCCAGGATTCACAACAGTGATCATTTTAATTGTATCTCCATTCTTCTCCAAAGTTGCTTTTAACCAATCCAAATCCGGAATACCAGTTGATCCAGTGGTGGGTCCGATCAAAATGCTTTCATTTCCACGACTCATCTGCATTGCCATTACATGATTAAAGTAATAAGGAGCAAAAATAATGCCTTTATCTTTTCCTTCCTCCAATAGGGTTAAAACACAGTTGATATATGCTTGATTTGCTCCAGCAGTTACCATGACAGAAACATTCTTCAAACCATTTTCAATTGCAATCTTTTCTTCCAATTTCATAACTAATTCTGGAAGTCCTACCTCTGGACCATACATGTGCAAAGATGTTTCCGATGGAGATTCTGAAGCTAATTGAGCCGCACTGGCGATTTTCGAAAATGTCGACGGAGCTGGACTCCAATATACTATCCCTTGAGCTAGACTTTGAATTCCCCCTTTATCTTCCCATAGGTGATTGTATTTAGATATCAGTGTTTTCATTAAGACTACACATGGATCGAGCGTCTCATAAATGCGAGATGATAGATCTGTGTTGGTTGATCTATACATTCGAAAATTGAGATAAGCAATTTGTTTGTCATTCGTTTGGTAAACATTTGCAAATAATTTATTTTGAGGCGCATTTACCTTTCTTCTATAGCAACAGTAACGCCTTCGGGATTTTCATTTAATTTAGTAACCATTGATTCTAAAGGAGCACGTGAAAAGGGACTGCTGACAAACAAATGGTTGGATGGGTACAATAAATTGGGTGTATATACTCCAGATTGATGATTACGATACGTGACGAATGATGCAGATACTTTGGGGAGGGAGGGCAGAGCTGTCACAAAGGCAGAAATTAGCGGCAAGCTTCGAAATCGGAACACTTTCGTGAGTATGGGCATATTAGTTGTTTGAACTGCAACAAACTTGTCAAAATAAGTTGGCACGTGAATCGACCTCCCACGTACTCTACGTAAGCGAAGTATATTAGTCAAAACAGTTTCACTCTTGTCGTTGTATCACAAAAAAGATAATTCTAAATTACCAATCATTATAATGATCATCATGATGTTTCTTAAATCTCGAAATATAGAAAGTAAAGCTTCTAGTTTGGTATGTATTTAGATAATTTTCTATGGTTTATAGACGTGCATTTTGTTTGGATCTCGGCGTTTGGGACGCTCTACAATAGGACTCTTGACCTTTCCATTGCTGTTATCATTTTCTTTTTTTCTTTTTTTCTTTGATTGCTGATTGGTAGATGCTAGACCACTTATTGATCCTAAGTTCACTGCTGCTCCACTGAAAAAAGGATTATTACTTTCGGCATTAGACAATGATGGATCCAATAAACTGAAAACGTTTGTTTTGGAATAATCAAATGGTTTCAATGTTTCCTTTTTGGAAGCTTTCGATCCCTGTTCTTTTTTAACTGTCTTAGTTCTATTGGACTCCTTATATGTATCTTTTGAGGGGCTATCTTTTCGTTTTTTGTTCATATTTCCATATCGCTCACGTAATGATTGGATTTCTTCCTCTGCTTTCATATCATCTGTCTTCGCATCCATTTCAGCATTCCTTTCTCCATCACTTTTATCTTTTTTCAGCTCGTCACTTCTCATCCAAGCATCATGATTCCATCGCTTTATGACAGCAAGATTATGACAAACTTTCCTCGCAGAAATTTGTGCCTGTTTCACTTCGTCGTCAACACTGTTATCTTGTTTTTGTAATGACACCCTTGCGGCACCGAGGCCATCTACAGTTTTACTCCTTCCCTGTATATCCTTTGTTAGTTCGTTCGTATCCGCGATTGTAACATCTCCCATTTCTAGGCTATGGTGCATATATCGGAACGACGAATAATCTTTATTCAATGAATTGATGTCGAGGACTTTCATATCAGCTTCCTTCTCCATTTCTTCAATGTCTTCAAAAATTAAGTACGAAGTATGAACGTTGACTGTTTTTTTATCTGATTTGGTGTCCTTCGATATAAAAGCAGAATTCTTTGCACGAGAAGATTCATCTATTTTTGCAATAGAGTTGTTATCATTTTTCGCATTCTTCACGATATCCAAGATTTGTTGAGCACATCGCATAATTGCTAAAGGCATAGGATTCCAGAGCCCCTGCAATATACTAACACTATGTGGCATTGCCATGGAAATTCTCATCAAAGCACGATCATTACAGATATAAATTATGCTTTCATCTAACTCACGTGCCATGGCATCCCTCCAATCCCATAATTTTTCCAAAATGGTGGTTTGAACAGAGGTTAATCTTGATTGAACCTTGGAAGTTTTCGATGATCTTCGATTAGACAAAAGACGTTGGTATCCATTTGGATAAAATGGATCTTTTATATAACGAATGAGACATACTTTGCGCGATGAATCTAAAACTGACCGAATCGAAATTAGACGAGGTTGCTGATCATTATCTTCCTCCTTTATAGTATCTCCATTTGTTTCACCACTACCACCCTTTTTGACTAATTCATCTCTAAGTGCATCATAAATATCCAATAAATAATGAGTATCACCCATTGCATATAAACGCATCCCTTCCTCTAACGGTCGAACTCTCCAATCACCCAATTGATACTTAGATTTCCAAACATCTATCTCAGTTAATCCAGCGTATTTTTTCAAGAGATATGCTAATGCAGCGGAAGGTAATTTAAGGAGTCGGGAGGCAATACTCGTATCAAAGAGATTTACTATGTAAATGCCAAAATCACGTTGCAGCCATTGTACATCAGAATTAGCACCATGCATAATTTTAACAACTGTTGATGATTGAAAGAAAGAAGAGAGGTATTTGTGGATGTAAGGTCTGAGCTTTATAGTATCTATGAGATAGGTTTGCGTAGTAGATAGGCCTTTTTCCATGGGTAAACGGAAAGAAATCTGCATCAGACAAGTAAATCCATGAAAAGATCTATATGAATGATGTTCTAGATCAACAGCCATAAGATTCATCTTTAGTCTTTCCATTAATTTTGACAATTCTGCAATTTTTTTCTCAGTATCGATAAAATGGCAAGTTTCGTCAGGTTTCATTGGTTTCATGAGAGTAGAGGACGAAGAATTTTGTTTCGATAGAATCAATTGTTCGGGAGTGTACTTAAAAGTTTCAATTACATCTTGAAATGGATGAGGATAATGCATATTTGGTGCAATTACTGCAGTAGAAGAATCAGGTATTTTGTTTTTGTTGCGATAAAGAATTCCATGCCCTTCTTTCAGTGTTGGTAAAGATCTTTCATGTACATAAGGAGGGACCCAAACAGCAGTCCTAGAATTATCAAACTCAAATTCATATTTTATTTGAGGCTTTTCCATATCGACTGTATTGGAAATAACACGGTTTAATCCTCTATCACCACTTTTGCTTTTCCATGAAGAAAGGGTTGACGCTATATTGGATACAGATTTTGATTCATTTTTCCTATGCTCATCTAGTAAGTATCGTTCCACTTCTTCTAATAGTGATTCCTGGCAGTCGAAACATTCATTCCATACATTAATACTAACGTTTCCGTCCGAAGATACTATGGCTTCCTGATCATCCCAGTCAAATTCTACATTAATTTGTTGTAAAGCATTTTTATCAAAGTGATCATTTTGAATCGAGAGGCATTCCCCCAGTATACTCAAAACAGTTGTTCGAGCTTCACACAGTTTTGACGAAAACTCTGGAAATGTCCATTGATAGGCGAACTCATCTTCATCATCGTCGTCATCATCTGAATTATTTTGATTATCCTGATTCTTTGAACTGTGAAGTGGTAGTGTATTTGATGCTTTTGCGGCAGCAGCTAAAGCTTTTAAAAGTTTTGGAATATTCGGATCATTGCTGGGAGCCATTCTATATTGATACCTGTCATAAAACCAAAAAATGAAAATAGCTCCTCAACCACCCAAAATTGATAGCAAAATATGAATAAAAATAATTCTCCATTTTTCTCTTTTTTCATTATTATTTTGATCGTTTAGGGATATTTTTGTATTTCAAAATTTTTGAAAATCTATTTGGAAAAAATTTGACGCGAAAGTACGTCATCAATATCTTTGTAATTCTTAAATCACCACGTAAGCTTTCCTTACGATTAGATAGACTAATTAAGTAGGACAGAAATGCATTACATTCGAAACGAATCAAGTTGACATCACTCTTTTTGAAAGAACAAAAATACATAGAAAGTATTATGTTCCTACGTTGAAGTTGATACGTACGAAAGTGTTCTTCTCAGGAAATTGAACCATCTTGCACTGCTTCGGGTTGTTGCTCAAGAATTGCTGTTAGCTGTCATCCTCGTGCTGCGAAAGACATCCAAATATTGTGATTTGCTTCGGTTTCTCTGCTAGAGCTTCCATTCTAAACGATAAGCCTTTGACTTTCGTGGGAGGACAGCAGCAGATTCGCGACAAAACCAATCAGCACAGATTCTTCAGTACTTTTATTTGGACTGGATTTTTTTCTTTTAGTTTTCCCACTTCCTGTATTTTCAAATTTTTCTAAAAAAGCAATCCTTTGAATCATGATAGTATCATATAACTTTCAATCTGAATCAAGCCAAAAATCAGCAAGATGTCACTTCATCTGCTCTCCCGTCATCGCACGATCTCTATTTTTAGCTCTTGTTATGTTCTGTACATTACCATCGATAAGTTCGTTCGTTTATCAATTTCCATATACAGTGTCAGCTATGGACGTCCACTTAATATCAGCCACTAGATCTGGCTCAGCTTTCATGAAGTTGAATGGAAGAAGATCAATAATATCTACAAACATGTGTCATTGGAGATCTGCAGCACGATCTTTTTTGCAAATGACAGCAACTTCATCTAAAGATAAACCATCATCTTCACAAGCTATAGAAGAAAATGTTATAAGATGTGATGCTGCTTCAAATGATGAAAGTGTTAGTCACGAGAATGAAAAGTTGTCTCCTGTAGCAGATTCAAAAGAAAATTTTGAATCTTCCGAGGAAACGACAGCAAGACAAACTGGAGATATGAGTAATGATGACGAAGAAGAAATAAATAGAGAAAAAACCAAATCTATCATGGCAAGGAACCTGCTGTATAAAAGTAACTTAAGTACAAAGAGTACAAGTAACACGAAAAAAGGTCGAACGCACACCAGTGTAGGTGCAATCAAAGGAAGATCTAGAAGTGGAAGAGGGAATGGCACGGTTGGTGGAAATTTACTCGCATCAGTTCGTAAAAATGCTGCAGTAAGCACAGTTATTGCAGAAAAAGGGAGGGAGGAAAAACGAAAGAATGCCGCCATAGATAATGAGGGTGTTTCAGAAGAAAAAGAGTCTTCTGATCCGTTGTATCTTTCTTCTGCAACTAGTAATGAATCATTGAAGACATCTATAATAAATTCCAAGTTGTCTGAAGAAACGAATGAGGGAGGGTTGAAAGCAAACCTGTCTAATCATTTAAAAAATGGTGGTCCGAAATCAACCGGAATTTTTCAATCAACGATCAACAGGATTTTACACAATCAAGAGGAAAGTCGACAAAGAGAAGAAATGTTTGCTAACCATCCAGACAAAGAGAAAGCTGTGCTTGATGCAGGAACAAAGCCCACATCAAAGGGTATAGGTTTATTTGGTGATTCTTCTGGACCTCAGCTACCAGAACCAATGCGTAAACCATTTCCAGGGACAATTCTAACATATCCATCTTGTCACTTTTTAAATCCATCCTCATCTTCTTTCAAGAAATGGAAGAAAGCGCAAGCTTCAGAACCTACTTCTAGCTTATTGGAGAGTCCTGAAGATCAAGAAGGCTCTACCACACCCATTCAAAATGCAGTAACCATTCGTGTAGCTACTCGTTTAGATGATCACCAAATAGCAAATCTTCGTTTGTCAGTCTTTGCCAACTATAATTCATTACAAAAGACATCTTCCTCTTCACCGCCTACTGCAGAGCAGATGAAGCATCTACATAACCGTTTCAGATTGAGATCTTGTCAAGTTCTTGAATCACGTCGGAATTTAGGAGCTATATGCCTAATTGCGTCTGTGCCTAAAGTATTTAAGAATGAATTTGTTGCTTATTCACGAAACAAGCAAAAAGGGTGGCGAAATTTGTCGAGTTCTAAGTTGTCGAATAAACGAATGTTAGAATTTTGGCAAAGTTTGAAGGATTGGGAGAGAGACGAAGAATGGATCACGGGAAGTGTAGAATGTAGCATACATGAATTTTATGGAACAAACTTGGGTAAGCAAAGAGTTAAAAATGGAGTTTTGTACATTACAGAAGTAGCTGTAAACCCGGATGCAAGGATGATTGGTGTTGGAAACAAGTTATTACAGGTACGTATTGTAGATGGAGATCCCTTTTTTTGTTCAATTCATGGAAATAGAACGTCCTAAACCAGTTTAATTATATCAATACATAGGGAGTTGATAAGTTAGCACACATACGAAATGTTGAAACACTTTATCTTCACGTCGATGTGACGAATGAAGCAGCAATAGGGTTATACACCAAAGCAGGTTATAAAAGGGTAGAACCAAACCCTCTTCATATGAGCTTCACCAGGTCGTTAAATTTACATGATGGGGCTACAAACGGAAGAAATCATTTTTTGTTTTACAAGCATCTTAGAAAACCCACAATTCTGTCGAAAGACATCATTTGGCATGACGAGGATCCGGATGAAAACCCAAAACCAAAAAAGCAACTAGGATTTGAAATGCCAAGGTGATTTGTAAGACAATAACTGAAAAGCATTAAAGGGAGGTGGAATTTAGCATAGGCATAGCTGTATAACAATGTTCAAATCAAAATTCATGTACATTTCTGCAATAATTGAATGTTATATCAAATCATTGTGGTATTTGGGAGTTCTTACAGTTTTATTGACTCTAGTGTATAGCTAAACATTCATATAAACTATCATATGAGCGTGATGGAAGAAATTATAAAAATTAAATTTGTCAATCCAAATGTATTCCTCTGTTCTACATTTTATTGTGTTTGGTTTGCATTTTAATTTCAATAGGTCTAGCACTAGAGTAGAAGTTCAAAAATTGTGAAGATCATAGGTTTAGTTTATGATAGTTGTGAAGGATAGTTAATATTACAGGAAAAGCAAAAACAGTAGAGGTCACGAGACATATTCATCTTTCATCAACGAAATGAAGCTCGTTGTCACAAGGAATTCCTCTCTCACTAAACTATCAGTTGGTCTATCATGGAAAGTAGTCGCAGGCGCGCCATCGTTGCATTGCTTTGACGTCTCATTCAGGTCATTGGCTGGAAAACATAGTCTCAATGTACTAGTTGAAACCCTTTCTGGATTTGATATTGGATGTTTACTGTTTTGTTTCTCTGTCTTCACAAAATCTTTTTCCAATTCTTGTATCTTCGAATTTGGATTAATTCCCAATTCATTTGATAGGTGGTAATGTAAAATTGCCTCATCGTCTCTTTCGAGTTCAACCAATGTATTTGCAATCTCCACATGCGTTTCTTTTACGAAATTGTGGTGTTTTCCGTATAGGACTTCTCTGGTGCTGAGTTTTTTCTCCAAATAATGCAGCTGTTCTTCTTTTTCTTTTTGCGTTAATTTTTCACCCATCAATTTTGGAGATTCCTCATCAGTTCTTTTGTTATCAATGTTATCGGATTGGTTTTTCGCCCTAATCGGGCCAAATGTGTCGTGTTTACTATCGTTAAAATGGTGATACTCGGCTTCATTTCCTCGTCCAAGAAGCTTTAAAGTATCACCAATTTTCTTGTGAATCTCATCAACAAGTTCATGCCCAGGCCCATATTTAAACTTGCGGACGGCAAGGACTCGCCCAAAAGAAATCAAAGCTTTCTCATATTTCCCTTTCTTCAGTTTACCTTTTGCTTTTGAAAGCATTTTACTTTCTAGGTAGCTCAATTTTTCAACGCTTGATTTCCCTGTCAGAATTTCTGTATCATTTTTCTTGAACATTTGAGGAAGAAAATCCTGTTTGGTAATTGAAAGTCGAAGTTTATTTTTCATTCTAGATTGGATGCGTTCCAAATTCAGTTTTTTTTGTGCAAAATTTTCAATTCGGTAAATTTTGATGAAAGTAGAATTTTTTTTAAATCTTGAAAACGAACCATATTCATATTGAGCATGGAACCATAATTTGTTCTTAATATGGGAACAGAATAAGAAAAGATTTATACTTAGAAGACATATATTCTCTACGAATTTTGTATATTTTTTTTTAATTAATTAAATAAACAAGATCCTATTTCCAATTAAGCAGCTCCGATAGAAAAAAGTGTATAAATGGCCTTGAATTTGCGAAACTCTTCTCTCGTCCTAAATTAATAGGCACTTAAATGTTGTGCAGTACATACTTGCTTTTATATGGCTTTCATGGATAAGATTACATAAGTAATGTGCTTATACATGATGTGTATAAGTATCCAAAGGAATATATGAGCCCACTGTATGTATAGCTGGGGAAACAAAATGTGCTTTTTCAGTACAATACAGTAGATTTTAATACATTAATTAATTTTATCTAAGTAATTTTGAAGTAAATCTTAAGTTTTTCTTTATTTTTGTTAAATAAAACGAA
>Ga0209092_10000743_pt1 | contig 32686 bp, 18 predicted proteins | sample FraStrMetagenome_FD_187446 | JGI IMG/M metagenome (GOLD analysis project Ga0209092, IMG submission 187446) | Marine eukaryotic phytoplankton communities from Arctic Ocean - Fram Strait ARC3M Metagenome (SPAdes) (version 2) | ecosystem: Environmental > Aquatic > Marine > Oceanic | place: Fram...
GTCTAATATTTCGATTTATTCAATTCACATTACATCCAAAATAAAAGTTGCTCTTTCAAATGAAAGAAATAGCATTTCTCTCAAGTTATTTCGTTATAAAAAATTGAAAAAATGTATATTGCGATGCACTAAAATCCTATATAATGTATCCATTACTTTCTTTTTTTTTGCAATACTCAAGTTTTTGGAAAATGTGACGAATATCTTCGCCATTCGAAAGTTCGCTCGGTGCATCTTGCCTATTCTGAAATTCAAGACAAAACAAAAAAACAAAAAAACAAGAAAACATTCAGTGGTACGGTACGTGTGGGAGAATACCTATAGTAATCCTCCCATGGAGGAATCTTTGTTTGCATGTTCTAATTTTTTTATACATGAAAAGCGTATCAACCACTTTACTATTTATAGCACACAAGATGAGGGTAGCGGTTGTAACTGGTGCGAACAAAGGAATAGGAAAAGCTATTGCAGCAAATCTAGCGTGTTCAGGGAAATTTTCTCATGTCATTCTTGGCTGTCGAGACACTCAGAGAGGAAAGTCCGCCGTGCAGGAGATCTCTCAATTGTGCAACCGATCGTGTGAAGTCTCCTCTATTCCACTGGTCATTGGCGATGCTTCATATTACGAACCTTTTAGAGAAACCTTACAAGAGGAATTCGGGAAAATAGATGTTCTAATAAATAATGCTGCAGTAGCATTTAAAAGTGCTGATCCAACTCCATTTCAAGAACAGTGCAAACCTACGATTGACGTGAACTTTCGGGGAACTGTTGATTTTACTGAAGAAATGTTACCCTTGGTAAGAAAAGGAGAGGATGCGAGAATCGTTAACGTGGCGAGTATGAGTGGACATTTATCACAACTTCGATCAAAAGAACTTCAAGAAAGTTTCTCTGATCCCAATTTAACAAAGGAGAATCTCAAATCTCTGGTGAATCAATTTGAGATGGATGTGAAAAGCGACAAACATGTAAAGAAAGGTTGGGGAAGAAGTAATTACGGTCTCTCGAAACTAGCGTTGATAGCCATGACAAAGGTTTGGGCAAGAGAGGAAGTTTCAAATGGTATTGCTGTGAATTGTTGTTGTCCGGGTTATTGCTGTACAGATATGACATCTAGGAAAGGGCCGAGATCACCAGAAGAAGGAGCAAAGAACGCTGTGATACCTGCGATGATGCCGGACCCACCTTCTGGAGAATTCTTTGCAAATTTTCAAGTGGCTAGGTGGTAAATTCCCAAACTTTGACAGAAGATTATGAGTTGAGAAGCGTCCGCATAATAATTCAGTCCCTATGTACGTTTTCCAAATCCTGAACATATTTTATGTGTTCAAGGTTGAATATGGAACTACCGTGCCCTTTCCTTTTGTATAAAGACTCTTTATACTCATTTAGTTACTTCATGAATCGTTTCATAAAATGTAGAAGAATCACTTATTATCGAGAAAATAATCATGAGGCAACAGCATCTTTTTAATAAAACATTTTTTACAATTTTACTTTTATGTATACATCTTCCATTCATTTCAGTGCAGAGTTTTCAGCACTATTGTAGCTCCTTAAATTTACAGATATGTAATATACGCAGTAAAGTCCGAAGAGTCCCATTGAACTAAACAGAAGAATGACGCCAACTGTGGGCGGAACGAACCCACTACCTAGTAAAAATGATACTAACCAGCCCGCAACTGCAGGGCCACAGGCCTTTACAATACTACCTCCTAACATAGATAAACCATTCATGCTAGCCCGTTGTTCTGTTTTGACGGTCCTATTCGTAGAAATAGTGAGACTGCAAAGAACAACATTTCCACCAATATTTGACAATCCGATGATTACACTGAGGTAGATGTAAGCTGCCCAGGTTATTTCGTTCAGACTAGAATCTCTATTCAAATAAAGTACGAATGGAATGAAAAAGCAAAGTGGAGTGGCAAAAAGGCTACCAAGGATTTGTGAATTGAAAAGCCCATACCGTGACACGATAAAAGTGTTTATTTTGTATTGACCAAGGATAAAGACGAGTCCAGCGCCGGCAAGTACTTTTCCAATTCCAGTTTCGGTAAGACCAAGTCCACCACTTATGGCTATACAAAATAGTGGAAATGCTTCGTCAAAGACCATAGAAGGGAAAACAAGAAACCAACGTGCAATCAAATGATGACGAGTAGCACCGTTTTCCCAAAGTTCACTCATGGTCGTTGTGGACGGAATTTTCTTTGCGTTCTTTTTCTTTTCTGGTGATTGATTTTCGATGGATACTGAGGGAATCGTGATGGATTTTGATTGATGCAGTATTTCACAATCATCAGAATCTTGTTCTGTGTCTCTACTACTGTCGTCAGTGTTCGTTAAAGCTTGGGTTTCATTTGATAAATCAGAGGAGCTGTAGGTGTAAGTATCCGTTAAAGTTGATTGCAGTGGCATTCTTTCTTCCTGTGAAGAAACACCAGGTATGATACGACGGAAATTTTCAAATCTACTTCTCGTTCTGTTCAAAAAGTTTTTCCATATTGAGCTAATGGACCTTCGCCTTTCTTCAGGTAGAGTCTCATCAACATAAAAATATACTGATATTATGCCTGCTATGCAGAAGATAACACTAACAATGTTCGGTAACAAGAACGGATATTTTGAAAACAAAGGCTCAAAATATTGGACAAATTCAGAATCTGGGTATTGCTTCACAGGTTCTGAAAGTGCACCACTAATAGGCGGACAGACCAAAAATCCCCATCCCCACATTCCCATGACTAAGGCCATTGATCGAGCTTCTAACTTTTCGTCGCCTTTCGCTAATTCAGATACAGACGTTTTCGTAGCTACCACGATTCCGTTCGCCATTCCCATTGCAAATCTTGTGAAAAGAGCAACGTAAAAGTTGCTGGCACATCCGAACAATATTGACATGAATGCTGGGACTAAGAAGCTGATATAAAAAACTGGTTTGCGCCCGATGGTGTCAGCAACAGTGCCCCAAGCAAAAGATGTGATTGAGCGACCTACCATGTACGAAGCTGATATGAATCCCGCATAAGATCCTGCCGTATCTGATGTTAAATCGGGGATGAGGAAAATAGCCATAAATCCTGAGTATGTGAAAGGACTGATGAGGAGATATGTATGACAAATCATTGCGAAGCATAATGCCCCAGTGGCACCAATGATTTTATCCGGCTTATCTTCTTGCATTCTGTTCTTGCCTTTACTTTCAATGATCATGATGATTAACTTGATTGCGTTGATAGATTTATTATATTGTACAGAAATTCCTACGAAGTTTTCAAGAAAAACTTCGGGTGTAATGAATGAGATTCTTTCGCAGATGAACTTAGGAGACAACGGCCAACAATGCTGTACTATGAATATGAAGATGGTGAATTTTGATTTTGTCTCTATCTAGTATACCAACGATTGCATCATAAAGCTTGACTGTATTCGTATTCTCCAAAGATTCTAGATATTTTTGTTTCACGAACTGAGAAAGAAGGAAGGAATTTCAATTGTTGTGTTGGACCTGCTGATGAATCATTCCATCTTTTATCCACGTCATTTTGGCCAAAACGACTGCACGGATAATAATAATAAAATGATTATTTATTTATGTCAAAAAAACAACAATCAGCATGCAAATAAATACATATAGAGCAAAGAAAAGACCAATGTATGTATGTACATGAATACGCAGCTAAAATGAGTGCTGCTGCATCCTGACGTTTATGGTGACAATTAATTCATCCCGGCTTATCGATGCATTGGGGGGGGGGAGTCTGAGGGCGTGGGTGTTTTTGAAAAAGGTCATAATGCAGTATAATACGAAAATAAAAAATAAATTTCAAAGAAGAAAACCTCCCTTGACACAAAAAATTAATAGATGGGTAAGAATGAAACAATCCGATGCGGTATCAATAATTTATACTTACTTTCTTCTAATTTTAAGGTTTATTTTTCGTTTAGATTTTATGATAACCCTCACCAATTTACATTGAGAGAGGTAAGAAAGAAACAATCCAATGTGTTTTTAAATCCTTTTCGCGGGACGTGAAACGTTATCGGTCGCTGTGCCTTTTTATACTTCAACTACCTTGTTGAGTTTTCTCCCTTTCTTATTTATATTTGGGGTCAATTTTTTTACTAGATTCGAGGTAGGCTGTTTAGTTTTTCTCACTACTGAGTCCAACGCTTCCTTTTTGATAGTCACCGTCTTAAAGTCACTTTCTTTTGGGTTCCATTTTATGAAGTTCTCCATCTTTGCTTTGGCAGGACTTGAGGCCTTTCTTATCGGACGAGTGGGTGATCGCAACATTGTCTGATTTGTGAGGCTGGGAGAATCTTTTTTTCGATGTTTGTTTCCTTACCGAACCTTTAAGATTAATGAAAAGTTATTGATGTTTCAATATTAGAGTATGAATTTTTCAATCTTTGATAATGATCCAATTGGATGGGCGTTTATCGGTTGAGTGTTTGTAGTTTTACTCTATTTTTGGTTGTACTTTGGTGACTTTGCAAAGAAGAATTAATTAAATAAAAATAAACAAAAATTAATAAAATAAAGCATGCAAAACCAAATCATGTGTGACAGCTTTGGCGCACACAATTACTTTCAACTCACAATTTAAAAAAAAACAACAACAACAAAAACAAACAACAAACCCACACAACACACCCCAACTGTGTGTTTGTCAACAACCTATCTCTAGCATAGATCAATACAGCGTATGCTCCAGCTAAATTTATCTAAGATTTAGATGAAATCACTTAAGCTAAAATAATATCAATGCTATGTTTAGTTATGCTAATTCAATACCAATGATATAATTAGTTAAGATACAGAGCATCATGTAGCTGCTTGTATACTACATAAAACAATAAAAATAAAATAAAAACAATCAGTCTTGTTCAACACAAGTAAGCCAGTTCAATGAAGAAGAACATGAACTGCCATGTATGCATTTAGTAGCATCAAATGGAGATCCATATCATCATGTGAATGGTATCTCCTTTGGACATATGTGCAAAGTTCTCGCAGCTGAAAGCAAGTGGATTTCAATATACATCCAGTATGGGATAAGGCAGTTGAAAGGATGATAATAATGAGCTTATTTTACATTATTGCTTTCAATCACAATTTAAAATACATCAAATATTAATCATATATTGGATACTACACAGTTTCCACAGTGAGCCCATCTCCCATGTGTTGGCAAGATAGATAGCAGATGTTCTCTTATCACATATGCTTGGCAGTGTTGTCAATTGCAGTATGGCTACATGCTACATATGTATCAGCTACAAGCTTTGCTTCAACAGCTGGCTTCCTTGTGAAGAGGAAGACTTTGATGATTTAATTTCCATTTCAATTGATGTCATATATATGCTTGAGATCTTACTCTTAATTTCAAAGCTAGATATTTAATGAGGATGTTCCCATCTAATTGGTTACTAATTTTATTGTACTTGGTCTTATATACTTGGTGTATTAAATGCTTTACTTTTCTCCTTAAATAAATTTGTTGATTCTGCTTCTTTGCTATTTTTACTAGCACTGTCACAATTTTATGATTGTTTGCAATAAGAATTTCTTTTGGATTTGTTTTCAACCTTGCTACTTTACAACATCAACTGAAGTCTTTCCTGTAAAAAATGCAGGAACCTATACTTTGAAGCACAATTTAAAACATTATGCGTTGCATCTTCCCCTTTGAGGTGTCTTATGATTGGGATTCATTTTGAAATCATACTGTGGTGCTTTAGCCAATTCATAAACGTATTTGTTAAAAAGCTTGGGTAAATGCATTGCACGATGCTCATCTTTTTTTTGCAAGTTCTGGATGAAGATAAAAGAATAGTTTTTTTACCATGTCTCAGATGAACTCAACTTTGGGAAATATCAGCCTACAATAAATAATAGTACAATAACAATTGGCAAATCTTCCTTATAATATAACCTATTTGCGAAGTGAGACAAGTAATAGCTTCATAGTCACAAGTATCTCACTATTAATCTTATTCAATAAGCTAGTTTTCTTTGTTCCTATTAATAATCTCACTGTTTTTGGTACAATTGGTCGCATCAATTGAATAAAGAATTACAAACCACATTTGCCACATCAGCATCCCTCGCCGCAAGATTCAATAATCGTTCTTCTGCATAATCGATCCCCAGCCTTTTATTTTCTTGGATCATGGCAATATTGGCCAAAACTCCACCCGCCAACTGTCGAGCATCCACCCGTCCGGCGGATGTCCCTAACATTAAGGTCAAATAATCCACTACACGAGGTGCATAATTCATACCCACACGACGCTTCAAATCCGGACTTAATTGTGTAATTCGATCCAATAATTCAGCCGCTGCATCTCGTAATTCAAAGTCAATGGTGCTATCATATCCTTGTTTCTCTTTGCTAGTAGGAATGCGTGTGATCATATTTTTCACCGGATCCATATATTCCAGACTGTCTGGACCCGAACGTGGGATGTATAGTAGATCAACTAAACGTTCCATCAAAGCCTCAGGAATATGAGTTTGAAATAAGATTCGATTTTCAGGAAATTCTAACAATTCCTTTAGTAAATCCAAAGCAGATAATACTATAGATCGGTGCTCATTTTGAAGTATACATTTAAGTATATGTGGAAATAACGATGTGATGGTAAGAATGTGAGACCAGACCAATGTTCGAATTAGCATGGAAGGTATTTTTGTATTGATCTCTTCATCTCCACGAAGAGTCGTATCAAGACGTTTGGAAATGAGCATTCCGCCAAGTCCTAAACGGTAAGCTAATGGAAGTTTAGTGGATTTGGAGGGGGGTGTGGGCATGGTTGTTGTTGAGCGACTAGTAGAAGACTTTGTAGAACGCAAGGAGTGGTCATTATTGGTCGTATTAGCGGAATCATCCAAGAGTAACATATCAGCAAACAATTTGGACCCAGTCACTGGAAGAAAGGGTGCTAGGGTGATCAAGGTCTGAAGCGAATGCAGGCAAGCATTGGTAGTACCGGTACTTTCAGCATCACTTATGAGTACTGACGTGGAATATTGCCTTAAAGAGCAATGGGTATGCAAACCAAATGCTAGAATACGCAAAATTCCAACAGAGTAGGCCAAATGACGTGCATTCGCCGCAACAAAGGAGAGATTTCGTAGAATAACAATAATAGCTTCCATTTGTTTGTATTGGGCCTCTGTCAGTAATAAACTAGGTTTTCGATTAGGATCTGCCCAAGAAGGAAGTTCATATTGAGATTTGGGTTGATATTGTAGTTTGGCATGACAAAATGAATGCCATTCATTTAGTTTAGCCTGAGTCCATTCACAAGTATCGTGATCATATTTTTCATTGCGGGTCGTTGACGAAACAGATTCATTATTTTGATCAGGATTAGGAATGCGTTGAAGAGGAAGTGGTTCCCAGTCCCAAGCGTGCCTCATCACGTGTTGGTATTTCTGTTCTAGATCAATAAAGGGTGCGCCACCAGTACAAGGTTTACGAGTTTTACGAGTTTGACGTCGTCGTTTTTTGCTACGAGGAACTTCTTCATAATTGTCACCACTCTCAATAGATGGGGAATTATCTTCTTCTGTAGCTTCACCTTGTAAAGGTTCATGATAATTCCAGCCAATGCAACGTTCAAAGCAAATCACAAGCCCTCGAATCACCAACGCGCCTTCAGTAGTATGTAAGGTGTAGTTTTCATCATGATCATGAGTGACTTCGAGAAGAACATTTATGGCATGGATGGCTTGATAGGGATCATTGGAGGTAAGATATCGAGACAATTCCGTGCTGTTGTATTTGTTGGGTCGTTGCGGATATGGACTTTCAGGCATGAATGAGTAATCTTCGGATAGTGGTTGGTGCGACATGTTATATATTGATTGATTATTAAATGATAATGTATAATAAGAGCGTGTAGTACACTATTTAAAAATGACGTCATCCTGAAAAGTGAATAAAAATGTAAGATACCTAATCAAAAAAATGATGAAAACATACCATGACTAACAACGATGCTAGCTAACCTAGAGAGAAGCTACGGTGCCATACACAGAAATGATTGATGTTGAGTCGCAAATTCTTTTTTGAAAGTCATATTTAAAAAATCATGTCATTCCTGCAACAATAAGCCACTAATCCCAGCAATTTAGTTGCTATAAAATCATCAACATGTCGTCTATAACTTCACCCCCAATCCAATCAAACACATCATCGTCCCAAATCATTACTAACATTACCCCCAATCATAATCCCAAAACCATTTTAGTCGGATTTTGGCTAATGGGTCTTCTAAATAACTCTGCTTATGTCGTCATGATTGCTGGCGCCAAAAGTATTAGTGAAGGAGGAACGGCACTGGTTTTCTTATGCAACGTTTTTCCTAGTTTACTTGTCAAACTTTCAGCTCCCTGTTGGTTTCATTTGATTGGGTATAAAGCTCGCATTTATCTATGTGCAATCTTATTCGCCATGAGTTTTTGTATGGTGGGATTTTATGCCGATATAGATGTCGAAGAAGATTCAAATCAATCATCTCGATATATTGAAGAGATGGAATTGATGGGCGTTGCATTAAGTGCGTTTGGAGGTGGATTAGGGGAAGCCTCCTTATTAGCCCTGGCTGGTCGATATGATATAAATCAAGAGGGAGTGAATTTAACAGCTTTTTCAAGTGGGACAGGATTGGCTGGTGTTTTTGGATTTTTATGGGTGGAAGTCTTTCATGAATGGCTTGGTTGGTCTTTTACTACGACACTCTTGTTGGCGAATATATTGGCACTTTTATATGCCTTGACTTATCTATTCCTCTTGGCAGAAGATACAAGCATGAATATAACATTACGTAATGATGAGGATTTGGGTCATGAGATGGGTGCTCCTTTACGAGACGTACAATCAATAAATTCAGAAGATTATGAAGAGCTAGAAATGCATACTTTGCCAGAAACCATTACAGAAAATACACAAGAAAAAAAGAATCAGATTCAAAAAATCAAATATAATTCAAGGACTTCTTTGAATGCCTTTGTCAAAGGATATGAAGGATTGGATCATTCAGATCATACATCCGATAACAATCCAAATTCTATCAACGATAATGCTCAAAGAATTCCGTTAGAGCTCTTGAATGTGGACAATATATCAGGTTGGGATCGTTTCCGTCTAGTTGCATCACTGTGGCCGTATATGGTACCCCTTTTTTTTGTTTACTTCGCTGAATATGCATTGCAAAGTGGTGCATGGACTGCTATTGGCTTCCCCGTTGAGGATATTAATGCTCGAAATACCTTCTATACTAATGCAAACTGGCTGGTAAGTCCTTTATCCAAAATCATTTCTCTTTTTTTCATATTATTGATTTTAATGTTTTGCATTGTTTCTTTCAATATATTCAAATCAGTATCAAGCTGGTGTCTTTGTGAGCCGATCTTCTGGTACATTATATCAAGCCTCCATGACCACACTTTGGATCTTACCATTTGTTCAAATCATCAATTTAATCTTTTTTGTCTATACTTCCATTTATCATATATGGTATAATTCTGGTTTATTCATTCTTTGCTTTGGGACAGGATTGATAGGAGGAGCTGTCTATGTTAACGCCTACACAAGAATCAATTCTGATTTGCCTTCCCATCAGAAAGAATTCTCCCTAGCCAGTGCCAGTGTAGCAGACTCCTTTGGAATAGTTTTAGCGGATATTGCTGGATTATTCATTCAAAGTTGTGTGTACAAAGCTAATAGTATACCTGGTGCGGATGTGACATGCCCAATTAGATAACATTGAAGTTGGGTAATTTATTGCAGACATATTCATTGTAAATGTTTGTAAATATATTAAAGCAGTCATTGACATGGTTGTTACTGTTTTTGTTATTCAGCACATACATGGTTTATGATTAGTTCAATCAGTTTTGTGCGCATTTGTGTCTTCTTTAGGTTCTTCCCGATTCAGTATCGTCTTCTTCGTTTATAATCCATCCAGTCAGTATTATAGGTAGATGTATCTCTAACACGTGATTGACCCTGCAAAGATGCCAAATTTTCATATTTTTCTTCATGTGATTCTACTTTTCTCTTCCCTCCAGTTTTCTCGTCGACCCAAGGCAATCGACAAGCTGGACAAGTAGGTGCATTTGAGTGCTGCCGTGTCCACATTTTGATACATTCACTATGAAAATTTGTTCCACAAACAGCTTGACAAAATGTCAATAGCTTCAAGTCTGATCCAAGATCATCAAAACAAATTGGACATTCATTTCCTTCAATTTCCTGACGGCGAATACCTTGTATTTTTTTGTTTTCTTCCACATTCGTTTTACCTTTTTTTATTTGTATATGTTGACGTACGGCTTCATTGGCCACAATGTCAGAACCCCCCGTTGCAACTAAATTAGCAGCTGTTCGATTTTGAATCTTTTCAATGATAGACTTTAATTCGGACGTAATGTAGGCAGATTGATAAACTAATGGAGACGAAGGATCTAAATTTGCAACTTTGAGCATCACAAATAATAAATGCTTGCAAAGATTACCTCTCATATGATCAGGACAATTGCAATGTGGGATTTTAGCAAGATTGACTTCGTAAATATTTCCTGTAGATCCTAGAACCGTGAGTCCAATAGATGGGTCTTCTTCAAATTCAGAAGACTCCGATGAATTAGGTTCAGAAGTATGTACGAGGTAAAGGCGTTGTGTGAGTGCCCTTTCAATACGTGCTCGAATAGCTTTGGTGGGTTGACTTCGATATCGTTTCAATCGTTTTTCTTCTTTTTTGGTTTTAGCAGCTTTTTTCCCACTGGTACACTTTGGTTTGTCCATGTTTATGTTGTCGATCTGATTTTAGGAATAAAGATTTGTGAGGGTATCTTTAAGAATATGCCGGAGGCTGTCAACTTAGATTTGAAAGATAATAATATAGATCATAAAGGTATTGAACTTTCTACTCCAAGTTGTACGTAATATTTTAAATCCAGAAAGATACAAATTAATCATCTCCAGCTGAAAAAAAATAATTCACTCAAACAATCTCATTCGTTTGTGACCAAAACCTGCAGTGCAAAAGTTTCTTTTCAACTTGATGATTGGATAATTCCATTTGAGATTCCCAAAATATAGAAGATTTAGTTTTATCATTTTTTCAATTATATTGCATCCAGTTCTATTCGTATTGTACATGGATAGGATTGACATCAATCATGTACATTGCATACCCATAAATCACCAAGTCTTTGGGGACATTCGTCATTACCTGTGAGACCACCAAACATGTAAAAATCATTCTGAGATCCAGGACTGCCATCTGCCCATCCTCTGTTTTCTGGCCAGGCATCTCCCGATGGCGATGCTGGTATTGTCTCCAAAATTGATGCACTCGCTCCATCTAAAAGCACAACATCATTTGCAAAGGCACCTGCACCTTCATGTCCTTTATCTGAGGGATCTACTTCACCTCCAAAAATAAGACCAACCTTTTTATAACCTGGCATGGAAACAACTCCAGAAATGGACACACTACGAGGACGTAAATCATTCAGACCTTGTAGCCCACTTTCTTCCCATTTTGCTGAAGAAATATCAAACAAATGCCCATCTTTCGTTTCAGTACCACTAAATCCAGCAATGACTGCTAATTTATCTTCTAATCTCAAAAAGTTAGCACCACCTCTTCCTTTCAATATGCCAGAAGATCCGAAATTTGTCCATTCATGTGTTTCAAGATCGAACATATGCAAATCTGCAAGTCTTCCCTCAGCACCACATCCGCCAAATACGTACAAATGACCAGCACCGTCATATAGCATTTTGTGAAAAGATCGTGCTTCTGGGAGGGTAGTACCTTCTTTGTATTTAATTTCTTTCCAAGTTTCTTTTCCTGGGACTGAACAGTCTAGCTCCCACAAATCATTCAAAGCTTTCTCACCCATGGTCGTTCCAGCTCTTCCACCAAACACATATATTTTAGATTCTGTTGCACATTGAGCATGGCCTAAGCGTTTGGAAGGTCTAGTTGCATCAGCACTAGGATTCACCGATTTCCATGCCCATTCATTACTTGTATTTTTGTAAGCACACCATAGTGACTGATCATCCTCCAATGGAGTACGAGCGACATTTTCTCCTCCGTAAACATAAATACGGTCCGAAATAGTTGAGACCCCATGCGAACTTCTTGGCAGAGGGATTCCATGTTCCGGATCTGCAGAAGGCTTGATTTCAGTCCACTGTATTTTTAAAATTGTGCAGAATGACAGCAACCATCCAAGAATATTAGTCATGAGGCAAACGTGCAAAGAAATGAATTTCTATTCGGAAGACAACACGGATGTGAAGATTGATGACAGCGTTCTGGGTTCACTTCCTTAGAATTTCAACAATGATGATAAAATTGAAGTAATGGCGTCATTATTCTTTTTCTAAAATCAGAGAAATACGTATTCTGCTACGTATGTATGCAAAGTAATGTCAAGTTGAACGGAGAACTTTAAGATATATCGTGTCATCGGAAGCACACATCAAATTCAAATTGGATTCAGAAGATGACATTTCTTCGATTGGAAAACCATTTAAAAGTGCAACAAACAAATAGCTTGATTTTTGAAATTATATAAACATCAATCCTTTTTCCTTTGCATAAACACAAGTCCGTGGTTTCTAATACTGCATCATAATAAATGAAAAAGATGCAATTTATTAATAATCATGGTGTTAACAACAATGAACACACCTTCACCTGCTTGAAACAAATTTTTGATTGAGTCACAAAGGTCCGCTTGCGGTTCCAAGACGATCCGAACGAAATCAAGTCGACATCTCTTGCCTGGGCGCATGCTTCATAATTTGTAGAAAATAAGCTCAATCGGTTTGATCGGTTATTTCGTAAATACGTTCTCAAAGTCGCTTGTCGTAGAGCATGCATTGTATTGGTTTGATGTTTTTTGAACTTTTTGCACATAATATCATCAAGGCCCCTCGTTTTCAGTTGATTTCGACCGTAAACCAATGCGCATTTTACATAGCATGCCATTGCATGAGGCTTTTTCATCATAAAAGGTATCTTTTTGACAGCAGCAGTTGTTGGTTTCGGAATGTAGAAAGTATAAGCACCAATTTTCTCCATAATAATCTACGAACAAGTAAACTACAGGAAGGCTATTAAATACGCCACATTTTGCAAAGAAATGGCCTCAACTCTCTATTGAAATGCATTTGGGAAAGTTAAAAGAAGATAAAGCCAATTTCATAATTCATTTTTCATCACAAACACAGATTCATGTTGTTCATTCATAACTGCTGTGTACGGAATGAACATCACGGAAATCCTAACACTTCAATCAAGCTTCTTTACGACGTCTTCGATATAAATTAAAAAAGAATAGTTCGCAATACCACTTGAAATAATATCTAAAAGATACATGTATCTTACATTAAATTATTTGTGGAACAAACGATATTTAATCTTATGGAAGTTATAGCAATGATTTGCTTGTTCACCAGAAAATGATGGATAGTCGACAATATAATTCCCGAAGTAAATCTATCGAAAAAACATTAGATTGAGGCAGAAAAAAGACCAAAATTTTAGTTTCTCGAAACGAGATCTAGGCTTATGTCAAAGAAGTGAAAAGTAAGAAACATGACAAATGAAATGAAATTCAACACCAATTCATTTTAATGACGATTACTTTGATGATTCTCTCTAGAATGAAAGTTGTGCAAAAAATTATCGTGTGTGATGACATTTGTCGTCTCGCAATACTTATTAATCGAGTAGTAGACAACTTACGAAGAATTACCTACATCATATGTATAGGATCGCAAAAGATTTTGAGGCATTTTAGAATGGAACTCATTGAAGCACAGGGTTACTAATAAAAATAGTATAAGGCTCTGTGAACATCTCACTGAGCACTTTTTCAATCAGTAAAAAGGACATTTGAGACGAAATAAACAAAGGAGAACCTTCTGTTGAGGGATAAATTGATTTTGGGCAATGAATCAAGTGTTGATATCACTATTTTTTCTTTTCATTTTTTCAGGTACAAATCAAAAGCACTTTGCGGTACGTCTATTTACATACTTTTCATGCTTTTTGTTTCGCTGCCTTAATTGTTAATGATTCATATATTCAGCATTCATTAAGCATGAGTCCTCCATTTCCACGTGCCGCGGTGTCCGTCGCGGTTCGGATACACATAAAAAACATAACTCGCTATGCTCTAATTCAAAGAGCAAACGAGCCAAACAAAGGAATGTGGTCCTTACCGGGAGGAAAAATCAAATTGGGAGAAGGCACCATGGAAGCGGCACGCAGAGAATTAGAAGAGGAGACCGGATTAAAAGTGATGACAGACAAGAATAAGTATCTTTTACGATGGTATGAGGGTGGGCCGTTTACTTGCTCTGATTCGATACATTTATATCCGCAAGGTTCAGGTGGAATTGAGACTACTGACAGCGTGAAGTATCATTATATTATTGCACAATGTTTCGCTGAAGTTGATAGCACAAATTTAAGTGTTCCTCCACCATTATTTGCTTCAGATGATGCATTAGACGCAAAATGGTTAACTTTAGAGGAAATTCAAAATGGTGTAAAAAAGGGGCATTTGACAAATGGAGTTCAAGATGTATACAAGAGGGTTGAAGATATCTATGCTGCCGGTTTATTTGCGCCTGAATAAGCTTAAAAGTCATTTCTCCTGCAAAAATTACTTCAGTGAATAGTTGTTTCACTAACACAAAAATTATTGTCATAAAGAAAACTCATTCTTACAATGAAGATCAAAAGCATTTTTATTAGCACTTTAGAAATTCTTTTCGTTTAATGTATATTTGCAATAGAGGTAACAAAGTAGGAACCGCAACATGTTCAGCTGTGATTATACCTGTAGACGGATTGGAGGAGAAAAAATTTACTTCATCTTCATGAGCATAGTAGCTCCGGAACCAAGGATCATTCCGGCAGATACTAGTAACACAGGACTAATGGTCTTTTTCGTGACACCAAACTGGGGAGATCCTTCTTCGGAGCTTGCGGGGTATGTCCCAACAGATCCAAGCTTGTCCATACTTACACCGACACGGGCAACCATAGATTCCTCAGCTTTACGAATCCAAACACGAGGATCGTAGAATTTTTTGTTTGGTTTGTCAGCACCGCTGGGGTTACCGATTTGTGCCTGTAAGTAGTCGTGCTTCTCAGATTCAAACTTACGAAGACCGTCCCAGTATGACCATTGGGTGTCAGTATCAATGTTCATTTTCACAACACCATTAGAGACAGCCAATTTGATCTCTTCGTCTGTAGAACCAGAACCCCCGTGCATTACTAGGTAAAGAGGCTTATCAGATTCAGAACCGATCATTTTCTTTGCGTATGCTTGGTGATTTCCAAGCTTTTCGGGAGAGAGTTTTACATTACCTGGCTTGTACACGCCGTGTACATTTCCGAAAGCGGCAGCGATTGAAAACATGGGTCCGATCTTGGAAAGGGCTGTGTATACAGAGTAGACCTGTTCTGGGGTAGTGTAGAGTTTTTCAGGGTCAACATCTTCATTATTTACACCATCTTCCTCTCCTCCAGTGATCCCAATTTCCATTTCAAGCCAGATTTTCATAGGTGCCATACGTTTGAAATACTCAACACAGATGGCAATATTTTCTTCATCAGGTTCTTCAGAAAGATCAAGCATGTGAGAAGAAAACAATGGCTCTCCATGCTTGGCATAAAATTCTTCATTAGCAGCAAGCATACCATCGAACCAGGGGAGAAGCTTTTTAGCACAATGGTCAGAATGCAATACAACTGGAACACCGTAGTATTTAGCCACACTGCGCACGTGCATAGCAAGTGCTACACTTCCGGCGGTGGCAGCGTTTGCATCAGAAACACTCTTTCCAACAAGGAATTTTCCACCACCATTAGAAACTTGAATCATGACAGGGCTGTTGTTTTTCTTGGCAGCTTCAAGGACCGCATTAGCTGTAGAGGAGCTGTACATATGTTCGTTATTACATGTCATATGCGAGTAAAATTTCGGTAAGATAGGTAAAGTGGTATGTTTGCATTATGGTATGCTCAATAGAATTAAAAGAAGAGCGCAATTCTCTACTTCGTAACATGGAAACATGAACCCCGTAAATCAAAGTACTCTTTTTCAGAGTTATAGAAGATAGGAATGAAACCTAAAGGTGGATTCTTCGAAATTCGACCCAATCATCTATCAAATGATCAAAAGCTAAATCATGCAATTTGCCAAAAACAGTAAAAACTTCCACAATATTGCGTTTTTGACAAAGATTGGTCAATGAAAACATTCATTGTGTTCATAAATACTCACCTTGTACAATTTACAGCAGGAATTGCATATCCATTAGCCAAAGCGTGATCCATCAATTTGACGAGATCATCACCAGTGACAACTCCAGGGGGGACAATAGATGCGAGAGACATTTTAATTTAAAGAGTAGATATAAAGTTTTGGTGGTTTCAATAGAAAGTGCGAACGATGTGGTAACTTGATAAATTGTTATCTTTACGATGTAAACGTATACATCGACGTAAGTTACTATACATTAATTATAACTATGATGTGTACAATTTTCGAATCATCTCATTTTTCTACACATAATTCTATGAACAGAGTAGCAGCCTTGCAGTATCTTTTCCATCCGTGTTTGTCAACTGATGTTTTTGTCTGATATCTTTTCCTGTAGAAGACAATGCATCGTCCGTAACTATCAATAGAATATAGCATTAATTTAGGAACACGCATTAAATTTAGTTGTCGACGATGCCTTTTGTTCTCAAAATAAAATGTTATGTAATATAAAACGTACGCTGAAACTCTGTAGAAATTTCCCCTCAACATAAAGTCGAATCTCTGCTGCTTCGATATTGACCTTCCTACGTTTCTTCCACTTTCATGCGTTAGTTTCATGATGGTCGTCATTCAATCCTTAAGAATTTATGAATTATTTATACGTACGATAATTATCTATGTGAATTATAAGGTGACCTGATATATTGGTTAGATTTGAGTTGCCGTTTGTAACGCAACCACTTGTCAAATTCATAAGAGAAGATAATGAGATAATTTTTAGTCACAAAGTCCTGTAATCTATACTAAGTTACGATGAAATGACCCCGACAAATTTCCCTCTCCATCAAGAAATACATAAAAATCCAAAATAACCTCCTCAGAAAACTATACTTTCTCCACTAAATGCAAGTATGTTATTATAGGAAGGGGTAGTGAATAATTTGCTACAAAAACATATTTATGGCGATGAAACAACGCTAGATTGAAGAGGATACCTAGCATTTTTAGAGAGTTGGTATATTGAGCAAGCCCAAACTTTAACTTGAGTTGATTCAAAGCGAAGAAATCGTTGTAAAGTTCAGCTAGACCGTTCTAAATAACTTTGCAGACTGAAAAAGAAAACAATCGTATTTTCTGTGTTTGTATTTGACTGTCTTAGCTTGATGTGGTTGTAAATGTGCACTTTATGTGCATATGCTCTCGAATTCCGTTTTTCTCTCTTCAAAGTATGTAATCCACACTCGAAAAATATGAAAGAAATAGAACGTGCGGAAAAGCAAAAAAGGTACTATAAAAGAAAATAAACATCTGGAGAAAATAATGCTATCATATTGGAGCCACCCTTAACTGATCCAACTCTACATTTGCTCTCCCTTCGATTGGAAAAAACGAAGTTAAGTGAATTTGAAAGATCTATAAATTTTAGTGTGGAAGATCAAATTGTATTGATTGCCATTGCATGTTCACTAGAAAGTAAAATAAGCAAAATTCAAAATTATAGCAGTCACAGATACAATGTAGCCAACTGAATAGAAATCTTTCCGACAAAGATTGGAATTAATTTTTAATAATAGGTAGTGGATTTTTTCAGTGGAATATCTTATCCGTTACCTCTGTTAATACAAAGATTTTTTAAGGTTGCGAAAGTCTGAAAAAGAAAAACCGTATTTATTTGTGATTTCATAGGAAAAATGTAAATCATGAATTCGGTGAATTGATATCATATCCAGAAGTGATTCAAGGTGCATTACAAGTATATATGTGCTTTGAGAGAATAATTCAGTGATGGTGGATGAGTCTATTGACAGTTCACTATAAGAAGGACTTTAATTCTGAAATGTGCAAAGTGTAATAAAACGTTTCAAAAGTTGCACATTATATGTTATTATTGGGATTATATCACACGAATTACAGTCTAACACTATTTGCCACACTACACAGAATAAAGTAAAACGCCGAAAACTATCTTTGTCTCGCACGTTTATCTTTGCCACCCTTGGCTCCTTTATCTTTTTCTCCATCATTATTTTTTCCTCCTTTATCTTTGCCACCTTTAGCTCCTTTATCTTTTTCTCCATCATTATTTTTTCCTCCTTTATCTTTTCCCCCTTTTGCTACTTTCTCTTTCCCATTCTGAACTTCATCCACATTTCCTCCTATTTGCACTTCATTTTCATATTCATAGTATCGAAAATAATCATCGTTGTAGTAACCTCCATCTGAAAAAGCGGCTGATGCAGAGCCCATAACTGCGCAGATTAATATATCAACCAAGGCAGTAGGATCAGCCATGACTGTTTCTAAAACGTCAAAACCACCTTCTAAAGCAGCTCCCATGTCGGAGACTGCAATCCACCCATAATAAAGAATCGGATTATCATCAGTTTCTTGAAGCAATCTATTTCCATTGGGATTTGACAATCCTGTTTTACTTGGGTTAAAGTATCCAATCATATCATGGAGGGAATGTTCACGATCATTGATTGCTGTGTCCCAAAGTTTTGCGCTCTCAATTCCCACAGAAACGGTAGCGACGCCAACAATTTGAGAAGCCTCATCGACGTCATCCATGTTTTCGATACGATTCTTATGAGCTGATAAGTGGTCAATGATTTCTTCAGCATTTTGTGAAGATAAAAGTTCTACTTCCAATAAGACTTCATCCAGTACATCCTTCACTTGTACGTCAAAACTTTCCGGATATTCTATATCAAATCCAAAGTGACTTTTCTTTGATTCTTGCACTGCTTTTTCGAGAACTGTCGACGTACATACCTCATCTCCTTCGGGACAGTACGATGACGAAATCAAGCTCACGTCTTGTATTACTTCATCGAAACTTGCAGGCTTTGAGCTTCGATATTTGTTTCCAAGCTCTTCGAAAGCGTCAGTATGAATGGTCCCTATATCATTTGGTGACAATTCTATAGCGAAAAAAAAAATGCGAATATTAGAGAAAATTGGATAAATGGAAAAGAATAAAGTTATCAATGAAGACGTACTTCTTCTTCGATTTGACGATCTAAGATTAGCATGAACAGTTAAAATAGAACCAAAAATACTTGAAACTAATATAATTTTCATTTTTGGAGGATTGTATGATGGTCGAGGGGTTGATGGAGTGTTAGAGGAGATTTTTTAAATCTATCGGTTTGACATTCAGATGCACACAAACAAACTGAAGACTGAAAAGTTACAATGAAAAATATTTGGACTGCTTATTTTTCCTTACAAAAATCCTTTCAAATTTGTCACATAGACGTTTACTTCCAATGCTTGAGAATACTTTAGTACATTTTACACCTCTGTTTCCTAATCAACTCAATATGAATGACACGATTCACCATTCAAATAATTTTAAATGTATAAAAAAATTCATTTATCCAGAAACACATCCGGTTTGGGTATATCTCAAAATATTTTGTATATGATGAAGAACTAACTTAGGTAAGTTGCATCTTAATCTTTTATTACCCGTGGACCTTATATCCGTTACAAAACTTTTTTTTAGAAAAAGAATTTTGTCTCTTCTAATTGACTATTTCAACAACGTCGAAGTGCGTGGATTTTTTCTTGAACTGCTATACATTGTGGTCCAATTGGACCTTGATGAAATCATTGTAGTACGTGCGCATGTAAAATTAAAAGAATCAACTTTTTGTATAGCTTCTCGTACTATAAATGTAAATGATAGGCCTTCTTGATGGAGAAAGGCCGAGAACCTCTGATTCTGCTGATCAGCATAATTGAGCTTGTTGTAAGTCAGGCATTTACTAGACCTCCTGTGTGCAACAACACTCTACAAACAAGACCATAAAGAAATAAGAATAATTTTTTTATTTTCTTCTGCAAAATGTCACGACATCGTAATATTCGCAACATTGATTACACTGATTACTATGATGACTATGATGACTACTATGACGATTACTATGATGATGACAATTATGACGATGATTATGTGTACAAAAAGCCAACCAAAACTGCCACAGACGTAAAAACAAAGTCCAAAACCAACTCCAAAACCAAGAAGGGCCCAACTGTGTCACCTGCTTCAACAAAGAAAAAGGGTGCTCAAAGCACTAATTCTGGACAAGCAAAGTCTACATCATCTAATCAATCGAGAACTTCTAACCAAACCATAAAAGCGATTTCAGGAGGAATCTCAATTGGATCGAATACAGTTTCTACAGAAAAACCACAGCAAAAAGATTTGACTCAAAAAATTCCTTTAATAACAGCAATGGGGTTTTCCGCGATACAAGCGCAAGAAGCATTGATAAAGTGCAATGGGGATATCCAAAATGCCATCGAAACTTTACTAAGTAGAGGAGAAAGTGATGGTGCGTCCACTATAGCAAAAAATAGCAATGTTTCGTTTATACCTGCTGTAAAACCACCAGCACCTCAATCCACACCAAAGAAAAAACAAAATGATACGTCACGAAATAAACTAATTCAAGAATTAACACAGGGACAAAGGAGCCGACTATCAATGGTCGTTCTTGGGCATGTTGATGCTGGGAAGGTGAGTCTTCAAAAATAGATTACAGCCAAGTGATTTTGTGATTCTAAATATACACCTTTTACATTAGAGCACTTTGGTGGGACAAATGCTAGTTCAACTAGGTCATATTGAGAAAAGAATTGTTCATAAATTCCAAAAGCAAGGTAATTCTTTTGAGATCATGTATTCATTATTTTCTTGTCAACTTCTTGTATCTGATTCATTATGAATTTGTGGTGTACCTAATTTGCTAATAATAGCCAATGAAATGGGAAAGGGTTCATTTGCGCTAGCATGGGTAATGGATGAAGATGAGTCTGAAAGAGAACGTGGAGTAACTATGGAAGTTGGTACCAAACTCGCCAAAACTAATAATCATGATATTACCATATTAGATGCCCCTGGTCATCGCGATTTTATCCCATCCATGATAACTGGAGCCGCTTCGGCGGATGTAGGTAAGTGTAAATGACATTCGTATTTGCCCTTGAACTGTGATGAAATGATAATTTCATATGCGAACTACATTTCTTCTATGAAAAGGACTCCTGGTTGTGGCTGCTACACCAGGTGAATTCGAAGATGGATTCAGTTTGGGCAATAAACAAAATCATGGTCTTACTGGCCAAACTAGAGAGCATATAATTCTCTCTCGTGGACTTGGAGTATCCCAATTGATCGTTGCAGTGAATAAGTTGGATGCTGCTCAACCTATTTGGAGCGAGAACCGATTCAATGAAATTCGTGATACATTAATGCCGTTTCTGAAATCAAGTGGATTTAATATGAAAAGAGTAAGATATGTTCCCATAAGTGGTTTAACTGGAGAAAATGTTTATAAGAAAAGGGTAAATAAGGCTAATGTTGAAGTTGAGGAATTGTATCGATGGTATAGTGGTCCAACATTGATAGAAGCAATCAATACATTTGCTCCTGCAATGAGAAATATAGGTAAGATTTTGAAGCTAATGTTGTTATGAAATATGTTACTTTACTTCTTTACATGTTGTGTTGATCGCGTCGCTTAAATATTGTGATATTGTATTATAGAGAAGCCACTTAGATTGATATCGACTGACGTCTATGCTGAGGGCAGAGGGGTTACTGTGAGAGGGCGTGTTATACAGGGGTTCTTAAGCATAGGAGATAAAGTTGTTATACTCCCTATTGGCGATGAAGCCACAGTAAGTCGTATTGAAAATGGAACAGCAACTAGTGCTTCTAGTTCTCCATATGGATTCCAAAATTCGCCGCAACAAAATACAGCACCTAGTTCTTCTTTGAGACTCAAGACTGCTATTGCCGGTGATAATACTGAAATCGTATTGAGTGGTATTGATGTAGCAAGAATAAGTCCTGGATGCATCATATGCCATACACCTAAAGAAGATCGAGTTCCGATCAAAAAGAAATTCCTAGCTAAAATTGCTATAATGGAAAATCTGAGTGTTCCAATTATCCGTGGAGCTCAGGTATTGTTTCATATGCATAGTCTTGATGTTCCTGCAACAATATCCAAACTTGTTTCAGTAAAGAAAAGAAATGGTACAGAGAGGAATAAACCCAGGGTATTGACAGGTGGATCGAGTGCCACGGTAGAGATAACCATTAAGGAAGGTCTGTGCTTAGAAGAATTCAATTCATGTAGATCATTGGGTCGATTTGTTGTTCGACGTAGTGGTGACACAATTGCTGTGGGCGTTATCGAGAAATTCATTTAAATATAGATGAACGGTATTAAAGTTAAATGTACAAGTAATTCTTTGAACATCATTTGAGTTTATTTTATAGCGACAAGATAAAGAAATGTTGTAATAGCTATTAAATCTTTTCTTCAGAAATTTGCCATACGTATTGAAGAATATGTCACTACAAAAACCAAATCAATCATTGAAATGAAGATTGTTTAGTTAATATTTCATACAAAAAGAACATCCCTTACGAGCTCTTTCAGCGCATATAAAACAGCAGTAGCGTATCATGTACATCTTTTGCCCGTTCTCTTTATTTCATAATATGATTTATGCAATTCTATAGATAAGGTGCAAGCCAGAATCCGTCGAGCAAATCTTACTCATTTCACCGGGTCTAAGTGCAAATGCAGCTTCTTCAAAAGGTCGCTGCATCTGCCCCCTACCAAAATATCCTAGATCACCGCTATTAGCAAAGGATCCGCAATCAGAACGCTGCAATGCATACTTCGGGAACGCCTCATGAAGACCTTCAGAAATGATTTTTGATTCATATCCTTGGAGTTCCGCGTATGCTTCCTCTGGAGTTGTACTTATTTGTTGGTTTGTCCTTCGAGAGAGAGGATTACGACTTTGTGTGTGTTTGATTAAGAGATGCGCTGCTCTTACTTGGTCAGACATGATAAAGAGTTGTGATATTGTGTTAGATATTGAGGTTGTGTTGGACAGTACTGTATTGATTAGATTAACTGCAATGATCGAAAAGTGACCGTTAGTTTTTGAATTATCTTCAAACTGATTTCAATACAATTCTGCTTTCAACATACGTGAACTAATTACCGTATTCAGCATCATTTTTGTTTTAAAGCAATACTTTTTCACCTCATTATTTCGAAGAAAAAATTCACATTCTTCATTTGGATTATTGAATGAAACATAGATACTTCTTTCATTTTACTGATTAGAATTATTCAAGTATTAGTGAAGAGAAACTAAACCCAGGTCAGTTCCCATCACGTTGATACATACTGGCTAAATCTCGTTGCTGTTGCAAAATAAAATTCGTATTGGAATTTTGATTCACAATAAATTCAGGTTCAGGCAAGCCAACAATTCCAAATGGCATTTTCAGACGGTACAATCCTCCACCATCGGGGCCCCTAGTTGTAATAAATAATTCATCCAAGTCTTTCCCTCCAAAAGTGACTGAAGTAGGACTTCTTACAGGTAAATGAACCACCATATCCACAGCTCCAGTGTTTGGATTCACTCGTACAACCCTTCCAGCACCACTCAGTGCAATCCATAGTAAACCATCAGCATCTACTTGAGCCCCATCTGGCCCTCCTGGAAGATCAGCAGGCATAGTGTACACTAATCTTCGATTTGTGAGAGGTCCCGTATCATTATAATCAAAGGCATATACTTTACGTGTGGGAGTGTCGCAGAAATACATTATATTTCCCTCTTTTGGAAAACAAATGCAATTTGAAACCCGGTATTTATAATCTAAAATTTGTTCCACCTCAAGATTGGAATTCAAACGATATATTCCAGCATTATTTTCTCCTACAGATACTCCAGCACGATGATAATTATTGTACATTCCAAAGACAAATCGACCTTGGCGATCTACACGTCCATCGTTAGGTCTGGTTGCTTCAGCTTGCTCTGGGCGTTCACATAAAATGGAGGCACCTACAGCAAAATCATTTGTTTGAGGTGACATATTTGTAGCCAATAATGCTCTTTCGCCGCCAATTACAACAGATCCATGCTCTCCCTGTTTTAGAACAACACAACCAATCGTAGTTCCAAAAAGACGTCGGTATGGTGCATCGTTTAAATTCCAAGACCAAACTTCTTCCTCAGGAGCAGAAATCCAATATAAAGTCTGGTCCCTTACACTCCAAATAGGACTTTCTCCCAAGACGTTTTTTGTGGCAACACATTCACGAGCTGTGAATTCTTTAGGAGGCTGATAGTTAAATGGACTTACAGCAGCTCCATCTACAATTCTGGTAAATGAATCCGCTGTCAATGACGCACCTCCAACTAGAGCACCGTCAACATCAGGCATGGTCATTAACCTTTCAATAGAATCTGGTTTCACACTTCCCCCATATTGGATTCGAACCTTTTTTGAATCATCAGAACCATACACTTCTGAAAGGGATTCTCGCACTGAGACATGAGCCAATTGAGCTTGGTCTGGTGTAGCAACTTTTCCTGTTCCAATGGCCCACACTGGTTCATATGCAATAACAATTCGATGAAGTTCTTCGACAGGTACACCCATTAATCCTTTTTTTATTTGTAGGCTTACAACTGAAGATAACAAATTGTTTTCGTATTCTTCTTCGGTTTCTCCTACACATAAAATCACATCCAATCCTGGCTCATCCAGTGCTAATTGTACCTTTTGATTGATAGTTTTGTCACTTTCACCGAACAAACATCTACGTTCAGAATGCCCCAACATAACATAATCACAACCTAAAGAACGAATCATGGAAGCGGAGACTTCGCCTGTGTAAGCTCCCTCTGTTTGCAGACCAATGTTTTGGGCACCTACTTTAATGCCAGTTCCATCAAGTATATGAATGGCAGTAGTCAAAAAAGGATAAGGTGGAAAAATAGCAACCTCAGGTGTGTCCGGAGAATTGCTAGCATAATGATTCAGAAAATGAGACGAAAGGAGCTTTAGAAGTGTTGTAGCTTCTGTCAATGTTTTTGGATTTAGTTTCCAATTTCCAGCAATCAAAGGTCGACGTTGAACAGTGCTTGGATTGTCGTACCATACTAAATCATCAGAATTTGATTTCAATGGTTTATTTAGAATCGTGGATGGAACTGGTTTAATGAAGAGAATCTTCTGAGATGAGATTATCGTCTGGGGATTCTTGGTCAGTGTATGACTTGTGAAAGCACAACCATGAGATAGTATCCCAAGCAAAAGGCAAGAGCACACAAATTTCCAGTGCATGACTTTTTTAATGAACTTTATAAATCTTCTTTGCAATAAACTGTATAGTGACATCACGTCGATTCTACTGTATTTTATGTGATTGGAAACTATTTACATCAATTTGAACACAAAAGAATGACGTATTTCATTCATTTTATGTTGCATGTTTATAACCAGTATGAACTTACGTAGAAGTCACATTGGTACGGAAAAGATGTCATAAATCTAAATCATTAAATATTCTTTTGTAAAAATAGATAAAATTATGAATCATTTGATGAGCAATATGGTAAATGAAGTTTCAAACATGCGTTTTAATCACTACAGCTGGTATATTTTGGTGTCTTAGATTCTTTTGCAACCAGAATTGATTATATGCACACAGAAAAACACCATGAAAAAAACAATGGGAAGATCTTATTTCGTAAGATCTTTGGTTTTATGCACAACATTAAAAAATAATGAAGTGATATATGAAGAGCGAAATAATTTTTCCGAACCTGAAATGTCCGTAATGACCATAGTTTTTAAAAAAGGCCTTTTATTTATTGCTTATATATATATCATCAATCACAGTACCGTCAATGACATAATAAAGAATCCTCAGAAAACCCAAAAGGATGCTGTCATTTTTGGCAGTCAAAGATCGAAAAGGTGCATTCCATTTTGTCATTTTTTGTAGGTTTTAGTGTACTATGTACCTGGCTGCACTCCCTATAATTTTGTAATTTTTTGAAAATTTCATAAAAGATGCATAATCTGTCAAATCATTTGTTGTGTCATATACGGTACTATACTTTTTTGCACCAAAATAATTTATGTTTAAGTCATGGCATCAGTTTAAAAAGTTGAACATAGAAAGAATGCTTTCTTTTACTAAAGCTTATGTTTGGCATGAATGTCACACCTGTACAAACTAAAACTGTTGACTAAAGCATAAATAAACAAAAACTTCAGCTCTTAACAGTCAATGCATTTATTGCGTACCTAGCATTTTTTCTTTCTTTGAAAGGTAACGGTCTTGTTGTGCAAACAATAATTTGGCATTTTTTGCCAGGTATTTTGCTCAATGGCACTCGTAATGGATCAATAATGTTACTATTGAAACGACCAAATTTAATAGCAATTTTCAAAGCGGCATTTATTGAAGAAGCTTCTTTCAACGGATCAAATACTAACAAATTGTACTTTATGTCATGGTACACATGGCTTCGATATTCTGAAGGTAAGTGAGAAATATGTTTCATTTTGTTCTTACGCTTCATAATTGTTTTTTCGATGCCAACGACTGTAACAGAATGCCCTTCCCATTGAAGATAAAGAGGACTATTAAAGCACTCACAACGGGATCCCAAAGAAGACCATGATTCTGTATCGCTATGTTCACTGCACGACAAACTTTTATCTACAGGGCAATCGTGTCCAAATTCTTGAACAGAGTCAAGAACTTCTCGAACAATGTCAGATGCCGAATCGGGGTAGGAAACGTCATAAGCGTCAAATCCTAAATTTAACTCACAATTGCAAGGTTTGGAGAAATAGTGCAAAATGAATTTTTCCATTTGATCCCAACATAAAAGTTCTGATTTTTCAAATTGGACAACGACAGAATCTATGGCTAAGTAGCTCAATAGAGAAGCAACTTCGACGGCTCCTATTACAGAATTCGTACCACATAATCTGTGGTTATAGAAATCGGCACCGTCACGATCGAAGCCCTCTTCCCAAGACATTTCAAACAAGGTTTGTAATTCATTTATTGATGGAACTCTATTTCGGCCCTCCGCAAAAAGTGGATGGTTTGGATAAACATTGGGCATAATGGAGCTCAAAAGCATTTGCAAATTTCGATAACCGCAGCTCCAGTTATCTTTTTGTCCAAAATGTGCTAAAGTCATTGATGATGGACCTTTGCAAAAAACAGCGTTGGGAACGCTTATTTTATCTAAAAGAGAAAGTATTCCGTTGGTTATTACACAAGAATCATAATTTTTATCTTGCTTGGAATTAGAAGAAAATGATGATGCAAAAGAGGAATAAGATGAGGAATGGGGTATTGAAAATGACATTACTTGGATTTATTCTTTGAAGACGTATTCGTTTGACCCTCCACTAAATTTTCAATTTCGTGAAGAGTGATGAGTTGGTTACTTTTACAAATTGAAAATGTTTACATACAATTTCTACTTTGCCCTTGCTTTCTGCACGTTTGAATTATGACCGCCATGCTATTCCAATAATACTAAGTCTTTTTGGCTCCACATAAAAATTATTAATGGCCTTTTAAATGACTATTTTGATCCGTTTACCGGTTTTTTTAAGACCCTCCAAGATAAAAAATTAATTTTTGAATCCATACAGATCGATTTTTTTCTAAATCAAAGAAGCACTTCGAGCGTACTTACAAGATTTCTTTAACCTATGATAAAATGGTCTTTGTAGCAAACACTTTTTGAGAATGTAAACTAAAAATGCAAAAACGGTTGGTTTTATGCGTGTTTTTAATTGCAAGTATGCATGACACCACAAAATCCCACATGTATTCATTGCAATTGTCTACATTAATGACAATTATAATGGTCTTTTATCTTAGGGATGAGTTTATCGACTATGTTTATATCATACTTCTATGGACAGTTTTTATGAAGTGAGGATTTGAAATGATTCCTTGTTTACTGCTGTTTACAAGGAGTACTAACTACCCACTATTTTTTTATATCATCGTATTTCCAAGCAAAAATATTGTCTTTGTAATTTATCTATTTGTGTTCTATTCCAGGAGTTATTCTAATTTCTGTTTGAATAATGCAGGAAAAATCTCAACACCGAAAGTTTTCTTACTACTTTCAAAATTTGTTGCAAAGTGTGTATTCAGCATGGCGATTTTTCGTACTCTAACGGACGTGATTGTGAGATCCTATCTCTAGAGAAAACTGAGATTGATCATGATAATTTGTTTGCTGACGTATGGTACTGCTGATATAGATTTAATTGAATTATGTCCACGAGTGTACAAGTCTACGCATATTTAAAGTCATAAATAAAAATGAAAAAGACTCCTGTTTCAAGAAAGATTCTCTCATGAAGATGCAGAAACCTGAATTGTTGAGAGATCTTTTGTTCATGAAGCTTTTGCGAATCATGAAGGAGGATTATGTGATGGAAGGGTGTGAATATTCTAAATTGTTCTTGACAAAATAGTTATTTTTGAGCTGTAATGAAAATAGGAAGGAAAATCTTAGATCAACTTTATTCAAGCAAACCATCCTATTGTAGCATGAAAAATATAAATTTACTTCTGTTTTGTTTTGAGATATTTCTACCCTACCCTGTGGCAGATTTGGTACTGCTGCTCCCAATTCAAATCTAAAATGTATTTCGTACTTAGTTTTTGAGGAGTCCTGTTGAGCTCATATAAATAAATGGATAGACGATGTTGAAAGAAATGTGCATTGCCATATTCATTTCACATATTGCTATTTTCTGTAAGTTTTCTTTGGTTACTGCTGAAAGTCATGATGCACTTCTACTAACTTTATCAAAATTCATTACTATGATTTGAATTGGAGAGACTGCCCTAAGTCATATCAAAACTGTATTTATTGTAGATAGAGTACTAAGTAACAAAAAAGCGATTTAATGCCGTTTCTTTGATGAGAATGTTTTTTCCTACAGTTTCATTTCAAACAACTTTCAGACAGACATACGATGTCTTTCGACAATGATCAACAGATTTGTGGGCTTACGAATTCAACTTTTTTTCGTATAGATTCCTTTAAAAAGTGTACGTATCGTGTCTTTTTCGAAGACCTATTTCTTGAAATATCATTCGGGACCTAATTACCAGTGACGGATCCATTACATAGAGTATCCAACAAATCCAGTAGACTATATATTTCGGGACATTTTTAATGCCTGATTGAATTTAAATTTAAATACATCTATTTAATCGAACCTTCACAAGGCTAGACATTGAGGAATAAATTATATTAGCTAAATGCACATACATTACATACATAAAATGGCATTACTATAATCTTTCTGTATCTAAATAATCCACAAAGAGAAGTTGTATATGCCAAAGTAAGAATAGAGTCTTTTGTAGAAATATAAAAACTTATTGTCGAATAATTTAGATCAAAGTACTTAAATTTTTCATCAAATCTGTTCACGTAGGATTTATACGGTAAAGTAGCTTTATTGACTTAACAACGGACTAGGTCAACTCAGAGTTTGTTTTCTCTTCGTGAATGAAATTGGAATGAACAAGCTTTTTTTTCATTAATATATCTTCATTCCATTCAATTTCATTCATAAATAAAAAAATGCATTCTCATCAATGTTCTGCTTTCCTTTTTCTTTTGTACATCACAACAATATCATGTGATAAAACGGATTACATAAGAAAAGCAGATTCGAAGAAAGAAGCAATAAAAGAAGTAAATTCATATAGATCCATAGAAAGAGAAGAAGAAGTCATATATCAATCATTACATGAAAAATCGTCTGAACGATTTAATGAGCCATTACATCTGATGGAAGATTATCCTGAAGAAATGGACGTTTCCTGGAAACTAGACACTGAAAATAGTCAAAATTATGACGACAAAAATACAATTAACTCCGACAGAAGTCTTCAAAGTGAGAACGAGCCCCTAATATCCAAAATTATTGGAGGTGAGATAGTACCAGATCAAAATCGGTACCCATATATGGCTAGTATTCTCAATTCTCGCCGGTCTTACAATGGAGGAATTCGGGTTTGGCATGTATGTGGTGGGTCCCTTATCAAACCCAACATCGTTTTGGGTGCAGCTCACTGTGCTGGTTCAGTCGCAGACTACATTCAATTAGGCAAACGTCACGTTAGTGGTGGGACATCCATTGAGGAACTAGATCAGATCGAAACCTACACGATTATAGATCAAATTTTTCATCCAGAATGGGACCGAAAATTATTTTATAGAGATATGGTGCTGTACAAACTCGACGGGAAATCCACCAAGCTTCCAATAAAGATTTCACAAAGCAATCAAGATGGATTTTATGATGAGTCCAATAAAAAGAGCAGAATTTTGGGTTGGGGAAAGACCGAAAACGATGGCTTACCCTCGGCCTACCTTCGTGAAGCAGAAGTATCTTACATACCTCATGACGAATGTGTTGGTCACAAATATTTATATGGGAACATCATTAAGGAAGATGCCATGATGTGTTTTGCAGAAGAAGGAAGGGATGCCTGTCAAGGAGACAGTGGGGGACCACTCGTGCAAGTTGATGCATACCGATCGAATGATCCTGCGTACGATGTACAAATGGGGGTCATCAGTTGGGGTGTCGATTGCGCACATAAACGTTATCCCGGTGTGTATGCAAAGTTAGATTATGACTGGGTAGAGCATGCCATTTGCAATTCTTTCGATGGACTTGCCCCCGAGGAATGTTTCGATGGGAAATTGTATGACCCTATAAACGAGTACACGGGTGATGAACTCCCTACTGATCAAGGTGTCACAGGGGAACTGGAAACGATAGATTTATGTAGAGACTCATCAGATAGCTTCCAAGAATCTTGGGATAACTACGTTTGGGATTGTAGTAGAGTTGCACATTGGTGGTGGTACGCATGTATGTATTACAGTTCTCATTGTCCAGAAGCATGTTGTGGTGACGGTAATTGCAATCCTGATACTGGAGAGTGTATTTATGGCTATTTCTAATCGTTTATGTCATGCGAATAAATATTTTCATAATTAAACAAAAGGTTTCAATATTGCTAAATGTCAGCTTATGTTTATTCTGTTCCTTCTTTGCAACCACTTATAAATAGGAGTCGGTCTTCAAATGAAATATTCAAGTTTTCTTGACTTTGACTGCTCTTTTCATATCGGCTCTTTAATGAAATGCATGCCTCTTCTAACTCATGGTCTGAAAACTTGGAAAAGGTACTCCAAAAACGACTCTTGATCATATTGCACCATGTATCAAGAGCTATATTGCATTCATTTATTTTCATTTCACAAGATACCTGTGTAAAACCAGCAGTTTCCAAATCCTGCATGATTTCCTTTTCTGATGGTTGATTTTCTTTCCAAACTTGTTTTGCTTCTGGCCAAAGAGGATAATCAATATCAACTTGTGGTCTTGTTATTATTAATACAGAAGGTGGAAGACTAGATGGAGAAGAAATTGATGAAAAACTCGAGATTTGGGTTGGAGATAGAGAGGCAATTGGTAAAAGACTTTCACTTATACCTTGAAAAATAGGGAGGCGATCTTTCGAGTCAAAATGATGAACCACCTCTTTCATCAAGCATTGATGGTGACTTTGTTTCCACCACGATTCATTGGTCATTTCATTGGTGCTGCTAATATTTGAGATGAAATCCTCGGCTCCAGCCTTGACAAAGCAAATCTGATTTGATCCTTTGTCCACGGAAATAATTGGATTTTGTTCAGATTCACTGGAAGTTAAAAATGGATCAATCACAATACCATCGACATTTGATGGAGAACATTCTATCATCATTTTTGTAAAATTGCCAGTGCCCCCTCCAATATCCATGATACGGATACGATCTCTGTGTTCATCATTCAAAGAAGATGGAAGAAAATTATTTGGTTGGTTTGATTGAATTGAACTCCATGTTGGAGCGGATTTTTCTACAACTTTCACTGATTGAGGAGTTTTTATTCGAAGTGCAGACAAAACGACATCACGTAAATGAGATGTGTAATCCCCCACAGAATAGAAAAATGCAGATTCGTACGACGATGATGTATGAGCAACATAGTGCTGTTTAGTACCATGTGCTTTGGCGTTCTTCATGATGGTTCTCGAAAATGGCATTATAGAGAGTGTGAATTGACGTGTACTGAGATATTGAGATATTGAGCGGTTGCTATGAATGTCGGTCTCTTCGTCCGCGCATTGAGAGCACAAGCAACCCAGTGAGCAGAAGAGTATTTTTATGGGATGGCAATTATTTTGGAATCGCCGTATTCATATGGGCATGCAAATAAGGTCGTCATACAAGAATACGAATACGTAATTTCATTAGTACATTTCGTGAAAAAATCTTTTGAAAATAACATTTGATATTCTCACAATTCATTTCAGTTTTTTATTCACAGCAGCTCATATGAATATCTCAGCCTTTGAAACTATAATGATAACATGTTATAAA